>Ga0182015_10007418_pt1 | contig 10698 bp, 8 predicted proteins | sample 712P3MmetaG_FD_120478 | JGI IMG/M metagenome (GOLD analysis project Ga0182015, IMG submission 120478) | Permafrost microbial communities from Stordalen Mire, Sweden - 712P3M metaG | ecosystem: Environmental > Terrestrial > Soil > Wetlands > Permafrost | place: Sweden: Stordalen | collected... | reverse complement strand
GTTGCCCAAAAAACAAAGCCACGCAAGGCCACATCATAATCCGGCAGCAAAAGCCAGGGACATAAACGTATCCAAATACGTAGACAATTTAAGTTATTATAACGACATGGGGTTGCGGAGCTGTGTAGAGGTCATCGACTCCCACACGGAAGGGGAGCCGACGCGTGTTATTGTCTCCGGCGGACCCGATCTTGGCACTGGAACCCTGGCGCAACGCCTGGAACGATTTCGCCAGGAATTCGACCACTTCCGCACTGGCGTCGTCTGTGAACCGCGAGGTTCTGAAGTGGTGGTCGGCGCCCTGCTCTGCGAGCCCGTCGAGCCCGAGTCTACCGCGGGCGTCATCTTCTTCAACGATGTAGGCTATCTGGGCATGTGCGGCCACGGAACCATTGGCCTGGTCACCACGCTCGCTCACATGGGCCGTATCGAGCCGGGCCAACACCGCATCGATACGCCAGTCGGCACCGTTACCACGCAGCTCCACAATGACGGACGGGTCTCCGTCTCCAATGTTCCCAGCTTTCGTTTGCACGCTGGTACGCCCGTCGATGTACCGGGTTACGGAACCTTGACTGGAGATATCGCGTGGGCAGGAAACTGGTTCTTTCTCATTGGAGAGCACCCCTTCGAGATCTCGCCCGCCAACCGCGCTCCGCTTGTTGCCGCGGCGACAGCGGTTCGTTTGGCGCTGGTCGCTGCGGGAATCACCGGCGACGGGGGCGCCCCCATCGACCACATCGAGTTCTTTGCCGCGCCTTTGTCTGCTGCAACGTCCTCGCGTAACTTCGTCCTATGTCCTGGGGCATCGTTCGACCGCTCGCCTTGCGGCACCGGAACAAGCGCCAAGATGGCCTGCCTGTACGCCGATGGCAAACTGTTGCCCGGGCAGACCTGGATCCAGGAGGGTATCCTCGGGACCTTCTTTGAAGGCAAGATCAGCGAGTCAGCAAACGGTCACATTCACCCAACCATCACCGGCCGTGCCTGGGTCACCGCCGAATCCAGGCTCATCTTCCATAGCAACGATCCCTTCGTAAGCGGCATCGCGTTCGAATGAAGAGCTTCGATGTACTGATCGTGGGCGCTGGGATCGTCGGCTGCGCCTGTGCGAAGGAATGCGCGGAGGCCAAACTGCGGGTGGGCCTGGTGGAGACGAACACTCCTGGATCAGGCGCAACTGGCGCCGGCATGGGCCACCTGGTGGTGATGGACGACTCCCCGGCTCAACTGGCGCTTACGCACTACTCCCGCTCACGGTGGCAGCAACTCATGCCCCAGTTGCCCCCCGCGGTTGAATACGAAAGCCGCGGCACTTTGTGGGTTGCCACCGATGACGAGGAGATGGGCGAAGTTCACGCCAAGCACCACACTTACTCCGCCGCCGGAGTCGTCGCCGAAATCCTCAACGCAAGCCAGCTCGCAAAGGAGGAGCCCAACCTACGGTCGGGTCTCGCCGGGGGTCTTCTCGTTGCTGACGATGGTGTCATCTATCCTCCGGCGGCTGCGGTTTTTTTTCTCGAGCGGGCACAGGCGCTCGGAGCTACCTACCTACCTGGCACTGGAGTGGTCTCAGCATCCAGGGGTGAACTTCGCCTAGCCGACGGCACCGCGCTCCACGGCGAGCGCATCGTCCTTGCCACCGGAACCAACTGCGCCCTTCTTCCCTCCCTGCCAATCAAGAGCCGCAAAGGGCATTTGCTGATCACAGACCGGTATCCCGGCTTTCTTCATCATCAATTAGTCGAACTGGGCTATCTCAAGAGCGCCCACAAGGTTCAGGCGGACTCGGTTGCTTTCAACATTCAGCCGCGGCGCACCGGCCAGATCCTCATCGGTTCCTCGCGACAATATGGGAATGTGGACCCGGCAACCGATTCCTTCATGATCGAACACATGTTGGAACGCGCCGCCCTTTACATGCCTGCCCTGCGAAAGCTGTTCGTTCTTCGCGCGTGGACGGGGTTCCGCGCCTCAACACCCGATAACTTGCCGATAATCGGGCCCGCCGTCGCGCTTAACGATGACAAAAGCCTTTGGCTTGCCGTTGGTTTTGAGGGGCTGGGCATCACCAACGCTCCCGGCGCTGCTCGTCTTCTCGTCGACCAGATGCTCAACCGCACGCCGGAGATCGATACCGCGCCTTATTTGCCGCGAAGCACGGCGAACCATGAGTACTCGCATGCCTGACGTTGTAACAGTTTGGGTGAATGGCGTGGCGATGCAGATTGCACCCCGGTCGATGGTCTCGGCGGCACTGCTGACAGCAGGCATTCCCTGCCGCAAGTCAGAAACCGGCGAGCCTCGAACCGCCCTGTGCGGCATGGGCATCTGCTTCGAGTGCCGCGCAACAGTGAATGGCGTTCCGCATAGCCGCACCTGTCAGTTGATCTGTCGCGATGGCATGATTGTGGAAACAGAACGATGAAACAAGCGGATGTCGTCATCGTAGGCGCTGGACCCGGGGGCATTGCGGCTGCTACAGCCGCAGCGCAGCACGGCCGCAGTGTCATTCTGCTGGACGACAACCCTGCGGCGGGCGGCCAGATCTGGCGCGACGGTGTGGAGGCGCCGGGTCATCGGAGAGACGACGAAGAATCCGCCGCCAGAACCCAGGCGTTACAGAGACTGGAAACTTGCGGCGCAACTTTGCTCTTCGGTTATCGGGTCTTTGACGCCGCGCCGTCGACGCTCTACGCATTGCGCGAAGCTACCGGTGACGACAACGTTATCGCAATCCGTTATCGGAATCTCGTTCTGGCGACGGGCGCACGCGAGCGATTTCTTCCCTTTCCGGGCTGGACGGTACCCGGGGTCTTTGGAGCGGGCGGACTGCAAGCTCTGGTCAAAGGCGGATTCCCGGTACACGGCAAACGAATCGTCGTTGCAGGATCGGGCCCCCTACTTCTCGCGGTAGCGGCGCATCTTCAGGAATACGGTGCCCAGATTGTCTGCGTTGCGGAGCAAGCACCCTTCTCACGGCTCGCGTCGTTTGCGTTCGCCCTCCGCTCTCATCCAGCAAAGATCCGGCAGGGCCTTCGCTACCGTCGCACGCTGAGAAAAACCCCGTACCGAACCGGCTGCTGGCCCGTCTCCGCTTTTGCGGACGAAAAAACGGGCGTGCTGCGCGCTGTGGAACTCACGAATAGCGCGAAGAGCTGGAAAGAAGAGTGTGACCTGATTGCCTGCGGCTTTCACCTCGTCCCTAACACGGAACTGGCTTCGATGCTCGGCTGCGCGCTTAGAAATGACTTCGTTGATGTCGACGAAAACCAGCGGACTTCTGTCGCCAACATCTACTGTGCGGGCGAACCCACGGGCATCGCGGGCCTAGACGCAGCTCTGCTGCAGGGGGAAATCGCAGGGCATAGCTGCGCCGGCCAGCCAGCGAAAGCGCTCCGCAGCCGCAACCGCGCGGAGAAAATTTTTGCCGCACGGCTGCAGCGGACCTTTCAATTGCGACCGGAGCTCCGCTCGCTGGCAAAGCCCGAAACCATCGTTTGCCGCTGCGAAGATGTGCGCTACCAATCTCTCGCTGCGCGCACCAGTTGGACGGACGCCAAGCTGCAGACCCGCTGCGGCATGGGGCCTTGCCAGGGAAGAATCTGTGGTCCGGCAACCGAGATGCTCTTTGGATGGAAGATGAACTCGATTCGTCCTCCACTTTTCCCCGTCTCCGTAAACGCGTTTTGTCTTAGCAATGCACAACAGGATCTAACTCAGGAGAATGCATGATCTGGTCTGGCGTAATGCCCGCAATGACGACAGCGTTTGATACAAATCTCGCTGTCGACCATACCTTTCTCGCACAACATGCCGCATGGCTGCTGGGCAATGGATGTACCGGCCTGGTTGCACTGGGCTCTCTTGGCGAAGGGGCGACCCTCGAAGCCTCAGAGAAGGTCGAGGTCTTGAAAACGGTCGTCCGTGCCGCAGGAAAATCGCCTGTCGTCGCCGGCATTGCTTCTCTTTCCACTAAGAGCGCCATCCGGCTCGCAAAAGAGGCCGAGCAGGCCGGCTGCTCCGCGCTTATGGTCTTGCCGCCTTATGTTTATACCTCCGACTGGCGCGAGATGAAGGCGCACGTCTCCGCCGTAATCGCCTCTACTTCACTTTCATGCATGCTCTATAACAACCCCGTTGCCTACAAAACCGATTTCCTCCCCAGCCAGATTGCAGAGCTGGCCGAAGAACATGCCAACCTCCATGCGGTCAAGGAGTCCAGCGCCGATATCCGGCGCGTCACCGGCATCCGGGAGGTTCTCGGCGATCGCTTGAAGATTCTTACCGGCGTCGACGATGGCCTCGTCGAAGGGGTCGCGGCCGGCGCAGAGGGTTGGATCGCGGGTCTGGTCAATGCTTATCCGGCGGAGTCGGTCAAGCTCTTCAACCTTGCAAAAGCAGGAAAGCAGCAGGAGGCGTTCGAACTCTACCGCTGGTTCCTGCCCTTGCTGCGCATGGACACGGTTCCCAAATTCGTCCAGCTCATCAAGTGGGTGCAGGAGCAGGCCGGCGTGGGCTCCGCGCGTGTTCGCCCCCCGCGGCTCGAGATTGCAGGTGAGGAGCTTGCGGCCACGAAGAAGGTCTTGAAGACGGCTCTCGACAGCCGGCCCGCGATTCCTGAGGTACCCTTCTCCAAATTCAAGAACACCGGAGTCTGACGACACGAAGAGGAAACGCAAACGGCATCGGCCGTCTTACCAGCTGCCTCGCTCGCCGAACATATCAATGACGGTACCCAGGCGCGAGCAGCCGTTTTCCCAATTGATTTGCAGGGCGCGCTCCATGCTATCCGCGTTGCCGTCAGCCAATGCGCGGATGATGTCGTTGTGCTCATCGATCGACGACTGCAGGTTGCTGATGATGGAGCTGGCGTACAAACGCCAGTACCGTTCCACCTGCGGCTCGATCGTGTTGTGCCAGACACGCAGGCGGGGGCCCGCGCCAGAATCAACCACCAGGTGATGAAAGCCGCGATCCAGGTCAAAGATGCCACCCTGCTTGCTGGCGTCGCTCTTGATCTCGGCAAGCTGCTGATTGACGGCCTTCAGCTGTTGCACAATGACCATTCTCTTAGCCTTCGGCAGCGCTGCCGTAATGCGTCCCGCAAGCCCCTCGATGCGCCCGATGAAGGGATACAACTCATTCGCATCTTCCTTGGTCAACGGCGAGACAATCATGCGCGACTTGGTTGCCGTCCGCTGCTCGCGTACGTAACCCTCCTGCTGCAGCCATTGCAGCGCCGCGCGTGTAGGTGTCCGGCTCAGGTGAAGACGCTTCGCTAATTCTTCCTCCACGATCCACGTCCCCGGCGAAAGCTTGCCGTGCACGATGAGTTCCCGGACTTCTTTCAGTGCAGCGAGCACGCTGGTTCCATGCTCGCGTTTTGGGACAGTCAGCTTGGAGGTTTTTTTCGTTCTGGCTAATGGCATAGATTAGGCTTCCGTCTCACTTTAGGGGCATCATTGATGCTTCGATTGTATGGCCTCCAGCGTGGTTCCCGATGTTGCAATGTTGGTGTCGCAATGTTGGTTTTGCAATGTTCTTTACGACTCTAAACCCTCGGGGAAGAGGTCGATCCCGGATGTATCGGCTGGCTCTGGGCGGCGGCAGGACCGTGGCGAAAAGTGTGCGTCCCGGGACTGGCAATAGCGATTGACTTTGCGTTCCTTCTTGTATACAAAACATCCAGCCCGCGTTTCCTCCGCCCAAATTTAACTCGATCGCACCCAAAATTTAGCTCGATCGATTGACCAGCGCCATCGAGGACTCCATGCTCCCCGAAGAAACATATTTCATGCCGGTACGAAGGCTGGGCGACGCAATCCGCGACGGCCGGCTCTCGCCCGTGGAACTGACCGAGGGATACCTTGCACGCTGCCGAACCATTGGCGCCCGCCTGAATGCCTTCGCAACACTCACCCCGGAACTGGCTCTTCGTCAGGCCCGGCAGGCGGAGGCCGAGATCAAAGCGGGCAAGTATCGGGGACCACTCCATGGGGTTCCATACGCGGTGAAAGATCTGGTGACGGTCAAGGGCTACCCCACTACCTGGGGCGCGGTGCCCTATAAGCATCAGAGCTTTGACTATGACGCAACCGTGATTGAGCGCCTCAATGAAGCCGGTGCGGTCCTGCTGGGCAAAGCGGCGATGATCGAACTGGCCGGTGGCCTGGGTTATAGCTCTGGCGAAGCTTCGCTTACGGGGCCGGCGCGCAACCCCTGGAACCCGGAGTGCTGGACCTGTGGGTCATCGAGCGGTTCCGGCGCTGTTGTCGCCGCTGGTCTTGCGCCCTGGGCCCTGGGTTCCGATACGCGCGGTTCGATTCTCTGTCCATCCTCATGGTGTGGCGTTTCCGGACTGCGCCCCAGCTTCGGCCGCGTTAGCCGCTACGGCTCGATGGCGATTGCCTACAGCATGGACAAGCTGGGGCCCATGGCGCACACTGCGGATGATTGCGCCCTGGTGTTGAGCATTTTGGCCGGGCACGACCCTCTTGATCACGATTCCATCAGCTCGACCGCGCGGCCCTTTGCCTATCAGGATACCGATCCAGCGCAGGGCACTCCGCTCCGCATTGGCCGCCTCACCAATGTCTACGCCAAGAGCGATCCCGGGACAGACAAGGCGGTCGACGAAGCGTGCGCTGTCTTTGAAAAGGCCGGCGCGACGGTCGAGCCATGCGAGTTTCCGGACGGACCGTTTGAAGAAGCTGCCGAGCTGACGATTCTTATGGAAGCGGCCAGCGCCTTTGAGCACTTGATCCACTCCGGCAAGTGTAAGGATCTTACTGACCCGCTGGGGAGAATCAACGGTTATGCCAGCGAGCAGTTTTCAGTTACAGATTACCTGCACGTGCAGCGCGTGCGGCTGATACTGCAGCGCACGGCGGACGCGATGTTTGATCGCTACTCCGTCCTGATCTCCCCGGCCCAGCCAACCGCGGCGCAGCCCTTGCGCGCGAAGGATCCTGACGATCCGAATGATCCGGCGACGGCGAAGACCGCGAGGATGTTCCAGTTGGATCGCCGGGCGCCAGACGGAGTATCCAGCCTCTGCGGCTTGCCGGCAATCAGTGTGCCTTGCGGCTTCAGTTCGAAGCGGCTGCCTTATGGCATGCAAATTATGGGACGCGGCTTGAACGACGCGATGGTTCTCAAAGCTGCACGGCTCTACCAGGCGCACACGGATTGGCATTCGCAGCACCCTGTTGTGTAGGCACTGTGAGACCGTACCTGCGTGAGAACAAGAGTTCAGTAATTTCCCGTGCCACGAACTCGGGTGCCCCATATCTCGCGTTTTTTGCGAGATGTGGGAAATTCACAGACCTTGACGCTTTTGTAACCTCTGGGATCCATCGAAATTTCTAAGAGCTCGCGGGAGACAGCCGCGAATTTCCCACATCTCGCAAAAAACGCGAGATACCCGGATTTCCTGTACGCGATTCCATCCAGTGCAGCGTGTGCGGCTTTCTCTTGAGGAAAGCCGCAAGAAAGTCGCCAACTCCACAAAGCTCTACAGGAAATCCGGGGTCTGGGGCACCCGAGTTCGTGGCACGGGAAATTACTGAACTCTTGTTCTCACGCACACTCTAATGCCGGGGGAAATCAGGTCTAACCACGGGAGAACCGGGGGTTACCGATCCAAGGCATTCTGCAGATTGCGAGCTCTTCTTGATCGGGTAGACGCCATGATCCCGGAGCCACCCACGAACAAACTGCAGTTGCCTATCAACATCTCCAACCGTAACTTTCTGTTCGAGACCACCCGGCGGCCGCAGTTCCCAGCGCTGGCGCGAAGAGTCCATTCGAAAGGCCATGATCGTGTTCAACAGCAGCATTAAGTCCACGGAGGGATAAAGATCTTTGAGATAGATCATATTTCTTAAAAATGAAACCACCGCGAAGTGCGATCTTGGGAGTAGAGAAAATGGCGGCCGTCCTGTGGAACAGTCTTCCAGGTGAAAAACCTCGATGTCGTCTCGATAGATAACTTCATAGTGATGGTCCAGAACCATCCTCAGTGCAAATTCCCTATCTTCCGGCCCCCACCCTTCGAACCCTTCATCGAAGTAGCATCCATCAGACTTATCCATGCTGAAACTGAACCCGAGACAGGCCAACCACGGGGAGCCGGTCTTAGCAGCCATTCTCTGATCCTCACGGTCGACATCCACTGATTCTTCAGCGAGCATCCTGGATAGTGAAGCAATATCAGTTGCTGCCAATCTTGAAATGTCCTTCCACAGAGCAGTACTTTGGGGAAGGATCCGGGAGGATCGAAGATTAGATTCGGTCGAGATTAGCCAACGTCGAGGATTACATACAATCTGCCGGGAGCTGTAGTGAGCGGACCTGTGTTTGAAGAGATAATCAGAGCTGATGAGAATATCGCCATCCAACATGATCAGCAGATCGCCCTTGGCGCAGCGTATTCCATTGTTCTTAGAACGAGCTGCTTTGTAACCATTCTTGGATTGCCAGATATAGCGAATGTCCAAACTCGACAAGTCCCTCGTCGCGGCAATGGCGTCCACGGCATTTTGCGATGAGCCATCATCACAAATGAGTATTTCGAACGGCTCGGTGCGTTCCTGGGCTCGAAGGCAGTGCAGCAGCGGTATCAGGCTGTGAGCCTGCTCGAACACTGTTATGATCACAGATATCACGTGCGCCCTCCCGACCTGTCATTGACTCTGAATCGGCATAGACGGGAGCACGCCCTTTCTGGTCTACTCCCATTGTTCGAAATTTCTTTATAGAGTAACACTGTATCGATTCCGTCCCGATCGAGCATTTTTTTTGCCACTACGCGACGGGAATAGGTCAACGCGTGGAAATTGAATCGGGGTGGACGACGGTCTGCGGGAAAAACCGGGCCCCACTCGAGCCGAAAGAGGGATGGAAGGGCCCACGGCCCAAGGGAGGGACTTATGCCTCATTGCTGGTCACAGATCTTCATTGCTTGCCCGATCTGCGTTTCCTTGCAGCGGTCGTGGGCGGGGATTGCCTGTCCAGTCTCTTTGTTTGACGGTACGGCAGACCAGGATGGTGGCAGCTTGTCTTTTCGGAATGTTGGTAAGCTGCCTATCCAACAGCTTACCTTCGATTGCGCGACGACGAGAAGCGGAACTGTTCGATCGAGAAACCGTCCCTCTGCGGCCTCACAGGCTGCGAAAGAACTCGACGGGGCACCCATCTCAGCCGCACTACAAACGATCCCTTCTACCGATTCGTGGCTTCTGTTTTCCGCAGGTTGCGCAGCGGTTTGCCGGCGTTTCCCTTGCCTGCGTTTCCATCGACGAGTGAGACAGACACTGCCTGGGTGAGCGGGAGGCTCAGAAGCGCTTCGCTTTTGCTGCTGCCGATGCGCACTCGCAGTGGGCCGTCAAAGGGGAGCTGTTCCACCACCGTAAGCACGGTTCCCGGTCTGATTCCCTGGAGTGCGAGGTGACGCAACATCTCCGGATCTTTGTCTGAAACGCTCACCACTGTGGCTCGCTGCGAAGGCGCCAGTTGCCTGACCGTCATCTGCTCGATTTGTGGCATCGAGCCATCCAGCGCGGGGATCACATGCCCATGCGGATCGAATTGCGGATTGCCCAGCTTGGCGGCGATTCGCTCCTCAAATTTCTCAGAGATGAAGTGTTCCAGCCGCTCAGCCTCGGGGTGAACCTCGTCCCACTCATAGCCCAGCACATCGTGGAGAAATGTCTCCAACAGCCGATGGTGGCGCACTACTTCCCGCGCCCTTACCTTGCCCCGCTCAGCCAGTTGCACCCCGTGGTGTTTTTCGTAGGTAACGAGCGGCGGATGCATGGCCGCGAGCTTCTGCAACATGTTGGTCACCGAGGCCGTGGTAATGCGGAGATGGCCAGCGATTTCGTGAGTCGCTACTCTGCGCTCTTCTGAGCCGCCCAACCAAAAGATCGCTTTCAGGTAGTTGTCTACCGCTTCGCTGTTATGAGCAATAGGGCCGGTGGAGGAACCAGTCTTGCGGGGGGACCGGGGATGATTGGTTGCTCTTGCCATGAGCCTCAATTGGTATTAGTGTAGCAGCATGAGGAATATTAGCCTTGGCTAAAATTACTATTAGCCAAACACTTCCCCGGCGCTTTTGGCTTGGGCTTGCGGCGGCCGTGGCCGTGCTTTGCGCACTGACGCCTGGGTCCCATTTGATTGCGCAGAGCGGCACATCGAGCGCGCTTGCCGGCACGGTCACCGACAGCAGTGGAGCGGGCCTTCCCGATGCCGCAGTGTCTGCGACGGAAACGGAAACGAAAGCCTCGCGAACGGTACAGACGAATGCCCAAGGGGCGTTCCTTTTCTCTCAGATCAATCCGGGTACGTATGAAGTTTCGATTCAGGCAGATGGGTTTGCCGGACAGCACTCTCAACCTACACTGGTACCGGTTGGCCGTACGATTGCATTGAACTTTGCTTTGCAGGTCTCTTCCAGCTCAGAGACAGTCATGGTCGAGGCACGGCAGGGCCTGCTGAGCCTGGAGAATCCGAATACAACTACCACCCTCGATGCGCAATCGATCAAGAGACTGCCGAATGCCGGCCAGGATTTAACTTTCATTGCGCAGTTTGCCCAGGGTGCGTTGATGAACACGGCTGGATCTTCCAATGACGCCAAGGCGGCGGGAGGCTATGGGAATGTCGAATTCAACGGGCTTCCCGCGACTTCCAACG
>Ga0182015_10007417_pt1 | contig 10698 bp, 13 predicted proteins | sample 712P3MmetaG_FD_120478 | JGI IMG/M metagenome (GOLD analysis project Ga0182015, IMG submission 120478) | Permafrost microbial communities from Stordalen Mire, Sweden - 712P3M metaG | ecosystem: Environmental > Terrestrial > Soil > Wetlands > Permafrost | place: Sweden: Stordalen | collected... | reverse complement strand
GGTGCACGGCGCGGCGCCGGTTACGGGCGTCTTTCCGGCGGATGCAAGATTTTCATCGACTGGAGATTAGGGTTCAGGCAGTCAAGCTTTCGCCATATCACGCGGGTCCCGCAGCGGCCCACCTTCGACGCCTTCGCGATGCCCGCTGCTTTCCTGGCATGCTGTTGTCCCCTTCACCTTTCGGATCCAGGTAAGCCATCAGACCCAGAAACCTCCCTCCAGTTCCTCTCAGCTGAGCTGGGGATACAACAGAGCGCCTCGTGGCGCACCGCACTCATCTGCCGCGATGACGGTTATTCGGCGGGTTGGCAACCTGCGGAGCCAAAGACTGCGTCAGGCTCGCGCGGGTCTGGCGGATGTGTGGCCGGTCGCGGCCCAGCGGTCTTTGCGCTAGCCGGGGCCGGCCGGGCCGGCCCGGTCTTGCTGCTCCCAGCCGGCTTTGTCCAGCGCATACTCGACGTCGCCTAGCTCGTCCCCTTCAATCGGGTACGGCCAGGGCTGGCGGAAGGACCGCACCAGCGTCAGGCCAGCTTTCTCCATCACACGCCGGGAGGCTAGATTCACCGCCATCGCCTCCGCGACCACGCGCCGCACTCCGAACTCGGTGAAGCCCTTACGGATCAGCGCGCGTGACCCTTCGGTTGCATACCCCTTGCCCCACGCTGACTTGCGCAACCGGTAGCCAAGCTCAGCTTCGTCCAGGCTGGCGCCCTCCCGCGGGCGGAAATGGAACCACCCCAGGAACTCCCCGGCCGGCTTCTCAATCGCCGCCCAGAACCCGTACCCATCGAAACGCTCGTAATAGGCAAGGAACGCGGGCAGGACCTCATTTTTGATCTCGTCGCGCGGCGTTGGCATCCCTCCGGTGATGAAGTTCATAACATCGGGATCGGCATCGAGGCCGACCAGGTTGTCCACGTCGGCCATCGTGAACCGGCGAAGCACCAATCGCTGCGTTTCCACGAACACCTGCATCGCCGGACCCCTCCCACGCTGCAACGCTACCCCGCCGGCCACACGCCGGCCTCGCACCATTTCGCCCACGGGATAACCGGAAACCAGCCATCCCAGCATCGGCCACCGGAGCCGACTCCGCGCTTCATTCAGCCACGCGCCGGCCCCAAGCCACAACATCCGCTCTTGCCGCGTAGACATTGACGACAGGCCTGCTGAGAAGGGCCGTAGGACTCGCGAGGAGCATTCCTGCGGGAACGGGGCAATGGCGCGGTTCCTGGTGATTGCGGGATCCGGCGTCCCGGCTGCTGATCAGCGGCCGGCCCGCCAGCCGCGGGCTGGCCCTTTCCGGCGCAGGTAACCGCCGTACCCGGCCACCGCGACGAGGACGACGAACAGCCCGAGCCCGACCTGGACGCCCCGGGTCAGCCCGGGCGGGTAGATAACCTGGACCAGGTAGTGCGAGATGAACCCGCCGCGGTACCCGGCCTGCCCGCCCCGGCGGAGCAGGTAATTCTGCAGGCCGGTGAGCGGGCAGGCAAAGCCGATCAGCTCCACCGCAGCGCCGTAGACCATCGCCGGCAGCTGAACCCAGATGAGCCGCGGCCAGCGCCAGGCCAGGAACGAACCGCCCACCACGAACCCGATGAACAGCAGATGGGCCACCAGCACCAGATCAGCAGCAACCAGGTACAACATCACGCTCACCGCCAGCAGCACGCCAGCTCCAGGATAAGCCCGCGCTGATCAGAAGTCGCGCGGCACAGCGTCCGGCAATCGGGAACCACCCCACCGCACACACCCGCTAGTGCCGCTGGTCGCGTGTTGAAAGCGGCTCAACTCACGCCATGCCATCAGGCGGAGGTGCGACGTTTCTGGAGTCGGACTGGCCTGGCGCTCCCTGGCTCGGGTCAGTGCGGGCTAGCGCCCGGATCGCGAATCCCAGCACCCCCAAGGGAAGCACGAGTGCCATCCATGCCGCAGCATAGGCCGTCCACGGTGCGGGATCCGGGTACCACGACTTCGCTGGGATCGAAAGCGCCACGCCAGCTGTGAGCGACGATAGCGCCAGGTATCCGAGTGCAGCCCACGCACACAGACTGACAGCCGTGTCCGAAGGCTTCGAGTCAGGTTCAGGAGATCCCTCCTCAGACGTCCGCAGCTCGGACGACCGTTCCGGGGGCCGATCTGGATGCCGCTTTCTTAAGTGCAGCAGGAACCAAAGGCCCGGTCCAGCTACCGATGCACCGCCGGTTGCGGCCGCGAGGTTGCCGGCCCAAGCCTGCGGCCGCTTCACGATTCGCGCGGCGGGATACCTTGGGGAGAGGTGATGGCAATGGATGGGGAACAGAGGGCAGCCGCGCTCGCCGGCGCGGTGCAAGCCCTCGGCCTGGACGGCGCAGTCGCAGAGGACGTACTCAGCAGGCTCTGGGACGAGTCGTTCGAGCAGGGGCGCCTGGCCGCCCTTGATGAGCTGCAGGACAGGTTCTGCGTCTGCATGAAGTAGGCCCCTGGGGCTGGCACGGCAGGCCCCCGGTGAGGAAGCGCCGGACAACCTGGAGCCCGCAGCCAGCACCCTCATCTGACCCTATGAGGGCCGGGTGCTGGGCTTCCCTCCTTCAGCAGGTGCTGTGGCCAGCGGGCTTGGTTCGATGGCGTCGGCTTGGCTGAGTGTGCGGCCGTGCCGGTAGGCGACGTCGAACGCCAAGGTACCCGTCGAACGCCAGCGCACTGCAGGGGCGGCCATGGGGAGGCCTCCCCACATCTATCGGCGTGCTGCGCAGTCTTAGGAGGTGCATAGGTCCCTATACCCACTAGAAAAGGCGGACGCCGTGCACCTTCACATCAGATTCCCGAAGCGCCTTGCCGGCACGGCTGCCATAGCCGCCGCCGCAGCGCTGATCCCGGTGGCCGCACTGGCCGCCACCGTCGCCCCGGCGGCACCAGCCGCTCCGGCGACGCCACTCAGCTTGCTGGCCAGCGGGCCGGGGCAGGCGGCCAAAATGCCGGCCGGCTTCCAGCCAGCCTCGGCAAGCTTCTACTCTCCCGCCACAGGCGTTGTCCTGGGCGCCGTGGGCTGCCGGCCCCAGCAGGCGTGCCAGGCAAGGCTGGCGGCCACCACCGACGGCGGAGCGCGCTGGCACTACCTCAAGGCGCCCGACGTCCGTCTGTTCAATAGCGGAGGCGACCTGCTGGACCAGGCAACCAGGGTCAGCGGGGTCGTGTTCACCAGCCGGCTGGCCGGTTGGCTGTACGGCCCGGGGCTGTACTCGACCCGCGACGGCGGCGCGCACTGGCGCAGGATCTTTCTGCGCGGGGGCATCAGGCCGTCGCTGGGCGGGGGCGTTGTGGCGATGGCTGTCTCCTCCGGGACCGCGTATGCCGTGGTCTCACCGGATCCGTTCAACGGGACGCCCGATGAGCTGTTCGCCAGTCCGGCGGGCCGGGACGCGTGGGCCCGGGTCGACACCATGACCGGCGAGCAGGCCGTCCTCGCGGTGTCCGGCCAGGCGGCCTGGTTCGGCACCAGCACGGACCTGTGGGCGACCGCTGACGGCGTGCACTGGCACAAGTACTCGTTCCGCTGCCCTGGCGCCGACTACAGGCTGTCCGGCATCGCGGCGGCCAGCGGCTCGCGGGTGGTGTTCCTGTGCACCAACGCGGAAGGCATGTTCCACACGAACAAGGAGGTGCTGCGCTCGATCAATGGCGGCAGGACCGAGCACCTGACCGGGTACGCTCCGGTCGGCGGCGACGACCCATTCGGCGGGAACGGCGGGATCGCCGTGCCGCCGCACCGCAGCAGAGTGATCACCATCGCCGCCTACTCGCCGGGCCCGGATTATCTCTACCGCTCGGCCAACGGCGGGAAAGCCTGGGCCCAGATCACGGCCCCCGGTACCGAGGGTGGCGTGAACTTGAGCTCCCTGTCCTACGTGAGCCGGACGGTGGGCTGGGTCGTGGCTGGCGGGCCGGGCGGGGGCAGCCAGAACCGGCTGCTGCGGACATCGAATGCCGGCGTCACCTGGCAGACAGTCAGATTCTCATCGCCGCCGCGGGATAACCCGCGAGCCCGGTGCTCATGCCCTTAATCCGGAAGACATGAGCACCGGGGCGTAGCAGCAGGCCACGTCCTTTCTGGCCAGCCTGCGCACCCGGCTCGCCGCACACCGGGCTCGCTGGCCAGCCTCCCCGGCCAGGGAGCCCGCCCCTGTCCGGCAACGGCCAGCGCTCGCGACGAGCGCCCGTCCCTGCCGGGCACGCGTCGCACGATGAATCGCATTAGACCGCGAAGCGGCGCGCCCGGCACTCGATCCCGATCCCGGCTACAGCCGACGAGCGCCGACGAGCCGGGCCACTAGACCCTCAGCCAGCGAAGCCAGCTGCCCGGGTAATGCGCCAGGAAGCCCCTCCGGCCGTCCGGGCGGCGCGCGAGCAGCGAAAAGGTCCTCTCGGTAAAAGTGTTATCCGTCTCAATGCGGCTGGCTCCCGGCGATCATCCAGACTCTGACCAGCGGCCTCAACCTGCAAGCCCTCGCCCGCCAGTCCCTCCAGGCCAAAGACGAAGCTTAGCCGTCAGACTGCAGCGTCAGCCGACATAGTCATGCCGCGTTGTGGTTTGTCGGCTAGGCGGCTGGGCCAGCTCTACAGGCTCAGGTGGATGCGAAGTGCCTGGTCGAGTTCTGTGATCAGCTCCGCAGGTAGCTGGCCCGCGTGTGCTCCGATGCGTTCGACGGCGACGGACCGGACCTGCTCGGCCTGTGCCTTGGAGTCACGGGGCAGCCCGGTCAGGCGGCCCGGCAGGAGGACCTGGAAGGGGTAGACGCGAGCAGTGTTCGAGGTCACGGGCACGACCGTGACGACACCGCGGCCCAGGCGGGTCGCGGTGTCGTTGGCGGCGTCGTTGCTGACCACGACGGCCGGGCGAGTTTTGCCGGCCTCAGATCCGCGGACCGGGTCGAGGCTGACCGTGACGATCTCACCGCGGCGCATCAGGTTCCCAGGCCGTCGGCGGCGACGGCTTCCCACGCCTCGGCGTCGCCAGACGCAGTCCAGGATGCCCACGCATCTTCGTAGGCGGTGGTGAGCTGGGCAGCCCGCAGCAGGCTGACAGCCTTGTGCAGAGCTGCGGACCGGGATTCTATGCCCTGGGCGCGGGCATAGGAATCGAGGAACTCGACATCGTCTTCCGGCAGGCTAACACTCACTTTCATACCTGCGATCCTACCTTGGGTAAGACTAGGGTAGTAAGGCGCGCGACCCTGAATCCAGCTCTCTCTAACGCCCGGACGATCCGCTCACCAAGCACGGAGGGACCCGGGGGCATCAAGGCCAGAGGGTCAGCTCATCTGGGCACCGAACTCAGCGGCGAGGCCTTGAGCGCCCGGCGCAAGTCCGCTACCGCCGCATCGAGAGTGCCCGGTCGATGACCGTGGCCACCGTCATCGACCTGGTGGCGGCCTTCGTGCTGCCCGTCATCGTCATCGCGGCCGGCCATTCGGACTGGGTGCTGCCGTCCTGGCGGGCGAAGCCCACTTCACTCTCAACGGCGAGAAACACGTGGCCGGACCGGGCGAGACGGTCGTCGTGCCGGCCAGCGTGCCGCATTCTGAGGGCAACCCCCGGACCGGCCGAGATCGAGGGCATCATCGAGCTACGCCCGGCCCTGCACGCCAAGGAACTGCACGAGGCCTTTGCCGGCCTGGTCGCCGACGGCAAGACCACGCCCCGGGTCGCGCCGCGCAACCCGCTCCAGCTCGGCGCGACCTTCTGGCACTTCCGCCACGAAAGCCGGGTCACCTCACCACCCATCTTGGCCCAGAACCTCCCCCGCTATTTGCGCTGGCCAGGGTCTTCGGCGTCCGCCCCTGCTACGACCGCTGGGACAGCCGGACCTGAGCAGCCGGCTCAGGCCACCCGGAACTACCCCGCAACTGACCGGCGGCGGTGTCCGCGTCCGGGCCTGCCGGCACTCCGCTCGCCGCCCATCGCCACGGCCGCCGGGCGGCACCGAAGCCAGGGGGTGAGAGGGGTAGGCCTGCTTCCTGGCGTCCCCGGCAGAGCCCGACGGGACGTCGGAGTCGGCCTCGGAGGCGTCGGAGTCGACTGCCGGTAAGGTTTTCGGCCTCCCTACGGGCCCCCGGGGGGGTCCCTTGGTGACCCTATGTGGGGGTGAGGAGATGGCCCGGTGATGCGGGGTGGCGCACCCCTCCCGGCCAGGCAAACGCCGCACCCGGCGCAAGATGCGTTCTGCTGGCAGAGGGTCACGACTCCTTGGCCGGCGGCGGGCGGGAACTGGGCCGCGGGTTGGGAGACGCGGCGAGCGGGGTCCCGGCTACCGCGCAGTGTCGCTGAAGAGACGGCGGGAGATCCTTCGCTACTGGCTCAGCGTCCGCAGCCGGCCGGTTCAGCGCGTTATCGCTGATGGTGGTCCAGGCGAGCAGCGCGGCCGCGAAAGACATTCCGGCGGCGATGGACATCGCGACCGGGAAGCCGGCTGCCATTCGGGCCGGGTTTTCGAAGGCGGCGCCGGAAAGCCCCGCGGCGAGGGGGAGAGCCGCGACCGCGATCATCTGGCCGAGGCGCGAAAAAGCGTTGTTAACGGCGGACGCGATCCCGGAATGCCGTGAACCGACACTCGCCAGCACGGTGGCGGTGATAGGAGTGATCAGAGCGGCGAGCCCGACCCCGAACACCACCAGCGAGGGCAACACGCCAGTTAGGTACCCGTCGCCGACGTGGATCTGTGCCATCAGCAGCAGTCCCGCGCCGGTCAGGACGGCCCCGATCGCCAGCGGGATCCGGGGGCCGATGCGCTGTGCGATCGCTCCCGACGGACGAGACAGGATCAGCATCAGCGCGGTGATTGGCAGTGTGGCGGCACCCGCTTGAAGTGCCGTGTAGCCGAGTGTGATCTGCAGGAACGCGACGAACAGGAAGATCACGCCGCCGAGCGCCGCATAGGCCACCAGCGCGAGCACGGTGACGGCGGCGAACTGGCGGGAGCGGAACAACTCCAGCGGAAGCATCGGGTGGCCGCTGCGCGGCTCAACGGCGGCAAAGGTGCCGCCGGCGGCCAGGCTGACCGCCGCGGCGGTGATCACCGCGGGGGTCAGGCCCCCGGAGGCCTGGATCAGCGCGAAGCACGCACCGGCGATGGCCAGCATGGCGAGCGCGGCGCCGCGCAGATCCAGGCCACCAGGACGGGTGGGATCCCGGGTTTCTGGCACCCGGAGAATTGCGGCGATGATGACGAACGCCCCCAGCGGCAGGTTGACCAGGAAAACCGCACGCCACGACACCGTGTCGGTCAGGTAGCCGCCGACAGGAGGACCGATCGCGGCCGCGGCCGCGGTCAGGCCCGCCCACGCGCCGATCGCCCGGAGGCGGTCATCGGGATGAAAGACCGCGCCGATGATGGCAAGGCTTCCAGGGGTGAGAAGAGCCCCGCCAACCCCTTGAACGAACCGGGCGGCAACAAGCAGCTGAATCGTCGGGGCCGCCGCGCACAGCGCGGAGGCGGCCACGAAGACCGCCGTCCCCAGGGTGAACACGCGCCGCCGGCCATAGATGTCGCTGAGCGAACCGGCTGCCAGGACAAGCGCCGCGAGCGTGAGCACGTAACCGTCCAGCGTCCACTGCAGCCCCGCGACGCCCGCGTGCAGATCTCGGCCGATCGACGGCAACGCCACGTTGACGACGGTCGCCTCCAGCAGCACCATCGCCTCACCCAGCACCGCCACCGCCAGTACCCAGCGACCGGCAGCCGAAGCCAGCCGCACCGACCCAGGCCCGCCGCCCTCATTCCCCACCAACTGCACCCTTCCCGGTCGCTCCGCAGATGATATGCATGTGCGAGTCGTTCAAACCGGGGATCACGCGGCGGCCGAGCCAGTCGACGATGCGGGTATTCGCGCCGACGTGTCCGGCTACGGCCGCATCGTCGCCGACCGCCGTGAACACGCCGCCGGATATGGCCACGGCTGAAGCGGTCGGCTGTGCCCGGTCGCCGGTGTAAATCCTGGCGTTGCGCACCACGATGTCGGCCGGGTTCGCGACATCCGGTGCTGGGCGCAGGCCGGCTGCGGGCATGGTGGAAGACATCGGCAACTCCGATCGTGAAGAGGAGAAATGTGCATCCGGGCGGACAGCACTTTCGCTGCGGCGCGGGGACGAACGGCAGTTTGCGCGGATCATGGATGCGAGGTCGCGTCCATGATCTTCTCCATGTCGCGGTGTACGTGCCGGAACCGTTCGTGCCGGCGGGCTGATCCCCGGATCAGCCCGCCGAGGTAATAGCTCAACCGAGCCACGGCGGGCTGAACACGCCGAGCTGGTTCATGATCGCGGCGATGTCGTCCGCGGCCCACTCTTCACTGATGCGGCCGTCGCGGATGCGGTAGATATCGACGGCGTTCCACTGGATCGCGGTGCCGCTGGCCGGGACGCCGAGCAGGTCGCCCTTCTGCGTGGCCTTGACGACGAGACGGACCATGACGAGGTCGTTCTCGGCGACGACGTCCTGCTCGGCGGCGTACAGGTCGGGCAGCGCGCCGATGAAGGCGCTGAGCAGGCCGCCCACGTTCCCGGCTCCGGCGATGTCGCCGAGGATGCCGCCGTGCCAGACGACGTCGTCGGTGACGTACTCGGTGGACAGGTCGGGGCGGTGCTCGTTGAAGACGCGCTGGATGTACTCGCGGGCAATCCTCTTGTTCGCCTCGAGCTGGGCCTGATCGGACATGTCGGGACTCCTTACTTGGGGGACGGTCCGGCGCTCGCCGGTCAGGGCGGGCAAGCTAGTTGATCGCGCAATCAACGTTATGTTCTGGAAGTTGCGGCGTCAAGCATCTATCTTGGAGAACGTGACCCAGGGAACCAGGCGACACGATCCGGCCGATCCGACTCTCCCGCTGGACCCCGACGAGGAGGCGGCGTGGCGCGCGCTGGCCCGCGCCGTCATCGTCGTGCCCCGGGTGCTCGATGCGGACCTGATCGAAGGCGCCGGCCTCAACCTGGCCGAATACGTCGCGCTGGTGGAGCTGTCCCAGGTGCCGGGCCGGGCGATGCGCATGAACGAGCTGGCGACGCTGACGGACCTGTCCCGCAGTGGCCTGTCGCGTTTGATCGAACGGCTGGTTCGGCAGGGACTGGTCAGTCGCGAACCGTTCGCCGACGACGGGCGCGGCCGGGTGGCGCAGCTGACCGAGGCCGGGTTGCGCCGCCTGGAACAGGCCTACCCGCACGCCCTGGCCAGCGTCCGGAGAAACGTCATGAAGTACCTGGCATGCCTCGATCTGCCCGCCTTCGCGCAAGCTGTCGGAAGCTTCGCCCCGGATGACGCTTACGCACCGGCGCGACGGACGGCACGGTCTTGACCTACGGCGATCCGATCGCGATCAGGCACCGATCGCCGGCAGGCAACGACCGCGCCTCAACGACAAGCGGGCACCCTGTGTCTTTGCCAGCGGTAAGGCGCCTCTGGGGGTCGCCCGGCGCTCGTGCGCGGAGCGTGAGCTGGTCAGCCGTCGACCTGTATAAAACGGCGTCTTACCTGCGAAAACTCGGCTTCCAAGTCTCGTCGCTAGTTTCGATTGGTCTTCGCGATTGCCGTTCAGCCACAACCTGCTCTGGCTCTGCTTGCGTGGGAGGAATAGAAATTCCGGCCCCGAGTCTGCCCCGTCCAACCTGACAGGTGCCAATGGGTTTGCCGGATCACCCCGCACTGATCGACTCAGCGCGGTGCCGGAGAGACGCCGAGGTTGCTCAGCGAGGTGACGAGGTCGGGGCGGTAGCGGTCCGGGCTGGCGGCAGCCAGCTCCCGGCGGATCGCGACAGCTTCCTGATCGGCTGTCAGGGCCTCAGCTGGGCGGCCCAGCCCAGTGAGCCGGATGCCCCAGGTTGTGCAGCCAGTACGCCCGGACTGCCAGCCCAGTGCTGGCGGGCAGCGGGTTCAGTATGCGCTGGCACAGAGCAGCGGCGGCGGGAGCGAGGACGACTGTCTGGCCCGGGATCGCGTTGACGATAGTCATCAGTGTTTCCACAGGTGCCTACATGCCGGTGATGAGATCGGCAGTGCCGGACAGTGCCCGCCGGAGCAGATCTTCGGCGTGCGGGTCGTCTTCCGATGTTGATCAGCTCCGGCGCCCACGACGGCGACAGCAGCCGCCCCGCCCGCCGGCCGCCGCGACGGCGGCCGCGGTGACCAACGCCACCGCGTCGGCCACCACTGAGCCCGCGGGCGCCAGCGGCGGATCCGCGTCCAGCGCGCACAGCCACATTATGAACACCCCCGGACAAGCTCAGTAGCGGGGACAGGGTGAACCGCGACCTCTGGGATATGAGACTAGCTGGGCCAGCGAGCTCGCCGTTCAGCCCAGCCTGCTTCACAGCAGGCCCCCGCGGACCTCATCTTGTTCAGAGCGAACCGCCTGCACGCCCATCCGGAGGGCTAGCGAGATCCGGTCCGTGCCGGCCAGTACCGCCAGTAGATGTTCAAGTCGACAGTCAAACGATCTTGACCGCCACCCCGCCGACCTAAAAACACCTCTGACCTGCACTCCTGGTCGGGATGGCGAGATTCGAACTCGCGGCCTCCTGCTCCCAAAGCAGGCGCGCTAACCAAGCTGCGCCACATCCCGTCGAGCCAGCCGAAGCATACCCTGTCCGGCCCACCGGAATCTGTCAACCTCAATGAGGCACCGTCGGACGGTTCTTACTGAGGGGCGGCTTCTTTCTTTTCGGGTG
>Ga0182015_10007416_pt1 | contig 10699 bp, 8 predicted proteins | sample 712P3MmetaG_FD_120478 | JGI IMG/M metagenome (GOLD analysis project Ga0182015, IMG submission 120478) | Permafrost microbial communities from Stordalen Mire, Sweden - 712P3M metaG | ecosystem: Environmental > Terrestrial > Soil > Wetlands > Permafrost | place: Sweden: Stordalen | collected... | reverse complement strand
TGAGATTGCAAGTCCGCATCGAGACTGGCATAGGAGCTATACACTCGATGAACTCACGTGTCTCAAAGAGTTTCGTTGCAACGCAGGAGTCGCCGAGGCCAAAGCCGAAGAGGTGCTACCTTTGAAGTCCGTTGGTACTCTCACCAGTCTTCATCTCAACCTTTATGTCAATCTTTTTGACTGGAGGCAAGGAGACCAATACCCTCATTGGACTCGGTTTCTTTCATCGTTGGGTTTATTTGTCAATCTCAAGTCGCTGCATGTTTCCCCCCTCACGGACGATATTGCGCTGTTCTTGGCGGATAAGTTGGGAGTCACATTTAAACTTCTCTCATTCTCTACGACCCTGGTTTCATTGTCACCTATGGCAACAACGCGAGGCGTTTCTAGAGTAACCATGTTTCTCGACAAAGCCGATTTCTCAACTGTGAAGGAGTTTACTTTCGTGATTCAGGAAGGCATGTGGAAAGATAAACGCTGGAAGACGTACACGGTCCAACCAATCGTTGAAGCCATTACGAAAAAGTTAACACACATCCGACGTCTTGAACTCGACATGCCATTTGATCGAGAATGGTGTCGGGATTTTACTGCAATGACCAATTTGAGTGAGCTGGTTTGGACCACCGACAAAGACAATTCTGTGTTCGACTCAGGAGAGGAGCCAGAGGCTACAGTTGGGCCAGCAGACGAAGGCGACGGATCCCCTGAGAATGAACTGCCGCAATGTGAGATACAGCGGGAGGAAATGAAGGCGGGGCTGGTAAAAGCTTTCGAAGAGTTTTGTGAGGTGCCGAAGATAATTTTGGATGTGAGGGCGGACAGGGTCTTCTCGTACTAAACTGTTGGTAGTGGCGTGGAAACAGAAATTCGTTATTTCTTGACACGGCTTTTGCCGCGGCCGATCAACTGAGATTGGCACCAAACGTGCGCAAATCGGTCGGAAATGTCGATTTTTGGGATTGAAAAGTATGAAAATCGGGGATATATGGATACGTTTAAAAGAGATTACACATCTCCTGTCGAATCTCTGACCTCGTTGTCACGTACGCAAATTGTGAGTAAATTTTCATTTCCGGAGGCGAAAAATGCGAAATTGGGATTTGTAGTGCCAAGTCAATGCGAGGAAAGACGGAAGAAGATATGGGCGGGGTCGGAGGAAGCGTTCAAAGCTTTTGATGACATGCCGAGATTGGATTTGCTTGTGAGAGCCGACAGAGTCGATTGGCATTGACAAGGTAGGGGGGGAAGTGAATCGGACGAGGCCGAGATCTCATATTTACTTGGACTAGTATAACGCCATCGAGAACCGGATAGCGGTTGAAGACGGACGGAAATAGTAGTGTCCCACCCTTTGACACAAAATGTGAAAACTGTTATTCCACCAAGTCCACTAACAAGCAATTACACTTCTAATTCAACCCCTCCAATCCCACAAAGTAATCCACAGACCATCCAAGCAAGCCAATCCCCCTTACTCATCTCACCCTCTCCATCACTCCTCAAACTCTCCCACACCAACTCCTGAACCTGTCTCGCACAAACATCCCCCACTCCCTCCACCGTCCCCGCAACACACTCCTCAATCATCGCACACAAATACCACAAAACATCAGCTCTCGCCAAACAAGCCACTCTCCCCTCCCGACTCGATCCCCTCACCGCCCGAAACTCAAGTACCAACACCAACAACACTCCCTGTCGCAGGGGACTTTCCACAGGACACGAACCCATTAATGCTAGAATCCCACGACAAAGCACGTCGCGATAGTCCCGTGAGAGGGGGGCCTCGTTGTAGATGGCGGATTTTACGACGAGGGAACAGAGTTCGTTGAGGAGGGAAAGGGTGTTTCTGACGAGGTCGAGGATTATGTCTGCGACTTGAGCGGGTTGAGGGGGGTTGAGTTTGGGGTGGGAGTAGAGTTGTGTGAGGAGGAGAAAGATGGATTGAATTGCGGTGGTGGGGTTTGAGAGTGTGTGGTGATGAGATTTTGGATTTGAGATTATTTGGCGGAAGTGGTTGATGAAGGAGACGGAGACGGTATGAGCTGCTTCGATCGCTTCTTCGGGGGTCGTGTCAGACGAAAGAAGAACTTGAATTGAGTGGTAAAATGTCGGCAACGCTAACCATCAACACGCGCTGTAATGTGGGAGGGTGAGAACAATTGATGTCGCCTAATGAGCCAAAAGTACGTCGAATTTCAGGAGTAGGGAGATAAAGTCCTCCATCTGATTTATTCCCCCGTTTCCGTTTGCGAGGTGTTAACTGTGACCCAGTCTCCTGCGAATCTTTCACTTTTTGTAATTCTTCCCGCGTTACCAACCATTTTGCGCTGGGAGGGAAATACCATCTTCCAAGTCTTTGATGACTTTTTGAGCTCTGGTGTTTGTACATCTCAAAAGAACTTGTTCTTGTTCTAGTGTCGAAATTCGTTCTTTGAGAATACCTAGTGGCTCGAGGTGAGTAACATCTTTGACTTCCCCATCTTTAATCTGAGACCTCAAAAGACGAAAGTATTCTGTCCACCGTCAACCTGACCATGGCTGAGGGGAAACCTTGCACGACAAGTTGAGACGGTTTAGAAGATAACAAAATAAGTGCCTATTTCAGCATCATAAGGAAAGATGGGAGTTACAAAAGCAATGCGTTGTCTCGCAAACGGAGTCATGGTGGTGGTGGTGGTGGTGGTGAGTGTCGATCTCGGCGCAAAAGGTCCGTGAGTGGAAAGATGGGGTAAAATGAATTTATAAATTGCGCACCCAGCGAAAGGGCGAGACTGATTATACTACAAAGAACTCCTTGAGATTTCATAACTCGTATCCTTCAAGGTACACGATTCTTACATGATCTTGTCTTTTACACGTAAAAGACAAACAAATATGCCAATAGAAAAAGCAACTAAAAATTTCTCATCTCTAAAACCCCCTGACCCGGTCAGGCATCTCACCAAAATGTCCCAACCACCCCACTACAAAAAGTCAACCCCAAACGTACGAGTGAGTGATTACCAGTTAACATGGAGATGGAGTAGGAGTTGATTTAGCTCTCCCCTTTGCGTTCCCCTGTCCAGGAAGTTTGGTACCAGTCTTGAGACCTTTCTTTGAACTCCCCGAATGGTGTCTCTTACTCGACACTTTAGCCGAAGCCGTCGGTCCCGAAAAACTCGTTGCCGTAGGGGTACAGTTCCCATATTGATCACAGTCAAAGTAAATATCCTCCGTAATCGTAATCGTCGTCTCCGTCGACTTATTCCTGACAGTCTTCGTAACCGTCACCGTAGGCGTAACACACGGAGTCGTCGCCGCAAGCGTCATAACTACACACCATCAATATTTGCTAGGGGTGGGTTTGGAGGGGGGCGGCACTTGAGACTACTCCACCGAAGGCTCCCTTTCCACAGTCGTCGTCGTCACCTCGTGGGACAAGTGCACGACGAGCGACAGGGACATTGACGATTCCCGCAGAAACGACCACAGCGACGACACACAAGATGAGTAAATGCATTGCAGTCTTCATTTTTTGTTGACCCGGTCAAGTAAAAGTTGGTGTGGTGGATTCGTATATCTCGCGACTAGCGCAAATGAATGACTGTAAAAGAGAGTGAAGGGTGGTTGTCCCTGGTGGCGAAAAAAAAGGCTGCTAGAGCGCGGAAATAGAAAATATAATGAGTGTATAGCCTTCTTTCCACCAGAGGGAGGGGGGCGGGGATATATAAATTGGCTCTCAGAAAAGGGTCCGAGATAATTTCCCTCATTTGGCGAAGGTATCATTGTATTTGTGTGTGCAAGTGGGTCTATGGGGTGTGGTGTAATTTGAGTTGGAATTTGCGAGGTCAGTGCAAATTGAGGTTTGATGGTGGTGGAGGTCTGGGGGCTGGGAAACCGCTGCAGAAGTTTAATTGCAAATGATTTGTGCCCCTTATGACGTTTCAGGTGAGATTAGATGGCGGTAATTTGCGAGAGGGTCTGTGCGTGATAAGGCTTAGCCGATGATCGTATGACCCACTCGGCGGACGTGGACGGGTGTCGTCGGGACGTCATGCGGTGAAACGTCAATGCAATGAGAAAGCTTGTTAATTGTAACGGGGGGGACTCGAGTTTTGGTGGAGGTGGATTTGTTGTCCAGGAATGTCGATCGTGAAGAAAGGGGTTTTTTGTGGGGTGAAACGGGCGGAATTCCGGCTGGCCGATGAGATCGGCAGTTGTCAACGGTTAGCGGTTATTTGTTGTATCGTGGTTAATGTCGTCAAACAGTTATTGTTTCGTGATGTTGTTTAGACGAGATGTCCGTCACAGAGTATTTCATCTGGATTTTCAGATTGAAGGGGGGGTTGTCAAAATTTTGGTGAAGGTGGTTTGTTTCAAATTTGAGTTTCAATTTCGAAATGGTCAATTTCCCGGTACACCTGATATCCCAACATCTTGTTCCCCAACCGCCTGTCCTACCCCACAACGGCGAATGTCTATATGGGTTTCGCGGTTTTCCGTTCCTCGACTTCTCCTGTCTTGGGACACTTCATTTCTCTCCAATTAATAGGATACATCAACTCCCCAACTACTCATTAGACGCACAGGATTCAAGATCGGGAATACCTTGACTTCTCGCAAACAACACACCCAATTCATTCTTTGCGGTGCTCAGATAGTACGATTGATGATCTCCCAACGAAATCTGTTCTTAGGTCCCCCATTTCCAAAAAGGTCATACCACTTCAGCCCTGACAATATCACCTGGTCGAAAACTTGAATAAATCTTCACCCGATCCTTCTCCGTCGCCCTTACATCTTGAACCCTACACCTGTCAGCCCCCCACCCCAAACAAAACTCAGGTGGAATTACCTTATCACTCCCGTGAACTCTTCCATGGTAGGAACATCATTAATCACCAAAATTTGCACTCTTGCCTCACGAATATTTATCCGCGTTACTCGTCCGAGGATAAAGTTTCCTTCTTTCGGGAGGAGAGAAGCGCCTCTTTGCTGAGATGTTGCGTTGGTCTCGTCTCGCGAGATGGATAGGGTCGGACGAACGCGTGGGCCTGCGGGAGTAGTTACGGGAGGTCCAAGAATGGAGGCGTGGATACTTGAGGATGGAGGTGGGGGGTTTGAATTGACGGAAGGAGGAAGATGGGTTCCTGGACCAGGGGAGTAGACTGACAGTGGTCCTAGTGGTTGTCCTGGGAGGGCGATTGATGGTAATGGAGGATTCTTGGTGGTAGACATTGTCCAAGAAGCCGTTGACGATCAAAAGTGAAAAAGTTCAAATTTGAAATCCCGAGATTTTGGACATGAAGCCGGCGAATTTGCACTTCTTGCTGAGATCCATTCGACTGCTTGAAATCGCAAATTGCAATCGACACGTGCGGAGTTGACTCCTTGAATCATGAGAATCAGGGAATTATAGGTCGTCCATCCACAGATGCAGAATACCATGGCCGAGATAAAGGAGACTCTCCTCATCGTTCTTATCCATGGGTAATTCAACCATATTCATCAGTTAATCGTCAGATTCTATGGAGGGGAAGATACGTTTGGAGATTTACCAAGAGTAACACCGTTCTAGCGTAGACTAACGTACAGACTCTCAAGAACCTCGGCGCCATGGATCTTGTAATCAAGCATTTCGTATTCAAATCTCAAGGAGATTTAACCGTCGCTGTCGCCGCATTCCGAAGATGGTACATTCCCATTGCGTCACGCCACTGACTTTCAGGCACAACGAACAAGTCGAAGCAATTGAAGAAATGAAAGACACAGACGCCTCTACCGTCAAAACAATCCTTCTATCTCACTCCATGGGAGGATTAATAGCAGTCGACAGCTTCCTATCCATGATCGACGACAACGATCCCACACATTCCTCCATCCTCGGCATAATAGCCTACGACACCCCCTACTTCGGCCTCAACCCCCCCGTCATACACCGCACCATATCAACCCGCGTAAACACACTCTCCTCCGCCGTAAACACCGCACGCGATTGGATTCCCTCCTCCCTCTACACCCCCAAATCCACCGCCCTAGTCCAAAACACCGCGCCCCCAAAATCAACATGGGGTCTCGGCAAAACCATCGCCGCCTCCGTCGCGGGTGTCGCGGCCGTCGGCGCAATATCCTACTTTGCCAAAGACCCAGTAGTAAACCACCTCCAGTTTGTCAAAGTGTTGTATAAACCGGACGAGTTGGCACGGAGGATGAAACGGTTGGAACAGACGAGGGGAGGGACGGGGTTTGCATGTTTTTATACGGTTGTGGTGGATAAGGTGGAAGGGGGGGAGAGGACGTTTTGTAATTTGCCGGTGGGAGGGGAGAGGGTGGAGGGGAGGTGGATTCGGCAGGAGAATGGGGTGGCGAAGGATGAGGTTGAGGCGCATTGTGGGATGTTTTTGAGGAGGGAGAATGATCATTATGAGGAGATGTGTCGGCAGAGTATACGCATTATTAGAGATTGGATTGGCACTCGGAATTGATCTTGTAGAACTACAAATGAATTTGTAGCCCAACTTTATCCGCATGATTGAATTTTCATGCATTTTCAAGCTGCGGACCTTCTGGAATTGCACATAACTCAGGGGTTTTGATATGGTTGTGAATTGTCAACGTCTCCCAGCCGTTGAAGGTATATATATCCTTTTGAAACAACTTCATGCAAACGCTTGGCCTTTCAACGAACGTGTTGCTAATAACATGCATTAAGTATTTGATTCAACGTCTACCACCTACGACCACCCCGTGCGCACTAAATAATCTAATTGGTCTCTAGACAATTTCTGTTTCACCTCTACAATTTCAGCAGCTAGCGCCTCGGCCTCAACAATCCTGTCAACTTCTCTATAAAGCCGGGCAACAGCCTCCATGCTTTGCACTGTGTACGCATGTGCTTCGCCCAAAACTTTTCTTCTTCGCTTCTGCAATACTTCCTCGTGCAACTGAAGCGCTTCCGCCAACCTCCCTTGCATAAGAAGATAAATGGCAAGATTAAATTGGTTCGTGAGCGTCCCAGGATGCAATTGCCCTCGACCCTTTATATTTTTCTCTACTACTTCCGTTTGCAGGTCAGCGGCTTCGGTGACGCGCCCTTGACTGTGGTACGAACGCGCAAGCGTCTGCATGGCGATCAGCGTGCCGTCGCTCTCGTCCCCGGAAACCCTTCTCCGAACTTCCAAGACTTTGTTCCCCAAGTCAACGGCCTCTGTGATCCGACCCTCAGTCAGGTACGCGTCATTGAGGTGTTCCATAGTGGCAAGTGTACCAATGGCCTCTTCTCCAAACCGTGGTATTTGCGTCTTCAACACCTCCTCCAGTAGCGACACCGCCTCCGAAGACCGGCCCAGTGAGGTCAATATAAAGGCCAAGTTGGACATGTAGTAAAGAGTGTCGGCATCTCCCGTCCCAAAACGTTTTGTTTGTGTCGTCACCAAACTCTTTTGCAGACTAAGAGCCTCGGAGAAACGGCCTTGATCGAAGTAGATCGTGGTCAGAATACTCGTAGCCCCGAGAGTGCTACGGCTTTCTTTTCCCGTGCTCTTGATGAATGCTTCAATGCCTTGAAGGACGAGCTTCTCGCTGTCGACATATTGACCTTCCTCACGCAGAAAGAATCCAACTCGCAACTTGACATTTGCCGCGTTTTCCGAATGCAGTGAATGCATCTCTACGAGTGGTCCAACCACCTGCGCTTGGTATAATCGCCATGGAGCAAGATTTTCAGTGACAAGATTGGGAAAGGCTTGCGCGCATAAATCGATCACTGCGTAACTCGTTGAGCGTTGGTCCCTGGTTGACATGCTATCTCGGATAACGCGTTGTACAAGTCGATGTATTGAAATCAATCGATTCGGTCGATCCCACTCGACGAGCGAAAACTTCTCCAAATCGGCTATTGCGGTCGCCATCTTGCCCCGATCCGAAATCGTTTGTCGCAATTTCTTCCCCAAGCCATCTTTCCCCGTAATCAGGAAATCGATGAGAATTCCGTCGGGGTTGAGATACGCTAGCAGACGAAGGAAGTTGGTGGTTGTCTTATCTTGTTGTACCACTTTCAATGCCATGGCCCAGGTCGTGGCGATCGAGAATGGATACGGTCGATTGTCTTCCGGCTTGCGTCGAAGTATGTCTCGATGGTTTTTGGAGTATTCTTCCGAAAATGTGAGTAGATTTCCTGTGACTTCCCGAATGTACGAAGCCGCTTGTTCGATGGCGAGAGGTAAATAACCAAGCGTTTTGACAATGTTACTCGCCTCTGTTTCTTCGACCGATTTTGGCTGGACCGTAATACGAGAGAGAGTGAGCAGGAGCTCTACAGCATCATCGACGCCGAAAACAGGAACCTCGAGAGGCTCAGCTGGGATACCGATAGTATTCGGGTTTCGCGTCGTAATTATCGTGTGGTTCTCGGGTGCGTTTTCGGGGAGAAGACCGTCTGCAACTTTGATGTCGTCGAGATTGTCGATTACAACAAGCCACTTCTTTTCACGTCTAAGCCACGATAAAACCGCCTCTGCGGTTTCTTTCGGACTTTGGAGTTTCGGTAGTCCCACTCTCTTGGCAATTTTCTGATACCCAGAGAGCAGGGCTGCTTGATCGACCCCGCTGAGCCAGTATATTCGCTCGTACTCAGGTTCATTTGCGTACACGTATTCGAGAGTGCATTGCGTTTTTCCAACGCCACCCATGCCGTATAGTGCAATGCGGTGATTGTACTGTTTGTCTACTTGGGCCAGCAATCTTTCTCGCAATGTTTGCAGGAATTTTTGACGTCCCGTGAAATGCGGATTTCGTTGGTATGGAACGAGGAACCTCTCTTCCAGTTTTTTGGCGGTGGCGATTTGAGGTTGGCTTTGAGGATTCAATGCAGCGATGGCTACATCAGTTATCGGACACAGAGACCTGGGGGGATTACCTCTCACCATTTCGTTTGTCTCTTTCACCAATGGGTACGTCAAGTTCACGCCGACATGGGCATGAATGTCGGTTAAAGCGGTCGTATACCTGTCGACCCACGATTTCAAATAATTCTTCGAGTCTGAGATCTTCTGATCTCCGAGAGCAAATGTTTTCACAACTTTTCCTGAATGAATTAGATCAAACTCTTGATTCATAATACCAACTGTTCCCAGCGGGGTCGCTTCGTGTCGAATGTTGAGAGCCAGGTATACCATACACGCCGACCTAACATCCAAAGCTCGGTTGACCACCATCGCACTGTCAACATCTTCGGGCATACTTTCCACGATACTCAGCCGATCTAGTTGTTGAACCATGAAGTCCAGCATCTCTCCGACCTCCTCCTTCCTGGCAAGTTCTTTGTCCGCAATCTGAACTGTTAGATGCATCCCGAATGACATACGGTAATGAATAGCAGAAGACCTCCACAAAGTAGACCATAAGGATTCAGAACCGGAATCTATACTTATCAGAGAGAGTTTTAACAATCAGGACGCAAGTACCGATTGACCTTGTGAGGCGATTGTCAAAAAGTTCTTCGCAAATGGGCTGAAAGCAGTATACGCACGCTGCAACGCATGCCCACATTTTCCCAACGCAGTACGATCTTTCACGGCATCTCTGCGAGCTCGGAGTACTGTATCAATCTTATCTTTGAATCCCGAATCATCAAAGCTTTCCGGCTTGTCCGTCAATTCCGGGAAATCAAAGACGCCCCATTCTTTGCCACGTCCCTTCACCGTGTCTTCCAACAGTTTCGTTGCCTCGCGGTATCGTTCTAGAGTCCTTTCTCGGTCTCCATATGCTTCCACGGAGGATGCAGAAGCCTCTGTTTCGGTCTGTGACGAAAGGCTTTGCGAAGCTTCACTGTTTCTCGGCTTCTTGAACAGACCAGTGATCCGCTCGCGTACTCGTGGTTTTCGATTGCTTTCCATCCTTTGATGAACTCGAAGGTCTTCCGGTGAAACGTTGGGTTGATTAGAATGGCCAGGATAGAGTCGAATAGAAGCCTTAGCGGGCTGTAGACGAGGGCGCAGAATGGGCTGAGCAGCTGGCTGTGTTAGGCAACCTTATTTTCCACCATTACGGAAGCACCCCTCGGTCTCACTGCGCACAGTCCCCTCACTTAAAACTTTCACCTCGCGCCTATCGCCGACCAGTTCAACGAATTCGATCTTAACACCTGGATATGCTGTTAGATCGATCTGCTGTGAATGTTAGATTGAGGCACACACGAACCAGTCCCGAAATCCGAAACGCGCATGAACGATTCGCGAAAGCCACAGTGGCGCAAACCAGGGCGTATGGCACAAGGCCCTCCGCTGGAGGACTTCTCGATAGCAAGGAAAGTAATCAGATCAGAGGCAAAAAGATTTCAATTCAAATGGCATTGGACGCTTCTGGGGAGGTGGGCAAGTCTCGACTCAGAGAAGCCAGGCTGTGGAACGACAGAGAGGAATGAAGATGCAATATCATAGATTACTACACAGTTGCCTAAATAAGTACGGATGTGCTGCTAGATTCCTGAAAGTCAACATATTCCTCTGCTCTTCAGAGATGACAAGGAGTCCACAGGTACTCGTGTCATCAAAACCTTTGCCTCTTGAAATAACGCCTCTCCTTCCGCTACATTGCCATGATCTACATATATTTGAGCGAGATTCCATATAGACATGACCGTGTCTGGATGGCTGTCTCCCAAGAGAATTCTCGTTTTTTCCATAACTTCTTCACCAACCTGAATTGCTTTCTC
>Ga0182015_10007415_pt1 | contig 10700 bp, 9 predicted proteins | sample 712P3MmetaG_FD_120478 | JGI IMG/M metagenome (GOLD analysis project Ga0182015, IMG submission 120478) | Permafrost microbial communities from Stordalen Mire, Sweden - 712P3M metaG | ecosystem: Environmental > Terrestrial > Soil > Wetlands > Permafrost | place: Sweden: Stordalen | collected... | reverse complement strand
GCCGGCGCGCTCGATAAGGCCCACCACAACGGCATCACCCACCGCGATTTGAAACCCGGCAACATCATGCTCACCAAATCCGGCGTGAAGTTGCTGGATTTCGGATTGGCGAAGCTGACGCGCGACGCGGCCGTGACCACCAATACAGTCACCACGCTGCCGGCGGCGGAGCATTCCATCACCGCCCAAGGCAGCATCATCGGCACGCTGCAATACATGGCGCCGGAGCAACTCGAAGGCGCTGAGGCCGACGCGCGCACGGACATTTTTGCATTCGGCGTGGTCGTGTACGAGATGGCCACGGGTAAGAGAGCGTTTGACGGCAAAAGTCAGGCCAGTCTGATCGCGAAAATTCTGGAGACCGATCCGCCGCCGATTTCTTCGCTCCAGCCGATGACTCCGGCGGCGCTGGATCGCGTGGTGAAGAAATGTCTGGCCAAGGAGCCTGAGAAACGATGGCAGGACGCCGGCGATCTGTGCGACGAACTGAAGTGGCTGGCCGAAGCCGGCGCGCCGCCGGAACAAACTTCTAAAGCGCCCGGTAACCGCTGGGCGCTGATTTCCGTGCTCGCGTGCGTGGTTGTGGCTGCGGCAGCGGGAGCGGCGGGATGGCTGCTGAAGCCTGCGCCGGCTTCCGAGCAGGTGATGCAATTGGCCGTGCCGCTTCCCGACGATATGTCGTTGCCTCTTTTCGCCGAGTTGTCGCCGGACGGCCGTCGCGTGGTCCTGGCTGTCTACGTAGGGTTGCAAACTCAGCTTGTTCTTAGGTCACTCGATTCATCGCAAATTCAACCGTTACCGAGTACGCAGAGTGTCACTGCCAGATCCCCTTTCTGGTCTCCCGATAGCCGGTCGATTGGATTTTATTCTGACGGAAAACTGAAGACGGTTTCCATTGACGGTGGCCCGGCGCAGGTCTTGTGTGACGCGAGTCTGAGTGGATCCGGCGGAGCCTGGAGCAGCGACGGCGTGATCCTTTTTGCGGCCAACGGCGGCCCTCTGCAACGCGTGAACGCTTCCGGAGGCGCCTGTACGCCGGTGATGAAGGGAGGGGCCGATGAAGATGACGATTCCCCTGCTTTCCTGCCCGACGGGAAGCATTTCCTTTACCGTGCGAGAGGGGGCGAGGAATCCACGCGCGGCATCTACGTGGCGTCGCTCGATAATCCCGCCGGTCAGCGCCTGCTCACTGACCAATCCAGTGTTGTGTTTGCCCCATCGACGCATGGAAGCAGGCAAGGTTATCTCCTCTTTCTCCGTGGAACCACGCTGACCGCGCAGCCATTTGACACCGGGACACTGCAACTCGCGGGGGACGCCTTTCCCGTGGCTGAGCAGGTCGCGATGGATTTCAACAATCAAGTTGCCGCCTCGGCTTCCGCGAACGGCGTCCTATTTTATTTGTCCAATCTCGTCCGCGATAATCAACTCACCTGGTTTGATCGCTCCGGCAAAGTATTGGGAACAGTTGGGCCGCACGGACTCCAGACCGGCCTTTCCCTTTCGCCCGATGACAAGGTCGCGGCCATTGGCCGCAACTTTAGTGGTTCAGACAACGAGCTGTGGCTGGAAGATTTGGTTCGCGGCGGAGCGACTGCGTTCACATTCGATCCAACGCATGGCCGAGTGGTGGTTTGGTCCCCGGATGGCACCCAAATTATTTTTGCTTCTAACGACGGAAAGCTGTACCGGAAAGACGCGAATGGGGGGGGACGCGAAGAACCACTACTCGCCGGCGGCAACCGAAAGTTTCCGTCCGACTGGTCCCGCGATGGGAGATTCTTGCTTTATACCGATATCGATCCGACGACCGGCGCCGACTTATGGGTGCTCCCCGATCCATCGGGCAAGTCCGGCGATAGCAAGCCGTTCCCGTTTCTTCAGACGCAGTTTATGGAAAGCCAGGCGCAGTTTTCCCCGGACGGCCGTTGGATCGCCTATGCATCGAACAAATCCGGTCAGGGGGAAATCTATGTTCGGCCATTTTCGGGACGGCCCTCCGGAAGCGCCGGCGAGTGGAAGATTTCAACCGATGGCGGGCGCGAGCCACGCTGGAGCCCGGATGGCAAGGAACTGTTCTACTTGGAGCTACAGCCGAGTGGACATTTCAAAGATCAGTTGATGGTCGTACCGGTTCAGGCCAGTGGCGCGGATTTCCAAGTCGGAGCACCTAAGCCTTTGTTTGAGTTCGTCTACCCGGGGGTCGTACCGCAGTATAACGCTTTTGGATATGCGGTAGCGGCGGGTGGCCAGCGGTTTCTTGTAAACCCTTCTGTGAATCCCATTACGACAACTCTGAACGTGATCGTGAATTGGGAAGCCAGCGCCTCCGGAAACAAATAACGATCTGCGCCGGATGATCGAACATCTCCGGTTGGGCATCAGTACGACACCAAATACTCGCGCGGGCCTTCCTTGACTTGGCCTGAACGCCCTCTATAATTGATGTTTCGTGCCAAGGGCCAGCGAATCACGATGTTTATCGACGTCAAAGAACTTGCGCTGCATAAGATACAGCTCCGCAAGAGCTACGCTCCGGGGACGCTGGATCTGCACTCGACCGAATTCCGCCAGATCGAGCCGCTCGAAGTGCGCGCCACGGCCGAATTGCTGGAAGATCACATTCGCCTCACGGGCGACCTGCGCACGCGTCTCGAGATGGTCTGCGCACGCTGCCTTGAACCGGTAGTCGAAGAGATCAGCCGCGAATTCGATCTGACGTACCGGCCGCTAGGCACGATGAGCCGCGAAGAAGAAGAGCGGCTGAAAACGGACGATACCGAAATCGGCTTTTACGAAGGCGATGGGCTGTTCCTGGCCGACGTGCTGGCCGAGCAGGTGATACTGGCGCTGCCCATCAAAGTGATTTGCCGCAGCGATTGCCGCGGCTTGTGCCCGCAGTGCGGCGCCAATCTGAACGGTGAGGATTGCCGCTGCGAATCGCACGCCGTGGACCCCCGCCTTGCGGTGCTCGGGAGAATCAAGCAGAACTGGCAGAAGAAGCATTAGTCATCCAGCGGGGAAACGGCATAGAATGCCCCCGTCCTGTACGGGCCCGCGCGAAGAGGAGTTGTCATGCCCAATCCGAAACGCCGCCATTCTCATCGGCGCAAGAATCAGCGCCGCGCGCACGATCATTTGAAGGCGCCGGCGCTGGCCGAATGTCCGAATTGCCACGAAATGAAGCAGCCGCATCAGGCTTGCCCACACTGCGGTTATTACAAGGGACGCGAAGTGGTAGACACCAAGGCCTGATCCGCCGGCGCGCCTCATCGAGCTGCACCGTATCTGCACACGATCCGCAAGCATCTGAGATTAAGTCTCCCTGGCCGCGCGCGGCCAGCGGCGACGAGGCGCGATTTGCGGCGCGATGTGCGCGATCCGGCGAATTCGCCGATGCCGCCGGAAACCCGAGATGTGCGCCGTCTTGAAAACGACGGCACCTAGCAAGGAAAGCAGGCCCAAGATGGGCAAGCTGGCATTCATGTTTCCCGGTCAAGCCTCCCAATATCCTGGGATGGGCAAGGACCTCGCGGAAAAATTCCCCTCGGCAGCGGCGGTATTTGCTGAAGCGGATCACGCGCTGGGCGATTCGCTCTCCGCCATTTGCTTCGATGGCTCCGAAGAAGCGCTGAAGAAAACCGTAAACACGCAGCCGGCGATTCTCGCCGTGTCCGTGGCTGCGGCGCGCGTGCTGGCTGAAAAGGGCATCGTTCCGGAGTACGTCGCGGGCCACAGCCTGGGCGAATTTTCCGCGCTGGTGGCCGCGGGCTCGCTCAATTTCGCTGACGCCGTGCGCCTGGTGCGCCGCCGCGGCCAATACATGCAAGAGGCCGTGCCCGAAGGCCAAGGCGCGATGGCCGCGATCATGGGTCTTTCGCCCGCGCAGGTCACCGATATCTGCCGCAAGTCATCGGTGGGCGATGAAGTTGTGGCGCCAGCCAATCTGAATTCGCCGGACCAAACCGTGATCTCCGGCTGCGCCGCCGCCGTGAAGCGCGCCGTGGAATTGGCCTCGCAAGCCGGGGCCAAGCGAGCCGTGGTGCTCGCGGTCTCCGCGCCATTCCACAGCGAAATGATGCGGCCCGCGGCCGTGCGCCTGGAAGCCGATCTGCGCGCGACGAAGTTCGGCCCGCTGGAGATTCCGCTGATCACCAATGTGGACGCGGAAATCATCACTACCGGCGACGAAGCGCGCGACGCTCTGATCCGCCAGGTGACGCTGCCCGTGCGTTGGGAACAATCGATTCACGCGCTGATCGAAGAAGGCGTAACCTCGTTTATCGAAGTCGGCCCCAGCCGCGTGTTGAGCGGCTTGCTGCGCCAAATCGATCGCTCGGTGCATTGCACCAACGTCGAAGACGAAAAATCGCTCGCAACTGCGCTGGAAAAATTGGCGCACGCTCGCGCCGAAGTGGCCGAGCCGTAGCCGGAATTTAAATTGAAGTTGAAGTTGAAGTTGAGGTCGAAGTTGAAGTCGAAGTCGAAATTGAAATCGCGATGGGCAGCGCGATCGGAGACGGCCTGAAATTCCCATGTTCAATCTAACCGGCAAAGTCGCTCTGGTAACCGGCGCTTCGCAAGGCATCGGCCGCGCCACAGCGCTGGCCTTACTCGGCGCGGGCGCGCATGTGGCTTTGGCCGCGCGCAACGCCGAAAAACTAGCGGCGATCGAAGCCGAAGTAAATGCCGATGGCGCCAAATGCCTCGCCGTGCCCATGGACGTCGCCGACGCGGAGCAAATCAAGTCCGGCTTCAAGCGCACCATCGAGCGCTTCGGCCGCCTGGACATCCTGGTGAACAACGCCGCGATCACGCGCGACGGCCTGGCCTTGCGCATGAAGCAGGACGATTGGGACGCCGTGCTGCGCACGAATCTCACCGGCGCGCATCTCTGCGCGCAGCAAGCCCTCGCGGTGATGCTCAAACAGCGCTCCGGCCGGATCATCAACGTGACTTCCGTGGTAGCCGAAACCGGCAACGCCGGCCAATCCAATTACGTCGCGGCGAAAGCCGGGTTGATCGGGCTCACGCGCGCCTTGGCCGTCGAAGTGGCCTCGCGCAGCATCACTGTAAACGCCGTCGCGCCCGGTTTCATCGCTTCGCCGATGACCGATCCGTTGTCCGACGCCGTGAAGCAGCAATTGCTGGCGCGAATTCCCCTGGGCCGCATGGGCACCGACGCCGAAATCGCCGCGGCCATCGTTTTTCTGGCCAGCGACGAAGCCGCCTACATCACCGGCGCCGTTCTGGATATAAATGGCGGCCTAAGAATCGGCTGAGGCGCCGCGCACCGTCAGCGAGAAGCGTCGCGGTTGACCTTCCCGCGGTGCCTGCATAGAATGGGCGGGAAACAAAACGGGTAATTTGAATCAGATGGGCTAGCCTGAGCCCAAACAGCGAGAGCGGAGGCAAAACAGAATGGCCAGCACGGAAGAGCGGGTCAAGCAGATCATTGTCGAGCAGCTAGGGGTCGATGAAGGCGAAGTGACTCCGACCGCTTCGTTTGTGGACGATTTGGGCGCGGATTCGCTCGATACCGTCGAGCTGGTGATGGCGTTCGAAGAAGCCTTCGGGATCGAAATTCCCGACGAGGACGCCGAAAAAATCGCCACCGTCAAAGACGCGGTCGATTACATCGAAAAGCACGCCTCGGCCAAAAAGTAGCCGGCCGCTCCCCGCATTGCATTTAGGAGCACGAGAATGGCTCCGTTGAACCGACGGGTTGTCGTAACGGGTGTCGGCCTGGTCTGCGACCTCGGCATCGGCACCGAAGAAGTGTGGCCGCGATTGCTCGCCGGCGAGCCCGGAATCGGGCCGATCACGCATTTTGACGCCACCACGTTCGATTGCAAAATCGCCGGAGAGGTTCGCAATTTCGATCCGCTGAATTATCTCGAGAAAAAAGAACTGAAAAAAACCGGCCGCTTCATTCAGCTCGCGCTGGCCAGTTCCGATTTCGCCATGCGCATGTCGGGCCTTGAGCTAACGCCGGAAATTCGCGACAGCGTCGGCGTCTACATCGGGACGGGCATCGGCGGCATGGACGTGATCGAGCGCGAACACACCAAGTTTATTCACGGCGGATCCGGCCGCATCTCTCCGTTTTTTATTCCGGCCTCGATCTCCAATCTCGCCTCAGGCCATATTTCGATCCGCTACGGCGCGCGCGGTCCGAATTCGGCCACGGCCACCGCCTGCTCGGCTTCGGCGCACGCCGTGGGAGATTCGTTTCGCATCATCCAGCGCGGCGACGCTGAGGCCATGATCTGCGGCGGCAGCGAAGCCGCCGTCACTCCCATGGGCATTGGCGGATTCGCATCCATGAAGGCGCTCTCCACCCGCAATGACGATCCCGGCGGTTCCAGCCGTCCTTTCGACGCCGATCGCGATGGCTTCGTCGTCGGCGAAGGCGCGGGCATTCTGATCCTCGAATCGCTGGATTCCGCGCAGCGCCGCGGCGCCAATATTTTGGCGGAGATCGTCGGCTACGGCATGAGCGGCGATGCGTTTCACATCACGCAGCCTTCCGAAGACGGCGATGGAGCGTTTCGCGTGATGCGCGCGGCGCTGCGCGATGCGGGTCTCGAACCGCAACAAGTTGGCTACATCAACGCGCACGGCACATCCACTCCGATCGGCGACGCGATCGAGACCACGGCCATGAAGCGCGCCTTCGGCGACGTCGCGCACAAGATCGCCGTCAGCTCCACGAAATCGATGACCGGCCATTTGCTCGGCGGCGCCGGCGGCCTGGAAGCCGGCATCAGCGTCCTTGCGCTGCGCGATCAAACGTTGCCGCCGACGATCAATTACCAAACGCCCGATCCCGCTTGCGATCTGGATTACATTCCGAATCACGCGCGCAAGGCCGAAGTGGAATATGCGCTCTCGAATTCGTTCGGCTTCGGCGGCACCAACGCCGCGCTGATTTTCCGCCGCTGGAACGGCAAGTGAAACTCCTCGTCTGCGTTAAGCAAGTTCCCGCGAAAGATGCGCCGCTGGCGATTGCTGAAGGCGGAAACTGGATTCGCGAAACCGATATCGGCTTCGAGATGAACGAGCCAGACGGCTTCGCGCTCGAAGAAGCGCTGCGTTTAAAAGAAAAACATGGCGGCGAAGTGATCGCGCTTTCCATGGGCCCCGAGCGCGCAAAACAAGCCATCAAAGAAGCGCTGGCGAAGGGCGCCGACCGCGGCATTCACGTCGCCGACGACAAATTCTTCGCGCTCGATCCGCTGCTCACAGCGCGATCTCTCGCCGCTGCGATCGAGCGGGAAAAGCCCGACCTCGTGCTCACCGGCCTGCAAAGCGACGATCAAGGCTCGGGCCAAACCGGCGTGCTGCTCGCCGAAATCCTAGGACTGCCGCACGCGACGCTGATCATGCAGATCGAAGTGCAAGCGGGCGGCTTGCGCGTGAAGCGCGAACTCGAAGCCGGTTGGTTCCAATGGATCGAGTTGCCGCTGCCCGCCGTTCTCACCGTGCAATCCGGAATCAATAAGGTGCGCTACGCCACGCTGAAAGGCATTATGGCCGCGAAGAAAAAGGAAATCGTCACAATCGCGCGCGAATCGCTGGGCGTCGCGCCCACGGCTACGCAGCGCGTCGAACGCATCTACGTCCCGCAAAAAACCAAGAAAACGGAATTTATCTCCGGCACGGCGGCAGAAATTGCGACCAAGCTCGTCGAAAAACTCCGCCACGAAGCGCGCGTGATCTAAATGAAAATCCTGGTCGCAACCGAGCAGTTCGCCGGCGCGTGGAACAAGACAAGTTGGGAAACACTCGCCGCCGGTCAGCAGATCGCCGCCGAAACCAATGGCCATCTGGCGGCGCTGGTGATCGGCAAGGGCGTCGCGCCGCTCGCCGATGAGCTGGCGAGCGCGAAACTCGACGAAGTTTTCCTCGTCGAGCACGATCTGCTTGCCACCTACACGCCCGATGGATTCAAGATTGCTCTCGCGCAAGCCATCGCCGAAGCCAAGCCCGATCTGGTTCTTTTTCCGCACACCTATCAAGTGCGCGATTTCGCGCCGCAACTCGCCGCGTCGCTCGGCAAAGGTATGATCGGCGATTGCGTCGGCTATCGCGTGGAAAATGGTCGCCTGATTTTCGTGCGCCAGATGTTTCAAGGCCGCACCGCGGCAGACGTGAGCTTCGAGGGCGCGGGTCCGTGGTTCGCTTCGCTGCAAGCCGGCGCGTTTCGCGGGGACAATGTCGCGCGAGGCGCGGCGAAGGCTCCGGTGAAGCGGATCGCGGTGAAGCTCGAAGCCGCGCAAATTCGCACCAAGCCCGCCGAACGCTTCCAGGAAACCAAGCAGGCCGTGGATTTGACGCAAGCGCCCGTTCTGGTCGCCGTGGGCCGCGGTATCAAAGCGCCCGAAAATATTCCGCTGGCCGCACAGTTGGCCAAAGCGCTCGGCGGTGAACTGTGCGCCTCGCGCCCGATCTGCGATGAGGGCTGGCTGCCGATGGACCGCCAAGTGGGCAGCTCCGGCCAAACCGTCGCGCCGAAACTTTATCTTGCGCTCGGCATCAGCGGCGCGATTCAGCACGTCGTCGGCATGAAAGGCGCGCGCACGATTGTCGCCATCAACAAAGACGAGCACGCGCCCATCTTCGAGGTCGCCGATTACGGCATCGTCGGCGATATCTTCGAGATGATTCCTGCCGTTACAAAAGAATTGGAAAACACGAAAGCCTAGCGTACTGGCGGCCGGACGCGCCGCTCGCACGTGTCGATTCAGCGTCGTGCCGCTCGCGCTTTGCACGCCCGAATTATCTTTCCTGCTAAAATCGCGCGATGTCTCCGGAATCCATCGAACGCGAGCGATTGGATGCGGACGTCCTGATCGTGGGCGCCGGGCCCGCGGGCCTGGCCTGCGCGCTGCATCTTGCGAATCTGATCCGCAAGCACAATGAATCCGGTGCCCAGCCCCCACTTTCCGCCGACAATATTTACGTTCTGGAAAAAGCCCGCGAGCCGGGCGCTCATCAACTCTCCGGCGCGGTGCTCGATCCGCGCGGTCTCTCCGAACTCGTTCCCGATTTTGAAAAGCACGCGCCTCTCGATTCCCCGGTCACCGACGACGCCGCATATTTTCTAACGCGCTCGCGTGCGTGGAAATTTCCGATCACGCCGCCGCCGCTGCGCAATCGCGGCAATTACGTCGTCTCTCTAAATCGCCTTGTGAAATGGATGGCCGGCCTGGTCGAGCAAGCCAGCGTGAATTTATTCACGCAATTCGCCGGCGCCGAAATAATCTACGACGGCGAAACCGTAGCGGGCGTTATCACCGAAGACAAAGGCCGCGACAAAGACGGCAAACCCAAAGAAAATTTCACGCCCGGCTACGAATTGCGCGCGAAAGTCACAGTGCTGGCCGAAGGCCCGCGCGGCTCGCTGACCAAAGATTTGGTTTCGCGCCTGCATCTCGATGGGTTAAATCCGCAAGCCTACGCCATCGGCATAAAGGAACTCTGGGAAGTTCCCGCCGGACGCATCGCGTCTGGCGCCGTGTGGCACACCATGGGCTGGCCGCTCGATTCCAGCCTGCATGGCGGCGGCTGGCTCTACGGCATGCGCGAGAATCGCGTTTCCGTCGGCTTGGTCGCCAGCCTCGAATATCACGATCCGCGCTTCGATCCGCACGAAGCGTTTCAGCGTTACAAAACGCATCCGCATTTGCGGCGCGTGCTCGAAGGCGGCACGCTGGTGCGCTTCGGCGCGAAAACCATTCCCGAGGGCGGCTGGTATTCCATGCCGCGCCCGTACGCCGATGGCGTCCTGCTGATCGGAGATTCCGCCAGCTTCCTGAACGGCCAGCGCCTGAAAGGAATCCATCTCGCAATTAAAAGCGGCATGCTCGCCGCGGAAACAATTCTGGAGACGCTGCGCACCGGCGACGCCTCCGCACGCACACTTTCTTCATTCCAGAAAAAAGTGGACGAGAGCTGGATCAAAAAAGAGTTGTGGCCCGTGCGCAATTTCCATCAAGGTTTCGAGCACGGCCTTTATGCCGGATTATTCAACACCGCGTTGCAAATGGTGACAGGCGGGCGAGGTTTGGTGGACCCGATGCGCATTCGCCCCGGCTATGAGGAGTATCACAAGCTCGCGCCTGGCGCGCCCGCAGCCCCGCCGCGCTTCGCCGGCGACGGCAAACTCACCTTCGATCGCCTCACCGACGTCTACCACTCCGGCACGCGCCACGAAGAAGACCAGCCCTGCCATTTGCACGTCGCCGACACCAACATCTGCGCCGATCGCTGCACCGTCGAATACGGAAACCCCTGCCAATATTTCTGCCCCGCCGCCGTCTACGAAATCGCCCGCACCGCCGGCGCCCTGCGCCTAAAAATCAACGCCTCCAATTGCGTCCACTGCAAAACCTGCGACATCGCCGACCCCTACCAAATCATCACCTGGGTTCCCCCCGAAGGCGGTGGCGGCCCAAATTACGAAGGGATGTAGCCGCGCAATATTCAGGCGCCGAAGATAGACCAACCTCAGGCAAACATGTCTATCAGTGCCAAGACGCAGCGTGAACCGAATGACCCCGTTGAAACGCCGGGCTACGATGCACCGTTTACCCGCATCATAGATTGCGCGCGGCCACAGTCATCTACAGTCATTTGAGGACCGCACCACAGAAATTGGCGTGCCTCGGAAAGGACGCGAAGGGGATTGCCAGCCG
>Ga0182015_10007414_pt1 | contig 10700 bp, 15 predicted proteins | sample 712P3MmetaG_FD_120478 | JGI IMG/M metagenome (GOLD analysis project Ga0182015, IMG submission 120478) | Permafrost microbial communities from Stordalen Mire, Sweden - 712P3M metaG | ecosystem: Environmental > Terrestrial > Soil > Wetlands > Permafrost | place: Sweden: Stordalen | collected... | reverse complement strand
TCACAGGTCTCCCTTTCGTCGCGTCGTTGCTGATTTTAGTTTCATTGGCGGAACAATGCAATTCAAGGTCCCCCTTTTTCGGCCATGAAACTCATTGTAGCACCTTCCACGAATGCAATTTGGATACTTGCAATCAAAGATCTTTCCCATTTATTTTTCAATGCAAGCCGCGTCGGCTGCTGTATTGTATTTCACTTCGCCCGTCGACTCGCCGTTGGCAATCTGGATCACATTGTTCGCGGGATCCCTTGGAAATCTGGCTGTTGTTGGTCCATGGACTACAAAGTTCACCTTCTTGAATGCTCGGATTGACTTTAGTTTGATGAACGTGCGACATCGACTTGAAAAGTCAAGTGGAACTAAATATACCGATGACAATATCACTCCCGAAATGAAAGCACTCAATACCAAATTTGGAATTGCTCATGGTATGCTCCCTCTTGTCTAGGCTGACTCCTCAACAGGTTTGTCCAGTTTGTTGAATTTGGGATACTTTATAGCTGCCTTGGCCCAAATTCTGTACATTTCGGATAGCATACACTAATTGCTACTGCGGCGGCTTTACCGCCGATTATCGCGATTCCCAGATCCATACCTGTTATCTTGATAATACCCTGATCCACCACCACCTCTTCGATCTTGAGCATAATACCCCCGATTTTGTTGTCCACCACGAAAATCTCCGCCATTAAATCCCCCACGAGGTGGTCCCCCACCACCAAACTGAGCAGCCAAATCGTCCAATCTCATTACTCCAGAACTGTGTCCACCGTTGGCAGACGAAGCGGTCTGCTGGTACCATTGACTAGCCTGCGCATTCGAAGGCGGGATTCCAGGTGTATTGGCAGGAGGATACCATTTCATATGTTGTCCTCCCCCCGAATTTCCATTGTATCCCTGAGAATTTCCGTAATTCGAGTACCCTTGATTGTTCCCGTATCCTTGTGAATTGCCGTTCGTGCGAGATCTGTAGCCTTGAGGGGTTCCACTACGCGAGGAATCTCGATTTTGCCAGGATAGACCTTGGATTCGGTCATGTGTTGAGGCGTGTCTTCGAATTACTTCGAGGTCCATTTCGTTTAAGGTCGGTTGATCGAATACGACGCCCCGAAGAAGCATTGATTTATGTACATTCGGGGACTTTTGCATAAGAAATTTCACACTATAATTAGACCCGCCACAGAAAATGTTGGATACCTGAGACTTTTATCGCTATTGATTGTGGGGAACTCGGACGACTTTAGTGGGAAGGTATATGCTCCATGAGGAATGCAGTTTTCGTCTTTCGATGCTGCGCCAATCAATTTCCGTGACGCGGTCGGATTTAAATGCAATAACTATCCGTTAGCAAAGCCAATCTCAGGAGTCGGTACCTCCACCCCATCCCTCATCGCATAAAATGTCTCCCCAAGAACATCATACAGCGCATTCTCCTTCGTCACAAACAACAGATCATTGCCCAACATATTCCGATGTTTCTCCTCCTCACTCAACTCCTCATACAAAGGTTCCATCGCGGCCAATAATCTCCCCTCATCAATAAACGGCAACAACGCCACTCCCTGCCACAACATTTTCTTGCCATTCATATCGATTTGGAAATCCTCGGGGTAAAAATCTATGATGGGAGAATCGTCGTCCACCATTAACGGACGGAAGGGTGCGGGGACAAGGTTTCTTGATGCGGCGGGGAAGACTCCCATGAGTTGTTCGGCGGGTTTGAAGGGGGTGCCTTTTTCGAAGGTGATTTCAAGGGATGAGATATTTTGGAAGTCGGAGGCGAAGGGGGCGAAGTGGTAGGGATAGTACCATGTCCAAGAGGGACAGCCTTGGTAGTAGTATAGGAGGACCCAACTGAATCCTTCGACATAAGATCTTACAAGACTATAATTAGTTTCGTTTGGAAAGGATTGTACTTTTGACGGAACTCAATGTCTTCATGATAGTCGACGTGGAACTTCTGCGCGTAATACCGTTCCTTATGGCCTGGTTCCCATAATCTAAAGTGAGCGAGGTTCTCGGTTTTTTTTGTACCTGACAGTGTCTTGGACATCTTCCACAACACCATTAGTCGACTTGGGCTTCGGAATTGGAGTCGCTGGCGCCGAATAATCCGTCTCAGTATCATCATTCTCCTCTTCCATAACCTCAACTTTCCTCTTCAACGCCGCCTTGGCAGAAATCGGCGCCGTATTCGTTGTCGACGCAGCAGGAGCAGACGCAAATCCCAATTCCGCTTTCAACGCTTCCGCAGCAGATCTGTTCTCCACAACAGCAGTCGGTTGAGGCAGGGGATTCCCTCCCATTCGCAGCGCCTTTCGGTTGGCTACGATATCTCTGTTTGTTTGGGAGATTGCTTTTCCGGCGGCGCCTTGTGCGCCAGGGAGGATATTGACGTTACCTTGGATTGCGGATGGAGCCATGAGATCTGGGACCGGGGCTTGGACGATGGAAGATCTGCGGCGTTTGGATGGGGGTGTGGAAGTTGGTGGTTGGACTTGTTGAGGGGGAGGTGGGACAGGTAAGTTTTCGGGGACTTGATTTTCCGTAGGAGCTTCTCTTCGTTTCCTTTGGGCGTCTCTGTCCTTTTGTCTTTCGTCCTCTGAAAATTAGCGTCTGCAAAAAGTGGGGTAGGAATACGTTGATGTCGTCTGCTGAATATGGCATCTTCTTTCTCACCAAGAGCTTCCAGGATGATCTGAGCTCGAGCGAGATTGACAGTTCCATCACAAGTTACATATCCACCCATTTTTCCCATACAATTTTTCCAGATACTGATGAGAGTATCAATTGCATTCTCTCTGATATCCAAACTCGGCAAATGAGGGAGGAAATCGTTCCCCACAAAGAAACACATAAACACCCAGTCGTCGATAGCACGTTCAAGGTCGAATTGGAACGACATTCCCGGTACAAACATTTCTGCTTCGAGATATTCTCGGAGGATATTGACGTGAAGCCATATGAATGGTTTCTGTGGTCGAGCTTTGCCCTTCTCGTCGAATTCACCTGATTTTTCTTTCGGTTTGCCTAGAGTTAGTTCGGCCGAGGGCGATGAGATACCGGTGCATTGAGCTGCAAAGTGGCCTTCTTGTCCACAGATACGACATCCTTTATTATTTGAATCTTGGAAGAAGACGTCTTCTCGTAGAACAGTGAAATGTGCTTCATGTGTCGCCAGTCCAAGCATGATTAAATCTGCATCTAATCCGTACATGACATGTTTCGTATTTGGATCGTGCGCAGGACTCGCTCGTTGACTTCGAATGAATTCCATGATTTTATGTTCCCCCTCTCCCGGTACCGCCGCATCAGACAGTATAACACTCATTCCACCCCAACCAGGATCCGTATTCAATTTATACACAATCCAATACCGTAGTGATATCGCGAGGATATCCATAAAAGGTGTCCCCGGTGTAATCGCATTTGAATCCCAATCCCGTTTCGGCTTTAAAGATTCATCCACCTGTTTTCCCTGAGCCTTCAATTCCTCTATAATGCGTTCCGTCGCAGCCTCCTTGATCGACGCATCCTGTGCACTTCGAAACCGTCTACTTCGTTGCTGATTCATTTTTGCCCGAGGAGCGACCCCATCAATGGCAATAAACAATAGTTTTCTCGGCCGAACCATATTGACGACACGTTCAGTGTACTTGAATATCTCCAACATCATTTCCTCCTCGTCTTTTGGTGGGGGGCGGTCTTCGGGGTGGGAACATGGGTGGACGATGCCGTTGAAGTCGAGGTAGAGGTTATCGAATTCGACATTGTTGGGATTGGGGGTAGTGATGTCGATGGGGACGGTGACGCCGTCTATTTCTTTTGGAGACTCTTCGATGACTCGGGAGACTATTTTGGGGTATTTTTTACTGAGCCAGCGGAAGGCTGCTGGGACACTACTATTAACTTTCTATGTACTTTTAAAGGGGATATGTTACCCCATATTTACGAGTTACAGAGAGTAGTAGTCTGTGAGAACTGTTATTAGCTGTGATTCTGAATAGAAACAGAAGAAGAAGAGAGAGGTGTGGTGTATCAGGATTGTCAATAAATAAGGTAGCTGACTATTTTTCATCAGGGACGATTGCTCGTCTCTAGCCAAATGCCAAAATCATCACAACACCGCGGAATAAGGAGAATAACGCAAGGAGAGGGTAATAAACAAGGGAGAAGACTTACCAGACCTGTTTTGATATCCTCAGATATCCTCTTTGTTGTACAAGTTGACTGCCAACTCTTTGACTCTTGAAGAGCAAACGCAAGAAATAATCTCCGTCTTTATGCGCGAAAATTTCGTTCCTGACCAGCGCAAATTAATTTGAGAAATTGGCTGACATGAGCAGGATTCAGGGTCAAATTTACTTGACCACGACGACCGACATCCACGAGACACAGATCCTGGTCGAACGATGGAGGGACTCCTCGGAAAGTCGTTCGGCGCATTCCTCACACAGCCACGACAACAGGAGCCAGAAGAGATCATCCAGACGCTGTGTAACCGATTGGAACACTCGACAAACCTCGAAGACAGAAGAGCTGCCGTACTCGGACTACGAGGATTCTCAAGAGATTATCAGGAGGTATTTCCCTTTGAAACCTTTAGTGGGTTGTATCTGACGAATGTAGATTGTGGGGAAAGAGGCATTGGAGGCACTTACTATAACGGTAAAACGGGATTTCCATGATCCAGAGACGTTACGCGCTGCACTCGAGACGCTCCTCGTCGTGTTCATGTACGAGGAACATCCTGTATATCTCCTGTCTCGCTAGGAAGATGATTCTGATACACAGTCACCGTCTGTACGAATAGCACTGCAGAAACTGCAAGATTCATTCATAAAGGTTCGCCCAACGACCTATTTGCGGACTGATTACCAGGATCCAGAGAATATTCTTATGCTTTTGGAGTGTCTGGAAAGTCCAGACTTCTATTCCCGTCTATACGCTTTGCAACTGTTGTCCAATTTAATCAAAGCGCGTCCCACCATAATACAAAAATGTCTCTTGTCCTCTGCAGTGGGAATATCCAGACTAGTCGTAAGTCTCAACGATAATCGCGAGGCGGTACGCAATGGTACCACCTCCTGAATCCCGCACTTATGCTAGAAACACTGTTGGTTCTCATTGGACTGACGGATGGAAATCCCGAGATACAGAAACTAGTTGCCTTTGAAAATGCCTTTGAACTTTTATTTGCGATTGTCGAGCAAGAAGGTGGTGTGGATGGAGGTATTGTCGTTCAAGATTGTCTACAATTACTCGCGAATTTATTGCGGTACAACTCGTCAAATCAGGTATTTCTATTTCACACCTGTGTGCTTATGTAGAATTACTTTCGGGAGACTCGTGGTGTTCCTCGTCTTGTGGGAGTATTTCCATTGGGAGACAATGCTGGTCATTGGCCTTCTCAAAGGGCTAGCAATACTATCCTTTCGCTAGCAGTAACAAGGATCCTCATCTCAAAAGGGGGTGCAGGAACGATCAGTAACCAGGTATCTTTATCTCTTGGAATATGAATAACAGAAAGGAAGCACTGGCTCAATCAGGCGCACTAAATAAAATCATCGACCTCGCCCTCTCTTTTGATCCTCCCTCAACAGTCTCTGCGGCTGTACCCATCTCAATCCCAAATGTAGCTAATATTAGGCCCTCCTTGCATGTGCAGACCTTCTTCGAGGAAACTACAAAATCCAAGCCTACTTTTCAACTTACCTCGTCCCACTCAGTTCCGTCACCCCGACTCCGCAAGTCTCCCGAACCTCCACCCCCCTCGGCCACAGCCACAAACGTTCCTCCTCTCAACCCCACCAACCTCAAATTCTCGTCCTCGACGCCCTCATCGGCATGGCATTAACTTCCACCTCCCCCTACACCTACGACCAACGTCTCGCCGCCTGTCAATGTATACAAGGCTTCATCCACGCCAACACCGAGGGCAAAAAGGGCTTACTACAACGATTAATACAAACATATCATGATGACCAAGAGCAAACTACACCACATAATCTTCTCAATTATATCCTCAATCTCACCGACTCGACGAGAAAAGACCCGTATAGGATATGGTTTGCCTGTATCATTCTGTTACATTTATTGGAATCGTCGACACAGGAGAAGAGTTTGGTGAGGGAGATATCGATTGGTGATGTTGCGAGTGGGGAGGAAGTGGTTTCGGCATTACAACAAATTAACGCCAATTTATCGTCCGCATTGATAAATTCTTATGATCCGAGGATTGCAGTGGGGTATCTCATGTTACTTTCCATATGGTGTTACGACGATTCTCTCAGTGTGGCGGAATTTCTGGAGGAGACAGCCGGCGTACAAACTCTCGTGGGGAGTGTCGCACAAGCCAGAGAGGGAGTTTTCGTAACGGGATTAGCGGCTGTTTTATTGGGAATATGTGTCGAGTTTAATAGCCCTACATCACCTTTACCACCGTACGTTCTCCCCGCGGACCCTTTGTTGTGTCGAGCTCGGTTTGACATGGTAGGGCAAAGTTACAGAAATTGATTGTTGCGGGGGTGGGTGGGAAAGATCAATTTGTGTTTCGAATAAGTCAATTGAGAGAGGCAAAGGAATTTCGTGATTTCAGGGAACAGGTCACTTTTTCGTCGCATGGAGATGATTTACCGGATCTATGGTTTGATCTTGGATTCGTTGAGTTCTTGAAGGATAATTACAGTATTGACCCTTGGAGATGTGATTAATTGTAGGTCGCATTCAACGAAGTGTGGAGAGAAGCCCAGAAAGTTTTGATGGTAAACCAAGTCATCTCTCTCGTGGAGTAAGCTGATTGTAGATGGAGTTACGGAGAACTCTATTTCGCCAGATCAGTCAAAGTATGTCAACTCACTGGAGATTCGGTTACGGTCGTCGGAAGCGGACGTCAAATCCAAACAAGCTGAACTCCAGGCTCTCCAATCAAAGTTGGACAAACAAGTACCCTCCATATGATCTCAAAACTAATCCATAGACTGCGGAGCACCAAAAAGAGCTCAAAGCCCTTTCAGCCCGTGCAGAAACCGCTGAATCTACGATCAAAATCGCTCAACCCGAAGTGGACAGACTCAAAGCGCAATTCCAAGAAGCAGAATCAAAGGCTAAAACAGTACAAGGAGAACTGGACGATTTACTACTTGTATTGGGAGAGTTGGAAGAGAAAAAGTCTCGGTACAGAGATAAAATTAAGGCTTTGGGTGGAGAAGTCACGGACGATGAGGAGGAAGACGAGTAGGAGTAGTACTAATATCATTATTCAATCATACCTATGACCTTGTCATTCTCAATTTGGTTCCCACAGTTCAGAAATCTGCTCCATAGTCAAGGAAAGCTACTGCGCGACGTTGGTTATTTGATTGTTGACGCTACGGCGTTAGGGAATTCATCAATAACTTGGACTCTAGAAATTTCTGTAGGCGTCTACAGAGTCTATCTGTTTTCTCCAGGTTTAATCATACATTCTTCTCTGGTTTCGACTTTTCTTTGGGCGATGCTGCTAACTCTGCAATCACCTTTTCAACAGTATTGTCTTTTGTAGGTTTGACACTCTTTACATCAAGTGTTCTCCCAGTCAGACCATCTGTCTTGAGAACTTCCAACAGGACTTTACACATGTCTTCTTTCCAAATGCTATCTCCGTATTTCGCACCCAATGCAATCCCCCCCGGAGGTGTAGCTTTCATCGCGGTCCGAAGTCGCTCTTCACCCTTCTCGTCATTCCTTCCGACCAAGCTGTCAATCCAACTTCCGCTTCGAATAATGGTCCAATCTAGTCCTTCCGTACTTTTCACGCCCTTCAGAAAGGCTCTGTGTTCCCCCGAGGGATAAATTTTGCCAGAGTTCTTTGGGATGCTCGTCCAGATCAAAAGCCTACGCAAATTCGCTGACTTCTGCATCAGGGAAATGACAGTATTCCCAAGGGTGTCGAACTCGGGTTCTCGAAGGTGTTTGCTAGCTTCTCCGCGTATATACACGACGCCGTCCAGATCCTTCAAAATAGGCTCGAGTAACCGAGGGCCGGATCGCACGTCCAAAGGAAGACGTACTGGGATTGCAATGCCGCCGAGGCCACTCACGACAATTGGGTGTTCGTTTAAGCGTCCTTGACGGATTTTATCTTTATAAAGGCATTTTATTTGGAGTTTAGATTTCGCGGCCATTCGAAGAAAATGAAGCCCGAGGTCCTGGCCGGAACCTAAGAGAAGATATTTCGACATTGCCGACCGGTAGAGGAGGCTTTCGTTGAATTTCTTGCTGTGTCGAAGGCCGAGAATGGACGGGTTTGTGACGAGGGGATTGACAGACGTGAATTGATGCCGGGTTGGCTGTCGAAGATGGTTTACCTTCGTTCTGCCCCTTCGTTGATCGGCAAAGGTAAAAAGAAAATGGTTAATTATTTATCTCGCATATTTCTGTGGAGATAATTAAAGAGTCATCTGAAGATCGATCGGCTCTGACTCAGACGGAGATGGTGAGACGGAGTGACGGATGCGCCACATCGACCCACATGAAGTCTGATCCCGAGGAAATCTCGAAGGTAGAGGACGCATCGACCTTCTGGTTCTGCCTATGAGAATACTTTCATGATAGGGGGACAACAGTACGTTCCAGTCTTGAGATGTGGACCAAGTGTGAAGTCCCTTTTTGTTTTAAAAAGAGGGAATAAGATGGTAGAACAAAGCATTCCTCCAACCTGAGGCCTCCCACTTAGCAAATGAAATGGTTTTTCGGACTCCGTCCATCCATATGTCCATCCCATTGGCCCGTCGAGCGGGGTGAGAAAATTTCCCACCGACGTCTATATAAACCCCCCCTCCCCGCCCTCGAAACTCTTTATCTTCTCTTTGCCTATTGGCTTAGATCAAGTGTAGTATCTGTTCTTTCTAGTTTAATAACTGGAAGCTTGGCATTGCCAAGTATTTTGTTATTATCCTTCTTTTTGGCTTTCGTTGAATCACCTCTGGCTTGCTACGTGATTCGGCACAGATGGCTTTGGCACTACACTACCGCCAAGTGCTGTCGACTCCTAAACTTTTCAAAGATCGTGATCTTTGAGGTTTTTAGAAGTTCTGAAATCTTTCCGTCCCCATCTTCTGGATGAGATCGCTGTCGTATTCGCATTTGAAGTCGTGAATCTATATGGCGGTCCCGCAGATGAGGTTGATGCCAACGAAATTTCATTCCACGATGAGGTATCCTAGGCCATGCCGGGCTATGTACAAAACACTGTCTATGTCTATGTCTATGTCTTTTCCTCTTCCTCCCCTTCTGAAATCTTTTCTTTTGACTCTAACTTTTGCCTTTCTCCCACCGGTATTTCATGCGGAATGTCCGAGTCGCTTCTAAACTCACTTGGATCCTCTTCTTCACTCGTCGCGTCCCCCACTGAGACCGGACTTGTATTTCCCTCTTTTTTAGGCATATCGTCAGGCAGTCCAACATCCTCAACGAACAGTGCCATCAGGAAACATATACCTCCCAAAGGAACAAACATGAGGAATATCCCTCGTATTCCAGCAGCCTGAAATCAGTCGCGCTCGGTTTCAGATCCTTACATATGCGTCCATCACAACAGCCAGTTGATCCGGAGTCAACGGTGGTAGATCGAATGCTGACTTTATAATCTGTGCTCGTAGTTCTGGCGATATGCTTGTCTCCGCTGCAAGTCGAGATGCAAGGGTATTGTTCAAAATGGCGCTACAAAATCCGAGACCGAAAGCACCTCCAATAGTTCGGAAAAAGTTGCGTGCTCCTGTCACCACAGCTCGATCCTTCTGGGGAGATGTTGCCTGGGCCGCAACAAGTGCCACAATTAGACGGATTTAACGAGGGACGTACTAGTTTGGAAAGTCAAGCCAATGCCAAAGCCCTCGAGGATGAGGAATCCTATGATCTTGCCGAGAGAAATATCTGGAGAAAAAGTAGTTTGTAATCCTAATCCCAGAGTCCATAATGCAAAACCCCCAATGATGCAAGGATTATAATGACCAGTCCTGCAATTAGAAACAGTGCTTGACGCAAGAGGAACTTTGCAAGTATGAGACCAGCCAGCGTGGCGGTGAAGGTTTGCGTGATGATAAGTGGGAGAAGAAGGACGCCAGACGTGATGACGCTTCGGTGTTGCAGAACTTGTGAATAAATGGGAAGGTAATACAGAACACCGTAATACACTATCCCGACGAGAAATGTCTGCCAAAGGATGAGGGAAACTGATCTGATCTTAAAGAGATGCACTAAGAGTTAGCAAACTAAAACGGGATTCGGTTACTTGGCATAATGGGTATTTTGGCATATTTGGCCTCGTATATGACAAAGATGATGTAAAGTAGAACTCCCAGTGTCAGGAGAACGATGACAAGAGGACTGTTCCATGGGTATGTGACTCCACCGCCACTTACAGGAACCATGACGAATATCGTCGCCGCCAAAGATATGACACTGCCAGCATAGTCGATCTTTCTGAGTTTCGAGCCCATGTTCCCCGAGACCTTGGTTAAAGGCAGGAAGAAATACAATTGAATGAGGATCAATACTGAGATGGGAACGGAAAACCAGAATACCCTAACGTCAGACACGTTTTTCAGAGAAATCGTACCATCGCCAAGTCGCGGTTTGCGAGAAAACACCCCCAATGAGCGGACCAATGCCGCCTCCGATTGCGATGGCTGAACCCAGAAATCCTTGATACTTCCCTC
>Ga0182015_10007413_pt1 | contig 10701 bp, 9 predicted proteins | sample 712P3MmetaG_FD_120478 | JGI IMG/M metagenome (GOLD analysis project Ga0182015, IMG submission 120478) | Permafrost microbial communities from Stordalen Mire, Sweden - 712P3M metaG | ecosystem: Environmental > Terrestrial > Soil > Wetlands > Permafrost | place: Sweden: Stordalen | collected... | reverse complement strand
TGTAGATTCTCGGTGGAAGATTTGCGAGGAGGGAAAGCGAGATTCCCCACCAAGACCCGGGTTCCCGGAGGCAAAAGCGACGTCACGAGGCCCGACACGGCGTTTTGGCGGATGGCTATTTCTTCGCAAACTCGCTGCGGTGGCGGCTATAAAAGATATAGATCAGCAAGCCCAGGCCGAGCCAGACCACGAACCGCAGCCAGGTAATCACGGTGAGTCCGGTCATCAGGCCGACGCAGAGGATGATGGAGATCAGCGGGAACCACGGGACAAACGGAACTCGGAAGGCGCGCCTGCGATCGGGTTGCCTGCGGCGGAGGATGATCACTCCCAGCGAAACCAGAACGAAGGCAAATAACGTCCCGATGTTGGCGAGGTCGGCGGCATCTCCGATGTCCACGAGGCCTGCGGGAATTCCAACGGCGAAACAGGCGATCCAGGTGGAAACGTGCGGCGTCTTAAATTTCGGGTGCACCGCGGAGAACAGCTTGGGCAGCAAGCCGTCGCGAGACATGGCGTACCAGATGCGCGCTTGCCCGTACTGAAACACGAGCAGCGACGAGATCATGCCGGTCAGCGCTCCGATCACGATGACCGAGCGGAAGAGCGGGTGCACGCCGAGATACTTCATCGCATAGGCCACGGGCGCTTCGGCGGCTGCACCGGAGACGAAGCTTGTGTACTTCATCATGCCGAGCAGGACGACGGCCACGCCGACATAGAGCACCGTGCAGACCACCAGCGACATGATTATGCCGAAGGGCAAATCTTTTTGCGGATTGCGCGATTCCTCGGCGGCAGTAGAGACCGAATCGAATCCGATGTAGGTAAAGAAAACGATAGCGCCTCCGGTAACGATCCCGGCGAAGCCGGAAGGCGCGAAGGGATGCCAGTTTGCGGGCTTCACCAGCATTCCACCGACTACCAGGAAGGTGAGAATGGCGCCGATCTTGACCGCCACCATGATGTTATTGGTCTCGGCCGACTCCTTCACACCGCGCACCAGCAGCAGCGTGAGAACGAAAACGATAAGAAAGCCGGGAAGATTGAAATAGGCGCCGGTCCACTGGCCGCCGGCCCAGACTGGACTCGCCAGTTTTTCCGGCAAGTTGATGCCGAACACCGCCAGCTGCGCTTTTGTATAACCGGCAAAGCCAACCGCGACTGCGACGTTCGAGACTACGTATTCGAGAATGAGATCCCAGCCGATGATCCAGGCAAAGATTTCGCCCAGGGTTGCGTAGGAATAGGTGTAGGCGCTGCCGGCGATGGGAATCATCGAGGCCAGCTCGGCATAGCACAATCCAGCAAAACTGCAGGCGATTGCGACCAGGAAAAACGAAATCGCAATCGACGGTCCGGCGGGCGGGCGTCCGTGCATGAGCGCTCCCGCCGTGCTGCCGGTGCGCAGTAGATTCACGATTACGTCGAGGGCCTGCGCATGCAGGATGGATGGGGCCTGGAAGTATTCGCCCGCCGCAGCGGTGCCGGTGAGGATAAAAATTCCGGAGCCGATGATCGCACCGATGCCGAGCGCGGTCAGCGACCAGGGGCCGAGGGTCTTTTGCAAGCGTTGTCCTGGGGCCTCAGACTCCGAGATAAGCTTGTCGATCGACTTGCAGCAGAAAAGCTGATTGTCCGAGGTGCGCACGTTGGCCGCGGGGTCCGGAGCTGATTGTGACAAGAGGTAGTTGTCTCCTGAAAAACGAGCCTTTAGCCATTCGCACCTAGCATTTAGCCGGTCTGGTCCGGCCAAATGCTAAGTGTCTACTACCCATAGCTGCCTTTACCGTTTCGACTGGCCGCGAGCCAACTTCTTCACCTTGCGCTTTTTCGATCCGCGGGCATAATCGCGGGGCTTCTTTGGCTTTTCCGCTTTCGTTTTCTTGCGCGCGGAGCGTTTCGTTTTTTTTCGTTCTTCTCGGGTCAGCGTTGCTGTGTTTGCCATGAGTGCTTTCTTGGAGCTGCAATTTGATGATCGGACAATTGCGTTGCTTCAGCCCGAAGGTGAAGGCCGTGTCAAGCGAATTGCCCAGCTACAAAATTACCAGATTGCGCTCAAGCGCGCTCCAGCTGGGCATACTTCTCCACCAGTTTCTTCAAGCCGAAGCGAGGGAATTGTACCGTAATCTTGGCTTCTTCGCCTTCTCCTTCTCGATGGTAGACCGTTCCTTCGCCGTACTTCGGATGGCGCACCTTCTGGCCGGGGAGGAATCCGCGCTTGCCGGTAGGGGCTTCGACCGGCGTCTTGGGGATCGAGAACTTCTTCCCGCGCGACGCGAAGAACTCGGCGATGTTTTCGATGGAGTTATAAGGCTTGACCGGGGCGGTCGGCTTTTGGCGGCTTCGGTTGACCGGGACGCCGCGGCCTGCGCCGCCTTTCCAGCTTGCGCTTTGGTCTTCGTCTTCGTAGGAATAATGAGCCTTCTCGGCATCATAGGTTGCGGGATTGCGTCCCGTCGGACGGGCAAAAGTGCCCGTCTCCACACGAGTTCCCACACTCGCTGTGCTGCGCCGTCTGCCTAGCTCTTCGAGCAACGGAAGCGGAACTTCTTCGAGAAAACGCGAAGGCACGCTGGCTTCCGGGAAGTCTGTGCCGTATCTCCTGCGATAGACGGCGCGAGTTAGGATAAGCTGGTCCATGGCACGGGTCATGCCGACGTAGCAAAGTCGGCGCTCCTCTTCGACGTCGTCAGGCTGGAGCAAGGTGCGCGAATGCGGAAACAGTCCTTCTTCAAGGCCGCTCAGAAAGACCAGCGGGAACTCCAGGCCCTTGGCGGCGTGCAGGCTCATGAGCGTGATCAGGGAGCGTTCGTCGTAGTCGTCGGCGTCGCTGATGAGAGCGGCGTGATCGAGGAATTGGTCGAGCGATTCGCCGCGGTCGCGCGAGTCCATGGCTGCGTTGACCAGTTCTTTCAGATTTTCGATGCGCGAGAAGGCTTCTGGCGTGTCTTCTTCTTCGAGGAGCTTGATGTAGCCGGTGCGATCGATGAGGAATTTCAGGAGGTCGGCGGTGCCGATTTCTTTCCCTCCCGTATTCAAATCGTATTCCGTGAATTCGTCGCCATCCACCGGACCCAAGTCACCGCGATAAGGCACGATGGGCACTGAATCTGACGCGGGTAGCGTATCTTGCTCCGCCAAAGCACCGAAACTGAAGGACTCGGCATCATCCTGGGACGGGCTATTTTCCTGCAGCCGCCCCGCTTGCTCGGATTTCGCCAGCCCCGAGGTCTCCAACAAGCGCTGTACATATCCCCCCGCCAGCATGGCACGCGCGTCTTCGATCAGTTGGTGAAAGTTGTTCAGCGCCGCGAGCGCGCGCTGCGGGAGAAGTTGGCGGCGGATGGCTTCGCCGATCGCACCCCACAACGACAAGCCGGTTTCGAGCGCCAGCCGTTCCAGGGTTTCGATCGTGCCTTTGCCGATGCCGCGAGTCGGCGTGTTGATCACCCGCAGCAGTGAGATCGAGTCGTCCGGGTTCTGGATAATTTTCAGGTACGAGATCATATCTTTGATCTCGGCGCGCTCGTAGAAAGAAAATCCGCCGACCACGTGATACTTGAGGCCGTAGCGGCGCATGGCTTCTTCAAACAAACGCGACTGCGAGTTGGTGCGGTAGAGCACCGCGGCGCGCGGAGTCTCGCCGCGCTGGGCAGCCTCGCGCAGATACTTGGCAACGTGGTCGGCGGCGAAGAGCGCTTCGTTCTCGCCGTCGGGGGCCTCGTAGTAGCCGATCTTGGCGCCGCCCTGCCGCGAGGTCCAAAGGTTCTTGCCTTTGCGCCGGATGTTGTTTGCCACCACCGACGAGGCGGCCTGCAAAATGTTCTGCGTGGAGCGGTAATTCTGTTCGAGGCGAATGATCTTCGCCTCCGGAAAGTCTTTTTCAAATTCGAGAATGTTGCGGATGTCGGCGCCGCGCCAGGAGTAGATCGACTGGTCCTCATCGCCGACGGCGCAGACGTTGTGCCGCGTTCCGGCGAGCATGCGCATCAGTTCGTACTGCGGACGGTTGGTGTCCTGGTATTCGTCGATGAGCAGATATTGGAAGCGGCGGTTGTAATACTCGCGCACCGCCGCAGACGATTTCAACAGCCGGGTTGCTTCGAGTAGAAGATCGTCGAAATCGAGGGCGTTGGCCTTGCGCAACTCCTTGCGGTACTCCTCGAACAGGTGCGCGATCTTTTCCGTCTTGGGATCGGCCGATTGCAGGTACAGTTCCTGCGGATCGAGCATGTGATTCTTAGCCCAGGAGATGTGCGCGAGCACCGTGCGCGGCGTGAGTTGCTTGTCGTCGAGGCCGAGGCGCTTCATCACAGACTTGACTACCGATTGCTGGTCGCTCTCGTCGTAGATGACGAATTTCTTGCTGTGGCCGATGGGCGGCTGGCCGGGCGTGGCCGAGGGAATCTGTAGGGCCTCGATGTCGCGGCGCAGAACCCGCACGCAGAACGAATGAAACGTCGAGATGACGGGCTTGGCGATGCTCAGTCCGCCGACCAGTTTCGCGACCCGCTCGCCCATTTCGGCGGCGGCCTTGTTGGTGAAGGTCATTGCCAGAATGGATTCTGGCATCACTCCAATATGCTCAATCAGGTAGGCGATGCGGTAAGTGATGACGCGCGTCTTGCCGCTCCCCGCGCCGGCGAGAATCAGCACCGGACCCTCGGTGGTTTCGACGGCTTCGCGCTGCTGCGGGTTGAGTTGATCGAGAAAAGACAATGCGGAAGTGGCTCCGGAGTCGATGATTGAATTTTACAGGGGATTCGGGATTGGCGACGTGCGGGAAGCGATTTCCGATCGTCAAGTTCGAGAGCCCCAGGAGCTATTTCTCGATCGCGTGCACAGTCTAGAGGAGCTCTTCCTTGTCGACACGATTCCTGAAAGAATCGCCCTTCAGCGGATCGGGCAGCGTCTCCTGAGAGATCCTATTGGCCTTGTACTTGTACGCGAGTCCAAGCTGGGTGAGCGCGTCATTCATTTTCCATTTTCATTTTTTCCATCTCACTTCGATGAGGGGCTCAGTTTCGATCCCTCACACCCACGCGCCCATCAGATGTCCCAGGCCGCCGCGGACGAGCAGGCCATCTTTGCGGTCCTTAAAGTAACGCGCGTTGAGTTCCTTGCCCTGCAGAAGCTCAGTACAGTGGAATCCCAGCCTCTTCAGCTCGTCCTGCAGTGTTCCGGGATCGAAAAATAGTTGAAAAGGCTCACCCGAGGCAGCCACACGTTTGGAGAGCGCATCGAGCGCCATCCTCTGCCCGGGATTGAGCAGCGCCCGGTCAATTGCAAAATCAAATACCACTCCGCTGCCCACAGGCCTTTTGGCAATGAAGCTCAGCGCGATCATGCAGGCTTCGCGCGTTAGATAAGGCGTTACGCCCAGCCAGGAGAAAAACACCGCCGCACCGGCGTTGAATCCGCATTGCGCAAGTCCGTTTGCGAGCGTTTGCTGCTCGAAGTCGATAGGGACAAAGGTCAAAGACGGCGGGATCGCAATGCCCGCCGCTTGCAACCGCTCGCGCTTCCAAACCTGCGTGGCGGGGTGGTCAACCTCGAACACGCACAGTCCCGAGTAAGGATTGCGGTAGGCGAAAGTATCGAGTCCGGCGCCAAGGACAACATATTGCGTTACGCCACGGGCGACCGCGCGGGCCAGCTCGTCCTCGGCATAGCGGCTGCGCGCTGCCATGAATGCGCGGAAGGCGCGGGAAAAAGCATGGTCCTCTTTGGGATCGGAGCGAAGCGTTTCTGCGGCTTCGGAGCCAATGATGCGCAGAGCCAGGGGATCCTCCAGCACCCTGGGCTGGTCAAGCAACTGGTGCGCCGCCCGGCGAATCGCCACCCGATGCGCTGTTCTGCTGAATGTACCCTCTTGCATCGACGCGCGCCTCTGCCCTATGCCTCGGTTCCCGCCCGCGCCGCCTTGCACTCGCCACAGGGGCAGACTTCGCGCAAGAACTTCCAGGAGTAGATGCCAAGGTCGTGGTCGTCATTCCAGTTGAATTTGATCGCGTACTTGCCGATGCCTTCGGCCGAGAGCGGCCGGGCGGCGGGTTTGAACATGGGCAGCGCCCCGGGGGCGAGTTTGGGTAGCTCTCCGCGCTCGAGTCCGGTCTTGGCGCGCTCTTCTTCGCACATCGCACAAGGGCAGGCGTTGCGGAGAAAGAGGAAGCTGTAGTGGGAAACGTGGCCGTCGCCCCATTCGATGTCCACGCCCGTACCGGCGGTGAGGTTCACTTTCACCGATTTTGGGTCTGTGGACGCGGTGGGCGCCTGAAGCGGGGACTGCATGGGTTCAGTATCGCATACGGGCGCGGCGGCCCTTGCGGAAGGTTCGGGCTAGTGAGCCGCAGATGTTGAGGTTGAAGATTTAGGACTTGTAACCACGCCGACGGCAAGGCCTCCGATCGCTCCGGCCAAAATCCCCATCAATGCCAAAACAAGCCCGCTTTCTACTAAAGTCGCTTTTCCACGGCTCGACATAACTTCCCCCCATTTTCAGCAAAACCAGAGCTTTATTTTACCTTACCGCGTCAATTCAGACGAGGACATTGGCTCATTCAATTGTAGGGCGCTGAACACGGTGAAGCCATCAAAGCGCAGTCGAGGAGGCCAGAACTGCTAGCCGCCGGTCTTGACGAATGCCGCCAGGAACAGCACGCCGAACACCATATCGACGCCGCCGAGTGCCAGATCCTGCAAGTGCAGTCGATTCTGTAGATAGAGCACCACCAGGGTGGCGCCATAGGCAAACTTCTCGAGCATGGCGGGAATCATCATCGGCCGGAGGCGCACAGGGTCTTTTGCAATCACGAAGAATGCAATCTGGAAGGCCAGCGCCACGGCGACGAAGCCGTAGTAAAACGCGGGATGGGTAATCGGTGGCGGATCCTGGACGCCGATCCGATCGAAGATAAAATAGAGGGGCGTCAGCACTAACACGCCCCAGATCGCAGCGATCCAAAATACGACCTTGGCGAATCTCATGGGCCCGAATTATTCACCGCCCACGGTGAGGCCGTCAATGCGCAGTGTCGGCGAGGCCACGGCGCCGCGGAACTCGAGATCGTTGGCAATCGCGGAGATGTTGAAAAATATCTCTTTCAGGTTTCCGGCCACGGTGATCTCTTCGACCGGATAAGCGAACTCTCCACCCGAGATCCACAGGCCCGATGCGCCGCGGGAATAATCGCCGGTCACGAGGTTTGCGCCGTGGCCGAGAAACTCGGTCACGTAGAGGCCTTCCTTGATTTCAGAAATCAGTTGCTTTGGCGTTCTGGTTCCGGGCTGCAGAAAGTAATTGCCCGGGCCGATGCCGGGCGTGCCTGCAAGTCCGCGAGAAGCGTTGCCGGTGGTCGTGAGCCCAAGCTTTTTCGCGGTGTATGTATTCATCAGGTAAGAGTTCAGCACGCCCTTCTCGATGACTACGGTTCGGCGTGTCGGTATGCCTTCGCCGTCGAATGGGGTGGTACCGAAACCGCCGGGGATGGTGCCGTCGTCGATAATGGTGACGTTGTCGCCGGCGATCTTCTGTCCCAGCTTGCCGGCGAGAAACGAAGCGCCGCGGTAGACCGAGTCGCCGTTCACGCCTTCGAAAATATGTTCCAGGATCGAGGTGGCAACCATGGGATCGAAGATGATCGGCACCTGCGCGGTCTTCGCCTTGCGCGCGCCCAGACGGCGGAGCGTGCGTTCGGCGGCGACCTTGCCGACCTGCTCGGGGGATTCAAGTTTTGTCAGCGTGCGCGCCACCGAGAACCAGTAGTCGCGCTGCATCGCGCCATCTTCGTTTTGTGCGATGGGGACGGCTGAGACGGAGCAATAGGACCGGCGGTATTCGCCGACGAAGCCATGCGAGTTGGCCAGAACCTTGTGGCCGGTGGCGGCGTCGAACGATCCACCTTCGGAATTCTTGATACGCGAATCGAAATCGAGCGCGGCCTTTTCGGTGCGGCGGGCGTAGTCGATGCGGTCGGGACCGGGAAGGGAGTACACATCTTCGTGATAGAGATCGAGGTCCCCCGTGAGCGAGCCGAGTTGCGAAGCGTCAGGAATTCCGCCGAACGGATCTTCCGATGTGATCTTTGAAAGCTCCAACGCGGACTTCACCATGCGGTCCAGGCTTTCGCGGGAGAAATCGCTGGAGTAGGTGCTGGCGGCGCGCTGGCCGTTGAAGACGCGGACGCCGATGGATCTTGATCCGGATTCTTTGAGGGTTTCGACCTGGCCTAGGCGGACCAGGGTGGAGAATTCGTCGCCTTCGCGGACTACGCATTCGGCAGCGGTGGCGCCGCCGTTCATGGCGCGGCGGACGATGTCCTGGGCGAGGGAGCGAAGGTCAGTTTCCAGTTTCGGGTTTCCGGTTTCTAGTTGAGCGGGTGCCGAAGAATTCATAATGATCGTCTTAAAGGGTGTTGCCTCACTCTTGCGGGAACTGGCGTGATCGATACCCGCCCAGTTTCTTGTCGCCTTCCTGAATCGGCGCCGATTCGCGACATGCCTGCCAATGTCGGCAACCCATGTCTGCGCCGGATCGAGTCTTACTGCATGAATCCGCCGGGATCTTTCTTGGCGGTGCCGCCTACGGTCAGGCGATCGATCTTGATGGTCGGAATGCCTACGCCTACCGGCACGGCTTGTCCATCTTTGCCGCAGGTGCCGACGCCTTCGTCTAGCTTCAAATCGTTGCCCACCATCGAGACCCTCGTCAGCACGTCTGGGCCATTGCCGATTAGCGTTGCGCCTTTGATCGGGGCGGTGATGTGGCCGTCTTCAATCATGTACGCCTCGGAAGCTCCGAACACGAACTTGCCGTTGGTGATATCGACCTGGCCTCCGCCAAAGTTGACCGCGTAGATGCCGCGTTTCACTGAGCGAATGATGTCTTCGGGATTGTCCTGGCCCGCGAGCATGTAGGTGTTGGTCATTCGCGGCATGGGGATGTGTTCGTAGCTTTCGCGGCGTCCATTGCCGGTATCGGCGATGCCCATCAGACGCGCGGAGAGCTTGTCGCTCAAGTAGCCCTTCAGGATTCCTTTTTCAATCAGCACGGTTTCCTGCGTGGGCTCGCCTTCGTCGTCCACGTTCAGCGACCCTCGACGCCACGGCATGGTGCCGTTGTCGATGACTGTGCATTTCTCGCTGGCTACACGCTTGCCGATCAGACCGGCGAAGGCCGATGTCTTCTTGCGATTGAAATCGGCTTCGAGACCGTGTCCGACCGCTTCGTGCAGCAGCACACCCGGCCATCCGGGACCGAGTACAACTTCCATCTCCCCTGCGGGAGCTTCACGGGCGTCGAGTTGCAGGATCGCCTGCCGGGCGGCTTCTTTGGCGAAGAACTCGGGATTCTTGTCGCCGAAGAAGAAGTCGAGGGCGACGCGTCCGCCGCCGCCGGAGCCGCCACGAGCCGAGTTGCCGTCGGTTTTGGCTATGCAGGAAACGTTCATGCGGGCGAGCGGCTGGGAATCTTCGGCGAAGGTTCCGTCGGAGGCGACGACCAGAATATTCCGCAGTTCGTCGGCATAGCCGGCGCGAACTTCCTGAATGCGCGGATCGTAGGCGCGCGCTGCTTTGTCGGCTCGCATCACCAGCTCAACCTTGGCTGTGATTTCGGCATCGACCGAGGGCAGAGTCACGGGATACAAGCTGCGCGCCGCGGTTTGCTGGAACCCAGCCACGGGTGTCTTGGCCGGAGCGCTCGCGATCAGGGCCGCGGTGCGGGCCGCGTGCAAAATGCGGCTCGCGGAAAGGTCATCGGTATAGGCATAGCCGGTGCGCTCGCCGGAAACGACTCGCACGCCACAGCCGGCGGAAATGCCCTGCGAAGCCGATTTCACCATGGACTCATCCACCATGAGCGAGGTGGAGGAGAGATATTCAAAATAAAGGTCGGCATAGTCGCCACCGGCGGAAAGCGCGGCCGCCAAGTAATGTTCAAGATCGTTTTCGGTGACCCCGTAGTGGTCGAAGAAGAAGCGCCGTTTATCGGCGAGAGATGGTTTATGCAAGCTGTTATCCACCGGAATTAGATGCCGCCGGGCTGGAGGCAGACTCAGTTCGGGCGGATAAGTTCATTATCCCACAGGGAGCGGAGGACGGCGAACGAAACATCCACGGGAGAACTGTGACGATAGTCACCTGGCACAGACACCTGAGGAGTTCGGGTGGGAAAATCTGGAATGGACCATCTCCGATGCCGACGGTGACGCCGTAAAGCTCTAACTCGTGGCGTGCAGGACTTTCTCAGCGAAGCTGCGCGCGCTGGTATCGAAAACGGTGCTGTCGCCTTCGACCTCGCCCAATCCAAATACTCTATTTTCTTCGGAGCGGGCGCATGAGGAGCGCGTTCTTGAAGCCCGTAGCGAAGCCGAATTCGCGGGGCTTGCCAATTGTTTGCGCGACACTCGCCATCCCTATGGTCCGCGTCAGCATCCGTTGCGTCCGGAGAGATGGCTGGAGTCTCTGGTGGTGGTGGGCGATGTAAGCGAGAACATCCACCTGCCGCTGCAAGGGTTGGATTACGGGTCGCGCGTGGAGCGAATTTCCCGCGCGCGCGTTGGTTATTTCGAAGGCCTTGACATCCTCCCCGCCGCAAACGGCGAGGATTCCTACGGAGTCGGATGTTGGTCCGATCTCTTCGGTGGGTTCCTCCCACAACCGCCCTTGCTGCGGCGGAGGACAACGAAGAGGCTTTAC
>Ga0182015_10007412_pt1 | contig 10702 bp, 8 predicted proteins | sample 712P3MmetaG_FD_120478 | JGI IMG/M metagenome (GOLD analysis project Ga0182015, IMG submission 120478) | Permafrost microbial communities from Stordalen Mire, Sweden - 712P3M metaG | ecosystem: Environmental > Terrestrial > Soil > Wetlands > Permafrost | place: Sweden: Stordalen | collected... | reverse complement strand
GAGATCGAAATCAAGATCGAGCGATTGCTCGACAACTTGCGTAGCTACCAGCACATGCCCCGCGCGTTGCGGCGGCTCGGCCTCGCGGCCAAAGCGCGCGAGCCGCTCCGGATCGCGCGCCATTTCGGGGGTTACAGCTTGAGGGCAACGTCGCGGCCGAGTTTTGGGTCGGTGGCACGATACACCTCACCCATGCCGCCTGCACCCTGAACCGATTCTGAACCGATTCTGCAGAGCGGCATTACGTTATTTTGAACTGACGAGATCCTCGCGACTTACCTGCGCGTACGTTGCATCGCGGTCACGGCAGCCTGTCCGTAGGCCGCTTGCTGTGGATTGGCAACGGCGATCTTATTGATCGAGGACACTCCCACAACTGAGATGCGAACACGACGATGTGATTAGGATCACATCAATCTGTTTGCGCCGCCGATAGAAACAATCGGAACCGCAATCGCACGATCTAGTAGGTTCGAACTAATGACGAAGCGCGTGCGACTGAGTAGGATCGCCGGTTGCACTTATGAGCGTTCGATGGAACGGCCAGTTTTCGTGTTTCGATCTCGTCGCGAAAAGCGACGATTGCTCCCGCGCAATCGTTACCATCGGCGACGTCGAAATCGGGGGCGACGATTTCGTTGTCATGGCCGGCCCTTGTGCAGTCGAGTCCGAGCGCCAGTTAATGCAGACTGCGGAAGCTGTGACCGCAGCGGGCGCACGGATTCTGCGCGGAGGCGCCTACAAACCGCGCTCCTCTCCTTATTCTTTTCAAGCCATGGGCGCCTCCGCCTCAAGCTTCTGCGCAAGGCGCGAGAAGCCACTGGTCTGGCCATCGTCACCGAAGTGATGAGCGAAGAAGATGTCGAGTTGATTGCCGAGTACGTCGACCTTATGCAGGTCGGAGCGCGGAGCATGGAGAATTACGCGCTGCTTCAAGCGCTGGGTCGGTGTGAACGTCCGGTCCTGTTGAAGCGGGGCCCTGACCGCCACGCTCGAAGAGTTGCTCGCTCCGCACAGGTCATCGCCATGAGTGGCAACCCGCAGATCATCCTTTGCGAGCGTGGGATTCGGACCTTTGAGACCTCCACGCGCAACACACTGGACATCGCCGCGGCGCCAGTACCGGAAACCGTTTCGCGACTTCCGGTGATCGTCGACCCGAGTCACGCTGCTGGGATTCGGTCTTTGGTTCCAGTGCTGGCGCGGGCGGCGCCGGTTGTCGGTGCGGACGGATTGACCGTCGAAGTGCATCCTTTCCCCGATCAGGCGATGAGTGACGGTGACCAGTCCCTCACATTCGGACAGTTCCGCCACATGATGGTCGACCTGCTGCCTTATCTTGCGATCCAAGAAGATACCCAGAGGCTCCTCCCGCAACTACTCGTGGCTGGAGGTGCAGACTAGTGACTGCACGCCCCATCGTGGCCGGTTTGTTCTTGCTCTGCAGGTTAGGGTTCGCGCACACAGATTTCGGTCTTCCGCCGCCTCCGTCGCCACCTTTTCTGCAGGCCATTGCCAAACAGGGCTATTTACTGGCGTGGATGCTGGGTGCCGACCGATTCAGTTCAGCTGCCGTTATATTTTTTCAAGCTTCAAACGGTCGCCATCCTTCGCTCCGGACTTTCGTTGCATCCGCAGATCCCGCCCTATGCTGCGACGGGCCAAATCTTCTGTTTGCCGGCGAGGGGGAGGCTGCGCTTCCGCGTCAGATTTTGACGGCCGGCTTGGCCGGCGGCGAGCCTCGACGTGCTAGTTCCCGTTTCGAGGACTGCACTCGCGCCCTGCACCTTCCAAACAACCGACTTGTGTCCCGTAAAACGAAACGTCCGGTTTGGGATCGAAGCCACGGCGCGCTGGATCTAGTGCTGACGGAGGAGTCTGCTTAATGAGGAAGCTATCCATCTCGGGAGTGATGGTGCTGCTCGTGCTGGGGTGCGCGGCAGTGCTTGCGGCGCGATTATTAGCGCTCGAAGCGAGCGCAAGGGCGGACGCCATCGGCGTCAGGAATGGCGCCGTAAATGGCACTGTTTTGATGTTTACGCGCACTCTTTCGTACTCCGCGCAAGCCTGGATTCTGGGTGGAGAACGTTTCCCCCAGGGGGGGGCGATTGTTGTGAAAAACGGGAACGGCTCGCACCCGCTGGTTGCCGATTTTGCGGCTGCAGTCGACCCGAGCCTGAACTTCGAAGGCACCGCAGTGCTGTTTTCGGGAAAAGAGAAGCTGGGCGATCCGTGGCAGGTGTATGAAGTCGGCCTCAGCGGAGGCACCCCGCGCCAGCTGACTTCCGGTGCAGAAGACTCCATCCGGCCGATGTACCTGCCGGACGGACGCATTGTGTACGCGCGCAAGATGGGAGGCCGGTTTGTACTGGAGGCCGCGTCGCTGGATGGAAGCGGCAAGCCGCTGCGCCTGACTTACGCACCGGGAGATTTCCTCCCCACGGCAGTGCTCCACGATGGCCGGGTGCTTTTCGAATCGAGTTTCCCTCTGGGGAGCGCTGGGTACCCGGAGATCTATACCGTGTACCCAGATGGCAGCGGCGTGGAGGCCTATCGCTGCGACCACGGTCACGCGCGCTCGAACGGAAAACAGCTGGCTAGCGGCGACATTCTCTTTGCTAGCGCGCGCGGGCTAGGCCGGTTCACTCCTCGTTTGGCTCACGAGGTAACGGTGAATGTTCCTGAAGGCGACTACGCTGGCGGCATCGCGGAGACGGAGACGGGTGCCCTGATTCTCTCGTCTCGACCGGCTCAGGCAGGAGGCAAGAACACGGTGCAGCAAAGCTATGCGCTGACGTCATGGACACTGGGCACTCACGCTTTGGCGACGGTGGCCGCAGTGCAAGGCGAAAGCCTTGTCGAGCCAGTGATGGTCAGGCCGCATCAGGTGGCGAACCGTTTTCCGACCGCGCTGCACGATTGGAAGACGACGAACCTGCTGGCGCTGAACAGCTACATCTCGCGCGGAGGGGAAACTCCGGTCGGGACGTTGGCCGTGGTGCGCGTTTCAACCCTCGATGCGAGCGGCAAGGTGAAGGTGCTGGGGACAGCTCCGGTGGAGAAGGACGGCTCGTTTTTTGTGCAGGCGCCGGGCGACAGTCCTCTGAAGTTTGAACTGTTGAATGCACAAGGGAACGTAGTGCGCAGAGAAAACGGGTGGATGTGGGCGCGCAGCGGCGAGCAGCGCATCTGCGTCGGTTGCCACGCCGGACCCGAGCGTGCGCCGGACAACGCGGTGCCGGGAGTGCTACTGCACACGACTACACCTGTGGACCTGACGGGTGCGCCGGCCGAAGCCGCTAAAGGAGAGAACTGAGATGCTGGCCCTGGTGCTTGGACTGATGATGATGCCGGCCGCGCAGTCGGAAGCTGCGCAGCTCACGCAGAACCCGCTGCGCGTGCAGTCGAAACCCGGGCCGGTCACGCCAAAGCCGGCGCCGGTCCCGGCGGCGAAGCCAGCGGCAATTCGTTTTGAGGACGCCACCGAGGCCTCGGGGATCCACTTCACCCACAGCATGGGCTCGCAGGCTCTGGGCTCGCTGCTGGAGGCAACCGGCGGCGGATGTGTGTGGTTCGACTACAACAATGACGGCTTGCTCGACCTGTATGTGGTGAGTGGAAAACCGCTCGAAGACAGCATGCACCCGCATCCGATGAAAGTGAAGTCGGACCCGCCGCCGCACAATCATCTGTACCGCAACAACGGCGATGGCACCTTCACCGACGTGACGCAAGAGGCCGGAGTTGCGCCGGACATGTATTCCATTGCAGTGGCCGCGGCGGACTTTGACAACGACGGTTTCGTGGACTTGCTGGTGACGGGCTACGGCAAAGTAGTGCTCTATCACAACAACGGCAACGGAACCTTTACCGACGTGACGGCGAAGGCCGGGATCAAGGTGGACGGTTGGTCGATCAGCTCGGCGTGGCTGGACTATGACAAAGACGGGTGCGTCGATTTGTTTATAGGGCGGTATGTGAAGTTTGACCCGACTTACCACAACTACTTCCCCGCCGATAACTACCCGGGGCCGCTGGACTATGAAGGCGACACCAATGTGCTCTACCACAATAACTGTGATGGGACCTTTACCGATGTAAGCGACAAGAGCGGAATTGGCAGCCTAATTGGCCGGACGATGGGCGTGACCTCGGCGGATTTTGATGGAGACGGTTGGCCAGACATTTACGTTTCGAACGATAAGACGCAGAACTTTCTCTTTCATAACAATCACAACGGAACCTTCACAGAAGTGGCGTTAGACGAGGACGTTGCATACGGCCAGAACGGCGAGGCGACTTCTTCCATGGGGCCGGTGTTTGCGGATGTGGACGGCGATGGAAAACCCGATCTGTGGGTAACCGATGCGAGATTCCACCGGTTGATGCACAACACGGGCAAGGGGCGATTTGAAGACGTGTCGACTGCGTCCGGGCTGGCCCAGGCAGAGGCGCAGTACACAAGCTGGGGCACGGGTGTCTACGACTTCGACAACGATGGCTGGCTGGACATTATGTCGTTTCACGGCGGGCTCATCAACATGATTCGGCAGGAGCAATCGCTGTTCCGCAACCTTGGCGGTGGCGTATTCGAAGACGTCTCGCGGCAGGGTGGCGCGGTGCTGGATGTGAAAACCGTGGCGCGCGGAGGCTGCTTTGGGGACTACGACAACGATGGCAAGATCGACGCCTACATGGTGAATCTGAATGCGCCAGGCACACTGCTGCACAACGTAACGCAGACCTCGAATCACTGGATCACCATCAAACTGAAGGGCACGAAGAGTAATCGAGACGGACTGGGCGCGCGTCTGGAATTGACCGCGGGTGGGCGCACGCAGGTGGCCGAGCGCTCCGCCGGCTCAGGGTATCTTTCGCAGGATGACGACCGCATTCACTTTGGCCTGGGTGCGGCGACGAAAGTGGATAAACTCCTGATTCGCTGGCCGAGCGGCAAAGAACAGACGATTGAGGATCCAAAAATTGACGGGGTGCTGAAGATGGAGGAACCAAGGTGAGACGGGGACTCGGAATAGCACTGGCACTGGGCGCCGCAGCGGTGGCGATCGCGCTGTCCGCGGTTCGGGCACACGCACGGGCCGGCACTCCGGGCGCTGACGATCAGTATCTATCGCCGTCGGAGATGGCGCTCTCGGCGGACGGACGCCTGCTCTACGTGGTGTGCGAGCGCAGCGATCAACTGTTGGTGTTGAACGCAAAGGAGGGTGTGGTTCTGCGACGGATTCGCGTAGGCCACATTCCGCGCTCGGTTGCAGTTTCTCCGGATGGACGGCGGGTCTTTGTCACGAACTCGTGGGATGACACGGTATCCGTGATTGACGCCACGACGATCGACGCCGGGACCCATGCGGCAACGCGCACGATCGCGACGGGCGCTGAACCGTATGGCGTAGTGGTGGACCGTGCGGGAAAGACGCTGTATGTCGCAAACCGCATCAGCAACGATGTTTCGGTAATCGACATTGCGACGGGTGTACAGCGGAAGCGACTGATGGCAGGACACGGCGCAAGCTACATGGCGATCTCCGCGGACGGAAGCCGCGTGTATTGCACGCACGTGTATCCGCGGATCGGCGCACAGCGCACCGTGCCGCAGTCGGAAATCACAGTCATCGACACGGCGCGCGAAGCGGTGGTGGAGCGCACGCCGCTCGACGGCGTTGCTGGGATGTTTCATGTCGCTGTCTCGGCGGATGGACGGATGGGCGTGGTCGCACAGATGCGTCCGAAGAACCTGGTGCCGCTGGCGCACGTGGAGCACGGCTGGGTCTTTGGGCATTCGCTGACCGTCTTTGGCGCGGATGCGGGCGGCACGATCGAAGTACCTCTGGACGAACTGGAACGCTACTACTCACTACAATACGGCGTCGCGATCACGCCAGATAAGTCGCGAATCTTCGTAACGGCTTCGGGGTCGGATATTGTCACCGTGATTGATACGGAACGTCTTTTGGCCTTCGCGCACAGCCGCCGAAGGCCGTTCGTGAACGATCTGTCGGCCTCGGCAAATTACGTGATGGCGCGGATTGCGGTGGGAAAGAATCCGCGCGGCGTGGCGATGAGTCCGAACGGCATGCGGCTCTACGTGGCCAACCGGATGGATGACACGCTGAGCGTCATCGACACGGCGAGCAACAAATCGGTGGGAACGATCGACCTGGGCGGATCGAAAAACATCTCTGCCTTGCGGCGCGGGGAGCAGCTCTTCACCGCCTCACGCTATGCCTTTCAGGGTCAGTTCAGCTGCGCGAACTGCCACATTGATTCGACGTTTGACGGTTTGACGTGGGACCTGGAGCCCGATGGCTTTGGCAAAGACATTGTGGACAACCGGCTGATCGAGGACTTGTCCGGCACGGAGCCTTTCAAGTGGAACGGGGGAAATCCGAGTATGGCGCAAGAGTGCGGCCCGCGCACAGAGATGTATTTTTACCGTTCCCAGAGTTACTCGCCACCGGAGCTTGCCGACTTAGTGGACTACATCTACAGCCTGCCCGCGCGGCCCAGTCGTTTCCGGCTGCCGGATGGGCAATTGACCGCGGCCCAGGAGCGGGGCAAGGCCATCTTCTACCGCACAGTGAATAAATTCGGCAAGGCGATCCCTGAGGCAAACCAATGCGCGTATTGCCACAGCGGGCCGAAGCACACCAGCCAGAAGCAGTTTGATGTGGGCACGGGCAAGTGGACGGATCGCTCACCAATCTTTGATACTCCGCAACTCGTAAACATTGCGCTGACAGCGCCGTATCTGCACGACGAATCAGCACGCTCATTGGAAGAGATCTGGACCGTTTTCAATCCGCACGACCAGCATGGAGCGACAAACGACCTAACCAAGGATGAACTTAACGACCTGATCGAATATCTGAGGGCGCTATGAAACCACCTATATTGACAGCACTTCTTTTCGTGACGCTGCCCCTGGCTGGCGCAGTGAAGTCCGCGGCAGTGAAGCCTGCCGCCGCGAGGAATGCGGCAGAAGCATCGACGACCTCGATGCCGCGCTTTCGCTGGGAAAACTTTACGACAGCGAATGGACTGCCCGACAACCACGTCTTCGCCGTGCTGGTGGATGGCGACCGCGTGTGGGCAGGCACTGAGAACGGACTGGCTCTCCTCGAAGGTGGCCGCTGGAAGGTGTTCACTCCGAAGGACGGCCTGGCGCACCGGGCCGTGCTCTCACTGGCGATCGATAAGAGCACGGGCGATCTCTGGGTGGGCACGATGGGTGGCTTGAGCCATATATCCGCGGGGCGGATCGATACCTATACGCAGCTCAACTCGGGGCTGTCGAATGACGTGGTGTATGGCGTTGGAGTGCAGGGAGACTTTGTGTGGACGGCAACGGCGGCAGGGGCAAGCCGGCTGAATACGCGCACGGGGGAGTGGTCGCTCTACAACGAACGCAACACGCCGATGGCGGAGATCTGGACCTACGCGGTAAGCACAGGCGCAGACAAGGTGTACTACGCGGTATGGGGCGGCGGCGTGCTGGAATACACCATCGCGACTGGGCGCTGGAAAGACTATACCGATCCCGACGGCGAGAACGAGCTGGTGTTGTTCAGGGACCAGGGACTGATTCATAAAATCACGACCTCAGTGAGTTATGTGGATAACACGCTCTGGGCGGCGACTTACTTTGGGGACAGTCACTACGACGGACGGAGCTGGCATAACTTTCTGACCAAGGACAGCGGGCTGCCGTCCAACTTCACCAACCAGGTGAAGGGCCTGGACGCTACGCGAGCATGGTTCTGCACGGACAAGGGACTGGCCTACTACGACGGTGTGAATTGGGCCGTGTACCGTCCGGCGTTGGACACGGGCAAGCCCGAGATGTATATCCGCGACGCGAGCGGCAAGATTACGTCGGTTCCGGTGAAGACCGCTCCGGCACACAACTACATGCTTGGTATCGACTTTCAAGGCGATGACGTGTGGGTCGCCACAGGCAAGGGATTGAGTCACGGAATTCGGCAGAAATAATTCATTGAGGCTCTTATGAACTTACAGGAATTAGTACAGGAAGCCGCCACCTCGATCGCGCCGATTGAAAAGCGCGCGATCACCAACCTTAACGTTCTGAACGAGGCCTATGACTACGCGAGGCCGAGCACTTTTTCCCGCGGCATGCGCATCGACATTGGCAACATCGTGATTCTACTTATCTCGGGCACGGCGAGCATCGATGAAAATGGCGTGAGCGTCCACATGGGCGACTTCCGCGCGCAATGCCAGCGGACATTTGAGAACATCACGGGGTTGCTCGAAGCCGAGGGCGCGACGTGGCACGACATTGTGCGCACGAGCTGCTACCTCCGGGACATTGAACATGACTATGCCGAATTCAATGAGGAGCGGACTGCGTTCTACCAGGAACAAGAACTCAACCCGGTGCCGGCGTCGACGGGCATCCAGGCCATACTATGCCGCCCGGAACTGCTGATCGAGATCGAAGCGATCGCCATGTTCAAGAAGGTTGATAGGTAGCGCTGCACGGGCAAACGCGGCGCTCGCAAAATCGAGAGGGTTGGCTTATGAATACACGTATTGGCACTGAGCACAGCACTGCAGCTATATGGCTGTTTGTCGCCATGCTCACTCCGCTATTGATTTCCACGGCTGTTGGGCAGATCGGCACTGATTCGGCGAGGGCAGTTGATCCCTGCACGTGCGGGACCCATCCCCCAAAGCCGCGGACCGAGCGCACTGTCGCGCCGTATGCCGCCGAGCCGACGGACATGCAGCCGTACTCGAAATTCGCCGAGGCATACTACCGTCACTATATTCAGACCAATGTTTACTCGGGAGCGGCGCGGGATATTCCTGATCCTGACCTGAAGGATCTGACGGAAATTCGCATCGGATTTCTGGGACCGATCGACAAAAATCCCGAACAGGTTTTCGGCCAGAGGATGCTTAACGGGGCACAGCTTGCAGTAGACGAGGCGAATGCGCACAGCGGGTATTGTGGCAAGCCCTTCAAGCTGCTACCCCGCAACGACTATGACAACTGGCAGGCGAAGGCGGTCTACGGCGACAACCGCCCGATGACCCAGGATATCTGGGGATCGGCGTCCAACCAGACGGTAAAGATGGTTTACGACGACAAGGACTGGGCGATCTTCGGCTCGATTAGTTCGGAGTCGACTCACATTTTGCTACGGGTGGCTCTGCGCGCGGAAATACCCATTGTCAATTCAGCCTCGACCGATCCGACGATTCCAGAGACTTACATTCCGTGGTATTTCACCAATCTGCAGGACGACCGGGTGCAAGCGAATACGCTGGCGCGGCACATCTACGACGAGCTAAAGCTGAAGCGAGTGGCATTACTGCGCATCAACAATCGGTATGGCCGTTTTGGCTCACCCAAGTTCAAGGATGCGTCGCAACGGCTGGGGCATCCGGTGGCGATTGAACAGCGCTTCCCTGCCGGAACCACGGACTTCCGCCGCGAATTGTGGTCCATTCAGGACTCGCGCGTGGATGGCATTGTGCTGTGGACCGATGAAGCGCAGACCGCAATGATCCTGAAGCAAATGCATGAGTTGGGCATGAAGCAGCGAGTTTTCGGAAGCTATCGCACGATTGGCGACGACCTGATTTCGCAAGCCGGGGAACTGGCCGAGGGGTTTGAGGCAGTCTTTCCCTATGACGCGTCGCGCAACGACCCACGCTGGCAGAAATTCAACGGCGACTATGAGCAGAAGTACAGCGAGAAACCAGAGCAGTTTGCCTCGCTGGCCTACGACGCAATGAAGGTGCTGCTGGGCTCAATGTGCGAGGCGGGCCTGAACAAGGCTCGCATCATGGACGCGCTCGCGCAAGTATATGAATATGACGGCGTGACCGGGCACATGGTCTTTGATACGAACAGCAAGAACATCGCGCCCATGTATCTGGCGCGAGTGCATAACGGAGCGATCGAGTATCGTCCGGCTTCCATGGATCCATTGCCTGCACACTCGAATGCTTCGGCTGCCGTTCCGGCCACGGCTCCGGCGAATGGCGTGACTGCGCCTTACGCCCGGGTGGGCGAGGACGGCGTCTCCTACTCCGGCCCCCCTGTAGCTGACTCAGTTACAGATGAAGTGCGGATCGCGGTGTTCGGTCCGCATGCCGAAGTGGCCATCGAGTCATCGGAAGTGCAGGCCGCACTGAAGGCGGCGCCGGGGCGGCGTTTCCAGTTGATGGCGGTGCCGTCGGACGTCTCTTGGGGCAAAGCATCGACGGGCCTGGTGAATGCGATCTTCGACCAGCATGCACTCGGTTTGATTGCGCTGGACCGCGACTCAAGCCACCTGGCTGAGCAGCTTGCGGTGAAGTCATTCTTGCCCGTGCTGGCGCTCTCGACGGATCGCGCGCTCACCTCGACCAATATTCCGTGGATCTTCCGTCTGCCACCGGGGGCGACGCTGGCGCAGGCGGTGCGCTGCTTCGTGTCCGCTGAACGGCACGCCGGCCCAAATGCGCAACGGATTCGCGACGTGCTGGCTTCCGGATCAGATCTAGCTGGACTGCGGTTTGCGCCTACAGGCGAGCCGGGCAGTTTCTAGTACTACTGTGTTATAAAGTAGATACTGCCTGCTGAAAAACGGAGTTCTTGCATAACATCTCGTGTTACGTTGCTGCTCATGAGCGCCCACAGTGTGGCGCCAGGCGCCCAAGCAAAACG
>Ga0182015_10007411_pt1 | contig 10703 bp, 15 predicted proteins | sample 712P3MmetaG_FD_120478 | JGI IMG/M metagenome (GOLD analysis project Ga0182015, IMG submission 120478) | Permafrost microbial communities from Stordalen Mire, Sweden - 712P3M metaG | ecosystem: Environmental > Terrestrial > Soil > Wetlands > Permafrost | place: Sweden: Stordalen | collected... | reverse complement strand
CATCTCCCTCGTGTGTCTGGGAGGCATCATCGCTGTCAGAGTCGTATTTTGAAGGGCCTGTTATATATGATCTTCGCGGTTTCTGTATCCGCTTTCGTCGAATCGCGTCTTGAAATTTTCGGGCTCCGCGTATCTTCTCGTACTGAGTTTGTTGTGGTCGACGCGGTGGTGCGTCAGGAGAGTCGTCCGGGAGAGGAGATTCTCCAGCAGATGAGACGTCAATGTCGCTGCTGGCTATACCTGGAGTGGAGTGGCGAGGCGTGGAGAAGTCGATAGCGAATTTGGTCCGATTGAAGGTTGTGGAGGGAGTTGTGGAGAAGAGAAAAGATCCGCCGTTACCATTTGTGACGGGAGCGATGTTTCCAAACTGTTTGGCAGGCGTGTTGAATGGCTTGGGAGGGCTGTCGGTGCCATTCAGAGGACCTGGAAAAATGTCAACTACAGCTATTATATAGGGGTTGGAGAAGGCACGTTTCTTTGTGGGAGTCTCGAAGGGAATGTTGTTTGAGAGTGAGGGATCAAATGCCGTCCATCCTGGCATCGACTTTCGTGGATCTGTCCATTCGAAGTCCATGGGAGACTCTGCTGAGCGTGCCTAGACAGCGGATTAGTGTGAGCCACCTCGAGACAAGAAAGTGTTATTTACATTGCTGGCCATCATTGTGAGAGATCAGAAACTGGATTGTCTGATTCCTGTTGAGTGCAAGAGAGACGGAGAGTTGAGATGCAAGCAGTTTTAGGAAATAAATCTCATCTCTCTTGTTTGTGTGGGTGGGGAGGATATCTCGAGGTATTGCTCTTTGTTTCCCCTTGACACGCCCCGCTCAGACAGCTGGTGGAAATTTTGGCTGGAAGCTTTTTGGTGAACGGACCCTAACCCTGTCTCCAGGAAAGTGATCCGAGTCATCGAAATTTTCTGACTCCTGCTCATCAACAGCTCTTGTATCCTGCTTTCGTGTATTTTGCGCCTCTTCTCAGTCATGCATAGGCCAATGTTCCCGGCGAATGGCTCATTGATTTCCAATGGAGCATCCAATGGAGCCCCGAAAGCCTTCTCGGACGACACAAAAATTCTCGGCTATGATCCGGTTATTATGCCTGCCCTCATTCAAGCGGAACTCCCCTTGGTAACGATTCTACTGGCGACTCTTTCAATTCGTTAATGTTGCAGACCGCGGAGGGTGAAGAGTTGGTCATTTCGTGTCGTCTCGAAGCGGCTAAAATCCTCCGTCGCGAAGATCCATTAAAACGACTCATCGTTATCGTCGGTCCATGCTCCCTGCACGACCCGAAATCTGCTATGGAATATGCCAAGAGACTGCACGATGAGGCCATAGTCCCACTCAAAGATGAATTGCTCATCATAATGAGAGCGTACCTCGAAAAGCCAAGAACAACAGTGGGTTGGAAGGGATTGATCAATGACCCTGATATCGACGGGACTTTCCAGATCAACAAAGGGTTGCGAACATCGCGTGGTTTGTACAGGGAGCTGCTAGCGGCGGGCGTTCCAGTAGGTTTACTCTTGTTGCTTGTACTAGCTAACTTGTAGCGAGTGAGATGTTGGATACTATCTCTCCGCAATATCTCGGGGACTTGGTAAGCTGGGGTGCAATTGGTGCTCGAACCACAGAATCTCAACTCCATCGCGAGCTTGCCAGCGGTCTCTCCTTCCCCGTCGGTTTCAAGAATGGAACAGACGGGTCACTAGGGATTGCCGTTGACGCCATCAAAGCTGCTTCCCACAGTCATCATTTTCTCTCGATCACCAAACAAGGTGTCGTCGCAATTGTATCAACAGCCGGAAACGATTGTACGCACGTCATCTTGCGGTACTATAACTCCTATTTCTTCTCTAATTGCTCAGCGGTGGCTCGTCAGGTCCCAACTACTCTCCCACTCATATCGCAGAGGTAAAGGCGGCCCTACGCAAGGCAAAACTGCCGGAAACTATCATGGTTGATTGCTCTCACGGCAACTCCTCAAAAAACCACAAGAATCAACCCAAGGTCGCCGAATCCGTTGCACAGCAACTCATTGATGGCGAGGAGGCAATCACCGGTGTCATGCTTGAAAGTCATCTCAATGAAGGTCGGCAAGAAGTTCCCGCCGAAGGCAAGTCTGGATTGAAGTACGGAGTGAGTATTACGGATGCCTGTATTGGCTGGGAGGACACGAAGACTGTTCTTGCCTCCCTCGCTGATGTATAACCTTTCCCTCGACCTGGCTGAAAATAGGCTGTGAAAAAACGTCGCGCACTGATAAAAAAGGAAGGATCTATATAGGACGGAAAAGTTTAGGTTCGAGAAAGGAAAAATCATGTGTACAAGTATTTTAATCAAACCAGATGATTTGTTCGGGAGATCTTGTTTGGAAAGAGAATGTTGAAACACTTATCCATCTGATCCAGGGTATCATTCTGACTCTAATTCTGTTCTATGGAGGAGATCCATTGTTTGCGCAACCTCCAGTTGTGCTTGGCCAGAGGCTTGGTGATTGAGCCAAGCAACCATTCCACCATTGTGTATTTTGCGACGACCCCTGCCACTGCGAACAGGAAACTTCTTGCCATGCACAAAGACACATCCCGATCCCTCCGGTGAAGAAGGCGGCCTTTGCGCCGCTGTCCGCACATAGATCAAAGTTCGCGATTGCTCCATACGAGTTGAGAGGCTTTGAAGGGGATTGATTGCATATGATCTGGCATTAACTATGGTGGCTTGAGATATTGATATACATTCCCTTGGACTGGACAGCAATCTGTCACTTTTACCACAATTGACGGCATATTCAGAACAGTGAGGGGGTTGTATGGGTCTTGATACCCGTGAATTTGAAAGCATCGACCGCACGCACCCCTAAGTCAGTCAGTATTCTTCGAGGCATTAACCCGTAGCCCTCCACCGCCCCAAAACTGAATTGGCTCAACGCCGCTGTGTAGCCACTAACCGGTTGCAAGCCACATGCGTTTTGACTTGAACATCCGTCGTACTTATCATGAGTTCGATGGGAAAGGGAAGCTATTACCCAAGTGCATGTGGCGTTCCGTATGTATTGAGGGTTTGTCTCGGGCTGGAAATATCCTGATGACGAAAAATCGGATGAATATATGGGGGAATTCGGATTGGGAGTACTCAGAACAGCAGATGAAGTGCTTGTGCTTGTCGTCCGAGACCTTTGAATTGGATCGACTAGTTTATATCGATGTACCGGGTCAGGAAGGCCGTAGGTCGCTGCATGAGCGACTTTGACATCCGCGAGCAAGACGCTCATGACGAACAGTGTAAGAAACACAGACTGCATTACCGCCGAGGATTAAGGAGACGTTTGTGGATACTGGCTATATATAATCGCTGATTAGATCCCTTGGCGATCGCGTATGTTAATTTCGGACGCGAGGGGTTTTCAGCCATCTCACCTCTAAAATCATTCACCAATCAGGAGGTGAAGCGGCTCCAAAAACTTTTTTTAGACTAGATGCCCACTAAATGATGACCTATTCTATAAAACCTGGCAGGGGATACTTCTCGCAGAGCTCGTTTACTTCCTTTCTCAATTGGACCAACTCGGGATTGCTGGATCCATCGCCAACAGCAGCTTTCCAGTCTTTCAACTTGTTGGCCTCTTTAGGAAGAGATTTCTGAATCTCTGCTGCGACTTTGATTGCACGATCAATGAAATCTACAATCTGAGCAAATTCTTGTTCCTTGAATCCACGAGTTGTCATGGCGGGGGCGCCGACGCGAATTCCTCCAGGATTTAGAGCACTTGTGTCTGCCATTAGATCTGAGGTTTGCTAGCAGTTACCAGTCGGAAGCGTGTTCTTGTTGCAAGCGACACTAATAGTCTCCAGGATCCTTTCGGCGCGAGCTCCATCCACACCTTTCGGTTTGGTCGCGAGGAGGACCATATGGGTATCTGATCGATTAGATGCTTGTTATACAAGACTATACCAGTTCCGCCAGATGCAAGATCGTATCCGCGTTTCTTGAATTCTTCTTCCAAGATTTTAGCATTTTTGACGACCTGGTGAGCGTATTCCTTGAATTCTGGTTTCAACGCTTGTCCCAATGCGACCGCGAGGGCAGTTATGGTGTGATTATGTGGCCCACCCTGATGTCCCGGGAACACACTGAAGTTTATCTTCTCCTCAAGATCGTACATGATTGCTATCCTTAGCGCCCACACAATGCAAGGGGCATACGCTTCCCAGACTTGTCAGTCTTCCGTACACCCTTGCGGAAAAAGATGATGGCTCCACGAGGCCCACGAAGACTCTTGTGCGTTGTCGTTGTAACGACATCCGAGTAAGGGAAAGGAGAAGGAATAGCACCTCCAGCAATCAATCCGCTGATATGTGCCATGTCCGTCATGAGATACGCTCCCACTTTGTCGGCTATTTCTCGCATACGCTGGTAATCTATGAGCCGACAGTAGGCGCTCGTTCCCGCGACGAGGACTTTCGGTCTATAAAGTGTGGCAGTCGCTTCAAGAGTGTCGTAGTCAATAATCCCAGTGTCCTTATTGACTCTATACGGCATAGTTTCGAAATAGGTGCTCACCGCGGAGATTTTCTTGGTGTCGGTCTGATACCCTGTAAAAGTCAGTCTCTTTGGAGAGTACAGCCATACCATGAGAAAGATGTCCACCATGAGGAAGATCCAAACCCATAAGGCGACCGTGGGGAGGCATCAACGCTTGATACACTTGTAAATTGGCTGGTGATCCTGGACAATTAGCTAATGTCAGGCAATAGAACCTACCGGACAGGGACTGGACGTTGCAACCCCACTCCTTCTCGTCGAGGCCAAAGACTTGGAGGGCACGTTTCTGGCATAGCAGTTCTGCCTGATCGATGAATTCGTTTCCGCCATAGTAACGAGCGCCTGGATATCCTTCCGAGTATTTGTTTTGCATGTGAGAGCCAAGAGCATCCATGACTGCACGGGATGTGAAGTTCTGACCCATTATTACAGATTCCTACAAGGTAATGTATACCTCAGATGCAATCAACACAATAGACTCTTTTTGACGTTGGACTTCATGTGCGAGGATGGACGAGATTTCAGGGTCCGCCTCTTTGAGGGGGGTTTGCAAAATCTGCAAAGAAAAATATTAGCGCGAGCCCAAATATGAGTAGAGAGTTGAGAGGAAAACTCTTGGAGGGAAAGGAGGCAGAATGCACAGGAGACTTACTTCCATTATGGGTGGGACAGCGACAAGGACTCGTGAGGAAGAATAAAAAGTTCGTGTTGTCAAAAAGGTTCCGATGCGCAAACTTCTCGCGAACATCCCGAGCTGATTGTTTAAATTCCCAGCACCAGATTTTCTTCATGCACCAAATTGCGATTTCGACTGATCGCGATAAATAAATCCGTCAAAATTTGTCGTTCGTATTGTCACGAAATCGTTATCCGACAAAAATCTCGGACCCGGGGAGATGGAACCGCATTAAAGGAATACTAAAAAGCTAAAAAAGCATCCTACGTGAGACTCGAACTCACAGCCTTCAGATTAGAAGTCTGACGCGCTAACCATTGCGCCAGCAGGACGGAGATCGGTTGCCTTTGTAATCGGTAATTTCGTATCTCAATGTAGATCCGAGGAACTGCGATTCGTCACTCCGTATCGGGTCAAAAAGTCCGTTCGAAGATATAATTTGCGCTCGAAAATCAAAATCATTTCGTCGGCCACTACCATTGTCTTCATACCTGATTGCTCTCCAGGTTATAAAGATTGAACGCAATTTGATAGAGATTGTGTTTTATGGACCTTGAGTGTTCGTCGACCTATTAAATTTCCCTTCATTCTCGACAAGGCAAAATGTCGGCGGCCGATAGCAACATCACAACAGTTTCTCCGTTCTACCTCACGCACTGATTTGTTGATAGGCAGCCAATGTCCTTGGTACAATCGGGACAGTGCTATGGTATGAGTCTCTCTCTTTCTTCTCTAACTGAGTAGGTGCGTACAGTTGGTTCCCCAAATCATCAAGAACTATCGCCGTCATGGCACAGATGGTTTGTCGGCAGTAATGATGCTTTCATGGGCCATCGCCGCTGTTCCGTTTGGGATATACACTATAGCACAGTATCTCAACATTCCGCTCCAACTGCAGCCGCAGCTGTTCCTGCTCTTGTGCTTGATAACGTGGGGTCAATGCATGTATTACGATCGTAATTGGTCGTTGAGAAAATGTATAATCGTCATCACAGCGCTATGTCTGCTTTCCGGAGGTATCGAGGTTGGAGTCATCTTCGGTATACGGGTAACCCATTTTAACTATTCGAGCTGACTGTAAGATACCGATCAACAATGGGGTGGACTGGCCGGCCAAGATCTTTGGAGCGCTCGGCTTGGTAATGATCGCCGTCGGTCTTGTTCCCCCTTACATCGACATCTACAAAGAGAGACGTGTCAGAGGGTTCAGCTTTATCTTTCTCATGATTGATATGGGTGGTGCCTTTTTCTCCTTGCTCTCGCTGTGTAATCTTCCTCCACTGCAATAGATCTAACGAAATAGTTTTCGAACAATTCGATCCACTTGCAGCGACCATATACATCGTACCCAGCATCCGTTCCTATTGTACTAATCTCAGGTGGTCCTCGTCATGGAAGGCGGAATATTTTTGTGCCACTGGTACTTTCTTTTGAAAGCGTACCTTCGGAAACGGAGAGATACAGGTCCGCAAAATGAAGGAGAACCCGCGGAGACACCAAAGGTTGAGGAAGCAGCCGGCATGGGATCGGCTCCTCATTCAGATGTTCCCCTGAATCCGATATTCAGTCAATCTTCCCACTCTGAAGTATAGAATGTGGAATTCATGGCTTATAGCGATACCCGGAGCTCTGTAAAATCTTGTATATATAGAGTAGAGATGGACAATTTGGGTCTTTGCGAGAGATGAATAGAAACTTTATTTGTGTTTTCATGAAACAATCTGAAAACATATCAAAGAGTCTTCCGCCCTTAAATGCCCGGGGTGCGTTCATCCGACCAATGGTTGGGAAATACTTGAGATTAGCTTTTGGGGCGGTCCGCGCCGCTCCGCGGATCCTTAAATGCTCACGTGCGACTCCAGATTTTGGGGTTGTGCCACCCGAAAAGTTCGCTCCATTGGCGTCATCACGATCACATCAACCAATTCTTCAGAAACCTTGGATAGCTGCCTCAATTTGCAGTCGAGATCCTATCGAGGGATATAACGGGGGTACCAGAAATTGTCTGGATTGTCGCTTAAATACTCGAGCCCAACACCGCCGGAACAAAAGTTGTGGGGATTCGCGAAGCGAGTTTGTTGAGGCGTTCCCAACGAATACATAAACGCCCTTGACCGATGCACCGACTGAACCAAATAAAATCCCACTTGACGCACAAATCACCCACAATGAAGAAAGTTGCTGTAATCGGATCTGGCAATTGGTTTACTTCCTTCAAAGCGCGCTGACGATGTTAGGGGCTCAGCAGTCGCGAAGATCACTGCCGAAAACTTGAAAGAGCACGACAAGTTGTTTCATCCTGTACTGAGTTTGTGGGTTCACGAGGAAATCATAAATGGTGAGAAGTTGTCACATATAATCAACACTAGAAGGGAGAATGTCAAGTTTGTCTAACCCTTTCGACAAAACTTACCAGTGCGTAGATATTTGCCTGGAATCAAATTACCCGAGAATATCGATGCCATCCCCGATATCGAGACAGTCGCCAAAGATGCAGACATATTAATATTCAATTTCCCACATCAGGTGAGAATCCGTGTTTTATTATTCTAACTCCTCAGTTTGCGGCTAAAATCTGTTCTCAATTGAAAGGCCACGTCAAGCCACATGCCCGCGGAATATCGTGCATCAAAGGAGTCGACGTCAGTGCCGATTCGATCACCTTGTTTCCCTCATACATATCTCAGCATCTCGGGATTTATTGCGGCGCACTCTCTGGAGCAAATATTGCAGGGGAAATTGCGAATGAGAAATTTTCCGAGACGACAATCGCCTATTCTCCGCCCGACTATCGCGGCGAGACGGATGACGTCAGTCGAGAAACTATACGGAAACTGTTTCATCGTCCCTACTTTCATGTTCAAATCAGCCATGATGTTGCCGGTGTTTGTCTCTGTGGCGCACTGAAGAACATCGTTGCTGCTGCCGCAGGGTTCATTGATGGTCTGGAATGGGGAAATAATGCAAAGGCCGCGATTATTCGAGTTGGTATCATGCCTTCTTTGTGGTGTGCTAAATCCAAAGGAGTGTTGGAGATGCAAAGATTTGGTCTCATGTTCTTTCCTGACTGCAAAAAATCAACCTTTACCGAAGAATCATGTGGGATTGCCGATGTTATCACATCATGCGCCGGAGGACGAAACAGACTGTGTGCAGAACAGTTTGTCAAGACTGGCAAGGTACCTCTGAGTTCACAATATATCTGAACAGCAGCCAATGGATCAATTAGAACGAGAACTGCTAAACGGACAAAAGTTACAAGGCGCTGCAACGGCACATGAAGTAAACCTCTTTCTCAAGGCAAAAGGCAAAGTCGCGGAGTTTCCATTGTTCAGCGCCGTTTACGAAATTGTCTTTGAGGGAAGGAACCCGTCTACAATAGTGAAGGTGGGAGATGCGCAGTAGGTTGGATAGATTGCATTTCAAACTCATCTCGTTACATTTTTTAAGAATCTATAATATTTAGGGGTAGTATTCGTTAGCAAACATTTAGAAAGACGGTCAAGTTGAGATCCGCTAGGGGGTAGCCTGTGGCCAACCAGAGCGCAGTTTTTGCTTTTACGTTACGTGAGCACGACTCTAACGAGAAACGAATTTCGCCCATTTCAACTTATTCCGACTCTTTTTACTTCTAGCCAGGCATCTCCGATTCCCCCACGACCCATCCAATTGAGGCGATCCATCAATGACGCTCCTCTCAAGAGTGTCCGTCATTGGTGCTCGGACCTGTAGCTCGGCAAGAAGCCAATTGTCTCGCTGCAAAGTCATCAACAACAGTACAAAGTCACCGTCATTATCGAGAAGTGTATCAACAGAGCCATCCCACACTGCATCATCAAATGGTGTCCATAGTCGTCTCGGTGGCATCGCCAACATCCTCCTCGGGACAAGTCTGGTAGGAGCGGGATCCGCAACCATCTACTTTACATATTTGCGATTCAAGGATTCGGGACTTGGAGTGGCTGCCAACACCATCATGGATGATGGATTGCATCCAGCGAAACATCCATGGCCAAACGACCATCCATTCGCCACATTTGATCACGCCAGGTACGCAATTCCTTTGCTCCCAAAAAGATGTGTAATTGGCCTAATCTGGATAGTTTGCGACGAGGATATCAAGTCTATCGGGAGGTTTGCTCTGCATGTCATTCTCTCAACCGCATTGCCTGGCGCAATCTTGTCGGCGTAACGCACACCGTCGACGAGGTAAAAGCGCTGGCAGAAGAAGTTGAGTACGATGACGAAGAGCCCGACGAGAATGGTACGACCGTTCAACGACCAGGAAAACTCTCCGATTACATGCCCAAGCCGTATCCGAACGACAACGCCGCCAGGAGTGGGAATGCCGGAGCCTTACCACCCGATCTTTCCTTGATGGTCAAGGCGAGACATGGAGGAGCTGATTATGTCTTTTCCTTGATTACTGGATATCCAGATGACCCTCCTCCTGGGCTCCACGTCATCGAGGGATTGCATTACAACCCTTACTTTCCCGGTGGGGCAATTGCCATGGCAAGAGTGCTCTTCGATGGTGCGCTACTACGTGAGATCTTTCTAATAATGTAGGTCTTGTGGATTACGACGATGGCACACCTGCAACAGCATCACAAATGGCCAAAGATGTTGTCCACTTCCTCAATTGGACTTCATCCCCCGAACACGTATCCACCTTGGTTTTTTCAAGACTAATCTTCTACAGGACGATAGAAAGTTGATGGTACCAGACCGTGTTGGTCTCGCTAACTTTGTGTAGGGCTTACAGGCGGTCTCGATCTTGGCCTTGTTGTTAGGCTTGTCTATCTACATGAAAAGGTACCTCCGTTGATGATGAATGAGACTAATCTTTTCAGGTACAAATGGTTGCCATTGAAAACACGCAAGATCCGAAAGATCGACAATGCAGGCTGGTGAAGTCCCAATTGCAAGGTTGGTGCAGTGATCTAGAAAAGAGATATAGCTTTATTCTGTAAACTGAATCTTTCAACCTCTTTTCACAGCGGAAACGTGCAATTTCGTTCCTCTGTTCGTCTTTCTGATGCACAGTCTATTATAGAAAGTAAGGAGAGGAGTAGCCTGGAGCCATCTTATCTACGATGCGTATGTCCGCCGACGCCGAAAGTTTGGTGCGATTGCCGATCGTGATCGTCGAGGTCGGAGGGTTAGGTCGTGCCCAATGCGTGGTATTTCACGGTTCAAAATTACATTTCGAAAGCCTGTTCCAACATCTCCATCCGACAGCCTCTATCTCTCACTAAAACCCTCAATCTTTCATTTTTCTTCCTTTCTTTTCGATAGTTTTTTTTCATTGGCGCCATCTTTTCCTTCCTCTCTCTTTCTGTCGCCCTCCACTCTTCCTTGTCCCGCTGACGTCAACAACATGACCAAGGTCAACGTTTTCGAGCTCAAGCTTGACAGCAACGGTCTTCCGCTTACAGCTGGCAAGGTATCGCCTCTCTTATGTTTTATCTCTAACTCAAACT
>Ga0182015_10007408_pt1 | contig 10706 bp, 8 predicted proteins | sample 712P3MmetaG_FD_120478 | JGI IMG/M metagenome (GOLD analysis project Ga0182015, IMG submission 120478) | Permafrost microbial communities from Stordalen Mire, Sweden - 712P3M metaG | ecosystem: Environmental > Terrestrial > Soil > Wetlands > Permafrost | place: Sweden: Stordalen | collected... | reverse complement strand
GCCACCGCAGCGGCGAACAGGAACTGCGCGCTCCCGAGCAGGGCTGATGCGGCTCCGGCTGCGTTGGGATGGTTCTGCAGGGCCAGCGCCATGCTGTTGGGTCCGACGAACCCCAGGCCGAACATGGTGGTGAACAACGAAGGCAATATGAGGGGGAGCCCGATCCATCGGGTTGCCACGTCGGCGAGGAACACCAAACCCCCCACTCCCATGAGGATCAAGCCCACACTGAGCAACGGGCCGCTGCCGAAGCGGTGGAGCAGGTGGCCGTTGATCTGGGCCCCGAGGACAAGCCCGACCGCGTTGATGGCGAACACGAAACCGAACACCTGGGGCGAGAGCCCGTACACATCTTGGAGCACGAACGGTGATCCCGCGATGTAGGCGAATACCGCACCGAAGCCAAGCGTGAGAACGAGCGCGTAGCTTATGAACGAGCGATCCCGACCCACGATCCAGAGCGTCCGGATCGTCGAGCGCATACCGCCCGCGTTACGGCGATCCGGCGGAAGGGTCTCGGGGACGTTGAACAGGGCGCTGACGAAGAGCGCCGAGGCGATGATCGCCAGGGCCACGAAGATGCCGCGCCACGACGTGACCCGGAGGATCTCGGCGCCAAACTGCGGCGCCAGAATTGGCCCCACACCGGTGGCCAGCATCAGGGTCGAAAAGAAGCGTGCCGCTTTCACCCCTTCGAAGAGATCCCGGACGATCGCGCGGGAGATGACGATCCCCGCCGCGCCACCGAGCCCCTGCATGAAACGCAGCGCATCGAGAACGTAGACATTCTGCACGATGGTGCACGCCAGCGACGAGAGCACGAAGGCACATATCCCGGCCAAGAGGGGGCCTCGTCGCCCATGACGATCGCTGACCGGTCCGATGACCAGCTGTCCGACCGCGATGCCGATCAAACACGCGGTGATCGTGAGCTGCACCGCTGAAGTGCTGGCATGGAGATCGCGGCTTATTCGGGGCAGGGACGGGAGGTACATGTCGATGCTCAGGGGTCCGAAGATCGACAAGCCCCCGATGACGAGCACCAATCGCCAACCCTTGGGCACATGCGGATTGACGCCCTTGCCGCGGCGTACTATCGAGGCGGCACGCTGGGGCAAGTCGCTCATTGACCCACCATCTTGTCACGGGGACAAGGACCCCAAAACGGGGAGTGGGCGCCGGCCTCAGGCCAGAATCTCCGCCGGAGACAAGCTTCGCTCCCCGGTGCTCTCGGCGAATTGGCGAAACCACTCAGGTGCTCCGACCTATGGGTTCCCCCTACGAACCGCCCAGCTGGTCCAGATACATGACACCGGAGCGGGCCAATGTAACGGCAATGTCGCCCGTACCCGCTTGGGTGTTCGTCGTGCTTTCGGAGTCGCCGAAGATCACGACGTTGCCCCACAGGACCTGACATTGGGAAAGTCCGAGGACCGGCACCGTACCGCTTGCGGGCAACGAATAATTTGCACACTGGGCCTGCTGGGAAAAGCCAGAACAATCCAGCGGCACGCTCGTCGTCGTCGCGCCGTGCAGTACCGGCGTGGTGTTGAACCAGGTCCCTGCGTCTTGCGCAGTATCGAAAATGTAGAAATAGAGGACGTCTTCGTGGTCCGGTCCCGTGAAGGTGGCGGTGATGTACGAGCCGTTGATCAGGCCGGTTGGCGGGTCCGTTCCCGCGCTGAAGGACGCAACCACCGGGTTCGTCAGCCCATCGGGCTCGAACGCCGTGTTGAAGGTGGCGTTGCGGATCTGCGCGAATTGTGCGTCAGGATTGAGCGACCCCGGAGGAGGCACCAGCGGCGCCTTGGGTGCCGTTGCCGCCACGCTCCCCACGTGACGGAGGGCATCTTCGGTCAGTTTCGCCACGAGCGCGTCGTCAGCGGTCGTTTTCTTGGAGGAAGTACCGACGTACACGAAGTCGACCACGTTGGCACTCGCTGTCAGGCAGTCAGAGGACCAGAGCTGAGTGTTCGTTGAGCTGGCCGCTCTATATGACGTACCGCATTTCAGCGAGTTGCCGATTCCGGGGGAGGCGAATGTACCCGTCGTTCGAAAGCCGCCACCCACTGGGTCGGTGTCCGCCACATAGGCCTTGGCAGCACCGGGAGCGTCAAAGACTAGGTAGTTGATGCCGATGCTCGGGGCCAACCCCGAGAGCTGGACTTCGATTTCCGCAACCGCATTCTGGAATCGGTAGGTGCCCAGAAGCGGAGGGCCGGAAGCCGATACGCCGCTCGGGAGAGCGTGGCCGGTGAATTCCGCGCCCAGTAATGCCTCTGCCATACGATCCGGAACAATCGCGGCAACGGTGTGCGCCACAGATAGCTGTGCGGGCGGCTTCGGCTTGGGTCCCGGGCGGGTGATGAAGTACACGACCAAAGCGACCACCACGACCAATACGGTTATCCCCACGGCGAGGTTGCGGCCCGAAAAGGAGACGCCGCGAGCCTTTTCACCGGCGACTCCTTCACTTTGCTTGGGAGTCCGAGGCTCGACCCCTGGGACCGTCACAGAAGCCTCGCTGTCCACATACGGCTCCACAGCGGTTACCAGGCGCTGCACGTCAGAGTCCCAACGCGCATTCTCAAGGTCGAGGGCGTGCCGATTGGCCAAAGGGCGAAGGGGCTCGGGAAGCTCTGCTCGGTCGGGCATCGGTGTGCGTTCAACGAGGATGGGAATGATCTGGACGTGCTGCTGTAGCGCGGCGTCGATCTCCAGGCGCACGAAATCATTCGGATCATTCAGCGTGCGACCGCCGCTTCCGATCCAGTCCCGTCCGATCAGGACGAGCACCACACCACTCGAGTCGATGGCCTCATTGATCTTTTCGACGAAGTCCGCTCCGGGGCTGATCGAATCTACGTCCATGAAGACACGATTCTTGCCAAAGTGACCAGCTAGCTGGTCGTGGAGGGCCCGAGCCTGACCGTTCGTCTCACCGCGCCGGTAGCTGATGAAAACGCCTCGCGGCCGCGCGCCCTCTTGTGTGATTTCCGCCACCGTCCACCCGCCTATGAAGCCACTAACCCCAGGCAAGACTAGACCTGGACTGCCAAGACGTCTAGTGGGTGAGCCGAGCGGCTCAAGAAGGCGGAGCGATTGCCTCGTCGTGACGCACCCAAGCCCAGCCATCGGTGAGGGTCCAGGCCACGGGGCCTTCGGTGCCCCAGCCGACCTCGGCAGCCCTGGGGAACACTTCGCCCGTCAGGGCAAGCGGCGTTGGTCGGTCGCCTTGGAGACGGCAAACCGGCGTTGCACCTGCGACGCGCCAAACTGCACTTGCCCGCATGGATGCCGCGTGCCCACGCCCAAGATGGACGAACCTTGGCGGTTGTTCGAGCAGCGTCCAGCGAACTCATCTCTTTCTGGTCTCGGGGACGACGCAAGGTCTTCGGCTTCGTTTGATCGGCGCAGATGACGTCCTATTCATGATCAGCACGGGACCTTGCGATCAGCACGGGACCTTGCGACGATGACACCCGCAAGAGCCACCAGCAGGCCCGAGGCCACGATCGTCGGAACGATCCCCCACAGGCTGGCCACACCGGCAAGAGCGGCTCCGCCGGCGACCTCTCCCACCGATTCGGCCTGCGAGAGAAACGAGTGCATCGTGGCTCGAATGTCACTCGGTGTCCGTCGATTGATCCAAACGGTGCTGACAGTACGAGTGACGTTGAAGGTGATGCCGCTTATGACAAGGATGCCGGCGCTGCCCTCGAGTGCCTTCGGAGCGTAAGCCAGTACCAATAGCCCCAACATCCCGACGAAACAGCTGAGCGCATAGGTCCGGCGCGCCACACCAACTCCCTCAATACGAACCTCCACGAAATGCAAGGCAAGAATCCCGATGCCGGACGAAAGGATTCCAAGGGCGGCGTACCACAGCACGGGACTACTTGGAAAACCGCGATCGACGAGCTGCTTGGGGAATGCCCACGAGATCATGGCCGCCCCGTTGACAAGCATTGTGGCAACGAGAACAAGCAACACCTCACGGTCTCGGCGCGAAAGACTCAGCCCTCGTCGGAAAATCGACACCGAGGTCTTCCATTTCTGCGCTTTCGCGGGGGTGAAATTGTCCTCGCGAAACCGAAGAGCTACGAAGACCCCGACCACGGCCATCGCAGCCCCGGTGATGACGATTGCCGTTCCCAGGCCGATGGCCCAGCCAAGGACTCCGAACGCGGTCATGCCTACCGCTCCACCGATCAGGTCCCAACGCGCCCGGGCCGTGAGTACGCGAGCGATGAGCCCGGGCTGGTCCAACTCGTCGGTCACCCACGCCACATCCGCTCCGGTCGAAAACGCCCAACCCAAGCCCCACAGGACCTGCGTCACGAGCAGGAGCGGGAACGCGGTGACGAGGCCGGTCAACACCATCCCCGCGGCGAGGAACACGTGGCCGATGACCAGTGGCCACTTGCGGCTGAACGCATCGGACCACACGCCGAAGGGAATGTCCGACAGCAGCAGTGTGATTGCCATGACGGTGGCCAGAATCAGGAGCTGGTATCCCGACAGGTGGGCGTTGATGACGAAGTAGAGGCCCGAGGCCAATACGTAGCCCCGGTGAAACAGCGCCCGTGCGAAAGTCCACCGCAGGAAGGTCGAGGAGATGGATCGGTCTACCGGTTCGCGTCCAGCATGTCTTCCGGGGGTCCCTCTCATCGCTCGTGGACCCCGCCTGTTGTCGGCCGCCCGCCGCTGAGCCGGAGCAGGTATTCCTTGCGGTTCAAGGGATTGCCATCGGTCCGGGGACGGGCCGGTGCAGTACCACGAACGGGCTCATAACCAGCAAAGAAAGCTTCCAAGACCCCTTCGCCCCTCGAGAGGACCGGCAATCGCTGCTGCAGATCGTGCGTTCGAGATACGGGGATCTGCCCTTCCAGCGTGACGGTGCCGTCGCCCATTTCTGTTTCGCCGGTCGTCACGCCGAGACGCGAGAGCAGGGCCGACACCTTCGAACGAGTTCCCGCCGGGAGCTCCACATGTACGTGATTGATCGGCTCGCACACCTTCGTGCCGGACTGTTTGAGGGCTGCCATGAGTACCAGCGGCGTCAACTTGGAGAAGTCACCTGCGGTTGTCCCGGGCGACGTGTATCCGCAGTCGGTCATCGTGACCAGGCAGTCCGTGACCTGCCATCCGTGGATCCCCTCACGCAACGTCGTGCGCACTGTGTCCGTCATCGCCCGGTGGAACTCTTCGACGGATTTGTACACGTTACGGGGCATCGATTCGAGCTTGAGATCCAGCACCACCTCAATGCCCGACCGCATAGGTGCCGGTTCAACCCGCAACCCGACCGTTGCCAGGAAAGGATTGCCGGCTTGGCCGAGCACCTCGACCGCCGAGCCGACGCCGATGGGGCGTTCGATGCAAATGGGGACCGTCTCGCGGAACTCCACCTCAATCCCAAAGTCAGCCAGCAGGGTGTCCCGGACTATTTCCTTCTGCACCTCGCCGTACAGCGAAACGTATAACTCCTGGCGGAGATCATCCTGGCGCAAACCGATGAGTGGATCCTGCTCTGCTAAATGGGCGAGTGCGGCATGCAAGGCGCCCTTTTCGTCGGAGATACATGGAACGATCGCCGTCTCAAGGGTGGGCGGTGCGAACTGTCGACTGGCCAAGTGAGGCCGAGCTGAGCCGATGGAATCTCCAACCTGGATCGCGGAGAGCCCCCACACCTTCCCGATCTGCCCGGCGGTGAGGGAGGATGATTGGACAGCCGAACCGCGACGAAAGACCTTGACAGCGGTCACTTTTCCCTCGCCATCATGTCCGAACGGGATCCGATTGCGAGTCCGCAGTTCTCCTGAGAACATTCGAATGAATGCGATCTTCTCCCCAGATGGGCTCCGCTCAATCTTGAACACCGCCCCGCTTGCGGGCCCGCCATCGACGTTGGCGGTCGGCAGCAACTCGGTGATGGCGGACATGAGGGACTCGATACCTGCGCCGGTGATGGCTGATCCGCAATACACAGGGTGAACCAGCGCGTGCTGCACCTGGACGGTCAACGCAGCACGCAACCGGCGATACGAGATCTCCGCTTCACCTTCAACGAAGTCGGCAAGAAGCGATTCGTCGTGTTGGGTGAGCTGCTCGGCCAAGCTCGCCAAGAAGGCGGGATCGGCCGGACCGTAGGGATCGAACGCCGCGTGGCGGGTTCCCAGGTCATGGACACAACCCATTGGGGCAATGTCGGGCGTCAGCCTCTCCGAGATGGCGCGTAGTACTTTCTGCACGTCCGCGCCGCGGCGATCGATCTTGTTTATGTACAGCAGGGTGGGGATATTGAGCCGCTTCAGGGCCCGCATGAGGACGCGGGCCTGAGCCTGCACTCCCTCCACGGCTGATAGCACCAAGACTGCGCCGTCGAGCACATTCAACACGCGCTCGACCTCCGCGATGAAGTCTGGGTGACCGGGCGTGTCGATGAGGTTCACCGCGGTGGCGTTCACGACGAACGAAACCACGGCCGATTTGATGGTGATCCCTCGTTGCCGTTCTAAGGCGAGGGAGTCGGTCTGGGTCGTACCTTTGTCGACGCTTCCGATTTGGTCGATTACCCCGGCGGCATAAAGAAGCCGCTCGGTCAGGCTGGTCTTACCGGCGTCGACATGCGCCAAAATTCCCAAGTTCAACGATTGCATGATGCGTCAGGCCCTCTCGATAGGTGATCTCTCCTTTCTTGATGGACACAGACGCTTGGCGCATTCGTTTCTCCTAAGGCATTCGGCTGGCATTGAGGATACATCAGAGGATGGGAATCACCAATACTTTGGCCAGGCTCATGTCATTCGACGGAGTGGCTCGTCGGTGCTGGACCAAGGTGGGAACCGTTGCGAGGCCGAATACCGCGAGGACCAGTGGGGACCGTCGCAACGGCAAAGCAAATAGTTCCGTTGCCAGTGCACCAGCCACGGAGGGGAGCGGGCTCCCCAGCGTGCGTTAGCCCCTCACGACCGAGGACCGTTGACGAACAGAGACCTGCTACCGGACCAATCCGGCACCGACTCGGGTGCGACTCAAATTCCGAAGGCTCGCAGGGTGCCGTCCTGATTTGCAGCCAGAATGACTCCCCCGGAGACGGTTGGCGGGTCCCAGAACCAATACTCGGGCGCCCCGTAGCTACCCTTTTCCCCCTTTTGCGGCACCGGTTCGGCGTAGGAGAAGAGCGTCGCCCCATTGGAACTCGACAAGGCATCCAGGTCCCTGCCCGCACCAACGACGACGAGGCCGGGAAGCTCAGTCACCGCACCTTCGACCCCTCCCTGAAGAGTCACTTGCCAAACGGGTTGACCGGTGGATGGATCGAGCGCCGTCATCGTTCCGATGCACTTGGAACCACTCAAAGTGACCCCGGCCACCATGATCGGCAACCCAGCGCCCGCCCAGGCAGAGGTCGAAATCGTGTTATTGCAGGACGCATTTGCATATGCTGCGCTGGATTCGACCCGGTATTGCCACACCGGGCCGGCTGCCAGATTGGTTCGATCGAGCGCGTAATAGACGCCATTTTTGTTCTCCGCACCGACAAGCTGCCGTTGTACCCCGTCGATGTCGGCGGAGAAGAGCATGGGAGTGGCGCCGAAATCTGAATCGGCAGCATGCTGGGAACTCGGGACCTGCCAAAGCGACTCGATCGCGAGGGTCGAGGGATCCAATTTGGCGATGGCGTCTTGATATTTCGAGCCACAGAGGTCATTCGATATGCCGATGAAGATGGATCCGTCCCTCGGGTCGACCGCTGGCGACGACCAGGCACCGGGACCAGCGCACTTCTTGGGCAACATCGATGAGAAGTTGATGGCATTCTGCACTTTCCCCGTCGCGGCATTGAGTTGCACGATTCGCCCGAACTCGTCCGGGCAGCCTTGCCAGGACGCCACCCCCACGTAGATGCTGCCGCCGTAGTAGGCCGGTGAGCTCCAAATGGCGTCGCCCGGTTCCGTTTTGAGATTGGTTGTCCAGATCGTCTTGCCGTTCGAGGCGTTCAAGGCAACCAGTTGGCCTTTACCCCCGCCTACCCACACAACCCTTCGACCGTTGATGGTTCCGATCGTTGCTGAGCTCAGTATTCCTAAACTGGACAGAGGATAGGGACAGCCGGGCGGCCTGGCGGATCGGCCGAGTGACGTCGACCACAGTGGTTTGCCAGTCAACGATGTGGCGTGCATGAGACCGTTCCAATCACCCCAATACACGACTCCGCTATCAACGATCGGCTGTCCGGATATCGGCGCAGATTCCGTGATGTGCCACCGTTGCGTGAGCCGCGCCACGTTGGCCGGCGTTATCGAAGTATCGCTCGAATAGCCCGTACGGGAGCTGCCTCCGTCGTAGGTGGCCGATGGCGAGGCCAAGGTCGTCGCGCTTCTCGTCGGCGACGTAGCCGCCGAGGCGTACGGCCCCGTCGCAATGCTCAGGAACAGCGAGAACAAAGCGAGGGAGATCCACCTTTGCGGCCTATTGATCATCAATCGTCTCCGATCCGGTGCCTCGATCATTGGGTTATGGGCTCTGGGGTGAATTGACTGAGATCGTAAATCCCGAGGGTTTCTTCAATGGCGGCCACCTTGGCGACGGTCTGGTTTAACGCATTGGGGCCGAACTGCTCACGTTGGAGATCTGCGAAGTTGGTCCCCAAATGACTGAGCTGCTCGGATGTCAGGATCGACCGGAACGTAGGGAAGACGACTGTGTCTTCCCGTGCCTCGTGCGGCTGATACATGCGAACGAACGCCGTCATGGCGCCGACGATCTGAGCCGAATCATTGACGGTTGCTGTCTGGGCGGCTGACTCAGCAAGGATGAGCTGCGTGAGCTGGCGACCTCGGGCGTGTTGCAGAAGCAGAGTGTCGACCGTGCCCACCAGCTTCCCGGCGGACCGCAATTTGGGAAAGACGAAGCCCTCTTCCAGTGCTTCATGGAAACCCTCGATGAAGTCGTGGATGATTTCCGCGCCGTCATGGACGGCCGAGACCGGAAGCTCCTGTCCGATGCTCTGACGCCGTATGCACTCTTGATAGATCAGCAGTACCCGCTTGAGAACACCATGCTCTTGCATGAGATCGACATCCGGCGGGTCCGGCGGTGCTGATGTCGAAGATGCCTCGGCCGCCGGAGTGACCGTTGCAGCGCTGAGGGCACTAATGGCCAGACTCACTCCACCCGCAGCGAACAGCCCTCTCCGCGACATTGATCGCGAAGAATTCCGAGCCTCCACTTCCGGGTTGCTCGTGCGAGGAGGATGGGTCACTTATGGGCTGGGGTCGCCGGCGGGTACGAGAGGCATACCGTCGGGTTTCATTAGGTACCAGTAACCGCCGTTGAGGTTGGTGCCCTGCCCGGTAACCATGCCCGGCTGGTAATCATCCTGGTAGGTGTAGAGCGGCCATCGGTTGTAGGAGACGACTCGATAGCCCGGGGTGAAGGAGACGGTCCCGATCAGGCTCTTCTTGACGCCGGATCCCGCCCGAGGGTGAGTTCCCGGGGCGACCGTGAAAGGCGGCCAACTTTCCACGCAGGTTATGTTGCAAGTGACGCGGTGTTGATGGTCGGGAACGAACATGTACAACGCATACCCCGACCCGTTTACCAGCACCCTCGAATTCTCCTGAGCCATATAGACGGCATTGACCCGTGCGGTGGGTTGGTGCGATGACTTCGAGGCACGGAGTGTTGACCCGCTCGACTCGCCACCCCCAACGATTACGCCGAGAAGAAAGACGGCGGCCACAATGAGGAAGCGTCTCCAGTGATAGGTCCGTTCAACCATCGGTCGAGCGGGCCCGATTGCCCACCGGTCGATTCAGATCGTGTTGTTTCAGTGCTTGCTGAACACCCACCAGTCCCCCTGCTTCCGGTTGTCCCGCACCGACAGCACCGCTGCGAGAATATCCAAGAAAATCCCGCTGCTCAGCCCACCCGACTAAGACCGCGATTATCCATTTTGCAATGCTCAGTACGGTCAACTTAACCCGCCGGGCGACCAGTCGCAAAACTCGGGGGGAGGCCACACCAGACTGGAGCGACGCTCAGATCCTGGCCGTGATCAGATACGTTTGATTCTCGCGAACCAGGCCGGCGCGCCGTCGTCGTCGTGGTATCTCGTCTGAACCCGGTCCGGCTCGATGGCGTCGACATTCCATCCGTTCGTGGGGTTGAACGCCGCTTTCAACTCTTCCCTACTGATGGGGTGCGGGCCTGTATCGGGACCGTCGTCACTGAAGCACACTACATACAGGGTTCCATCGATTTCGGTCACCGACGCGAGACCCGCCACGTACAGTGACCGTTCGTCGTCGTCGAAGGTGTGGAAAAGTCCGCAGTCCAGCACCGTCTCGAACGTGCGTCCCAGACGCTCCAACTGGAATGCGTCAGCCGCAACGAATTCAACCTCGATCCCACGGTCGTCGGCCTTCGCTCGGGCCATGGCCAGTGCGGTCTCAGCCACGTCCACACCCAGCACCGAAAATCCCAGCGAGGCCACGAGCAGCGCGTTCTCTCCCGTCCCACAGCCGGCGTCGAGCACCGCTCCGGCGAATCCGCCTCCGGCTGCCAAACGCACTATTGCGGGCTGCGGCCGGCCAATATCCCAAGGTGCAGGGCCGCTGTGGTACGACGCATCCCAGGGCAATCCCGTCAGCCGTTCGTGACTGGTCGGGTGTCGACCACTGAACGGATCGTTCGCG
>Ga0182015_10007406_pt1 | contig 10706 bp, 8 predicted proteins | sample 712P3MmetaG_FD_120478 | JGI IMG/M metagenome (GOLD analysis project Ga0182015, IMG submission 120478) | Permafrost microbial communities from Stordalen Mire, Sweden - 712P3M metaG | ecosystem: Environmental > Terrestrial > Soil > Wetlands > Permafrost | place: Sweden: Stordalen | collected... | reverse complement strand
GATCGAGCGGGCGCTCGCTCCCAGCGATTGGCTGGGCTGGGAGCGCCGCGAGGCGCCGCCGGCGCAGACGGCGCAGCTCGAGCTGATCCACAGTGCGCGCCAGATCCGCCAGATCGAGGAGCTCTCGCGCGCGGGCGGCGGCGCGATCGATGCGGACACGTTCGTCGGCGAGCCGTCGTTCCGTGCCGCGCTGCATGCGGCCGGCGGCGCCTGCGAGATGACGCGGGCGCTGCTCGCGGGCGAGGCGCGGCTCGGCTTCTGCGAGGTGCGACCCTCTGGCCACCACGCCGAACCCGATCGCGGGATGGGCTTCTGCCTGTTCAACAACGTCGCCGTCGCCGCCGAGCTCGCGATCCGCGAGCTCGGCGTCAGCCGGGTCTTCATCCTCGACTGGGACGTCCATCACGGCAACGGCACCGCCGAGGCGTTCCGCCGGCGCCCGGACGTCCTGTTCGCGAGTATTCACCAGGCCGGCATCTATCCCGGTAGCGGGCCGCTCGGCGATGTCGGCTCGGGTCCCGGCGAGGGCTACACGATCAACCTCCCCGTGCCCGCCGGCTCCGAAGAGGATCTGTGGCTATCGCTGCTCGAGCACATCGCGCTGCCCGCCGCGCGCGCGTTCGCGCCCGAGCTCGTGCTCGTCTCGGCAGGCTTCGACGCGCACCGCGAGGATCCCCTCGCCGGCTGCCGCCTGGAGACATCCTCGTTCGCGGAGATCGCGCGCCACGTCCGCGACTTCGCGCGGCGGCTCGACGTGCCGCTCGGAGTCGTCCTCGAGGGCGGCTATCAGCCGGCTGTCCTCGGAGAGTGCGTGCTGGAGACGCTCACCGCGCTGGCCGGCGAGGAGCCCCCGGTCGAGGCCGCGCCCGAGGCGCTGTTGACCTCGCGCGCGGCGGCGCAGATCGGCCATTACTGGCCGCTGTGAGCAAGCGCCCGCGGCGAGCGGGCCAGTAGTTCTCCGTCATCTCGCAGCGGCATCGAGCGGATGGTCGCGATCGCCGCGAATGGCACGCTCGGCTCATCGTAACGAGCACCGACATCGTGTCGCAGCCATCCGCAGCGCTTGCCGACCACGCCTCGGCGGAGGTGGTGCGCTTGCGCGATGGCTCCTCGGTGACGGTGCGGGAGGCGATCGCCGACGACGAGCCCGCCCTGCTCGCGTTCCTCTCCGGTCTGTGTCTGGAAGCGAAGCGCCTGCGCTTCTTCACCGGCGCGCCCGACCTCACCGGAGCGGCGCACCTAGCGGCGGCCACCGGATCGGACCGCTGTGGTCTGCTCGCCCACGACGAAGCCGGCGTGACCGTGGGGCACGCGACGTTCGTGGAGCTCGATCGCGCGCACGCGGAAGTCGCGGTGGAGGTCGCAGACCACCTCCACGGGCGCGGGCTCGGCACGATCATGATCGAGCGGCTCGCGAAGATCGCGGAGCGACGGGGGATCACGCATTTCGCCGCCGAGGTGCTGCATGAGAACCGCGCGATGCTCGACGTCTTTCGCGAGGGCTTCGACGCGCGCGTCGTAGGCCATGACGGCCCCGAGGAGCGCGTCGAGCTCCTCACGAGCTCCTGGCGGCTCGCGAGCGAGCGCTTCGTGCAGGGCCCGGTGCCCGCCGCGGCGGGCACCGGCTGAGCGGCCGCGTTCAGCTGCGCTGGACGATCAGCGAGCGGTTGCCGTCCTCGTCGCGGAAGAAGAACATCGGCGGCACCGGCCCGCCCATGCGCGTGACCTCCGCGTCTGCGTTTACGTCCTGTGAGAGCAGGCTCGCGTGCGCGGCGTCGACGTCGTCGGTCGCGAACGCCACGCGCGTCTCCACGCCGATCGGTTCGCCCTCGCGCGGAGGCACGATCGCGATCGTCGTCGAGGCGCCCGGCGGTGCGACTTCGACCCAGCGCATCTGCTCGCCCATCGGTATGTCCGCGCGCTTCTCGAAGCCGAGCTTGCCGGTGTAGAACTCGATCGCGCGGTCCTGGTCGCTGACGGGGACGATCACGGTCCCCACCTGGCTGATGCCGGTGGCTGTCTGGGCGCTGGTCATGTTGCTCCTCCTGGTCGATTGCTTGGGATACTGAAGCTAATCCGCTCGGCCTGCTCGAAGCTAATCGCTCGAACTGCGATCACGCGCGCTCGGCCAGTCTAATCTGGCGACGTGCAGGTTGCCAGCGGATTCGGCCCAACCGTCGCGATCCTCGGGCTCGTCGCGGTGCTCGCTGCCGCGCCGTCGGGGGCCCGTGCCGCGCCGTCGGGGGCCCGTGCCGCGCCGTCGGGGGCCCGTGCCGCGCCGGCATCGAGACACCCGCCGCAGCGGACGCCGAGGCGGGCGCTGCCGAAGGCGTCTGGGCGCCGGCCGAGGAGCAACGCCAAGCACCCCAAGCGCCGGCCGCCGCGACCGCCGAGCGCGAGCGTCTCGATCGATCCCCAGGCGGTGGCGGGGCCGGTCGTTCCCGCGGACTTCCTCGGGCTGTCATTCGAGGCGGACAGCCTGCCCACGATTGCCGGCTACGGCGGCGCCGGCGACCTCGTCAACCTCATGCGCTCGCTCGGGCCCGGGGTGATGCGCTTCGGCGGCATCAGCGTCGACACCGAAGCGGCCTGGGCGCAGGAAGGGGCGGCGCCCGCGTGGGCGCACACGGCGATCACGCCGCAGGATCTGCAGGGCATCGCGGCGCTGGCCGATGCGACCGGTTGGCGGGTGCTGCTGGGCGTCACCTTCGGCCACTACGAACCGGCGGCCGCGGCGCAGGAGGCGCAGACCGCGCAGTCGCTGCTCGGCGCGAGCCTCGAGGGGATCGCGATCGGCAACGAGCCCGACAGGTATGTCGCGGACGAGCTGCGCAGCTCGCCCTGGTCGTTTGCCGATTACCTGACCGAAGCGAATGCCTATCGCGCGGCGATCGCGGCGGTGGCTCCGGCCGTCCCGATCGCGGGCCCCGACGCGTCGAGCGCGCAGGCTGTGCTTTCGTGGGTAAGCGAAGTCGCCGCAGCCGAGCACCCGGCGCTGCTCACCGCCCACTACTACCCGCTGACGCGATGCGAGCAGTACGCGCCCAAGCTCAGCGACCTGCTGAGCCCTGTGACGCGTGCGAACGAGTCCGCGATCCTCGAGCAGCTGTCCGCGATCGCGCTGGCCGAGAAGATCCCGCTGCGCCTCGACGAGACGAACAACGTGTCCTGTCGTGGGCAGCCCGGCGTGAGCGACGTGTTCGCCTCGGCGCTGTGGGCGGTGGACTACATCGCGCGCGCGATGGCCAGCGGCGTCGCCGGGCTCAACTTCCACGACCTGATCGCCGAACCGGAAACGTACAGCCCGCTGGTGGCCGGCGACGCGCAGGAGCTCGCGAGCGGCGCGCTGCACGCAAACCCGGAGTGGTACGCGCTGCTGCTGAGCCACAGCCTGCTCGGCGATCAGCCCATCCGGGCGGAAGTCGCGGGGGGATCCGACACGCTGACGGCGGGCGCGTTCGCGAGCCCCGACGGCAGCCTGCGCGTGGTGCTCGTCGACTTCGCGCCGTCCGGCTCGCACCAGCTGCTCGTGCACCTGCGGCTGTCGCCGAGCTTCGCGAGCGGCACGATCATGCGTCTCACCGCCCCCGGCTTCAGCGCGAGGTCCGGCGTGACGCTCGGCGGCAGCGCCGTCGGCCCGGAAGGCACATGGAGCCCCGTCGCTGCGCTGCCGCAGCTCACCGGCCGGCCGGGCGCGCTCGCGCTCGACATGCCGGCTGCCAGCGCGGCGCTCGTCACGCTCTACCCCGCCGGCTGATCTCGCGTGCCCTCGCGCGAAGCGGCTCGTGCCTTCGCGGCAGGTGGCGGCTCGTGCCTTCGCTCCAGCCGCGCTGCGACCCGGTCAGCTGTTGGTGGCCCACTCCATGCCGGCGAGGTAGTCGGCGGCTGCCGCCACGGGCTCGGGGTCCGTATCGACGTTCTCGTGCAGCTTGCGCCAATGGCTCATGTCGACATCGTCGTCCGTCCTGCGCCGGTCGACGCCCGCTCGCACGAACGTGTGCGTGTCGTCGGGGATCGCGGCCCACGAGCCCGTCTGCGGGCCGGCCTCGTCAACGGCGGCCGCGGCGAGCCCCGCCGGCTCGACCTGCGTCGCGGGCGCGACGAAGGCACCCCCGAGCTCCAGCTCGTCGGCGTAGACTTCGCGCACGAGGAGCTCGGATGTGCTCGGCTCGAGGATCTGCTCGCCCACAGGCCACGCGGACGTGTCGAGCGCGACATCCTGCGGTGCCGGGCCGGGCGCCGCGATCTCGTGTTCCAGCGTCGGCGGCTCCGCCGCGGCGTCGGGCGGCCACGCGCTCGTGCCGCGTGCGACCTCTGCCCATGAAGCCGACGGCGTGGACACAGCGTCCTGCGTCCACGCCGGCTCGGCAGCTTGGTCGGGCGGCGCCCCGGCAGGGGCGTCGACGGTGTAGCGGAACTGTCCGCTCTCGTCGGTCACCCAGTACGCATCTCCGTCGCGCGTCGCCTCGTACAGGATCGAGCGGTCGTAGTGTTCTGCGATCTTGACAAGCGACTCCATGTCGGAGACGTCGATCACGGGGTCGCCCGGAAGCGGCGGTACGTGCGCGACGGGGACGATCATGCGCCCGTAGCGCGCGCGGATGTTCGCTGACTCGTCGCGCAGCGGCCTGACGAGGGCGAGCAGCGGCCGCAGCAGGGCGAGGATCGCGATCAGCGCCGCGAGGATGATGCCGATCGCGCTGAGCGCAAGCGTTCGCGCCGCGGACACCGACAGGTGCCACGGTCCCAGCGCGAGGGTCAGGGGCGTGGACTGCTCGCCGGTGGTCGCGCCCGAGGTGTTCGGCGTCAGCTCGGGTGGCAGCGTAGCGGCGGCGCTGCGCTTGCCGGCGCTGGCGACCAGCGCGCTCTGGTTGCTGAACGCGCCGCTTCGATCCTGGAGGTTGATTTCGTTGCTCTCGATCGAGAACGGGATCGCGGGCGAGAAGCTGGCGTGAAGCGGTAGGCCATCGACATTGCCGCTCGTGACGACGCTTGGCACGACGGCGAACTCATAGGAGCCCTCGACGCGTGTGGCGGCTTGAATGCTGCGCGTCAGTGCAAACAGCGAGCTGAGACTTAGCGTGCCTGTGATCGTCGCGTGAGCACCCGTGAAGTAGATCGGCGATCCGAGCGGCAGCGTCCGGTGCCAGCCGTCGTTTGCGGTCACGAGCAGCAGGAACGAGCCCTTGCCGGTGAGCGAGTGCTTGGCTTTGGTCGCGAACGCGTAGTCGAATCGGAGGTTGACGTCGTTCACCAGCTTCGTGAACAGCGGTTCGCCGGTCTTCGCGACACCGTCGGGATAGGCGGGGTTCGGCGACGTCTCGGCGGAGTAGCTGAGGGTGCCGCTCTGCGTGTACGGGATCTGGATCGAGTGGCGCGTGGAGGGCGCGCGGCTGAAAGCGAGTAGCGCGAGCACCAGGAACGGCAGCAGCACGACGACGCCGATCGCCAGGATCGCGACCGCGGGCTCGGGTGCTCCCAGCGGCAGACTCCGCGGCGCGCGTGGGACGGCGACGCCGGCGCGCCTGTCCCTGCGTCTGCGCCGCTGCCGGCGTGCGAACACGCCGCCGCTGAGGAGCAGCATGCCGAGGGCGACCAGCAGACCCGCGCGCAGGGGAGACTTGAGCGACTGCAGTCGCTTGCCGCCGCCGGCGATGTGTATCCACAGCGCGCCAATCAGCTGGCTCGCGCGCGGACGTTCGGGATCGATGAAGTTGTTGTTATCGCCCTTGAAGATGTAGCGTCCGCCTTCGCGCCCGACGATGCGGTGCAGGACCACCGTATGCAGCATCTTGTTGTGGTAGGCGACGATTTCCCCGACGTGGTAGCTGGGCTCGCCGCGCACGATCGCGAGGTCGCCGGTATGGAAACGCGGTTCCATACTGATCCCGTGGGTGACGACATAGCTCGTCGAGCCGCCGAGCGGGATCGGGGCGAAGTAGAACCACAGACACCCCATGACGATCAGTCCCAGAGCGGTGGCGAGAAGTTTCTTGAGCGGATGGCGTCGCATGGCTTTGGGTTGCGCGCGCCTCATCCGTGAGGCAATAGGTCAGAGGGGCGGCCGGCGTGCCGGCCGCCCCTCTGGGTCCAGCGTCCTGCTGCGTTACTACGGTTCGATGATGACCTTGCCTTCGCTGACCGCGGAGATCGTCAGCTCGTTACCGCCGTTTTCGGCATTCGGGTTACCGGGGACACCGGTTGCGGAGAATTTGTTCACCGCCTGTGTGGTAGCGTTTTCCCACGCGCCCAGTCCGCCCTTGAATTGGCAGATGACTTCCGTTTCTTCTTTGCTGATTTTCGTGTATTCCGTTGCCGGGCAGTCCACCCATTCTTTGGCGGCCGGCACCGCTGCCGTGCTCAGCGCGACTGCGACGTCGCTCGGCTCGAGTTCCGTGGTGTTCGTGAGGATGATGTGGGCTTCGGTGATGTATTCACCGGACAGCGACCAGGTGTAGCTGACGCCCTTCTCTGTGTACCCGCTCACTGCGGCGGTTCCACCACCGGCGGCCTGCGCCGGGATCGTGTTGCTTGCCGTGAACGCGTACGCGCCCAGACCCATCAGACCCGCGAGCACGAACGCGCACAGGCCGGCTATCTTTCGCTTGCGGCTAGCGAAGGTTCGCTTGCCTTTACGCATCAACACTTCGGGCCCCCTTTTGTGGGTTGGCGGACACAGGCGTGTCCTTTCATCGGGGGCCATCGACCCGCTCTTAGGCGCGCTTTATGGATGCAGTTCCAATTGCACGGAGTGCGCAGCGTTAAAGGACCGTCGAGGGGTGCCGATCAACGCCCGCGGGGTGCCGACGGGCGCTCGACACGGCTCGGCGAAGGGCTCGCCGCGGCGCTCCTCGACAGACGCCCGCGCCCGCGCGCGAGCTGCCACGCGCTCACGTCCTCGCGCCGTGCACTCGGAGGTTGCGTCCGCGTTTTAGCCGTGCACTCGGAGGTTGCGTCCGCGTTTTAGCCGTGCACTCGGAGGTTGCGTCCGCGTGATTGTTTCGTGACGAACATGTAAACGCCCGCGTACGCTAGGCTGGCTCGCTGGCCAGTTCTAGGCTGGCCAGCGGCGAGCGGGTTGGCCGCATACCCGCTTCCGGCCTCGCATCGGCCGTGCATCGAAGCCGCACTGACCGGAATGCCGACGCTTTACGCTGCTGTCAAGCCTGCGGCGTTCCGTGATATGATCGGGCATCTCTATCACGAGGGGTGGCAGAGGAGGGGGCCCCGACCTAGCACCGGGGACAGCTAGCGAGCAGAGGCGTAACGAGTCGGTAACAAGTGGCAAGTGGCCATATCCATGCTCAAAGAGCCTGCCAATGGCGAAAGCGAGGACTTAGGAGAATGAGACGCGTCAGGTTTGTGGTCGGGCTCGCCGTGGCGGTGTGCGCCTTCGGCGCCCTCGCCGCATCGGCGATCGCGAAGGAAAAACTGGTTTTCGGCGAATTCGTGGCGAGCATCGCCGGGACGACGATCACGCCGAGCACGCCGGCGGCCGTGGTCGAGAACAAAGAAGACGAAGCCGAACTGACGGGCCTCGAGATTGGCCAGTACAAGTTCGGGACGGTCGAGAAAGCAACCGGCGCCATCGAATACGAAGAACCGTGCCTCAAATCGCCGAAGGTGACCGGCACCGTCTTCGAAGAACGCTCCTCGACGCTGCAGACTGAAGTCGACTTCAGGCAGTGCGTCAGCAGCGACGTGACGGACGGGATCGTCAGCTACAAGACGAACAGCTTCAAGCTCCCGATCCTCTTCAAATCCAACGAATCGGCCGAACTCGGCACGGGGATCGCGATCACGAAAAACGTGTTGCTCAAGATCAAAGGCGCGCAGACGTGCGTCGTCGAGATACCCGAACAGTTCGTACCCGCGAAAGCGGGGGAGACCGAAGAAAAATTCTACGAAGCCGCTGAATACACGCCTGAAAAAGAATCGCCCGTCGAAAACTTCGAAAGGCCCAAGATCAAAGAGGAGTACCCGGGCGACTACAAGGACAGGCTCGAAATCGAAACGACCGAAAAATTCAAGGGCATCGTGAGCTACGTCGACACCGACGGGACCGAAAAGAAGGGCTGCGCTCCAAAGAAAGGCGAAGCCAACGGCAAACTCATCACGGAACCCGGCAACGAACACTACGGTTGGACCGAATTCACGAACGGCCGGATCGACATGGACGTCGAAGGTCTCGAAATCAAGGGCGGCCAGCTGACGTTCGAACCGCCTGCGTGAGCATCGCCTGAGTATCGAAGTGCCCGCGGAGCGCGGGGAGCGAGCCGGTGTCGGCTTCGCTCCCCGCGTCCTCGCGGTTGTCTCAGTCAGACGGCGCGAGCACAGGCAGGCACCGACCGCGCTCCTTGGACTGGTACATCGCGGCGTCGGCGCGCCTGACGAGGTCTTCGCCGGCGACGCGCTCGCCTTCGGAGCACGCGACGCCCACGCTCGCGCCGAGGACAGCCTTCCCGTTGGAGAGCTCGAAGGTGTCGCACAGCGCTTCGCAGATCCGGTCGGCTGCGCGCATCGCCATCTCGGGCCCGCGCTGCTGTCCGGGGTGAGCGTGCTCAAACTTGACAATCTCAATAATCTCGATAAGATTCATGAACATTGATCGTGAGCCGTGCGGCGAAGTCCAAGCGCCGTCGGCGGATCGGGAGATGTAGACCCATCTGACGTTCCCTCTCCCCGGGAGGCGCCGCGTAGCGTGTCTCCCGGACCCTCCATACCGACCGGGCCGGCTCCCCCTCGCCGGCCCGGTCATTTTTCATGCTCAGCTGTCGGCGAACTGCGCCGTAGCGAACATCGCGCGCGTCCCCATGGCGGCAATCCTGACAGGATGGGGCGCGATGACAGGCGAGTCCCTCGTAGAGCTGCCGGCGGCGCTGGTCGAGCGCCAGCCGCGCGCCGACGCCCGCTACGTGATGGGCGTCGACGGGGGCGCGACCAAGACGCTCGCGGCGGTGCTGGATCTGCGTGAGCGCACGCTGTATCTGGGGCACGGCGGCCCCAGCAACCAAGACGCCGTGGGCGCGGAGGTGGCGGTCCGCGAGCTACTGAGAGGCGCCGATGAGGCGCTCGAGCAGGCGGGCATCGACGCAGGCCAGCTGGGCGCGGCGGTGCTGGCGATCGCGGGCACGGACACGCAGGACGTAGCGCGCAACGTGCGCGCGGCGCGCACCGACGCGTGGCTCGTGGTCAACGACGTCGTCGCGGCGTGGGCCACGGCGACGGGCGGCGGGCCGGGCGTGGCGGCGATCGCGGGCACGGGCTCGAACGTGTTCGGCGTCGGCGGCGAGGGTGCCGAGGCGCGCGCGTGGCGCGCGGGCGGTTGGGGGCACGCGCTCGGAGACGAGGGGTCGGGCTACTGGCTGGGGGTGCAGTCGATCAAGGCGGCGTTGCGCCACCGCGAGCGCTCCGGGCCGCCGACGGCGCTGAGCGACGCGCTGCCGGCGTTCTTCGGCGAGGAGAGCGTGGAGGCGGTGGCGGCGCGCGTGTACTCCAAGCCGCTCACCAAGGGCGAAATCGCGGCGTTCGCGATCGAAACGGCGAAGCTCGCCGAGCGCGGCGACGCGGTCGCGCGCCAGCTCTACGAGCGCGGCGCACGCGAGCTGGGCGAGCAGATCGCCGCGGTGATCCGCCAGACGGGACTCGCAGAGGACTCGAGCGACGGTGCCGCCGCGGAGTTTCCGGTGGGCCTGATCGGCAGCGCGTACAAGGCGGGACGGGTGTTCATCCAGCCGCTCACCGAGGCGATCCACGCGTGCGCTCCTGGCGCGCGTGTGGGAACGGTCGAGATGGCGCCCGTCGGCGGCAGCCTGCTGCTGGCGGCGCGCATGTGCGGCCACGGTGATGCGATCGAGGCGCGGGAGCTCGCACCGCTGGTCGAGCAGGCGCTGCGCGCGTAGTCAGGCGCGGGCGCGCAGCCGCGCGTCGATCGCCTCGAGGTCGCCGATCGCATCGGCGCCGGCGCCGCTCATGCGCACGGCGGCGGCGGCGTTGGCGAAGCCGGCGGCGTCGGACGTCGAGCGGCCATCGTCGAGGGCGATGAAGAAGGCGGCCGCGAACACGTCGCCGGCGCCGAGGTCCTCGACGGGCTGCTCCAGGGCGGGGACGTCGAGCGCGAGCGCCGGACGGCCGGGCTCGAGGATCGCGGTCGGGTGCGCGCCCGCGGTGACGGCGACGACGGCGCCAGCGGCGGCGGCTTGGGCGAGCAGCTCCGCGCAGCTGGCGCGCTCGTGCTCGTTGACGACGACCGCATCGCAGCGGCCGGCGACCGCGGCGGCATCGGGCGCGGGTCGCGCCGGTCGGACCTGCGCGCCGCCGTCGCCCCACTCGCGCGCCAGCCCCTGCGGGGTCAGGCCGACGAAGCGGGCGCGCCCGCGCCAGTGGCTGGGGCTCTCGCGGGCGACGGGTGCGAGATGCAGGATCGAGGTGTCGAGCTCGATCTCGGCATCGATCGGTCCGGCCCAGGCGAGCACGCTCTGGCTGCGCGCGGAGCCGGAGCCGCGGGTGCGCAGCGTCGTGGTGCGCGCGGAGGGCAGCACGCGCAGCTCGAGCTCCTCGCGGTAGCGCCCGAGCAGCGCTTCTATCTCGCTGGGGCGCCCGCGCGTGACGATCAGCGTGCGGCGCCCGAGGCGGGCGGCCTGCACGGCGCTGTAGAACGCGGTGCCGCCGGCGCGGCGCGATCCGTCGTCGAGCACGTCGATCGT
>Ga0182015_10007405_pt1 | contig 10707 bp, 21 predicted proteins | sample 712P3MmetaG_FD_120478 | JGI IMG/M metagenome (GOLD analysis project Ga0182015, IMG submission 120478) | Permafrost microbial communities from Stordalen Mire, Sweden - 712P3M metaG | ecosystem: Environmental > Terrestrial > Soil > Wetlands > Permafrost | place: Sweden: Stordalen | collected... | reverse complement strand
CTCACCAGCGGCACCGGCCGCGGCGGCAACATGGATTGGCGCAACGCCGTCCGATCAGCGCTCTATCTGCGGACTGCCGAGGACAAGGCCGAAGCCAATCGCGGCATTCGCCTGCTCGAGACTGCCAAAAGCAATTATGGCCCGCCCGGCAATCCGCTCCGCCTGCAATGGGCCGATGGCGGATTGCAACTCGAGCACGCGCCTACATCGCTGCACCGGCTCGCTAAGGACGCCGAATGCGACGCCACGTTCCTACGGCTCCTCGACGAGCGCAGCGCCCAGGGGCGTCCGGTCAGCGACAAGAGCGGCAAAAATTACGCTCCCGCCATCTTCGCCGGCATGGAGGGCAACAACGGCTACACCCGCCAGGCATTCGCAAGCGGCATGGAGCGCCTGTTCAAATCGAGAGCGATCCTGCTCCGAGTCATGCGCAGCGACGGCAAAGAACGCCAGTGCATCGACCGGGGGGACCAATCATGACCCGCCGCCAACTCCGCCAACGCCCCGCCAACGCCAAAAATCAGCCGCCAACGAGCCGCCAACGAGCCGCCATCACCCACGCCAACGAGCCGCCATCACCGCCAACGCCTCCGCGCAATCCCCCCACACCCCCCTACACGCTTGCGGTGGCGGCGAGGCCGCGCACCACACGCCAACGGGCTGCGCTGCCGCTCCGCTCCGTTGACGTGTCCACCGAGGATTGACCATGACCGACATGCCAAGCACCGTTCCAACACGCCAAGCCATCGCAGCCCGAGATCGGAGTGCACCGCGAAAGGTCACCGGCCGCCTACGTGCTGCACTGATCGAAATGATATGGCGAGGCTCACGTCGTGCCGACGCTGCTCAAGCCGCTGGTATGACCGACCACAGCTTGCGCGAAGCAATGCGTAAGCCTCATGTTAAGGCGTTCTATCTCGCGGAATTAGGTAGTTTGCGTGAGAGCGAGCGTCCCCGAACCTTCCATCGGCTCGTCGAATTGCGCGATCAAGACGAGAACCGAAACGCCGCCGTCGCCGCGTGGAGATGCCGCCTGACGGTGAACAGGTGCGCTCGCTGCAATCTGCAACGCCCGGCGTGACCATCAGGATCGTCAATCAAATCGGCCCTACCTCAGCGCCAACCGCATTGCCGGCGCCAGCGATCGACGTGACGCCTATCGAGGATGAGCTCACACGCGACGTGAACGGCAATCCGATCTTCCGGCCCCGCAGCATCTGATCGTATGACTGAGGGTGACGACGAATGAACGCTAGCATTCACGCGGATTTGTGCTACATTTGTCGGCCTAACTCTGCGTCTGGGAAGCACCTGGGATGCGATCGACAAGGGTTTACGCGGGCGATGCCTACTAACTCAACGCTAGCCCAGAGAAGCCGCGCGGGCGCCGCCGTGCACGCGCCCGCGCAACCACCTCCCCCTCAGGCTCTCCTGCGAAATCGCGCCCATATCGCGAGGCGGGGGGAAAGTTTCGTCGGCTTTTCAGGCGCTCCTGCCGCGCCCGTCTGCTTTCCACAAAAACACTCAGGGCCAAAATTTGGGGACGGCCGAAAATGTTTGGCAGTGCGTGTCCCCGGAAATCAGCCCGTGTCAGATTTCCACCAAATTCAGGAGTGTTGCTGATGACAAACGCAAACCTAAAGGTGGCCCGGGAACGGATCACCGTTGAACTTGAACCTGCACTGCGAGCGCAGATCGAACGCATTGCGGCGGAGCAGGATCGCTCGCTGTCGGCTCAAGTCCGCCGTTTCCTAGCAAGTGCGATTGAGAGCCAGGGCGATAAAGTGGCGGCTTAAGCGCTGAAACCGCAATTGATGCCGCTTTTGAACTAGCAGCGTGAAAAGGACCCGGCCAAATGTTTAAGCATCCTGAAGCAGACGAATCTGACGCCGAAACCGTTCGCCAAACATCGCCGGACGCATTTTCGACGTTCACCGATTTCTTGCGTGTGATCGCCGACCCGAAGTCCTACAAGGAGCGGTTGGCCGAATTTGACCGGCGCGAGAAAGCGGCGCTGGCCACCGAGCAAAAATCGAACGCGACGCTCGCCAAAAATGACGAGCACGCCAACGCCGCCAATGCCGATCTAGAAAAGCGTGCCGCCGTTGTGCGCGAACGAGAGGAGGCCTCCGGTACCAGGGAATGGCACGTTGCCGAGCGCGAGAAGCGGATTTCCGCGCTTGAGGCCCAGTGGAAATTTGTCGGCGAGGGCGAGCTTGTTATTCGCGGAATTCAGGCACCAGAATTCACTGCACTGGAAAAGGCGCGGCAGTTTCACGCCAGCCGCGAAGGTACCACCGGCGAACCGTTTCCCGCGGATACCACTGTCACGCGACAGGTGGAAGCTGTGCGCATTCGGCCCGCCAGTCGCTCCGCGGCAGGAGCATAAGCGATGGCCGGCACCCCTCCCGCTCACGTCGCCGCGGCCGCCAAGGTTGTGGATGATTGGTTGAAGGGCCAACCCCCTATCGCCGCCGGGACGCCGGCAGTCAAAGAACAATCCGCTGCCGAGAAGTTCCGGGCATATCGCCTGGCACAGTTCGAACCATCGCAGAAAGGGTAGGGGTGAGACAATGACCAGCGAGAACCGCCGCGATATGGAAAAGGTCGCGATTGAAAAGCCTGTGACCCCTCTCGCGCGTCCCGGTACCGAGCAGCCCGCCGGTTTGCTTTCAGCAAAACCCTTGGCAACCGTTCCGACAACTGCAACGGCGATGGGCCCGAACACCGTCGGGAAGCCTGGCACGATGCCAACGCCGCTGGCCTCTCCGATTTCGCCGAACGTGAAGGCTGAACTCGGCAAGCTCGGCTCTGAAAAGGCCGGCCGTGTGCGCGACGTGGTTTCGCGAAAATGAAGATGCGATGGCAGGGCCTTCGCTCTCCCAGACCGCTTGGTTCTGCCCGCGGTGCGGTCATGACACGCGCCAAGGTGCTTCATGGAAGCAAGTTCGGCAGAGCAAATAAGGGGCGGCATTTGACCGATGAGGAACGCGCGGCGGTCGAAGAACGAATGCGCCGCGACGGGCAAATCACCTAGCAAGGCAGGAACCCATTGCGACAACTGGCAGAGGCGACTGACTATGACGGTCTGATCGGCGCGTTCCGAAATCGCGCGGCTGAATTGCAGGTGGCCGGCGAAACGATCGATGAAGTGGCTGGCCTACCGGCAAGGTATAGCGCGAAGTTGCTCGGCCCCAATCAGGTCCGCAGAATCGGCGCGGTCTCTTTAGGTCCGTTGTTGGGGGCCTTAGCCCTCAAACTGATTATTGTCGAGGACGAGGACGCACTTCGGCAATACGGATCGCGGCTGAAGCGGCGCAATCCGAATCTCGTGCGCAACAAGCGCAACACAGTTGTGCATGTGACCAGGACAAGGCGGGAATTTCGCGAAATGGGCAAGATCGGCGGCCCGCTCAGTCGCAGCTACATGAGCAAAAAACGGGCGGGCGAGATCGGCCGCACTGCCGCACAAGCGCGCTGGAGCAAGCCGAGGGTAACGGAGATCAAAGGCAAGAAGGCGCGCGCAGCATGAGCATGAACGTCACCGAGCGACAGCCGATCGGGCCGGTGGTGCTGCGGGCAAGGGCCTTGCCGGTGGCGGCAGCAACTTCACTGGCCCAATCAGCGGCGACTATTCCGGCATAGGCGACTGGTCGCCCGCGGCGCCGGGGCTTTGAGCTGAACGCAGTGCGTATGCGTGCGCGTGGCGTGTTTTAGGAACCGCGCAATAGGAGAACAGCATGCGCACCCGAACAATTGCATTTATTTGGTTGTTGGCGTCGCTGTTGGTTTGCGGCATCGCCTGCCTCGGCCAATCCGAAGCAGGGTGGCAGTCACGGGATAGCAATTACAACATTGCGATTTCGGCTGGCGGTGGCGGGAGTATTAGTCTTGTCGTAACCGGCACAAATAATTTCCCTAGCAACACACAAATAACGACATCCGTTGATTGTCCGATCGGCTCCTTGAGTGTTGCGTTTCTGTCATCTAATAACGTCGATACCTCACCCGCTACCGTCTCTGACGGGCACAGCAACACTTATACGAAAGCGATCCAGAGCGCGGCTACGGCGGCGCTTTACACCAGCGCCATCTACTACTCCTCCAATATCGCCAATGACATCCCGTCTGGAAGCACCGTTTCGGAAAGCACCAGTGGCGGATATTTCGTTGCTGCTACTGTTTGTATCGCCAACGCAAACAGCGGTGTTGACGTAACCAATTCTCTTGCGCAGGCGTCGGCGGTCAGCAGCTTCTCTCTGACGACGGGAACGCTGGCGCAGCCGACAGAGATTGTTCTCGGCGGTTTTACTCCATCGTCAGGGTGGGCCACCTACACCGAGGCTACCGGCTTCACGCCGATACTTACTGGGAGCGCCACCATCGGCATGGGGGTAGCCTACAAAATAGTGAGTGCAACAACCAGTGTTGCTGACAACCCAAGCGGCGCCTCAAGCAGTGGTACGCTTACCGCCGTCGTGGCGTCGTTCAAACATTAGGATATACGCGCTATTCGCTTGATCCGCCCTTTGACCTTCCCGGCCGCCCATTTAAGGAGCGGCCTTCCGGTTTCGCCCGTGAGCGGCATACATTCCAGTCCAGTCTGCGGGAACGGCGCATAGTCCCCCGGCAGGCCGAAGCCGAGAAGCATCATCGTCTCATCATCGGGCTTGTCGAGATAGGCGGTATTGACGAGAATGCGCTCTGAGTTGTCCAGCGATCCATCGATCTGGAAAAAGAGACTTTTGCGAACAAAGCTCGCATCCTGCACGGGCTTTGCGCGATGGACGCCGTAAGTGTCGTAGATGATCATTGAGCCGCGCCGGCAATTTGAAACTGACGATCTCTGCGGCGTATTGCTCGGCAATCAGATCGTCGGGATAATCGTTATAGGCAGTTTTGCCCGACCACTTATGCGAGCCGCTGATGTACTGGAACTCGCCGTCGTCCACGTCTGAGACGTAGGTGATAAAAATAATTCCGGGATTGTCCGCGAAATGCTCATCGGTCTTGTTGTCGGTGTGCCACTGCATATGATGGCCGCCGAGGGTTTCGTAATAGCGCAGTGCCGACATCCGATATTGTTGGCCTATCAGTTGTCTTGAAATGCCGCGCACAACGGGATGGGTGCAATAGTCGAAGAACGCTTTCGACACGGCGAGCATGTCAACCAGGTAATATTGCTGATCCGCAACGACTCCGGTTATCTCGTTGCGATTGAACCCGAAGCGATTGCGCGCAACGTCGGCCTCGATCCGAGAGATAAAATCTGGCGTAACCGCCCCTTCCATCGCAAAAAACCCGTCTGTCCGAATTGCGGCGGCAATCTTTGTTCGGTCGACTGCCAGTAATTTCTCGGAAAAGATCATTACCGCCCTCCGGTGCGTTGCGGGCCACAGCACGTTAGCCGAGGCTTTGCGAAATAGCCAGATATCGACTTTTGGGGCGCCACGACTCAATGCTGAAACGCATCGCCCTTTTTCTCGCTCTTTGTCTGCTCGCAAAGCGTTTGCGGGACGCGAAAGCGAAAATCGCCGTTTCGGCCTAATTTCATTCATTTGCTGAAGATCATTCCGCAATCATCGAAAGGGTGAGCCGGGTCGAACGTAAAATACTCCACCAGGGTAAATCCCCTTGCAGTCAACCGCTCGATGAATTTCTCTTTTGCGAAACACCAGACTGGATAAGTGGCGGGATAGAAGAGCGCTGGGTCTGGTCGCTGAACAAATGCGCCGTCAGTGGCGGACGGGGAAACGAGCAGCCGATCCATGGCGATGATTTTAACGTCGGCATTGACGATCCGATCTAAGAGTGCGTGCGGTTCCGCAATATATTGCAAGGAGCCGGTAAAGATCACGGCGTCGCACTGCGGTGCAGCCGACAGAGCATCGTCTATGGTGGGAAAAAACTTTAGCTCTTCGGTCTGAAAATGTTGCTTTCCTAGTGTTGCCAACATCTCCTGTTCCACGACGCCCCAATACACCGATGTGGCGCGCAAATGGCGCAGCAGTTTATGGTTCTGGATGTAATTGCTGCCGAGGCCGCCGCCAAAATCGATGATATTAAGGGTGCTCTTCTGTCTGGAAAGAACCAGAAGCAGAAAGGCCAATATCGTCGGCGAGTAGATAATTCGATCTCTGGGCACGCCGTCCATTTCGAACGCAACGAGGCCATCCCGTACCTTAAGGGCGGCATCAAGTGTCTTGTCGAGAATTGAGGGCGCGTCCCAACCATCGGCAATCGATGCGGCGGCCTCCCAAGAGGGGTATGGCCCTTCAAACCCATAGGCCGGATGAACGTCCGATTTTGGTTTGAGCTTGCGAGCCGCATGCCATAGGAGCGGCGGCGTCAGGGACTTCACAATGTCTTTAGCGCTGGTCATGGGTTGAATTGCGCCAGCATCAAACCCGCCGAATCAATATCCCGGAAAGGGGATTCCCTTCCGCCCCACACTCGGCTATGATTCGTGCGCCCCACACCCCGAGCATGGCGCGAATTACGAGCGTCAGACGTTCATCTGTTACGTCTGCAGATACGAGAGCCTGCGCAGCGCCGACAGTCAGCGGCAATCCGTACAATTAATAAACTTGGAGAGCCCCGGCCGTCAAACGTCGGGGCCTTTTTTTGCGCCAGTCGTCCGGCTATCGGCAGTGTTTGGCTTGGCACATCTCGTTGCAGGATGTGGAATTTTTCCAAGCATTCCGGGATGCGCACCAATGGGCACATCCCGATACGCAGTGGCCGGATGCAGCCATTGCCTTATTATTTGTTGTGAACGCTTCCCCAAAAAGGATCAAAGACGTAATCGCGATTAGGGCAAGAACGTTTCTCATGTCCGCATCCTCCGCGTTTAAACCTCGGTTTTACACTGCTTCGCGCGCCACCTTGACGCCATAGGGCCAAATCAGCGAGTCTAAGCGCCCCGACGCCGTGGTTCAAAGCACGGCGCCGGGACTTGCCACAGCACGCGGGATAGCTACGTGCCATGACCGATTCCATAAATAGCACGAGTCTGCGCGGCTTCCCGCCTTGGTGTGGCAATCAACCCACATCATGGAGATGAAGTCATGTCGCCTGAAAATCTCAGCCGCCGCGCCATCCTGGCCGGCGCAGCATCCGTACCAGCGCTTGCGTTGCCGGCCGTAGTCGCTACAGCAATCCCGGCCGTCGCCACAGCAGCCCCGACTTCGCTAACCGCCGCGCCCGATCCGGTGATCGCGCTCGCCGAGCGCGCCATGCAGCTTTATGACGCCTTTGGCGATACCTGCGCGGCGATCAATGCTCCCGAAAGAGCATTGATTGAATGGCGAAAAGAGAACCCGGAGCCCCCGGGCAAAAAACTCCGCCTCGTCCCGCTCGATCCGGTGTCTGCCGAAGGTCTTACCGAAGAGGAGCAAAGACTTATTGCGATGGCCCGGACACGCTCCACCGAATTTGAGGCTGCAACGGAGCAGGAGGAAGCCGCAAGGCGCAGGTGGCGACGCCGTGAAAGAGCGGCTAAGCATCGAACGGGATATGCAAAAGCGGACGCCGACCAAACAGCCGCCTGTCATGCTTCTGCTCGCGCGAATGAAGCGTTGCAGGATGCAGTCCCCAAAACCTTGGCTGGCCTCGCCGCAAAGGCCCGCGCTGTGCGGCACATAGAAGAGGACGTGGGCGACGACATTGCGGCCTCTCTAATTCGTGACATCGGCGTCATGGCCGGCGGCGAAGTCGAGCGAGCGGCGGTGCAGTCATGAGCGACGTCGTCAAATTCCCCTACAGCGCTTCCCGACGTGTAGTTGCCCGTCGGCCGCGGCGATCGAAGAACGGCACGCCTGAGGAACGGGCGGCGAAACTGGCGCCAGAAGCCGCCCCGGCACCCGTCATCCCGCGCCGCTCAAAGAATGGTACCCCCGAGGAACGGGCGGCCAAAGCCTCCTTGGGGAATGTCATCGACGTGAAATCGCGGCTGGCAAGCCGAGCGGAGGCAAATACGCCACTGACGAAAGAAGAATTTGCAGCGTGCTACAACGCCGCAACGCCGGCTCAGCAGGCGATCGTAAGGACGATGATGGAAGGAGCGCACGAGGAAATCCGGCGAGTCCGCACGGACGCGGCGGCGGTATTGCAGAACAAGCCCAATCCGCCGGCCGCCTGACACCCAAGGCGCGGGGCCGGCTGCGACTGGCTGGCTCCGCGCTGCCACAAAAGCGAAACCCCAAGGCGCGGTTGGGGGCGCTTGGGGTTTCTATCGGGCCGAACGGTATCGGGGGGGATGGGGACAAACCGCCCGGCTCGATCTGCCAAGAAATCTAAAACCGGGAAATTAGCCGCTCTACTGGACGTAGGTATCTGTACCGATACGAAGGTTTAGTGCGGGCCGGTTGCGATGCTCGCCCCGCGCTGCCGTGCACTATCCGAGCCGCTAACTGAGGCGGCCTACGTGGCTGGCAGCATGTACGTTTGGGTTTGATTGCACGTGGTACAGAAGAACGTGTGTCGCTGCATACTAGCAACGATTGGGTGGGGTGTAATAGCAGCTAAACCCATCGCCGTGCCGCATTTTCGGCAGGGCACCGGATCGGATGAAACTGGCGCAGTTATAGCGGATGCTTCCATCGATATGCTCGCACGCGGCGCCTTTGGGGTCCACTGCCCAATAACATTCGACGGTGGCATAGGGTGCAATCCGTCAGAGAACAACTTTAACAAACAAGAACACAGCGCTCCCGAAATTGAGACAAAAGCCTCGGAATTGGGGACAGCACCCGTTGGATTGCCCGAAGACCGATTTTCATCCGCGCGCAGACGCCACAGGTCCGGCAACTTGGCGAAGTTGGCCGCCATCCGCCGCGCTCGTCGCGGGTCGGCAGGATCGGCCGCGCGCGGCTGGGTTTTTGATCTTTACCCAGCCGGCCCCGTTACTGTTGGCCTATTCGCGGATGCCCTGGAGCGGCAGCCTCCTCGTGCAACTTTCGGACGCCGCGGGCCATTTCCAGGCATGTGATCAACTCAGTATAGCTGGAGTCCCCGCCCATCCTTGATTCGTAAACACAAGAGGTCTTATCGGCGGGTATAAACCTCGACCATTGCTTGGCGAGTTCATCGCGGACGGCTTGCTCGCTTTCGAGGCATTTCTTCTTCTCTTCGGCGATGGCGGGATCATGGAACGTTACACCGCCCTGCTGGGCGATACCTTCGCAGACCTGCTCAACGTTGAGCTGAGGAACGCCGTCGACGACCGGCAGTTGCGCGCCGACCCCAGACATGGGGACACTTATGCGCGCACTACGCTTGCGTGACAACGCCGCTAACTGATGCGGTCTACATGCGCCAATGTTCCGCGCACAAGTTACGTATGTGCGCGGAGGATGGAGGATTGCACTTGGCGGAGGGGAGCCGCCAGCACACGCCGCGACCACAAGGCCGAGCGCCGTCGCCGAGAGGCCTCCAAAACGCATTCCTGCCCCCGAATCGCGGAGGTGAATCATTGAACAGCTTCCCCGAGGAAGCAAGAAGTCCGCGAACCCGGTCAACTGCTGGCAGCGTCCGGTCCCGGCTGGCGTGACATTAGAGCCGGCGCGTAGTTGTCTACATGGCTGCAGTGAGGGCAAGCTGGGAAGTTGAGCATACGCTCCGAAGGTATCTTTGGTGATCCTCGCGGCGGCTCACTGCCGCCGGCATTCGACGCCCTCCAACATCAGCACCATGCGTAGCGCTGCCTTTGGCAAGCTCCGCGGCGACCTAGCACCACGTCGTCAGTTCTCGCCGGGATGATCGGGCTAAGGACTATTCGCTTGATCGACAATTTCCCGCGGCTCACCGTCGACGGTTCAGCTAATATCTTCGCGTGCTTTGATTTCGCGAGTTGGGTTACCCGACTCATCGAGAAACCAATGGCCGATGACCATTTCGATGCGGGGTGCGATTTGGTCGTGCTTGCCAGCACTCGTTGGGGCGGAGCTGGCTTGTAGAACGCGAAGAGTGTTTCGGGCCTGGAAGAGCGAGAGGGCATCATAGAACATAAGGGTGTTCCTCCTCACATACGAACGGGAACCCCAAGCGCGGAGCATCTACACGCTTGGGGCCCCAAGGCAGGCGTCGGAATGCGCGGAACAAAGACGCGATCCAGACGCGATGCCTCGATGTGCAACGGAGCACGCTGCTTCCCGACATTCCACCGTGTTTTGAGATTAACGTTAGCGGGGCGAGCCGGCGCTCGCCCCGTTCTATTCTCGATCGCGGATGTTGATAACGACGCTGGAACCGCCTTTAGCAATCTGCTCTTCATCGGCGATCGCACGGTCGAGGCTCTCAATTATATTTTGAAGTTTTATGAACGTGTCTCTCATATTTTCGGTGTGTGCGCCCCGATCAGGCCCCGCTAAAGATTGGGCCACCTTGCGCCGGGCTACAACGGCCATGGTACGAGCGGCCGTCAGCGTCTCAAGATGTTCATTTTTCTGCGACATGACCCCGGGTTCCCTTTTGCCGCTTCCCAGACGCTTCCCAAGTGGATTTTTCTGGGAAGCCGACAATCGCAAAAGACGTGATTCTATTGGGCTAATCTGCGAAATACCCTGGTGCCGCGCCCCTGTCACACCCACAGAGGCTGCTCCCCCCGGTGCGCCTCACACTCTTCATTGTATAAGAATATCTCGCCGCAGCTGAGCTTGCTAGCTAATGCCGCAAATCTTTATTTGACGCGGCGTCCCATGCTTTCGG
>Ga0182015_10007404_pt1 | contig 10707 bp, 8 predicted proteins | sample 712P3MmetaG_FD_120478 | JGI IMG/M metagenome (GOLD analysis project Ga0182015, IMG submission 120478) | Permafrost microbial communities from Stordalen Mire, Sweden - 712P3M metaG | ecosystem: Environmental > Terrestrial > Soil > Wetlands > Permafrost | place: Sweden: Stordalen | collected... | reverse complement strand
CGTCATCGTCGGTCGCCTCATCCCGGCAGGTACGGGTATGGAGTACTACCGCAACATTCAGCTATCGCAGGAACTCGAAGAAGCCGCTGCCAAGGTGCAGCAAGAAGTGACCGCGGCCTTCGAAGAAGCCGAGCGCGAGGGAGTTGATGCGGCAGGAAGGCGAAGCCGAAGAAATGGCAGCCGAGTAATACATCTCAATTACTAAACCAAAAGGAAGGCCGCTCGCGGCCTTCCTTTTTTGTTGCTGAGCATTCTAATATTCGGAGCAGATCTTGACAGTGTTTCACCACGGGCTCTCTGGGAAAAATTCGACCCTCCGCTAAGCGCGGCTATCGCGTACCGTGGCGATATTGAGGCGCAAGTTCCTCCCGCTCGAACTGACTCCTGATCGCGATCTGTTCCCGCGGAGGAGTCTTGAGGCGATGCGCGAACAGGACTGAGAGCGTTGCCGCAAACAGCCCAGCGAGCAGGCCGGTTAGCCAATAAAGCGGGCTAACGGCGATGCCCGCGGCTTTCGATCGAGTCGCATTTTGCACCACAGTAAATAGCGGTTGGGGGGACCCGAGCCCTTCGTCGTGATACTCCTTCATGGTCCTTTGCGCTCGCAGCAACGCATGATAGCGATCCAGCTCGAGCGCGTATACCCGCGCGACGGTCGGGGACGTGGAAGACTTCTCACGCTTCGTCTCTGTCGTCGCCGCGTCACGTCGAATTTCTTTCTGCGCGCGAGCTTGATCGGCCCGGATTTGCTCTTCCTCCCGGGTAATCCGTCCGTCATCGCGAGTGGGCAAAGTCTCCTTTGCGGAACGAGGGGTTTCCACCTGCAAGCGATTCAGCTTCGATCGTAGTTCCTGGAGCTGTTCTTGCGTGTCCTGAACGTCCGGGTACTGGTCGGTGTAACGTTGCCGCAGTTCGATCAGACGAGCTTCCGCGTCCTTGATTTGCTGCTGAATCGCCTTTGCCGCGGATGTTTCCGGCAAGGGAACAGAGACCGGCGCCGCATACGATCCAACGCGCCCCTGATCGCTGGTTTGTCCCCTTTGCTGCTCCAGCACGCTCAGTTTCTTCTTATCCTCAATCAGGGAGGTGCGGAGTAGCGAAGTGCGCCGTCCTTCGCCCTTTGCCCGCTTGTGCCGGCGCGAGGCCAACTGCTTCAGCTCCGATCGGCTGTCTTCCAGCTGGCGCTCGATCTTCGCCGCGGTACCGACGGGAAGCAAGTCTGCCGCGCTCGGTTTCACCTCGGTCAGGCTTTGCGCCAGTGCATTGGCCACCTTGATCACCGTGGCCCTCTCCGAGCCGAGGTAGGTTGCGCGCACTTCGCCGGTGTTGTTCTTGCCCCGCTCGACAGGTTGAAGAGAAATTCTCGAACGCATATACCGGATGGCGCTCGCTTCCCCGCGCGTCCGAACCATCTCCGGATAAAGCTGTACCTGCTCCATGATCGCCGCCAGCCGCTCGTCGTTGAGGGTGCTGCGTGCCGCATCCACCGCACTGGCGGCAGCCTGCTCCGTACTCGACGACGTCAGCTGCACAATCGCCGAGGCGGAATACTGCCGTGCCCACAGAGCAAACATCCCGAACAGAACGAGAACCCCGAGCAAAACATCGCGTGCCACTTTCCGGCGGTCGTAGATCGCTTTCAGATACGTTTGGATACGTGGGCCGCCAAGCATACCTTACTCCTTGTCACCTGCAGGTTAATGACGAGAAAAAAGAGTCGGCTGACGCTGGTTGGGTGACCACCAGAAGGTAACCGCCACCAGGCTCTGACGATCGGAAATCTGTGCCGAAGCCGGCAAGCCGAGCGCCGGGCCTCCATGGACCTCATAGTGACGAACCGCAATATCTTGATAAAACCACGGACCGAGCCGGTAGGCCACCGCAAGCTCGCTGAAGTTTCCCTGGTACGAGTGGTTCGTCCGCGGATCCAGCCCGTAGAGAGCCGCGCCCGTCAGGCGGATGCTGGAGCGGGGTGTAAAAGCGTATTTCACTCCCGCGCCGAAAGTATTCAGAAGAGCCGTCTGCTCCACGATACCCGCGCTTAAAGCCCGGCTTGCAGTCACGTAGAAATCCGTATGCGCCTTCAACGGCACATACAGTGCTGCGTCTCCGAGAAACTGTGGCGATTTCCCGCAGGCAGCCGAAGCTCCACTCATCCCCCCTGAAACATTCACCGAGCCACGGTCACCCCACTGCAGCAAGCCTTGCAGGCCGGCCCCTCCGAGGGAACAGTTAAAAGTTCCCGTCTGATGTGCGCCGTTTCCATACACCCCGAATGCGACATTACGGCTCACTGAGTGCACGTATGCGGCTCGCCCTCCGACCGTCTGCACAGTGACTCCGTCGTCGGAGAAATATTGCAATGTGTGGGCTGCGGAGATGTTCCAATTGGTGCGCCGCGAACTCTCGTAGCGCAGGTTGCCATCCTCCTGCTCATGGGTCATGTTGCCCGAGTGCAATCCGAACGCCACAGTATCCGGTACCGGGGCTTCCACGTTCCCCACGGTGGTATAGTCCAGCGGCGCGAAGGTACGAAATGTATCATTTCCGTAGGTGTTGGCGGCGCTTGCTTGCCAGCTCCAACGAGCACTCAACTCTCCCAAACCTCTCACGGCTGCCCGGTTCAAGTAGACGCGGTTCGCGCCGTCGACGCTGTTGAGTTGGAAGTCGCCAAGCCCCCCGCCGTCCTCCAACATAAACTGCCACCGTCTGCGCGCTACAAGGCCGGAAAACGCCCCCAAGCCACCATAGGCCTGGCCGTTGGTGCCGGTCGCGAAGTTTGTTCCTGCCGTGGCGGCTAGCGCGAACGTGAAGGCCGGGACGCGCTCACCCTCCTCGCCCCCGAAGGTTCGATTCCCTCCGATGGCTCCCCCCTCCGCCAGGTTGATGGGGTTAGCGTGGTCCGCCGGACGGATATTCGCCCAGCACGGCCGTTGCACCGAATCCTGTTGCAACGCGTCTGCCAGGGCATCACCGCAATCACTGAGCGTGTCTGCCGGGGGAGTATAGGACGCCATTTGCACCTTCTGTGCTTGTGTTCTCACCATGAGAACGCTAGCGAGCGACAGATTCGCCGCCACACCGACCACCAGCTTGAACCGCTTCGTATGCAGGCCGATCATGGAACCACCACCGTGTCTCCAGGAATAAGTTGCACATTCTCTTCCAAATGCTGGCCCTGTAGCACTTTCTGATAGTCGACCCGGGTCCTCTCCCGATTGTCTGGATGCAATACATAGACTGCTTTCTTTTTGGCAAACTCCGTGGGTCCACCGGCGTGTGCAATCAGCTGGATAACGCTTATCGAGCTGATCATGGGGTACGCACCAGGGTGCTGCACTTCGCCGGTGATATACACCAGCCGGCTGTGAATTTCCTGCACGATGACGGAGACGCGTGGATGCTTCACCAGCCCAAGCAGCTTTTGCGCCAGCATCTCCTCCGCCTCGTGAGGAGTCAACCCGGTTAATGGGATATCAGGGACTAACGGCATCGAAATCTTGCCGTCCGGGCGCACCACCACGCTCTCTGTAAATTGAGGTTCCTGCCACACCGAGATCTCCAACACGTCTCCGGGGCCGATCACATAGTCGGAGGCAAGTGGAACCGGAGCACGAGGGGTCAGCGATTTCTGCGTAACATTGGGTGCCGCGGATGCACTCTGCACCTCTCCGGAAGCTGCAGGCTGGCTCTGGCCCGAGACCGCGCTAACGATCGCAAAGGTTGCAACCATGGTCAAAAGCACAATTACACCGCCGCTGTAAAGTCAAATCACCCTGAAACCATGACCAAGGAATTCTGTTATATACCTCGCTGGGCGGCGGAGCAACCCCTGCCGTTTCAATTGTTAAGGAATTTCCCTCGTTTTCAGGACTAATCTACTTATCCTCGTGCAGCGGATGCTTAATGAGTAGATCTGCTCCGCTGCGCTACTTATGCGCCGCACCTGCGCCAAGCTCTGCCGCAAGCGGGGCGGCGACCTTGAGCCAATGATTTTTTTTGCTGGGGCACTCTTCGATTCAGACCACTCTTTTTTCCTTCGTCTCACCGTGGGCCTGGAAATGATTACTTGAAACGCTGCCCTTCGGCGGTGGCGCATCCTTTGATCAACACGTTGCCATCGTTAGGTGATGTGGTTTCTGAAGTCAACACCAAAAGACCTTGCCGGCACGGCGCACCACCTAACGATCCCGAAAGGTCATTGACTTCCGTCAATTCCACTTCCGTCAATCCCACTTTCGAGGACCAAAAGTCCTCTCTCACTGCGCAGTATTTACAACAACATGCAAGACATTCACCCCGACGGAGAATACCTCCCGTTCTGCCCGTAACGCGGGTAGGAAACCAGCGCAGATTTTGCTTGTCAACCGCCTTCCGTTCATCGTAAAAAGCAGGTAACCTTTCCCCCCTTTATGCAGCTCAGTCACGGCTGCAATTTACGTGTACCTGCCGGAGGTTTCTCGCGTGCTCGCATGTCTGCGCCGTCTTCTGCCCTTGCTTCCTCTTTCTATCCTGCTCCTGGCCGTCGTTACGGCCCGCGCGGACAGCTGGACCAAGCCAACCCAGGAAGAACTCCAGATGACGTCAGAGCCGGCCGCTCCCGGCGCAGCAGCCATCTATCTCCTTCGCGACGAACGCGTGGACGATAAGCTGCACATTCACGCCACGTATGTTCGTTTGAAAATTCTCACTGAGAAGGGCAGGGAATTCGCCGATCAGGAGCTCTCCTACGAGAGCGCGACCTTCAAGATCTTTGGCGTGGAAGGGCGAACGATTCACAGCGATGGCACCATCATTCCGTTCACCGGCAAACCCTACCAGAAGGTCCTCGAGAAGGGCGGCAAGGAGAAATACAAAGCCACCGTCTTTACTCTGCCGGATGTGCAGGTAGGCAGCATCCTGGAATACCGCTATGTGTTGAGCTACGAAAGCGATCGGGTCGTCTCACCGCGCTGGTATTTGCAAGGGCCTCTTTATGTGCGCAGGGCGCACTTTGAATTCATACCCAGCGAACATGCTCTCCAGGATGGCCACGGTGGCGTCATACAGGCACGTGTGGCCTACTCCGCCTATTTGCCTTCGGGCGCTTCGGTCGTGTATGCCCCAGCCGCCAAACACTACACGGTCGATGTCGAGAAGATTCTTGCGTCGCCGCAGGAAGAGTTTATGCCCCCAATGCACGATTACAGTTACCGCGCGCTTTTCTACTACACCGTTGCCAGGACTGCAGAAGAATACTGGGGTAACGAGGGAAAGTACTGGTCCAAAGATATCGACAGGTTCATCGATGCCGGTAAGCTCACACCGATCGCCAATCAGATCGTAAGCTCCACCGATACTCCCGCGGTTAAGCTGCAAAAAATCTACGGCGCCATCATGCCGCTTGAAAACACCAGCTTTACGCGCGAGCACACCGGGGCCGAAGACAAAGCGCAGGGCATTCGCGTCAAGACTGCCGCGGATGTCTGGGAACAAAAGCGCGGTACCCGCGACGAGCTTACTTGCTTGTTCGTCGGCCTTGCTCGCGCCGCCGGTTTCAAGGCCTACGTCGGCGCCGTCACCAATCGAGATCGCAATCTCTTCGCCGTCGACTACCTCGACATGAGCCAGTTGAACGACGAGATCGCGATTGTCGTTGTCGACGGCAAAGATCAGTTCTTCGATCCCGGCGAACGCTATGCGGAGTTTGCCCAGCTGCATTGGAAACATACCCTGACGCAGGGTATTCGCCAGGTCGACAAGGGCACAGTGATATTCTCCACACCGGTGACTGGTTACAAGTCATCCAGCGAGATACGCAACGCCTATATCGAGATGCTGCCGGATGGTAAGGTGACGGGTACGATCCGCGTGTCGTTCACCGGCAGCCAGGCTTTGTATTGGCGTGAATTTGCTCTGCGCAACGATGAAGCTGAGCTCAAACAGGAATTCCAGGATACGGTCCAACAGGATATGCCCGCCGGAATCGAGGTGAAGGCCGATCATTTTCTCGGGCTGGCTGATTGGGACCACACCTTGCTGGGTGTTCTCACTGTGACTGGTTCCATGGGGACGACGACTGCAAAACGCGTCTTTGTGCCTTCCAGTTTCTTCGCCTCCACCACCCATCCGCTCTTCGCCCTCGATAAAAGAACGACGCCCATCGATCTCAGGTATCCCTATGTTATTCAGGACACCCTGTCCCTCAAGCTGCCGGCTGCACTTGAGCTGGAGGGCATGCCCAAGGACGCAGAGTTTTCCGATCCCAACAACACCTTTTACCGTGCTAAATTCACCCAGGAGCCTGGCTTGGTGAAAAGCCTGCGGATTTTGGCGGTAGGCAACGTCCTTTACAGCGCTCAGGAATACCCGGCGCTGAAGGACTTCTACCAAAAGGTCAATGCCAAAGATAAAGAGCCGGCGGTGCTGCAATTTACCCGGCAGTCAGCAGGCTCAGGCCCCGCAAGCCCCACTGCGGCTGCGGTTAAAGCCCAATGACCCGGCCGTTCCCTGGCAAGGGTATCCCTGTGCCCATCGTTGTGATGCTGGTTGTTCTGGCCATTGGGCTTCCGCGTGCGGCGCTTGCGGCCAACCCTTTTCCTGATTGGGTCACGCAGGCTGCGGCCGCCAAATTGCCGTCCTATCCGCCAAATACCCCGGCTGTGGTGGTGCTCGATGACCGTCTCATCACTGTCATGCCTGATGGCCAGACGGTCGAGCGCAAGCGTTGGGCGCTCCGCATCCTTCGCCCCACCGGGCGGGAGTACGCCCGGATTGTTGCCCCCTATTCCAAAGATGAAAAGCTCGATTACTTTCACGCCTGGAGCATCGGTCCTGATGGTCATCCATTCACCGTCAAGGATCAGGAAGTGCACGACGAGGCGCTTGGGGAGTGGGGCATACTCTACGACGATCTGCGCGCCAAAACAGTCACGCCGCCCGCGGCCGATCCCGGCGCCATCATCGCGTTCGAGGTCCAGCGTCATGTGGCCACCTACGGAGCGGATGAGCAGACCTGGGATTTCCAGGGAGAGATTCCAGCCCTTCACTCCGTTCTTGAGCTTGATCTCCCCGCCAACTGGTACCAGTCCGCCGCCTGGCTTCATCATGCTCCGGTGACCGCCACGGAAATCTCCGCGAACCACTGGCGTTGGCAGTTGGACGGCGTCCCCGCCATCGATCTCACCGATGTGCCCCTGGCCCCTTCGCCCCGCGCGCTGGCGGCCCGCATGGTCATCCGCTACGCGGCGTCGCAGCTGCCAACGGGAGACCAGCGCTGGACACAAATCGGCAATTGGTATGACACGCTTGCGTCCAACCGCACCGAAGCTCCTCAGGAGATTGCCGCCAAGTCGCGCGAGGTGGCGCCTGGGACAGATTTCAAAACCAGGATCGAGGGCGTCGCCGCCTTCATGCAAACGCAGATTCGCTATGTCGGCATAGAGATCGGCATTGGCGGCTTACAGCCGCATCCTGCTGTGGATGTTTTCAAGTACCGCTATGGCGACTGCAAAGACAAAGCAACCCTCATGATCGCCATGCTCAACGCAGTGGGCGTACGCGCGACCTGGGTACTCGTGGATACCCATCGCGGATTCATCGATCCGTCGCTCCCTTCGGTGCGAGGCAATCACGCCATTGTTGCCATTCAGGTGCCGGCGGGCGACATCGATCCCGCACTCCACGCTGTCGTGACGACGCGTACCGGCGCGCGCTATCTCATCTTCGATCCTACCGACACCTACACTCCGATTGGTCTGCTGAGTTTCGCTCTGCAGGGGGGCTACGGCATTTTGGTTGCGGGCAACGACAGCCAGGTCTTTCAGTTGCCTATCCTTGCTCCCAATGCTGACATGCTCGAGCGCACCGCCTCCTTCTCGCTCACTCCGGAAGGCACTCTGAAAGGCACAGTCACTGAGACGAGATCCGGCGAAGCGGCACACCGTTATCGCAGGCTCTACACAGAAGAAGGCCAAAAACAACAACACGAAGATCTTGAGCGCCGCCTGCAAAAGGACTTCAGCAGCTTCACCGTCGAGGGTGAAGATTCCCAAAACGCCCGCGAGATGAGCAGGAACCTGGTGCTCCAATTCACGCTTACCGCCAGCGGGTATGCCCAATCGACTGGGAATCTGCTGCTCATCCGGCCACGCGTTCTAGGCCGCAATTCCCGCTACTATAACGACAAGCCCAGGAGCTACCCCATCGATCTGGGCGAGACCGGAACCTGGCGTGACAGCATCGATGTGGCTCTCCCAGCCGGCTACATCGTCGACGATCTACCCGCCCCCGTCGACCTCGACGTTGGCTTTGCGCACTACAAGAGCAACGTGAAAGCCGACGGCAACATGCTCCACTACTCCCGCGAGTATGTCGTCAGCCAACTCGATCTCTCCCCGGATAAATCCGCCGACGTACGCAAGCTGATGGGCGTGATCAACGCCGACGAAAACAGCAGCGCCGTGCTCAAGAAGCAGTAAGGTTGGCCGGCCTGCGATGAAGAAGTTCTCCTTGTTGGCTCCTAAAAGAGGAGTATGGATACCATGGATAGGAATTCCCGGCCGTACTACGTGTTTTTTTCGCTGGCGCTGATGGCCTTCAGCGTATTCGTGTACTGGCAGAAGACGCACGCGTCTGCCGGACATAAACTGTGGATGATCGTTCCGGTTATCGTCGCCTGTTCGATCGTTAGCATCCGGGCGTTCCTCGTCAAGACGGAGCCGTCTACCCACCTTGCTTGGGTAGCCAACCTGGGGGCCTTTGTTGTATTCGAGATGATCATGTTTCTCCATCACGCCTAGCTTTGGCTACCGTTCTCTCATCAGCGTCGAGAGGAGTTTCAACGACAACCCTCGTTTCGGTGTGACAGCCGGTAAAATACCGGAAAAGGGCTCAGTTCGTCCCGGCTGGGGTGGGTCTCATGAATGGAAAAGGCGCGACGGCAGTGAATCTGCAAAGAACGTCGACGGAGGAGCAAACGAAATCGCAAGCCGAACACCCTGATCAGGCCAGGCGCATTCCCGAGACCGTTGCAGCCTTGAGTACTATCGAACATTTGCGGGGCCTGACCGGGCAGGAGTTCACCTGGCTCGCGACCCATGGCACGGAGAGGTTTGCTAAGGATGGAGACGTTATCTTTAGTCAGGGAACTCCCCCGGAACACCTGATGTTCATTCTGAGTGGCGAGGTTCTCGTTCATCGCCATTCCTCTAGCCCAGTCTCCGTCCTGATCGGACAAACCGGCCGAATCACCGGCAAGACCCCTTTCTCGCGTATCAAGGCGTGGAACGCAGACGGCCGCTCTTCCGGCGACACGTGGATCCTGGAACTGCATGACAGCCATTTCCCGGAACTCCTCACGGCTATCCCCTCGATGACGCAAAGAGTCGTCGGGCTGTTGTTAGATCGCAATCGGGAATACACGCGAGCGGAAGGGCAGATTGGTAAACTGGCGGCCGTAAACAAACTGGCCGCAAACCTCGCTCACGAATTAAACAACCCAGCGTCGGCTGCCAAGAGCGCCGCCTCGTCTCTGCTGAGCGCCGCGGAGGGCCAGTCAGAGCGTGTTGGTTACCGGGTCGGCATGGCCCTGGGTACAGAAGACCTCCTCAACGGCTATCTGGACTGGCTGTCGAGACTGCACTCCGCAGTCGCGCACTCCCGTCAAACTGCGAGTGGTCACGCATCCGTGGATACCGCATCGCTGGAAGATTCGTTGACGGATTGGCTGGAAGAAAAAGCGTTTGCTGAGGCGTGGAAATTCGCACCCATGCTGGCCGAAGCCAATATTCAGCTCTCTTCCCTTCAGGAACTTGAGCACCTCGTACCGGCGCATGCGCTGTGCCTTACGCTCAGCGATGCTATGGCTGCTCTCGAACGTCGGGCTTCCGTGCTGTTGATGAGCGAGGCGGCCGACAGGATCTTCCGTCTCGTCACCGCGGTAAAAGACTATTCCTATATGGATAGGCTGCCCGTTCAGGACGTGAATGTTGCCGAATCTCTCGACACCGTGCTCCACATCTTTCAGCCGAGACTCGCCGGTATCACGGTGATACGGTCCTACAGTCCGGATCTACCCTTGCTCAAGGCCTTTGGGAGCGAACTGAATCAAGCGTGGGCGGCGCTTATAGAAAACTCGCTCGACGCCATGGGTGATTCCGGCACGCTCACCCTATCCGTCAGGTTGCAGGGAAAGACGATTCTTGTCGAGATCACCGATACCGGCCAGGGAATTCCTGAGGAGTCTGCGAGTCGCGTGTTCGAGCCCTTCTTTACCACCAAACCGTTCGGCAAGGGATTGGGACTAGGGCTCGATACCGTGCAGCGAGTCATCCAGAAGCATTTTGGGGCGGTCGCGTTCGATTCCAAGCCTGGGAAAACAACGCTTCATGTGCGCTTGCCGCTGGACCGCACCGAAGTCTACTGAGGTACGAAACGATATTCGCAGGAAGGGCACGGATTCAGCCGTGCCGTAAATGCCGCAGACCTTGAGGGCTTTAGCGTCTGCGTGAGAACCGGGGAAAAAGCCACAGCAGGTCTCTCCACTACGCTGCGCTCCGGTCGGAATGACAATTTTGTTGTGCGATTTACCCATATCCTCGAAGAAAGACCCTACTTTCCTGCAAATGAATTGTCATCCCGACCGGAGCGTAGCGTAGTGGAGCCACTAATGATACACTTCCTCCGTCGATACATATCGCTTGAAAGCGAGGCCCTCAGACTTGTCAT
>Ga0182015_10007403_pt1 | contig 10707 bp, 10 predicted proteins | sample 712P3MmetaG_FD_120478 | JGI IMG/M metagenome (GOLD analysis project Ga0182015, IMG submission 120478) | Permafrost microbial communities from Stordalen Mire, Sweden - 712P3M metaG | ecosystem: Environmental > Terrestrial > Soil > Wetlands > Permafrost | place: Sweden: Stordalen | collected... | reverse complement strand
CCGGCGAGGGCCAGGTTCACCCCACAGCAAGAAGCTTGCGTCCCCGCCACCCGCTCGTCTATACGATTCGGCTCTCGATTCAAACGAAAGTACTCCTCTTGTCCCATTTTGGGCACAGCTGAAACAGTTTCCGGGAAAAACTCCCCAGCTTTGAACGGTCGCACTTTCACAGCCCGCGGAAAAACTCAATTTCTCACAAAGCGTTAAAAATGGATCGCGCCAGGATGCCCTGGGAACGATCCGCGAGGTTCGGTTGATGGCTTTATATCTCCCATAGTCGACCTTTACATCGCCCGGGGAGTTTTTTCCGCAAGCTGTTCAGCTATGCCCTAAATCTGCAAAATGACTCCCGCTTCAGCCGCTGAGGGATGATTTCCCTTCGCTTCCCCACCTTTTTCTCAAGCTATTCAGTCTTGCCGATTCCCTCCCCGGCCGGGCACGAATTCGCACCCGACCCAGCCCCGTAACTTTCCCCCTCGAGCGGAGCTCGTAACTTTACTTTTGAGCAAGAAATTCGACCGCGCATCACGCTGCCGTAACCCCTTCGTACCCACATCTCCGTTACTTGCGGAAATCTCTCGAAACCCGCGTCAAGTCAGCACGTCCTTCACTCAGATTGCGATTGCTGCCGTGCTCCGTGCCATGCTACTCTGCACTTCCTGGTGATCTCTCTCCGCTCCTGGATCACCGACCCTTAAGCACTCCTGCAACGAATTGGAGATGACCCCGTGCGCCTTGCCTGGAGCCTGTTGGCCAGTTCTACGATCCTGCTCGCTGGCTGCTCGGTAGCCTCCATCGCCAACCAGAAACCGGACCCTGGCCCCGTCGCGGCAGTCAACACTCCTCTCAGTGGCCGTGTTCACGGAGGCCCCCCGCAGGCGCCTATCAGCGGCGCCGAGGTGTACCTGTTTGCCGTCCACACCGGCGCCTATAACCACAACTCCGACTCATTGCTCCTCGCCACGACGAACACGCACGCGGGCACCTACGGCAACTACGTCCTGACCGGATCGAACGGGAATTTCCAGATCGGCTCCGGCGATTACGCCTGCACCGCCGGCCAGGAGGTCTATCTTTATTCCGTCGGTGGCAACCCAGGCCTGGCGAACGGCACCAACAACTCCGCCGCAACGTTGATGTCGGTAGTGGGCACGTGCGGTGCCGGCAACAGCTTCTCCGGTCTCCCAACAACCGTTCAGATGAACGAAGTCACCACCGTGGCCGCAGCCTACGCCCTGGCAGGCTACGCCACTACTCCTACTCAGATATCGGGCAATCTGTCTGGAACCGCTCAGGCGACTACAGGCTTGGCGAACGCGGCTAAGATGGCCGGCGTTCTCGCCAGTATCACCACCGGCAACGCCCTGGCGCCCGGGCTCAATGGCTCTGCCGTTCAGCAGGAAATCGATAGCCTGGCCAACAGCCTGGCCGCCTGCGTCAACACCACCGGCCCTACTGCCTCCAACTGCACCAACTTGCTGCCCTACGCGGGCAATGCCAGTGACACGGCTTCCGCCGCCCTCTACATCGCGCACAACCCTGGCTCAAACATCTCCAATATCTACAGCGCCTCTACCGCTTATCCCCAGTTCACTCCCCACCTTGGCGCCGCCCCCAATGACTGGACCCTCGCCATCACCTTCGACGGCAACATCAACGGCGGCACCGATCTTGCCTTCGATTCCACCGGTTCGGTTTACGTCACCGAGTCCGACAGCAACGACGTCCTGAAATTCACGGCCTTTGGCGCCAGGTCGGGCTCTCCGTTCACCAACGCTAATTTGAACGATCCCTATGGCATCGCCGTCGACGGCTCCGACAATGTCTGGGTTACCAACTGGAACTCGGACCAGCTCGTCGGGTTCACATCCACCGGCGCGGCAGCCCCTCATTCCCCCTTCACCGATAGCTCGCTGAGCAATACCTTTACTCTCGCCATCGACCCTGATGGAAACTTCTGGGTCACCAACTCCACCGGCGAGGCCGGCAGCATCACCGAATTCAGCTCCGCCGGAGCGTTGAAATACAACTCCAATTCCGTCTCCAGCGGCTATGGAGGACTCCACGGCCCAGACGGCATCGCCATTCAATCCCCCGATGTGAACGATAACTTCGATATCTGGGTAACCAACCCGGACGGTGTGGGCGGCACCGCCATCAGCAGATTCAACAAAGCGGGCCAGACGTATACCGATTCCGGCTATACCACCTCCGGCATGGTCGGGCCCATTCGCTGCGCCATCGATTCTTCCGGTCGCGTATGGACCGCGAACTACGGCGGCTCCGGACAGAGTGTCAGCGGTGGCAGCATCAGCCGGTTCAATTCCAACGGCGGCGGCGGCGTCACCTATACCGTCGGAGGCGTGAACGGAACCTACGGCGGCCCCTACAGCATCGCCATCGACGGCGCGAACCATGTCTGGGTCGCAAACTACGGCGTCGACACCGGCAGCGGCCCCGGCGGCAGCGTCACCGAGCTCGACTCGTCCGGCAATGCATACTCCCCGGCCAATGGCTTCCAGCCCGGCCTGCCCAACGCCGACTCCATTGCCATCGACGGCTCCGGCAATGTTTGGGTCGTGGACAATGGCGGCAACACCCTCACCGAGCTCGTAGGCGCGGCAACCCCCGTCGTCACTCCCCTCTCCACAGCCGTCAAAAACAGCAAACTCGGCACCGCCCCATGATCATTCGTCGCGGTCGCTGCGGTTCCCGTCTCGGTACGAATCCCGAACGTAACCAGTGCACCATTAGTGTTAGTGTTTCGGAGGCTCACTTTGTTTAGAATCAAATCCATTCTCCCCCTCGTTCTGCTCGTATTCGCCGCATCGCTCCGGCTTCACGCGCAAGATGGCTTTGATGGATGCACAGATTCCCCGGAAAACCCGACTGCGGTTCTCGGCCTCATAGTAGCCGCCGCAGGTCTTGGTTCCGTGCGGCTCCGCCACTACCTCCGCGCTCGCAACAAATCAAGGCCCAAATAGCTTCCGCCCGCCCCAGGGTCCAGGACCATCCACCCCTCAATCAGAAAATGGAGACGACCCCCGTGCGCCTCGTCCGTAGCCTTTTGGCCACCTCCGCACTATCCCTCGTTCTCACCGGCTGCTCCGTCAGAACCATCGCCACCAACACCCCAGCGACCAATCCCGGCCCCACATCGTCAGCCGTCGCACAGCTGAGAGGCCACGTCCGCGGCGGCCAGAATCCCATCAACGGAGCCCATGTCTACCTGTTTGAGGTCACCCCCGGCGGCTATGGCAACCCATCGACCTCCTTGCTGCAAAACACAGGCCTCACCGACACAAATACACCCGCTCGGAGCTATGTGCTTACCAACGCCAGCGGCGGCTTCTCCGTCGCAGCTAACCAGTACACCTGCGATCAAGGCGATCAGGTCTACCTCTACGCAGTCGGCGGCGATGCCGGCTTTGGCGCCAACTCCCACGCCGGACTCATGGCGGTCATCGGCCAATGCGGTGCAGGCAATAGTTTCAGCCCCGCTCCAACCGGGACAATCCAGATGAATGAAGTAACAACGGTAGCCGCGGCGTACGCTCTCGCAGGCTATGCCGAGGACGCTACCGACATCTCGGGCAATGAAAACGGAAACGCCATGTCCAACGCCGGCCTCGCGAACGCCGCAACGAATGCCGGCCTTCTCGCCAGCATCCAGACCGGCCTGGCATTGGCGCCCGGCATCAATGGCACCAGCGTCCAGCAAGAGGTCAATACCCTCGCCAACATGCTGGCTGCCTGCATCAATTCAAACGGGGCAGAGACCGGGGGGGCAACCCCAACCTCCTGCTATCAACTTCTCATCACCGGCACCCAAGCGTACGGAAACGCAGGGTCAACGGCGACCGACACGGCCACTGAGGCCATCTACATCGCGCACAACCCCAGCTACAACACGGCCCTCTACAACCTCGGGTTCGCCAGCGGACCCTTCCAGACCGCCCTCACCACCCAGCCCAACGACTGGACCATCGCCATCACCTACGGCATCGCGCCGGCCAACGACGGAGCTACTGACCTCGCCATCGACGCCACTGGCAATCTCTGGATCACGAACAACGACCCCTGCAGCTCCGGGCCGCCTCCTAACAACACCCCCATCTACTGCATCACCGAGATGGGTCCGCAGGGTCAGCAACTCTCCGGCCCAACCGGATATATCGACCCCAGCCTGAACCAGCCCTACGGCATCGCCATCGATACCAATACTCCCGGAAACATCTGGATCGCCAACAACAATACCGATACGAATAGCCCCAGTGGCACCGCCATCACGGAATTGACGCCCGCCACAAGCACCACCGTCACGGCGAACGGCTTTGCCAACACTACTTTGGAAGAGCCCTGGGGTATCGCCGTCGACGGCTACACCAGCGGTATCTGGGTTACGGATATTCAGGGCGGCTACATCAGCGAGTTCCAGCCCGGCAACGGTTTCGTCTTCACTTCGCCGCAGAACTCCGGGGGGCTCAATGGTCCAGCTGGCCTCGCCATCGACGCCAACGACAACGTCTGGGTCGCCAATCCCGACGGATTCAATGGCAACACCATCAGCGAGTTCTATGGCGCGCCGGGCCTCCTTGGGTCGCACGTCAACACCGGGGACCCCTTCCCTGGCACCCCATACACCGTTGGCGCAATGCCCGAAAAAGTCGCCATCGATCCCCTTGGCGTCGCATGGACGCCGAACTACGGTGGGTCAACCATGAACGTGGCCAATGCCAGCGTCAGCCAGTACAACAATACTGGCTCTCCCACTGTCGAAAACAACTTCACGCAAGGCGGCGTTACCGGAACCTACGGCGGTCCCTATGGCATCGCTATCGATGGTGCCGGAGATATCTGGGTCGCGAATTACGGCCCTGCCGAAGCCTCCAGCATGGGCAGCATCACCACACTCGATCCCAGCGGCAGTCCATTCTCCCCTGCCAACGGCTACCAGCCCGGCCTCAATAAGCCCGACTCCATTGCCATCGACGCCTCCGGCAACGTTTGGGTCGTCAATAACGGCGCGGGCACCGTAACCGAATTGATGGGCGCTGCTTCACCCGTCACCGTCCCGCTGAGCAACACCACCCTGTACCAGCAACCCTAGTTTCCCCAGCGCCCAGTTGTCACCAGGGTATCGGTGCCAGCCCAGGTTTGTAGCACCGCAACATTGAGTATTTGGAGATTCAGTTGAAAAAGATCAGGTCCATCCTTCCCCTTATCCTGCTCGTCCTCGTCGCAACCGTCCGCGCGCATGCCCAAATCGATGGCTGCGACGACTCGCCGGAAAACCCAACTGCCGTCCTCGGCCTCATCGTAGCCGCTGCCGGTCTCGGCTCCGTACGTCTCCGCAGCTATCTGCGCACCCGCAACAACTCCAAACCCAAATAGCGTCGCCTTCGTTTCAATAGCTCCACGGCCGGCGGCCCCGGTGCCTGGCCTGAGCTTGTCGAATGGCTCTCGATCCTGAGACCCGGGGATCGCACCAAGCGCGACAGTTCTCACCCCGCTCTCCGAGTCTCAGCCCCCAACCTCGCCCCAGGACCGGCCGGCCCGTAGCCTGGCCTGACCTTGTCGAATCGCTCTCGATTTTGAGACCCGGGGATCGCACCAAGCGCGACAGTTCTCACCCCGCTCATCTGATGTCGTGTCTCTGAAGTCGCTAAAGAATTGTTCTTTGGCTTTGTATCGGCGCACGACCCTATGATCCAGAACCAAACCCCCAACCCAGCGACGGCCAGGTTCACCCCACAGCAAGCAGCTTCATCCCCCGCCCGCGATACGTCAATGCGATTCGATTCCAGATTCACCCAAAGTACTGTCGTGGACCAATTTGGGAAAACCCAGCCTCAATTCCCTCCAGACCCCACCTGCTGTCCGCTGTCCCACCGGCCCATGCAAAAAAAAGCTGCGAATCATCCACAGCCGCTTTCTTACGCAGCCTCCGCGGAGCTTCCGCCCACTCTTTCAGGGTCAGGGCACAAACTCAAAGCACCCGGAACACCAACCGAACCCCCAACCCAGCGACGGCCAGGTTCACCCCCATAGCAAGAAGCGTGCTCCCCCGCCAGCCGAACTTCAATACGATTCGATTCTCATTTTTTCCCGAAGTACTGTGCTATCCCATTTTGGGCATGAGTTTAACCAATTCCGCACTCGACGCAAAATCAAATCAGGTTCATATGTCGGTACACCCAGCCGCCGCCCTGAAGGCTCGCCCAACTGGCTAGGTCCATTTCTCCAGAACTGGCTATGGCCACCTGCCACCTCCCGAGCCCACACTCTCCTCATCGTTGTTCGAGGAGAGCCCGTCCCCATGAAAATCCAGCGCCTGTTCCCCAGTCTCATTTTTTCCGCCGCCACACTGCTGCTGCTCCAAACCTCACTCGCCCGCGCAGAAGCCCTCCCCCAAATCCCCACGCAATCGGCTCCCATAACCATGACCGCCGAACAGCGCGGCGACCTTTTCATGGCACGCCAGCAATACCTCGCCGCCATCGACGCCTATCGTGAGGCGCCCACCAACGCCGTCATACTCAACAAACTCGGCATCGCCTACCATCACCTCTTCGCCCTCGACGAGGCCCGCAAGGACTACGAAAAAGCTCTCCTCATCCGCCCCAACTACCCTGAAGCGATCAATAATCTCGGAGCCGCCGACTTCGCCGAGCGCCAATACAAGCAGTCCATTCGCCTCTATCGCAAGGCGCTCAAGCTCATGCCGAACTCCGCCGTCATCGCCGCCAATCTCGGCACCGCCTACTTCGCCCGCGGCAAATATCAGGACGGCCTCGAAGCCTACCAGAACGCCTTCCGCCTCGACCCCAACGTCTTCGACGGCGACATGTCCCAGGTCATCCCCGGCCCCTCCGAGGCTCGCGAGCGCGCCCGCCAGGATTTCTGCATCGCCGAGCTCTTTGCCGAAGCCGGCAAACAGAGCCTCGCCCTCGAGTACCTGCGCAAAGCCCTCAACGATGGCTTCCACGACAAAAATCTCCTCATGCAGGATTCCGACCTCGCCCAGCTCCGCAAAACCCCCGAGTTCGCCCAGCTCATGGCCGAGGAGAAGCTCCACTGACCCCCAGCTCTGTCTCTCCCCCAACACCGACTGTCAGCGATCGATCTTTGGCCCGGAGTAGCGGCGTTCCCGAGAATTCTCCGCACTCCGGCCTCTTTTTGCTCGCTGACTCCGATCACGATCCCTCGACCACCGCGCTCGTCCGTCTCGGCCGCCTCTTCACCGGCGTCTCTCTCCTCGCCATCGGAATCCAGCACTTCCTCTACTCCGGTTTCATCCCCGATCTGGGCCTCGTTCCCCACTGGGCCCCTGCCCACACCCTCTGCGCCTGGATCGCCGGAGCCATTCTCCTGATCGCCGGCATCTCCATCCTCACCGCAAAATTCGCGCGCCCCATTTCAACCTTCCTCGGCTTCGTCTTTCTCCTCTCCGCGTTCCTCCGCTTCACCGCGCACATTCCCGGCATGATCCACAACATCGGCGATCGCGGCGTCTTCTTCGAGTTGCTCGCCTGCTGCGCCGGCTCGTGGATGCTCGCCAGCACCTTCCCCCCGTCGTCGCGCCTTCCACTCATCTCCGACGCCCGCACCGCCCGCCTCGCCACCCCACGCCTCGCCACGCTGGCCCGCTGGCTCTTCGGCATCGCCTTCGTCGTCTTCGGCTCCCTGCACATCCAGGCGCCCAACTGGATCGCCCCTATCATCCCGGCCTGGATTCCCTTCCACCTCTTCTTCGCCTGGTTCACCGGCTGCGCCCTCGTCGCCGCAGGCCTCTCCATCGCCGCGCATATCTGGATGCGCCTCTCCGCCACTCTCCTTGGCCTCATGCTTTTTTCCTGGGTCGTCATCGTGCACGCGCCCCGCATCGCACACGCATTGCACAATGCCGATGAATGGAACTCAGGCTACGTCTGCCTCATGATGGCAGGCTTCGCCCTCATCGCCGCTAGTCTCGCCGCCAGTTCGTCCCCTGAAAACTCCTGAGCCGGTCACGGACTGACCCCCAAATGGCCCCCCTCGGGACAATGATGTACATAGTTATTTACATTTTGTAAAACTCTATGTACATTCAAACCAGCCTTATGACTCCCTCTCGTTTTCGCGGTTCCCGATTTACCCGACCCGTCTTCATGTGGGCCCTGGCTGCCCTTATCACGGAACTCGCCGTCGATTCGCTCGCCCTCCACGGCAGAGCACCGCGCCTGCTCACCCTCCTGCCGCTCCTGCCAGCCTTGCTTTTCCTGCTGGCTCTGGTGCAGACAGTTCGGAAGATGGACGAGATGCAGCAGCGCATTTGCCTCGAGTCCGTCTTCATCGCCTTCGTGCTCACCCTCGCTCTCACCTTTGTCTTCGCTTCCATCGAGCGCGCTGGCCTCTACCGTTTTCAGTGGGACGGCCTTGGCACCGCCATGATGGCTATCTGGGCTTGTGCCTACCTTTTTTCGTCCTGGAGGTATCGATGACCTCGACCGGTTTCGTGATCAAGCAGCAACAATGCAGCACATCGGGCCTTGCCTTGTCCTGGCTCGCATACCTCGTAGGGCTCGCATATTTCGTTTACCTGCACCGATGGACCGCCGCCCTGATCTGGCTCGTGCTTGTGCCCTGCGTGCGCCTGATTCTGTTTCGAAGTTTCCCCAGGATTTCCCGCTTCCTTGGCTACGGTCGAATCATCGATGCGCTGCCCCTCCACGTCGACGCTTCTCCCGTCGCGGTCACCTTTTACAGCTTCTTCAGTTGCCCGTTTTGCCCCATCGTGTTGCGGCGCCTGGAGGCTCTGCAGAAGACCATGAATTTCTCTCTGCAAAAGATCGACGTCACCCTCCACCCTCAGTTGCTTTTCAGCAAGCGGATCCAATCGGTACCCGTGGTCGAAATCGCCGGCGATCGGTTGGTCGGCAATGTCACGACCGAAGACCTGGCCGCGTTCATCGGTCTTGTTCGGCCGCTCCAACTCCGCACGGCGGCCTCTTCAGCATGAAGAGCCGGCTTCGAGTTCTTCGTGCGGAGAGAGGCTGGACGCAAGCAGACCTCGCCCAGCGCCTTCATGTCTCGCGTCAAACCGTTCACGCCATTGAGGCTGAAAAGTACGATCCCAGCCTCTCCCTGGCCTTCAACATCTCGCAGCTCTTTCGCCAGCCGATCGAAGCGATCTTTTCCCCTGCCCCCGCCGTTGACCCACGCGTCGCCTCGTCCAATCCCACGAATACACCCGATTCATAGTCGCGCTCCAGCAGCCCGAGTCGGCTCAAACGCCCCAGTTCGCCAGCGTCAGCGGCTGCGTGATGCGCTCGTAGTGTCGTGTGTTATTCGTCACCAGCACCGCACCCACAGCCAGAGAGTGCGCGGCGATCATCATGTCCAGTTCGCCAATCGGCTGGCCGGTCCTCACAAGCTGATGCCGGATCTCTGCGTAGTAATCTGCCGCATCCTCACCCCAGGCCAGCACCCGAACCATCCGCAGAAACCGCCGCACTTCAAGATGCAGCCGGTGATTCTGCGGCACCCGCTTCAGCCCATAAACCAGTCCCGTCCGCGTGATCACCGACAGGCAGATGTCCTCCGGCGCCAGCGCGGCCAGCCTGGAAGTTTCATGGATGCGGTCCAATTTCACGGTTTCTGCAATCTATAGGACCCAGTGCTATAGTGAAAGAACGAGCACACCTAAAGTGAGCTTCGCCGTATACAAAAACAAGCCTTTTGCGCGTTTCGCGCGAAAGGCAGGAATCGACGATGCGGTCCTCTTCGAAACAGCTCGACTCGCCGACGAAGGCGTAATCGACGCTGACCTCGGTGGAGGCGTGATCAAGCAACGCATCGCCCGTCCCGGCCAGGGAAAATCCGGAGGCTCTCGCGCAATCATCCTTTTCAGGAAAGGCAACCGCGCAGTCTACATCTATGGTTTCGAAAAGAAAGATCTGGCAAATATTGAGCGCAGAGAATTAGAAGCCTTCCGGGAACTCGCAACGGTTGTTCTGGGCTACACCGAAACTGAAATGGCCAAATTCATTGAAGCGGGTGTGTTCTTCAGCGTTCTTCCACCAAAGGAGCCGACCTATGCCCAAAAAAATTCGCAGTGACGCAATGGCCGCCATCCACGAAACAGCAGCTGACCTCCATCGCGCCGGCGGGATTGACAGAAAAACGATGCGCACATTCGACGCTCTCTGCCTCACACCGATCGGCGCAATGACCCCCAGAAAGATCCGCGCCCTCCGTGCCCGCGAAAAAGCAAGTCAGGCGGTTTTTGCCGCGTACCTCAACGTCACTCCCGGTCTCGTTAGCAAGTGGGAGCGGGGAGAAAAACGCCCCCAGGGCGCATCTCTCAAACTGCTTTCACTCGTCGAGAAAAAAGGCCTGGAAATCGTTGCCTGAGGAGCCATTCACGCGCCTTTTTGCCCCACTACACACTTCGTAATTGCCATTTCCGGTACTCCTGTACCGCTTTTCCTCTGGCCTGCGTCCAAAGGAGTAACTCCCATCTTCCCTTTTGGGGACCGGAGTGGTACAGGTAGGTATGGATACGGTTCCCGCCACAGAATTACCCGGCAAAATTCCCGCAGCCTCCTCGCTGCGACCTTCGGCGGACCTCGATCATCCAATCGCTATCAGCGTCAGAAATCTCGCTAAGCGATACCTCACCGGCCGTGGTCGCCTGACGCTTTTCGACGGACTCACCTTCGACAT
>Ga0182015_10007401_pt1 | contig 10710 bp, 9 predicted proteins | sample 712P3MmetaG_FD_120478 | JGI IMG/M metagenome (GOLD analysis project Ga0182015, IMG submission 120478) | Permafrost microbial communities from Stordalen Mire, Sweden - 712P3M metaG | ecosystem: Environmental > Terrestrial > Soil > Wetlands > Permafrost | place: Sweden: Stordalen | collected... | reverse complement strand
CGGTTGAAGCCCCAGGAGTCGTTGAGGGTCATACAGGATTCCCAGGCTTTGCCGCTGCGGTCGGCGCGAATCTCCTGCTCGGGGGTGGAGAAGTCGCCGGGAAGGCCGTTGCGATTGTTGACGATGATGTCGGGTTGTAGCTCGAAGACCATCTTGTTCATGCGCTCGGACTCCCACTCGGCGGGGGCGAGAGGCCAGTCGACGTCGTACCAGAGGATGTCGATTTTGCCGTAGTTGGTCATCAGCTCGCGGATGAGGCCGTGGGTGTAGTCGACAAATCGGCGGCGAGCGTCGGGGTCGGTTTTGCAGATGGCGCCGTCGGGGTGGTGCCAGTCCATAAGCGAGTAATAGAAGCCGACGCGGAGGCCCTCGGCACGGGCGGCATCGACGAACTCACGGACGAGGTCGCGACCGGGGCCCTGTTTGGGGGCGCAATAGTCGGTGAGTTTAGTATCCCAGTGGCAGAAGCCCTCGTGATGCTTTGAGGTCATGACCATGTACTTTTGGCCGGCGGCCTTGGCGAGGCGAGCCCAGTCGCGAGCGGCGTTTGGCTTGGGCTTGAAGTGTTTGGCGAGGATCTCGTACTGGGGGATGGGGATGCCTTCAACTTCCTTGGCCCACTCGTGCTGGCCGATGACGGAGTAGAGTCCCCAGTGGATGAACATGCCGAATTTGGCCTGATGCCACCAGGCCATGCGCTGGGCGCGCGTGGCGGCGAAGGGATCGGGCGGGGCGGCTTGCGCGGGTGTGGTGGCAGCCTGGGTCGCTGCGGCGTTGGCCGCGGTGGATGTGACGGCGAGGGCTCCAGCGGCGGAGAGCTGCTTGAGGAAAGAACGGCGTGAGGATTCAGACCAGTGCATGAAAACTTCTCCTTGATCTTGGACAGAGAAATGGGCACCCGCAAAAGACGCGTAGGCGGGCCGACTCTCAATCGAGGAGAACTATAGCTGAGGAGGGTAGGTAGGGGAAATGCGCGGTGTTATGCGGGAGCTTAAACTGGAGGTGCATAGGGGCGCGCATGAAGGTTCGGTTCTCGTTTGGCAAGGGCGGGTTGGATGTGCAGGTTCCCGAGGGATTCAGGACGCAGGTGATCCACTCGAAGACCGGCGCTCCGCTGGAGGATGAGGCTGCGGCGCTGGGGCGGGCGCTGGACGAGCCGATCGGATGCGCGCCGCTGGCTGAGATTGCAAGGGGCAAGCGGACCGCGGCGATCAGTGTTTGCGATATTACGCGGCCGGCGCCGAACCAAATGACGCTGCCACCGCTGCTCGAACGGCTTCATGGGGCGGGGATTCCGGCACAGGGCGTAACGATTCTGATTGCGACGGGGTTGCACAGGGCGGCGACCGAAGAAGAGGTGCAGACGATCGTTGGGCCGGAGATTGCGCGGCGCTACAGGGTGGTGAGCCACGACGCAAAGGCACTGAACGAGCACCGGCACTTAGGAGCGACGGGTGGCGGCACGCCGGTGTACATCGACGAGCGGTTTATGGCGGCGGAGCTGCACATCACGTTGGGATTTATTGAGCAGCACTTGATGCTTGGATTCAGCGGCGGGCGGAAGCTGATTGCTCCGGGGCTGGCGGCGCAGGAGACGATCAAGGTGCTCCACTCGCCGCGGTTCATGCGCGAGCCGCTGGCGACAGAGGGATCGATCGAGGGCAATCCTTTGCACGCGGAGTTGCTGGAGATTGCTCGGATGGCGCGGCACGACTTTGCACTGGACGTGACGCTGACGCAGGATCGGCGCATTTCGGGGGTGTTTGCGGGCGATCCGGTGAAGGCGCACGCGGAGGGCGTGAGGTTTGTGGAGCGCAGCTGCCTGGAGCGGCTGGAACAGCCTGCGGACGTGGTGATCACGAGCTCGGCGGGGTATCCGCTAGATCTGACGTTTTATCAGTGCGTGAAGGGGATTACGGCGGCGCAGCACATGGTGAAGCCGGGAGGGCAGATTCTGGTGGTGGCGGAGTGCGCAGAAGGAGTGGGGTCGGCGGAGTTTGCGCGCAGGCTGAAGGGGCTGAGAGATTTCGAGGGGTTTCTGGAGGAGATTCGGACGGCGCCGGTGGAGGTGGACCAGTGGCAACTGGAAAAGCTTGCGCTGGTGGGGCGGAAGTACGAGCTTTTCTTTTACACGCCGGGGGTGAGGAGAGAAGATCTGGGATTCCTTGGGGACCGCTGGTTTGGCTCCATCGACGAGGCGGTGAGGGCGGCGATCAAGGGGCTGCCGGCGGGAGCGCGGATGGCAATTGTGCCGGACGGGCCGTATGCCTTTGCGAGTGCGGAGCAAGCGGTGAGGGCGTAAGCGGACGGTGAGCCTGGTATCCCACCCAGCAGAATGGGTAGTTTGGGGCGTTCCAGTTGAGGTTGTGAACTCCCATGTCTCCAAATGCGAGGGACATGGGGCACCCACAGAAGGTTTTAGAGGCTAATCAATTGCGGGCTCGGTCTCGCCTTAGTGGTGTTTGCCGCCGCCGGAGTGGCCTCCTCCGCCCGAGTGGCCGCCACCAGACATTTTGGGAGCCTTGGGGGCGTGGTAGCTGGGAGCTTTGGGAGCGTGGTAGCTCTCGCCGCCATGGCCGCCGCCGAAGAAATGAGATCCGCCGGAGGATTCATAGCGTGGCTCGGACGCGCGGAATCCGCGCGATGCAGGAGCCGGGGCGGCGTAGGCGCGTTCGTTGGCAAAGGACTGCTGGTTGCGATAGCCGCCTGAGTTGTAGCCGGGATTGGCGTAGGATTGCGGGCGGCTGAACTGCTGCTGCGGTGCGGCGTACTGCTGACGCATGGGCATCGCAGACTGAGGGCGCGCGTATGCGTAGTTTTCGGGGCGATTGGGGGCGAAGGCCTGGGCCCGAGCGCTGCCGTAGTTCTCATTTGCGCGATAGGCGGAGCCACTGGATTCAGGACCGCGGTAGGAGGAGCCTGCGTAGTCGCGGGCAGTGCGCTGGCTTTCGGAGGAGCGCTGGCCTTCATAGCCATTGGCGGCGCGGCCGTAACCTTGCTGTCCGCGGTAACCCCCATCGTATTCGCGACCCTCAGGCATTGGGCGCGACGGTCTGAAACCGCCACCGGCGTAGTTGCCGCCAGAACCGCCGCGATAACCGCCGCCAGAACCGCCGTGGAAGCCGCCCCAATGGGCTACGGAGGTTGAGTGGGAGTAGTAGGGGGAGTGATTGAAGAAGATGGCCGAGCCTAGCCAGTTGAGCGCCCATCCGAGCCATCCGAAGGGCGAATGGAGGAAGGCTCCCATGGCGATGCCTGCGCCAAAACGGAGGCCAGTTCCGATCACGGAGCCGAGGGCATCTAGAAAGGAGAAGCCGGGATAGGGATTGATGGGCGCGCCGTAGGCGTACCAGGGATTGTAGGAGGGAACGTAGACGACCTGGGGATTGGTCGGCTCGAGCTGGATGTAGCCCTGGTCTTGGGTGACCTCCTGCTGAGGCGTGCTGCGCAGGGTTCCGGCGTTCTCGGCACGCTGGCGGAGGACCTGGATGGTGGCGAGGACGTCCTGGGGCTGGTTGTAGTAGGCGTTGCCTAAGTCAGTGGTCCATTGCAGGTCACGGTCCAACATGGAGAGGACCTGCGGGAAGGCGGTTAGGGCTTTCACGCTGGGATCCCAGGTGGCCTGGGCATCTGCGGCCGCTGCAACCTGGTCGGGCGAGACGGGGCCCATTGACTGGAGCCAGTGGTCGGCAGCGACGACCTGTGCGGGATAGGTGGAGGCGGCGAGGATTTGGGCGACGAGCGCATCAGGATAGAGAGCGATTGGGGCGACTAGCTGATCGAGCTGCTGAGAAGCGAAGCCCTGCTCAGGTTGCTGGCCGGGGTCGAGGGAGCGGCCGGGACCGGGCTGGTCGGGATAAGAGGGCTGGTCTGCGTAGTCCTGTGGGGAGGGAGCTTGCTGCGGATACTGCTGCTGGCCGTAGGGCTGGGCCGGGTACGCGGGCTGTTGCTGGGAGTAGTAGGGGTTGGGCTGGCTCGAATAGCCGGGCTGCTGCGGGGCGTAGTTGGGATTTGGCTGGCCGTATTGGCTGGGATAAGGGCTGCTCTGCTGGGGATATTGCTGCTGTGCGAGCGCGTCAATCTGGGCGAGCGGTAGCAAGAGCAAAGCCATGCCAAGAGCGATGGAGCGCTGCACGGCAAGACGCAGATGTTGCTTGGTTTCGCGTCGTGAGAGGAGCGAGAGCAAGGCAGAGCGGAGAGCGGCCGTACGGAGTTTCATATTCCCTCACAGCGGCTTCAGTTGAGCCGCCATTCGACGCGGGGCCAAGTTCCGAGAGGCCGACCTGCGGGCAACCGGCAACTGGTTCGTTCTTATGGCGCGCGGATGGTGCCAGCCCGCGGGAGACCGGAGAACGGTTAGTTAGGGTAGACCCGCGTTGGGGGAGTAAGTTGCGCGGGATTTGAGAATTGCGACGACAATTGCCGTCCGCATCGTGTGAAAGGCCGAGGGTCGAGCGCTGAGGGACGATGGGGTTTATCATCTTAGAGGTTGTGCGCCAGGGAATGGTGCCTTGGGTGGCGAGCGCGGAAAACGCGGGTCAATCGACTCCCCACCCCAGTGAAGAAGACCTATCGCCGGGGACCCCGGATTCAGTGCGCTTTGTTAATGAAGACAGGGATTTGAGGGGAAGGATGCGAGCGAAGTCAGCTGTAGTGCTTGGCGCCCAATGGGGCGACGAGGGCAAGGGCAAGATTGTGGACGTGCTGAGCGAGCGGTTCAGCGCGGTGGCGCGGTATGCGGGCGGGCACAACGCGGGCCATACGGTGATTGCGAACGGGCAGAAGATGGTGCTGCAGCTGATTCCATGCGGCATTTTGCGGGCCGGCTGCAAGAACGTGATTGGCAATGGCGTGGTGCTGGACCCGATTTTTCTGCTCGGCGAGGCGCAAAAGCTGCGCGATGCCGGGATTGAAGTGGACGACCGGCTGTTTATCTCGAACCGGGCGCAGGTGATTTTGCCCTACCACCGGATGATTGAGCTTGCGGCCGAGAACGCGCCGGGGCGGCGCAAGATCGGGACGACAAGCAAGGGGATTGGGCCGGCATACGAGGACAAGATGTCGCGCGGGGGGCTGCGCGTTGTGGACCTGCTGCGGCCTGACCTGTTGAAGACGCACATTGAGACGGCTTGCGCGGAGAAGAACGCGATCGCGCGGGCGTTGTTTGGAACGGATCCCCTGGACGCGAAGAAAATGTATGACGAATACGCGGCGGCGGCAGAGAAGATCAGGCCACTGGTGGCGGATACCGGCAAACTGCTCGGGGATGTGCTTGCTTCAGGCGGCAGTGTGATGTTCGAAGGTGCTCAGGGGACGATGCTGGACATCGACCATGGTACGTATCCGTTTGTGACGTCGTCTTCGGCGGCAGCGGGCGGTGCGTCGACCGGGACGGGACTTGGGCCGACGGCCATTGGAACCGTGATCTCGGTGACCAAGGCCTACGTGACGCGCGTGGGCGAAGGGCCGTTCCCGACCGAAGTGGGCGGCGAGCTGGGCGATCACCTGCAGCAGCGAGGCAAGGAATTCGGCGCGGTCACTGGCCGGCGTCGGCGCTGTGGCTGGCTCGATCTGCCGCTGCTGCGCTATTCCAACCGTGTGAACGGCACGGAGTGGCTGGTGGTGACTAAGCTGGACGTGCTGGATGAGCTGGCGGAGATTCCAATCTGCACCGGCTACAAGATCGATGGCAAGCTGACCGACGAGGTTCCGGCGGATGTGGCTGGATTGCAGAAGATTGAGCCCGTCTACGCCAGCTTGAAGGGCTGGCGCGAAAAGACCGAGAGCATCACGGAGTTTGAGAGGCTGCCCACGGCGGCGCAGGAGTACCTGCGCTTCCAGGAACGGGAGAGCGGGGCGAAAATCGGCATGGTTTCGACCGGACCAGACCGGGAGCAGACAATGTTTCTGCCGGAGTTTGCTTCGGCTCTCGATAGGATTTGCGGTTAGGCTAAGACGTAAGCATGTGGCGAGAAGTGCCGGCCTGGTTAAGGCTGGCGCAGGAAAAGAGCGAAATCCATGGTGAGTTTTCTGGTCCGGTTGAAGTTTGCGCAGGAAGATCGCGCCGACGCGGCAGAAGCGGTACGGCGTCTTGCGGAAGCTTCGCGGAAGGAGCCGGGCTGCGTGAGCTATGTTCCGCACCACTCTGAAGAGGATATGGACACCGTGGTGATCTACGAGCAATATGTGGACGAGAAAGCGCTGGCGGAGCATCGGGCGAGCGAACACTTCAAGAAGTATGCGGTGGGCGGACTCTTCCAGAGAATGCGGGAGCGCGCCGTGGAGAACCTGATCGCTCTCATTTGACCTGCTGCGGTTTGAACTGGTTAAGCCGTCAAAAGAAAGACATGGAGCCGAGCGAGCGACGGGTCACTGGACTGAGTTGGGGGTTGCGGTCGGACGGGAGGGGGTCAGGCGGGAGGGATTGAGGGAGCGCTCAAAACCGATTGACCGGGATAGCAGTTCGAGGCTACTATCCCTTACGCCTATGCCCGGACACCCGAGGAAGCGCCCAAAGCGAACGCGTCTGTATCAGGCAGCGGCGGTTGCCGGAGTGTTTCTCTGCGTTGTGGTACCGGCGTTTGGCGGAAAGGGCGGGAGCCGACCGGCGGCATGGATGGCCGTCGATTCGCCTCAGATGCCGAAGGGGCAGCAGCACACCAGCCGGCATCAAATCGACCAGCTCGAGGATGCCTGGCGGAACGCGATCTTGAAGTCGAACACTGCCGTGATGGACCGACTGCTGGGAGAGGACTACCTGGCCATTACAGCCGCCGGGTTGGTGCAGACCAAAGCCCAAACACTGGCGAACCTAAAGTCGGGACGCGTGCACATGGCGTCACTGAACGTGTCAGACCGCAAGGTGCGGTTCTATGGAAGGACAGCGGTTGTGACCTCGCTGGCCGCGGTGCAGGCCACGACGAGCGAAGGAGACATCTCAGGGAATTATCGCTACACGCGGGTGTATGCGCGCGACTCCGCAGGCAACTGGAAGATCGTGAGTTTTGAGGCGAGCAAGATTCGCGAGCAGAGCGAGCACAAGTAGCGATAGATCCGGGTGGGGATGAATTGGGCTGCGATAAGTCCCTATTACTGTAGTTAATCCTTACAGTTACCATCGAAGTACCTTGTGCGTTGCTCTTCAGCTCATCGCTCCAGTCCCGTTCTATGATTTGGACAGTCGGGACTGTGTATGGGAGATGGAGCATAAGCCTATCCCAATGGACACAACTGATTCACAAGAGGAAGCACGCTCCAGCCAGAGCTTCCCTTGTCAGTTCATGTGCAAAGCATGCTTCGATGGACGCGGCCAGCCATGAACGAAGCCATGTTCGAGCGGATGAAGGAGCGCAACGAATGGGATCGTATCATCGGTCGACGTTGAAGTTCTTCTCGCTCCTGTTTCTTCTACCAGGGCTGGCAGGATTGATTGTCTCGGCAATGATCTCACTCAACTACGGAAACACGCTGCCGAAGATGCCGATCCCGGAGCAATCGCGCACTGTTCCACGCAGCATCAACGGACAGGTGATCTACCAGACCGAAGAAGAAGACCGGCGGCTGAACGAGATAGAGTTTGCTTCGGTTGGGGTCTTCCTGGTTGGTGCAACGCTGGGGCTGATCTACCTGGCAAAATGGGGCATGGCGCGGGCCATTGCGCCGGACGATGAGGACGCAGCCAACGAGACATAGAGCCCCGGCCGGCCGCGCGCCATTCCACTAGAATGAATTGATGCCGGAGCTGCCCGAGGTAGAGACGATTGCGCGCGGCGTGGATGCGCGAGTGCGCGGAGATCGCATTCGAGAGGCCTGGTTCAGTGGGCACAAACAACCCTTCAAAACACCTGCGTCAACGCAAGCGAAAGGCCTGACAGGGCGGACGATTCTGAGCGTGCATCGGACGGGTAAGCACATTGTTTGCGAGCTGGGCGATGCGGGAAGGGACATGCCCTCGGCCCAATGGATTGTGCATCTGGGGATGACTGGGCGGTTGCTGGTGACGACTCCGGAGGGGCCGGTGGCGGCGCACACTCATGCGAGGCTAAGCCTGGAGAGCGGACGGGAGATTCGGTTTGTCGACGCGCGGCGATTCGGGCGGCTGGAGTTTCGCGAGCTGCGGAAGGCGAAAGGATTCAGCGCCGCGGGCGATGAGCCAATGACCATTGGAGCTGCGGAATTTGCCGGGTTGTTTCGCGGCCGAAAGCTGGCCATCAAAGCGGCTCTGCTGAATCAGCAACTGCTGAGCGGAGTAGGAAATATTTACGCCGATGAGAGCCTGTTCCAGGCGGGAATTCGGCCACGGAGGCGAGCTGGGAGGCTGGCCCGGCATGAGTTGGAACGCTTGCGCATGGCTCTTCAGGCGGTGCTCAGTCATGCGATCCGGCTTGGAGGGTCCTCAGTGAGCGACTATGTGGGCGCGGATGGGGCGAGGGGATTCTTTCAACTGGAGCACTGCGTTTACCTGCGGACGGGCCTGCCATGTCGTCGGTGTAGGACGCCTATCAAGCGGATTCTGGTGGCAGGCCGGGGGACACACTACTGCCCGAAATGCCAGGGTTGAGGAAACGAATCTACAGTTTTCGGGATAAAGATAGCCTTATTGCTACCAGAATTCAGAAAAGCTGGACCTTGAAGACAGTCCAAGTGGTTGAAGGCAAACAAGTTCATGAACGGTATCCGGATTGCTATGTAGGGGCTGCCAGTGATGATTGGCTGCTGGAACGAAATCCGGCCAGCCCAGAAAAAAGCAGAGACCCGGCAAGAGCATCCGCCAAGAAGCGGCCTAACACAAGGGAAATACCGGTCGGGGGACTCTGCGGCAGGCACGGTGGAAAACCACCGGCCACACATTTAGCTGGGAGGCCAGTGACCAGCGCAGGAAAGCAGGCGCCACTCCGAAGGAGTGGCGTTTGTGCTTTCGGTGCTTGAACCAGAGCGACCCGGCACGGCGATGACGGAAAGCATCGGCGAAGACCCTGGGGATTGGATACTTGCCAGCCGAGACTGTTGGCTGTAGTATCGGAGATGCCTATCAAGCGGCTGACGCGAGCCACCCGAACAGGGCAGAGCGCGCTCGCCGCAGAGCAAGGACCTTCAGCCGCAATTACTACTTCGCAGGGCACCCGCGGCGGAGACTCCCATAGGAAAAGCAATACCCGAGGAAAACGCTGACCGCACCGGATCGCAGCCGAGATTGACAGAGCCGTATGGATTGGCCCGTGGATTTTGCGCGACATCCGGCGATGGAATGGTTCAGCCGGAGATCAAAACGTACAGGGGAAATCAATGCGTACGGGGATCGAAGCGGAGCGGAGCTTCGGAAAGGGAAACCGGGGATTGAGATTGTGACCGAGCGGGAGTCCGGCGGACTTTCGCGTGAGTCGGGCACGAGCAGCAGGAACAGAGTGAGCCGGCAGCAGGAAGGCAGGCAGCTGGACCCAAAGGCAGAAGAACCCAACCCAGAGCAGCAAAAAGCATACAGCCAGGAAGTAAACGCATGACGACAGATTCGACGCAGCCCCAGATGGAAGTGGGGCCAGCTCAGGCCAACGGGTCAGGGCAGTCGCAGGGGCACAGGCGCCGTCGGCGCCGGCGCAAGAACAAAGGCAGCCAGGGACCAGCGGCCCACACACAACAGGGTCAGCCCCAGGCGCAGTCTCCAGCCCCACCCCAGGCACCGGCGCCCCAACAGCCCAAAGCCCAGCACAGCAACAATAATCAGGGCGGCGGCGGCGGTCAGGGACGCAAGAAGAAGAAGTTCTTCCCGAAGGCGTCCGCCCCGCGACCAGAGCCGGGCAACAGCGTCTCTTACTCGCCAGGAAACGGTTCGGGCGGCGGCAAGCGGAAGATGAGGCAGAAGGGTCCCCGCGAGTTTGTCGGCCCCATGGACCACAGCTATCGCGAGCTGAACGGGAATGTTGCCGACGGCCCTCCTTCGACGATTCAGATCTCAAGCAATGGTCACAACGGGTACTACCAACCGGATCCGTATTTCGCACCGTTCGCCTCGCCTGTACGCGAAGATGCTCCGACCAAGATTCTGTGCTTCATCGACGACCTGTTCTTTCAGGCAAAGATCAACGAAACCTCGAAGAAGCTGGGCGTGAAAGTGGAGTTCCTGAAGGGCGACAAGGACTCCGTGGCGCGGATCACCGACGCTCCGGAAGAGCAATGGCCAGCGTTGGTTGTGTTTGATTTGAATAACCTGAACGCGAAGCCGATGACGCTGATTCCGAAGTTCAAGGCGAAGTTCAAGAAGGCCACGTCGATTGTGGGATTCCTGAACCATCTGCAGGGAGACTTGAAGGCGAAGGCAGTGGAAGCCGGGTGCGACACGGTGATGCCGCGTTCGGCGTTCTCGCAGAGCTTGCCGAATCTTTTGCGCCGCTACGGGCTGGAAGAGGAAGAAGACAACTACCCGCAGCCGGCTTAAGAAGGCTGTGAACAGTGGTCAGTTCCAAGTGCGAGTTTGGGTTTGGACTGAAGCTGAATTCCTGATCCCGTGAGAGATAGACAAAAGGCGTCCGCTTTGGCGGGCGCCTTTTGTTTTGTGCCGAAGACGAATCTACCTTTTGTCGAGGAGAAATCTTAGCCCGGATTTCTCACAGGCTCATTGCTGATTGCGGTGACGCTGGATAGAAAAAGTGTTGGAAAGGCCGTCTTTTCATGGCATAACTGCGTTGTCGAAGCGTGGTTATGGCCGTGCGGAGG
>Ga0182015_10007399_pt1 | contig 10711 bp, 10 predicted proteins | sample 712P3MmetaG_FD_120478 | JGI IMG/M metagenome (GOLD analysis project Ga0182015, IMG submission 120478) | Permafrost microbial communities from Stordalen Mire, Sweden - 712P3M metaG | ecosystem: Environmental > Terrestrial > Soil > Wetlands > Permafrost | place: Sweden: Stordalen | collected... | reverse complement strand
GGCCGTTGACCGGCGAGGTCGAGGTTCCGAACTCGAAATATCACGCGCACCGAGCGCTCATTCTCGCGTCGCTGGCGCCGGGAACGAGCCGAATTCTCGGCCTTTCGGATGCTCGCCACGTGCAGTTCACGATCGACGTGTTGCGCGCGCTCGGTACGAAAATCGAGGTGGAAGGCCAGACGTTGCTCGTCGCCGGGGGCCCCTATCACGTCAAGCGCAAGGTCGTCTCGGTAGGCAGCTCCGGATCGACGCTCTATTTCATGATCGGCTTGGCATCGCTCGCAGATTCGCCCATCACGTTAACCGCCCAAAAGTATTTTCAGCGCCGTCCCGTCGGACCGCTGCTCCAAGCGCTCTCTCAGATGGGCGTTGCGTTCGAATCAAACGGCGGTTGTCCGCCGATCACCATCTTTCCGGGTCAGCCGCGCGGCGGGAAAATCGTCATCCCCGGCACCTTATCGCAGTGGATTTCCGGGCTTCTTCTCCTGGCCCCCTTTTCGAAAGAACCGACGGTCATCGAGGTCGAAGGCGAACTGAACGAGCGCCCATATATCGCGCTAACGGCCGAAATGATGCGCGCCTTCGATCTGCACGTAAAGATCGCGCCGCATTGGCGGCGCTTCGAGATCGAACCCGGACAGCGGCCGCGTCCGGCGACGCTCGAGCTTCCGCCCGACATCGGCTCGGCCGCGTTCGGGCTCGCCGCGACGGCCCTGCATCCCTCGGACGTACTCTTTCGCGGTCTGCAAGCGCTGCCTGGAGAACTTCCGGACCATCCCGAGGGCGGATTTATGGAGATCCTTCGGGAGATGGGACTCCCGATGGCGTATGACGCGCAGGCGCACGCCGTCCGCGTACGGCACTCCGGTATCGAGCTGCGCGCGGTTCGAGTCGATTGCCGCGACATTCCAGACATGCTGCCCGTCTTGTCGACGCTGGGTACGTTCGCAAAAGGTGAAACCGTATTGGAAAATATCGCACACGTGCGTCTCAAAGAGTCCGACCGCGTCGCCGCAATGCTGCAGCTCAATCGCATGGGGGGCCACTTGGAGCTGCACGACGATCGGCTCATCGCGCACGGCGTCTCGCAGCTTCACGGCGCACGTCTTTCGTCTTTCAACGATCACCGCATCTTGATGTCGTTGGCGGTCGCCGCATCCCGTGCGCAGGGACAGAGCACGCTGACCTATCCGAACGCGTACAGGATTTCGTATCCTCGCTTTCTCGACGCGATGCGAAGCATCGGCGTCCCGTTATCGATCTCTGACGGGCCGCACAACGGTCAACATTCGGCAGCGCGGGCGGCGTCGATGCCACAACCCGATCGAGCCGCGCAAATGACGCTGAGCGAGCTGCTGGCGCACCACGCACGCGAAACCCCCCTTGGCCTAGCCGTCGTCGAAACCCGCGAGGGAAACGACGTCGCCCTCACGTGGCAGGAGCTGCTCGAGCGAGTCGAACGCACCACGACGCTTCTTCTGAGTTTGGGCGTGCGCCCCGGCGAACGAGTCGCGTACCAGCTGCCGAACACTCTCGAGTTCGTCGTTATTTCCCTTGCGACGTTGGCCGTCGGCGCCGTGTGCTGCCCCCTGATGCCAATCTTTCGCGAACGCGAAGTCGCCTTCTGTCTGCGGCGTTCCCGGGCGCGCGTTCTCTTCGTTCCCGATGAAGCGCGCGGCCGCAATCACGCCGCGGAGGTCGCGTCCATTCTGCAGGAGGCGTCCGTTTTTAGTGGCGACCTTCCGCTTAAACTGGAGCACGTCGTCGTCTGCGCCGGCGCGCGTAACGCCTACGCTCTTCCGACGCCGGGTTACGACGACACCGTACGCTGGCTGCGCTACCACGACGCGCTGCGTACGATCGACGTCGATCGCAAGGTGCTTGACGCGCAGCCGAGCGATTCCGAAGCGATCGCGCAGCTACTCTTCACCTCCGGAACGTCGGGCGAGCCCAAGGGCGTCCTGCATCGAAACGACGTGCTGATGCGCGCCGCGGCAATGGAGATCGAGCATCTCGGGCTGCGAGCGGAGGACCGCATCTTCGTTCCGTCTCCGCTCGCTCATCAAACCGGATTTCTCTACGGAATGTGGCTAGCGTTGCTCATGGGAGTTCCGCAGATCGTGCAGCCGGTCTGGAGCGCGTTACGCGCACTGCGGGCGCTCAACGACTGGGACGGCACGTTCGTGCAGGCCGCAACGCCGTTCTTGGCGGATCTCGTCGCGGCCGTCGAAGCCGGCGAACGCGCTCCGGCCGCTTTGCGCATCTTCGTTGCAACCGGGGCTGCGGTGCCGCGCGGCTTGGCCGAACGTGCGACGCGCATTCTCGGCACGGCGGTTTGCGGGGCTTGGGGCACCACCGAGTCGTGCTTGGGATCGCTCTCCGCACCGACCGACGAACCGGCGAAGGTTTGGGGAACGGATGGGCGCGCACTGCGCGGAATTCACCTTCGAATTACCGACGGCGAGGGCCGCACGATCTCGCCTGGCCAGGAGGGGCACTTTGAAGTGCAGTCTCCGACGATGTTCGTGGGCTACGCCGATCACCCCGACTGGACGGCCGCCGCCTTCACGCCCGACGGCTGGTTTCGCACCGGCGATCTCGGCGTCATGGACGAGTCGGGGTACGTTCGCATCACCGGACGAGTGCGCGATGTCATCAATCGCGGCGGTGAAAAAATTCCGGTTGCAGAGATGGAACAATTGCTGAGCGATCACCCGTCAATCGCCGAAATCGCGATCGTTGCAATGCCCGATCCGCGCTTGGGCGAGCGCGCCTGCGCCTTCGTCGTGCTGCGCGCCGGCGCGCAGCTCGACTTCGACCGGATGCAGCACTATCTTTACGCGTGCCAGGCCGCCAAACACTATTGGCCGGAACGGCTGGAGATCGTCGGCGAGCTTCCGCGTACGCCGTCGGGGAAGGTTCAGAAATTCTTGCTCCGCGAGCGAGCGAGAGAACTGCGGCCGCACGAACGCCGCAAGGCGAGCGTCTCTTGAAGCAGCTCGACCGGCCCGAGATCTTCGACGACGCCGCCTTTACGGCGCTCGAGAGCGAGATCGCCGCATACGTTGCCGGACGCGCCGAAGAGTGGGCACAACGCATCGAGCGCGAACGTCGGGTTCCATTCGAGCTCTGGGACGAGCTTCGCGATCGCGGCTACCTCTCGCTAGCAGCCCCAGCAGAGTATGGCGGCCGCGGCATTCCGTTCAGTTCGTACCTCCGCCTCATCGAGCTCTTCTCTATGTCGCATGCGTCGATTCGGATGATCGTGCACGTCGTCAACGGCACGTGGCGAGCGATGGACCGTTTTGCTACGCCGCAGCAGCGCCGCGCCTTCGTGATTCCGTCGATCAAAGGCGAGCTGAGGATTGCGTTTACGCTGACGGAACCGACGGCGGGCACCGGAGCCGATCTTCGCTGCAGCGTCGTTCGCGAAGGCGACACCTATTACTTGAGCGGCGAGAAACACCTCATCACGTTTGGAACGATCTGCGATTACTGGCTGCTCTTCGCGCGGCTCGCGGGAACGCGCGGTGCCGACGGGACGGTCGCGCTGCTCGTCGATCGTCACGCGCAGGGAGCCACCGTGACGGAGATGGACGAGTCGATGGGTGTGCGGGGAACCGATCACGGACGCCTCACCTTCGACCGCACGCCGGTTCCGGTAGAGAATCGACTCGGCGACGAAGGGCAAGGACTTGAAATCGCGCTCGGTGGATTCTTGACGCCCAGCCGAATCTCGGTTGCAATGACGTGCGTCGGCCTCGCGCGACGAGCACAGGAGTTGGCGATCGAATACGCCGGCAACCGCGAGACGTTCGGCAAGCGACTCGTGCAGCGCCAAGCAATTCGCTTCATGCTCGCGGAGAACGCAACCGATATCGAGGCGGCGCGCCAGTTGGTACTTCATGCCGCGAGGCGATGGGAAGCAGGCAGTCCCGATGCCGCGATGCTCTCGTCAATGTCGAAGCTGCAGGCCGTCGAAATGCTTACCCGCGTTACCGATAAAGCTCTTCAGATTCACGGCGGCACGGGATATTGGCAACCCAATGCCATCGAGCGAGTCTATCGGGATGCGCGCGCTCAACGATTTGAAGAAGGTACCAACGAGATTCAAAAGACCGTCATCGCTCGCGCGTTGCTGGGCGGGGGATCGGGCACGTGATGCGGCGCTTCGAAGATAAGGTGGCGCTCATCACGGGCAGCTCTCGCGGGATCGGGCGCGCTCTCGCGCTGACGCTGGCGCGCGAGGGCGCCTCGATCGTCGTCAACTACAATCGTAACGCCCGTCTCGCCGATGAAACCGTGCGCGAGATCGAGGCGCTGGGCACGCGCGCGATCTCCGTTCAGGCGAATATGGAGGAGCCCGAAGCGATCGACCGGCTCTTCGACCGCGTCGAAGACGCGTTTGGCCGCCTCGACCACTTCGTCTCCAATGCCGCGGCCAGCGCGTTCAAGAAAGTCTTGGACTTAAAGGCGCACAATCTCGACCGCTCCTACGCGCTCAACGTACGCGCCTTCGTCCTCGGGGCGCAACGCGCGGTGAAACTGATGACCCAAGGCGGTCGCATCGCCGTGCTCTCGAGCTACGGCAGCATCCGAGCCTATCCGACCTACGCGAATCTCGGTTCGAACAAAGCGGCGGTTGAAGCGTGGGTGCGCTATATGGCCGTCGAGTTCGCGCCTCGCGGCATCAACGTCAATGCCGTCAACGGTGGGCTGATCGACACCGAATCGTGCGCCTATTTCTATCAAAACGTCCCTGGAATGGCGCCGATCGAAAGCGTTCTCTCAAAGCTTCCAAAAGCACGCATGGGGACCGTCCAAGAAGTCGCCGACACGATCGCCTTCCTGCTCTCGCCGGAATCGGAGTACATCACCGGTCAAACAATTTGCGTCGACGGGGGGTTGAGCGTCATCGCGCCGCCGTTCTACTCCGATACGACGCCGCCGCTCTCGCTGTAACTGCTTGTTTCAACACACCCTGCAAGCCGGAGCCATCGGTACGCTGCGCCTTGCCAATCGCATCGTCATGGGCTCGATGCATCTAGGGATCGAATCCGACGGCGGCGCGCTGGCCGCATTCTATGCCGAGCGCGCGCGCGGCGGCGCGGGATTGATCGTCACCGGTGGATCGTGCGTCAATCGGGCAGGCGCCGGCGGCCGCAACTACAGCTTCATCAACGAACCTTCTTCGAATGCACCCCTGGAGCGAGCCGCGCGCGCGGTACACGAGGCCGGCGGCCGCATCGCGCTTCAGCTCTTTCACGCCGGACGCTACGCGTATCGTTCCTCGTTTGGGATTCAGCCGGTCGCGCCGTCCGCGATTCCGTCGCGCTTCTCGCCCGATCCGCCGCGCGCGCTGACCGAAGACGAGATTCTCGAAACGATCGGCGATTTCGCGCGCGGTGCGGTCCGCGCGCGCGATCTGGGTTTTGACGCGGTCGAGGTGATGAGTTCGGAGGGTTATCTCCTCAATCAGTTTCTTTCGCCGCTGGCGAACCAGCGTGACGACGCGTGGGGCGGCGATCTCGAACGTCGCATGCGGCTCCCTCGTGCGGTGTTGCGCGAGATTCGCGCGCTTGCCGGTGGCGAGTTTCCCGTGATCTTCCGCATCTCCGGCGCCGATCTGATGAAGGACTCGACGACGGCCGATGAGACGCTCGCGTTCGCACGGGCACTGGCCGACGACGGCGTCGACGCGCTCAATGTCGGCATCGGTTGGCACGAATCGTCGATTCCGACGGTGCAGCAAGTCGTTCCCAGCGGCGTTTGGGTTCCGTTTGCCGCCGCAGTTAAAGTGGCCGTCGGCGAGCTGCCGGTCATTGCAAGCAATCGCATCAACTCGCTGGCGGCCGCCGAGTCCGTCCTCGCAGCCGGAAGCGTCGATTTCATTTCGATGGCGCGTCCCTTTCTCTCCGACGCGAACATCGTTGCCAAGGCGGCGCGCAACGAGGCGGCATTGGTCAACACCTGCATTGCGTGCAATCAGGCCTGCATCGACCGGTCGTTAGTGGACGCGCCGGTTTCGTGCATGGTCAACCCACGCGCGGCGCGCGAGCTCGAGTTCCCTGAAGCGCCGCAGCGCAAAGCGTTGCATCGCCGCTTTGCCGTGATCGGCGGCGGGCCCGCAGGAATGGAGAGCGCGCGTGCGTTAGCCGCGCTCGGACACGCAGTCGAGCTCTTCGAAGCAGAAGGCGAACTCGGCGGCCAGTTTCGCATGGCGCGACGCATTCCGGGCAAACGCGATTTTCACGAAACGATCCGCTATTTTACCAACGAGTTGGCTCGGCTCGGCGTCGTCGTGCGGTTGAACCGCCGGTGCTCCGACGAGGCGGCGCTGCGTGGTTTCGACGCGATCGTGCTCGCGACGGGCGTGTTGCCGCGGCGCCCCCTCTTGACCGGAAGCGATCTTCCTCACGTGCTCACCTACGCCGAGCTGCTGCTCGGCAATCCGGAGGTCGGCGACCAGGTCGCCATCGTGGGTGCCGGCGGAATCGGCGTTGACGTCGCGCACTTCCTGAGTTTCGGCGAAGCGAACGTCGACGAAACGACGCGGTTTCTTTACGAGCAGGGACTGGCTGCGCCGGACGACGGCGCGTTACTCGTGACCGGAAGAAAACAGGTCGCGCTCCTGCGCCGCGGTGCGACGATCGGCAAGGGCATCGGCAAAACGACGCGCTGGACCGTGATTGCCGCATTGCGTGCGGCCGGCGTTGCGACGCTTCCGAATGTGAGCTACGAAGCCATCGTGCAAGGCGGCATTCGCATTCGCGACGCCGGCGGCACGGCGCGCTTGATCGAAGCGGATACGGTCGTGATCGCCGCGGGTCAAGAACCCAACGACTCGTTGTTGGCGCCGATTGCGAAGCTCGGCGTTCCATTTCGCGTCGTAGGCGGCGCCAAAGATGCCGCCGAGCTCAATGCGGTTCGCGCCTTCGACGAAGGCCTGAGAGCAGCCCACTCTTTGTCTGCGTCAATGTCATTCTGAGCTCAAGCGTAACGTGTGCGTTCGTCGCGGCGATAGACGAGGACTGCGGTGACGGCAAATACCACCGTGTACGTCGCAAGTCCCAGCAGCGCCGGCGCCGCGCTGCCTCGGCCGGTGATGCTCCACACGAGATTCGCAAACTCGCGAGTCGGCAGATACGGCGAGATCGCCTGCACGAACGGCGGCAAGAGTTTCGGCGGGATCCACAAACCCCCGGCGTAGGCGAGCAACAGATTCGTCGCGGTTGCGATCGGCATGGCGGCACGCGCCGAAGCCCAGTAGCCAATGGTAATTCCGATAAACACGAACGGCACGCCGCCGGCGATGCAATACAGCAGCACCAGCAACCATTGAACGAGGCTCAAGTGGATCGGCGTAAATGCGAGGGCAACCAGCGCCACCACTGCGGCGGTGGCCAAGGCGAAAATCATCGCGGTCACGATGCGCGCGGTAAAGCGCTCGATTGCCGTGACAGGCAACGTGCGCAGATACCGCTCCCACGGACGTCCGCGGTCGAGGGCGATGTTGACGCCGAACTGATAGAACGTCACGCCTACAACCGCAAACACCATGAACGCCAATGTCAAGAATGCGGCGTTCGCCGAACTCTCCCGCGCAAACGACAGATCGAAAAACACGAAGAACATCGCCGGAAAGACGACCGTCGGGACGACGTACCCCGGCCAGCGAACCAGATCGAGGAACGTCATCGTGACATGCGCGCGCACCAGCGTCAACGCGTTCATGATGTCTCTCCCGTAAGCGAAAGAAAGGCCTCTTCCAACGATGGCCGCGAAATTTCGAGATCGGCGAACGCCGCGCCCGAGCGAACCAAATCGCGAACGTATTCGTCGGTATCTTCAAGCGTCACGACCACCGGGCCACCGAGTCCAATGTATGACAAGCGTCGCGTGCCGGTGCGCGCACGCAACTCCTGCGTGCTGCCGTCGAAGAGCAGCCGTCCGTGGTTGATCACCATAATCCGCGACGCGTGCGCCTGCGCTTCTTCGAGGTCGTGCGTGGTGAAGAGAATCGAACCACCGCCCGACGCGTTGCGCACGGCCTCCCATAGGCGACGCCGAGACTGGACGTCGAGTCCGACCGTCGGTTCGTCGAGCACGACGAGTTCGGGATTGCCGATAAAGGCCAACGCGAGCGCCAACCGGCGTGACTGCCCGCCGGAGAGCGTGTTCGCCCGGCGCCGGCGAATCTGCTCGAGCCCGAACGCCGCACGCGTTTCATCCAGCGACGCCGGCGCCGGATAATGCTGCGCGACGAATGCGAGGATCTCGTCGACCCGAAGCACGTCGGGAAATCCCGTATGCTGCGGCGTGACGCCAAAGCGGCGGCGTACGCAAACGTCCTGCGGCGAACCATCGAACACCGTGACCGCGCCCGCATCGCATCTGCGGATGCCCAGGGCGATCTCGAGCGCCGTCGTTTTCCCGGCGCCGTTGGGACCGAGCAGCGCGACGACCTCCCCACGTTGCACACCGAAGGAAAGACCTTCGAGCGCCCGGATCGCGCCATACGACTTGACGACGTCTTCAAACGCGAGGATCATGACGTCGCCTTCAAGAGCGATTGCAACTCGGTCACATGGCTTGCGAACGCTTCGCGCCCGCGTTTTGTCAGCCGGTACCGGCTGAGCGGACGGCGATTGGCGAAACTCTTCTCCTCCTCGACGTAGCCGGCATCGACGAGCTTGCTCAGGTGCGCACCGAGGTTGCCGTTGCTGACGTCGAGCGAGCGCGCCAGCTCCGAGAACGCGATCCAATCGAAGTTCAGAAGCTCGGCAACGACGCCGAGTCGCACTTTCGAGAGCAACAGCTCGTCCATGAATCCGGCTACTCGCGCGCGAGCAGCTCGCTCGCGCCGAAACCGGCATACCCGACGAGCATACCGGCACCCAATACATATCCCGCAATCCCAGGCGACGCGAAATTCGCTACGACGAGCGAAACGACGACGAGCACGCCGGCGATCTGCGCGCGGCGGTTGCCATGCATGCCGATATAGAGGAGCACGATCGCCTCCGCGACGCTCCAGATCGCCGAGGACGCCAGACCCGGGAAGATATTGAAGACCGCGACGTCGACGACGAAGGCCAAGCCGAGCGTCAACCAGAGCACGTTAAAAAATTCGCGCTGCAACAACGAGCTGCGCTGCAGCACGCGGCACGTTTGCCTGCCGCGAACGATCGAAAACGCCACGCATGCGGCGATGATGATCGGAACCGACCACGCCGCTGCGCGCGGAAGCAATCCGACGTGCACCAACTGGAAGAGCACCGTAATATAGGCCGATCCGATGCCCCAAACCACGAAATGCTCGCCGCCCGAGTAGAGCCGCTGTTGCGACTCCGCCAGGATACGATTGACCATTTCGAGATGATCTTGGGCCGCGGCGGCGTCGAGCGGTTCCACGCTCACAGCTCCCGCATCCCAAGGAGCAGAGCGAACGCGGCGACCAGCCCGAGCGCCCAAACGCCCGCGTCGGCGACGGGATTGCCGTGCGCCACGTCCCAGACGACCGCCATCCCCAAACCGAAGGCCCCCCACACCATGAAGAGCTTGCCGGCGCAGTGCGCATCCTTCGGAATAACCGAGTACATATTGGCCTCCAGAGTAGTCTGTATTTTAGATTACTCTATGTTTACCATGTATGGAACTCAGCCGTCAAGCCATCCGAAGCACGCGGCTTCGTTGACGGCGGCGCTTGCGGCTGGTATCGTACCGAGGTTATGTACGCGATCATTGAGGCCGACGGCAAGCAATACCGAGTCGCCGAGGGCGACGTCATCCGCTGCGATCTGGTCTCCAGCGAAGTCGGCTCGGACGTTACCTTCGATCGTGTCGTGCTCGCGGCAAGCGACGATAGCGTCGCCGTCGGCAACCCGATGGTGAGCGGCGCCTCGGTTACCGGAACCGTTCTGCGCCAAGCCAAGGACAAGAAGATCCTGGTTTTCCGCTACAAGCCGAAGAAGCGCGTCCGTAAACTCAACGGCCACCGCCAACCTTTCGCCGAAGTCAAAATTACCAAGATCACGCTGCCCTAGCGGCGTGTAGCCACACTCCGTGCTCGAGGTCACTTTTTACCGCGACGGACACAATCGCTTCGCCGGAATCTCCGCCTATGGTCACGTGGATTTTGCCGAACACGGCCAGGATATTGTGTGCGCTGCGGTTTCGGGCATTCTCCAAGCTGCCCGACTCGGGCTCGAGCACTACGGCGGGGGCGCCCTCACCGCATTCCAGCACGAGGGAGAGTTCGACGTCATGCTCGACGACGGCCGGCGAGATCTCGAAAGCATTGCGGCCATCATGATGACCGCCGAGCTTGCGGTTACGCAGGTTGCCCGTCGTTTCCCGGAGCACGTGAGCGTGGCGCACGAAAAGGTATGAACAGCGCGAGAGACCGCATCTCGGGACGGGTAACAAACCCCGTATGGCTCGGGTAATAAAGTCGACAGGTCGAAGGAGGCCGCAGGATGTCTGAAAGTTTTCGAACCACCCCGTCCGACCAACCGTGGTCGAGTTCGTCGAGCCCCGGAAACGGCTATCAAAGCGCTTTCGGCGATAAGCGTTCGAGCGACGAGGATGCCGGCGAAGCCGGTAAGGTCGTGCTCGCCGGCATACTGGGCGGCCTGCTCTCAGCTGCGGGCTATCTGATCTACCGGCGCCTTCCCGACGAACAAAAGGAGCGGCTTCACACTCAAGTACG
>Ga0182015_10007396_pt1 | contig 10717 bp, 9 predicted proteins | sample 712P3MmetaG_FD_120478 | JGI IMG/M metagenome (GOLD analysis project Ga0182015, IMG submission 120478) | Permafrost microbial communities from Stordalen Mire, Sweden - 712P3M metaG | ecosystem: Environmental > Terrestrial > Soil > Wetlands > Permafrost | place: Sweden: Stordalen | collected... | reverse complement strand
CTCCAGCCTGAGTAAAGCTCCGGGAAGCATGACAATCGGGACAGATCTTGAAGAAAATCCTCCACCTCCTCGTTCGATACAAGATATGGCTGCTGGCGCTATTTAAGCCCCTGGGCTTCTGGGGAGTGGGCGGCATTGCCTTTCTCGACGCCGCAGCCTTGCCGGTGCCGATGGATCTGATCATGGCCGGCTACGTCTGGGCCAACAAAAAGCATTTCTACCTCTACGTGATCGTCGCGGCGGCGGGCTCAGCGCTCGGCGGCTTGGTTCCCTTCTTGCTGGGCCGGGCGGGCGGCGAGCTGTTGCTCATGAAACGGATTAATCGCGCCCGTTATGAGCACCTGCGGGACCGCTTCGAAAAACAGGAATTCCTGGCCCTGATGATCCCTTCGATCCTGCCCCCGCCCACACCCTGGAAACTCTTCGTGATTGCGGCCGGGGTCTTCGAGATGAAGGTGAGCACTTTCCTGCTCTCAGTCTTTGTGGGCCGAGTGATCCGCGACATGATCACCGCAATCCTGACCATCGAGTATGGGCCGGAGATTGTGAATATAGCCCAGGACCTAGCCACCCGGCACAGGGGTGTCCTGCTGGCCGGGCTGGCGGGCCTCCTCGCCTTACTGGGTTTTTGGGCATGGCGGGCAATGCGGAAAAGGCGGGGCAAACCGGGCGTTGATGCGGAACCTGCAAGTGACCGGGACTGTATCAGATGGGGAAAGGAAACTGCAGATCCCTCCACTGCGCTACGCTCCGGTCCCACGGCAGGCCGGGACAGACGGGATGACAAATCATAAATTGGTTCAGGACCTTATCGTTTGTCCTGCAGACGGGCCGCAGGGTCAGCATTCATCGCCAACCTTTGTCATCCCGCCTGTCGCGGCTTGCCGTGGGACCGGACCCGGATTTCCTACTGTACAAGCTTGTTTTTTCGTCTATGCCGTCTTGACCGCATTGCCGGCATGGAAGTGAATCAGCCGGCTGGCCAGTTGGGGCGTCGCAAAGGCAAGGCCGGCGACCAGCACCGTCGAGATAAGGTCATTGCGATAGAACGGCAACGCGGCGGCATAGCAGGTGGCTAGCCCCCCGGCCGAATGCGGGTACATCCCGGAGCTGGCCCAGACGGCGAAGTTGCTGACCGCGAAAAACGAGGTAGCCGAAATCGCAGAGGCGCCCACGATACGGCCAGCTGAGGCACTGGACTTCAGCATGAATGCTCCCAGCAGAATTACGGCCGCGTACCAGGCCCACGTAAGCAGATAGCTTTGCACGTGAAATGGATAGCGATAAACAAAGGTCGTAAGGTAGTAATCCGTGCCCGCGAGCAGGGCGACCGGCAACACCGCTTGCATCAAAGGACGCCGGGCACCGAAATAGAGCAGCCCACCGCCGACCGCCGTAAAGTTGAGCCACGCAGGATGCGGAGCCAACCTGCTGACAATCGCCAGCAGAATCAGGAAAAGAGCAAACATCAATCACCTCGCGAACGCAAACGGGTCAGTTCTCATTCTGCGGATGCCACACAGCGTGGTCAATCCAATATGTTCACAGGATACAAGGTAATGTTTGCGACGCCAATAGAGCCGGCCATCCGCCTCACCTCTGCAAGCGGTTATCCATGACCATGGCGTCGATGCCCCCACCTGGAGTGACGTAGACCCAGCCGCTCAACGGCGCGGTGGTTCCAGTTCCTTTGCCACGAAACAAGACAGGATAGGCAAACCTCAGGTCTCTGAACTCGACCGCCGTATCCAGGGGCTGGGGAGCGAGTTCGTCGGAGGCAACAAGGTTGGCGTGTCCCCGATCCGTGATCACGGGGAATTTTGCCCAGTCCAGATACACGCGGCCCAGCCAGGAGCGCTTCGCGGCCGTGGTCGCGGGGGTAACCGGCGGCTTGAAGATCACGTCATCCTGGTCGCTGGTGTCGACCGTCTCGGTCCACGTGTTGACCGAGCCGATCTGGTAGTAGCCGGCGGTCTCGACCACGGCAAACCAGTGGAAGGGATTACCTGGATAAGGCTCGACTCCTGCACGAAGCATGGGCTGGTCGCCGAAGCGCGTATCGGCCACCAGGTGCATCGCCCGATGATGTTCAACCGCGCGCACCCCCCAGTCGATCCCGGCCAGCACGAGCGCAGCGATGGCCCAGCCGCGGCCACGGAACTGGGGTTTCCGTGCACCTATCTCGCGATCTGCCAGCCCGAGTATGCCGGGGATGACCAGGCCAAGCAGCAACGCGGCGAAGATGACAGGCTCGATGATGAAGACGATGTCCAGCTCGTACCATTTCGGGTTGAAGGGAAAGAACGGACGAACGCCGTAGTTATTGGTCCAGTCGAGAAAGATGTGGCTGAGCGCCGCCAATAACGAAAAGAGCCACACCAACGCCCAGCGTGGCGGAATGGGTGGCTGCCTCCGCCGGAAGCGACTCCAGAGCCAGACGACGCCGGTGACGGCAAGTGCGACCAGGGGAGCGCCAAGAAAGCTGTGCGTGATGCCGCGGTGATGCTGAAAGGCGGCCACCGGCCCGCGGAATCCCCACAGCATATCCAGGTCTGGCGCCTCGGCGGCCAGGGTCATGGCCAGCGTAGCGTAAGCCGTTCTGCGATTAAAGCCGGAGCGGCCGAGGCATGCCCCGGTAAGGAAATGCGTGACGGGTTCCATGGATCGGATTTCCTATTTCTGTGCGCCAACGAGAGTATCTCAGAGCGGCTTTTCTTGAGAAAAAGCCGCGCTAACCCCGGCGGAGTCGGTGTACACCGATAGGAAATCCGATAAGCGGATCGATCCTCGCTGAAGTTTCTATAATGCACGCTATGTCTAAAACCCAATCCAGCGGTGCGGCGCACCTCAAGCAAGCCGGAAAGCGAATCGACGAGCTGCGTGACGAGCTCCGCCACCACGAATATCAATATCACGTGCTGGATTCCCCCGAGATCTCCGATGCAGCCTACGACGCCCTAATGCGGGAGCTGCGCAGGCTTGAGACCGAGTATCCAGAGCTGGTTACTCCCGACTCACCCAGCCAGCGCGTAGGTGGCAAGCCGAAGGAAGGCTTTGCCAAGGTGCAGCACTCGCGGCCCATGCTCTCGATCGACAACGTAAACGATGAGCAGGAATTGAGCGACTGGGAGCAACGTGTGCAATCGCTGCTGGGCGGCGCCGAAGTGAGCTATGTATGCGAGTTGAAGATGGATGGGGTGTCGCTGGCGCTGCACTATGATGCCGGCCCTGGAGGCAGTGCGCTGTTGCGGCGCGCTTTGACGCGCGGCGATGGAGTGACGGGCGAGGATGTGACCACCAACGTACGCACCATTCGGTCCGTGCCGCTCTCGGTTTCAAAAGAGCGGTTGCGTCAGGCGAAATTGCCCCAGAGCTTTGAGGTGCGGGGTGAGGTGGTGATGCCGAACCAGGCCTTTCTGAAAATGAACCGCGAGCGCGAAGAACAGGGACTGGCGCCGGCAGTCAACCCCAGGAACGCAGCCGCCGGGACCATCCGGACCTTGGAACCCAATATCGTGGCCCAGCGGCGGCTGGACTTCTATGCCTACTTCGCCCTGCAACAGGGGGAATCTATCTTCCCCGAGCAGCTGATGGCCCTGGATGCGTTGAGCGCAGCGCGCTTTCGCGTGAATCCTCATCGCAAGGCATTGCACACACTGGACGAGTTGCTCGCCTTTGTCGCCTGGGCTGAAGGACAGCGCCAATCGTTGGGCTACGAGATCGACGGCGTGGTCATCAAGGTGAACCAGACCGCCCTGCAACGGCGGCTCGGCTACACCGGCCGTGCGCCGCGCTGGGCCGTGGCTTACAAGTTCACGGCTCGCTCCGGCATTACGCAGGTGGAAGACATTGCCGTACAGGTGGGGCGCACGGGCAAGATGACGCCGGTAGCCCTGTTGCAGCCGGTATTCATTGGGGGTACGACGGTAAGCCGGGCGACGCTGCACAACGCGGACGAAATCGAACGCCTGGGACTAAAAATCGGTGACTGGGTCTTGGTCGAGCGCGGCGGCGACGTGATCCCGAAGGTCGTGGCGGTGGTTGAGGATCAGCAGCATCCTCGGGGAGAGAGGATCTTTGCTTTTCCCGCTCACTGCCCGGTATGCGGTAGCGAGGTAGCGCGTGCCGAAGGCGAAGCGGATTACCGGTGCGTGAATGTTGACTGCCCAGCTCGCCTTAAAGAGAGCGTTCTGCATTTTGCTTCGCGCAAAGTGATGAACATCGACGGGCTGGGCGAAGCGCTGGTGGTGCAACTGCTGGAGCGACAAATGCTAACCAGCGTCGCCGGGCTCTATGCGCTCGATGAAGCGCAATTATTGGAACTGGAGCGGATTGGACAGAAGACAGCGCAGTCCCTGATCGCGGAGATTGAAAATTCGAAGAAGGCGCCGCTGAACCGCGTGCTCTTTGGATTAGGCATTCGATTCGTTGGCGAGCGTACGGCCCAGTTGCTGGCCGAGGCGTTTGGCTCCATGGATGCGCTGATGGCGGCCAGCGTCGAGGAACTCGAGGCGGTCGACGAAGTGGGCCCGCGCGTGGCCCAGGCGATCCAGGAGTTTTTCGCCGAAGCAAAGAATCGCGAGCTGGTGGAACGGCTGCGCCAGGCTGGCCTGACCTTCACCGCAGAAAAGAAGCGGAAGTCGTCCCAACTGGAGGGTCTGACGTTCGTGCTGACAGGCGCCATGGCCGACCTGACGCGTGAAGAGGCAAAGGCCAGGATCGAAGCAGCCGGGGGGCGTGTTTCGGGCTCGGTCAGCAAGAAGACAAGCTTTGTGGTCGCGGGCGAAGACGCAGGATCGAAGCTCGACAAAGCGCGGGACCTGAAGGTTCCGGTGATCGAGCAAGCCGAGCTGCTCGAGATGCTGGGCTGAGTAACGGTGGGTGCCCCACGTTCGCCCCGGCGTACGTGGGACGAAAAAGACGGCGACCCGGATTTCCTGTCACGCAGGACCAGACAGGACTGCGTGTGCGGCTTTCTTTAAGGAAAGCCGCATGGAGTTCGACAACGCCACGAACTTCGACAGGAAATCCGGGGGAAGCCCACCATTGCTCTTGCAAATCGCGACGCGGAAGTAAGTGCGGTCGCACCACGCTGGGAAAGCATTGGAAACAAATCATCATAGTCCCAGGTACGCTGGGGCGAACCTGGGGCACCCAGCGCTTCGCTTAGGAACAGATGTGGACCTGGGCTAGCTAGGACTTGGGCGCGAAGTAGCCCTTCTTGGCCCGCACCATGTAGCGTCGGTCTAGCGCCACAAGGTAGATGGAGCGGAATGCCCCGTCAAGCTTGAAGTCCGCTGGACGGTAGGCCAGCGAATACTGGCTGCGCAGCTCCTCCTCGATGTCATGAAAGCTGCCAGACATGTCTTCAATGCGATGAGGAAAGAATGGAAGGCCCCCAGTGGCTTCGGCCATTTTTCTCAGCACGTCATCGCCTCGGTCGCGGCTGGGGCTAACGTTAGTGCTGATCGTGTAAATGATGGTTTCGGCACGCTGGCACATTTTGATGGCGTCGTCCGGATAGGCACGGCTCTGATTGTCGTCTCCATCGGAAATCACAATCAGCGCTTTGCGCACGCCCTGTACCGTGCTTGGTACATTGAGAAGCTGATCGCGGCAGGCAGTGTATACGGCGTCGAAGAGGGCGGTGCCTCCCCCTGGCCGCAGCTTGGTGATGCCCGCCTCGAGCAGATCCTGATCGTTGGTGTACTTCTGCGTGACATAGGGCGTGACGTCGAAGCCCATGACGAAGGCGAGATCCGTCTGCGGACGGACTACCTGTTGCAGAAACTGGATCGCGGCGCTCTGCTCGAACTCAAAGCGTTGCCGGATCGACGTACTGGCGTCGATCATAATGCCGACCCGCAGGGGCAGGTTTGTCTGCTGGGTAAAGTTGAAGACCTGGGCGGGAGCTTTCTGGTTGTCCAGTAGGGCGAAGTCTCTTTGCTGCAGGTTCTGGATGAACCGGCCATGCTTGTCGGTCACAGTGAAGATCAGGTTCACTTCGTTGACGTTGGTCCGAATGGTGAAATTGCCATCGTTCTGACCAGTTGCGCTCTGACCGCCGCTCGGGGCTTGGGGCACGGCACCGAGAGCTCCTGCCGCGAGCTTGCCTGAAGCGGGCGCTTGAGCGGCCGGTGTCTTGGCGCTGCTTGCCGGAGCAGCCGGCTGCGACTGGGCGAGGGCAACGGCCGGAATCAACAGGAGTGCCAATCCGAGCACTCTCACCGCTCGTGAGCGTTCGCCGGAACGGGCGTCGTTCCCCCTAAAAGAAGTGTCCGCGAGCCGGGAGACAGCCAGACGCAGGCAAGAATTCATTGAGATCATAAGGGCCCTTCTCATTTTAGAGTATCGCGGCGGCCAACGAGGCCCATAGCGTCTTCTCAGTTACTGAGACGTCCCACACTACTTCCCCGTTAGGCACCTGGCTCAAATCACTCCTCAGGGTCATTCTGGGTGGCTATGCGGGGCGGGCCGAGTTTTGCCATGAAGTCTTTCAGATCGGCAGGAAGGTTGGAAACAAGGCTGATGCGCTCACCGGTGCTGGGGTGCGCGAACTCCAGTTCCGCGGCATGCAGGAAGTTGCGTTCCAAGGCGAGCCGCGGGAGCACGGCGACACGCGCATGCTTCCCGCTTTCCGCCAGGGGCACGATCAAGCTGGACGCGCCGTAAAGGGTGTCCCCGACGACGGGATGGCCCAGCGATGCCATGTGAACACGAATCTGGTGGGTACGCCCAGTCTCGATACGAACGGAGATCAGCGTGAAGCGGCCGTAAGCGCCCTGAATGCGCCGCAGCACCTGCCAGTGCGAGACCGCGGCCCGGCCTCCTTCGCGGCGCGTGGTCATGCGAGTCCGGCGGACGGCGTCGCGGCTTATGGATGCATTCACCGTTCCCGTGTCTTGCGCAAGATCGCCCTGCACCAAAGTGAAATAGGTTTTTCGAACCTGGCGGCGTGAGAACATCGACGCCAGCCTGCCATGGGCAGTGTCATTCTTAGCGACTACGATGAGGCCGCTGGTCTGCTTGTCAAGGCGGTGCACGATTCCCGGACGCAGCGGACCGCCGGAGGAAGAGAGGTCGCGCAGGTGGTGCAACAGGGCGTTGACCAGCGTGCCGCGATTGCGGGCATCCTCGGTAGCGCCGGAGCCGGCATGGACCATCATGCCGGCTGGTTTATTGATCACCGCCAGGTCGTTGTCTTCATAGACAATTTCCAGCGGAATCGCCTCCGGGATGGCGCGCAAAGGCGGGGGCTGGGGATCGCCCAGGATGGAAATACTCTCGCCTCCGCGTACCTTGCGCGACGCCTTGGCTTGCTTGCCCTCGATCAGTACGCTGCCCTGCTCGAGCAACAACTGCACCCGGGAGCGGCTGATCTCCCGCAGTTGCTGGGCCAGGAAGAGGTCGAGACGCTGGCCGTTTGCCTCTTCGGGAACGCTCAGCTGGCGCAATCGCGTTTCGTCAGCCACCCTGGGAGACCTGTGCGGCCTGGGGGCGATGCAGCCATAAGAGGCCTCCCGCGAGCACCATGGCCACGGCAACCAGCTGCGTGACCGTGATCAGGCCTGAAAAGAGCACACCGTTCCCGCCGTCTCCGCGCAGGAAGGCGAGCAGGAAGCTGGACAGACCGCCCAGGAAAAGCCACGCGCCCAGGATTTCTCCGTCGTAATGAGGACGATGCAGCAACCAGAGCAGGACGACGAAGAGCACGAAGTCTACCAGGCTGGCGTAGATCTGCGTGGGGTGCAGGGGCACGCCGAGCGGAGTTCCGGGCACGGCAGCCGGGCTGTTGAAGACTACCGCCCAGGGCAGGCGCGTTGGCGTCCCGTAGTCACATCCAGCTTCCAGGCAGCCTATGGAGGCGACGGAGCTACCCAGCGCCAGGCTGGGGGCAAAGGCATCGGCCGTGCGCCGGATGGGAAGGCCTGCGTGCAAGGCGTACAGCACTCCCGTCGCGAGGGCGATCGCGAGGCCTACTGGCCCGGCGCCAAAGCCGTGCGCCCCGGTGAGACCCACGCTCAAGGCGCGAGCCCCGTAATGGGGCCATTGCAACAGGATCGAAAGGAGCCTGCTCCCAACCAGGGCAGCGAAGATGGCCAGGAGGGCTAAATTCCAGATCTTGTCGGTATTGAGGGAGAGCAGGCGGGCGCTACGAATGCAGACCACGAGCGAAAGGATCGTGCCCAGGGCAACCAGGAATCCATAGGTCGGCAGGACGAGGCGGCCGAACTGGAAGAGATGCGGGTGCACAGGGAGAGGAAGACGAAACCGACCCACTGGGCCGTGTAGCAGTGCGCCGGTGAACCCGTCCTAAGACGTTGGGACTCCCCGCAGCTCTTTAGGCATTCCGGACTGGCGGACACTGCGCACGGAGCCGATTGTTCGAGTCGAGTCCCGGTTCAATGAATGTTGGTTCAACCAGCGTTAACTGCCGCACCTGCTTCGCAGGCCGGTCTCTGAATGGATGCTAACGTCAGCGGAGCTGGTTGGCAAGTGACCCGACGGGGGGATTGCCAGCCGCATCGGATGCCGAAGCCGGGATGCCGGCGAGAAGTTCCTCGGCGAGCACGGAATCCAGCAGGCCGGAGAGGCTCCTTGCACGGGTGTAGAGGATGGTATTGGTCTCGCTCACGGTGCCTCTGAGCAGGCGGCAATGCTCTTGCAGCCTCATGAGTTCATCGGCGATGTTCAGGGCCGCGAGAACGGCCACGCGCAGCGAGTCGACCGTGCTGCCGTTCGCGGAGACAGCCCGCATCTTGTTGTCAACCGTCTCTGCCAGCTTTTGAATGTATTCCGGATCGTGGGCGCGCAGATGATAGGTCTGATCGTAGATATCTACGCTGACTGAGGTGGTGGAACGCCGGACTTCCAGGTTACTTTCTGCCATGTCTCACCGTTCACTCGCCCAATTCGTCAATATGCTTGAGCAGGCGCTCGATGCGCTGCCGCACGGATTCCCGATCCTTTTGCAGGCCGGAGAGTTCATCTTCGAGCCGGGCAATGTGGGCGGCCTGTCCCTCTTCGAGCCGGGCAATTTGGGCGGCCTGTTCCTCCACCCGATGGGTGAGTCGCGCGGCGTGTTGTTCGCCCGAGATTCGGAGCTCACGTTCGCCTTTGAGCAGTGCAACGGTGCGCAGTACGCGTTCTTCGAGTGCCTGAAAGTCGTCTGCGGCCATAGTCATCTCGGAGGGGTGTTCTGCCAGCGTGGACATCGGTGCCTCGTGTCACAAAAGGGGGTTGCGTTCTGCAGAGAGTATAGCGCCAGACCTCGCTGTCTCCTAAGAAAGACGCCCGACCGCAGTATCTCAAATTGTTCCCTACACAGTTTGTTCCTGTGGATCCCACCCTTCGCAAAAAACGCGAAGGACCCCGGATTTCCTACTGCGCGGGCCCAGCTATGGCAGCGCGTGCGGCTTTCTTTACGGAAAGCCGCATGAGGTTCGTTGACTCCACCAAGCCTTACAGGAAATCCGGGGGGATGGGGCACCCGGAGGGCTGCTGGAATGGAAAAACGCAAGCCCTTGCGTCCCGCTGGGTAAATTTCCCCGAACATTGCTCCAATAACCTTGCAGAATCTCTGGGAAGAGCTCCGGGTGCCCCATCCTTCGCGCTCTTTGCGAAGGGTGGGATACACGACCTTCTTCCTTTAGATGCGTTGCCGCCCGCCCAGCGACTCCAGGGCGGCGATGACGGACTGTGAATAACTTTGCAGCTCTTCCTCGCGCAGCGTTCTCTCCAGCGCCTGGAAAATCACCCGGATGAGGATGGAAAAATGCCCGGCGGGCAAGGATTGCCTGGCGCCTTTTCCGGAGTCGCCGCGAAAGATCTCTCGCGGGGCGAAGCGGGTGAGCTCGGCGATGTGCAAGTTGCCAAGGGCCTCTGCGATCGCCTGCCAGCGCACCGCATCGGCAAAAACAAAAGAGAAATCGCGCTGGACCGGCTGAAAGCGCGAGAGCTCCGGTGCGATCGGCTGGCGCAAAGGCAGGCGGTAGAGACGGTCGAGATAAATTTCGCACACATAAACGCTCTGCCTGATTTTGCGCTGTTGCGCCTCGGCCGGGTCCAATTGGCCGATCCAGGCGACGGTGATGCCGTCGGCCACGGCGCGTGCCGAACGCCCGGGATGCAGCCACGCTGGCGTGATTCCCGCGCCGGCTTCAAACGTGTCGAAATAGAAGGAGCGCGCCGCAAACTTCTCCACCATGTCTTCAACCGTGCCCTTCAGATCATAAAAATCGATCGCGTGAGCAGGCAGTTCCGGCCCGCTCCAGATAGCTCCAGAGGCGCCAAGCGCGAGGGACGGACGCTCGTCGACACGCTCCGGGTTGCCGCTGAAAACGGTGCCCCTCTCGAAGAGCTGGACATCGCTGACGTTGCGGTTGAGATTGTTGGCGAGCATGGTGAGCATCCCGGGCAACAACGAGGGACGCAGCATGCCAGCCTCTTCGTTGAGTGGATTGCCCATGGCCACCGCAACGCCCGGCTGGGGCGCAAATGTAACCGCGTCAGTGGCAGAGCAAAAGCTGCTGGATACGGCTTCGTTCCAGCCCAGCGCGAGCAGCGTCTGGCGAATGACCGTTTCCTTGCTCGCGTGGGGAGTCTCACTGACAATTCCGGGAAAGCTGGGAAGCGTGTTGGCGAAGCGGTTGTAGCCGTAGACGCGGGCGATCTCCTCGATCAGGTCGATCTCGCGTTCCAGGTCCAGTCGCCAGCT
>Ga0182015_10007395_pt1 | contig 10719 bp, 8 predicted proteins | sample 712P3MmetaG_FD_120478 | JGI IMG/M metagenome (GOLD analysis project Ga0182015, IMG submission 120478) | Permafrost microbial communities from Stordalen Mire, Sweden - 712P3M metaG | ecosystem: Environmental > Terrestrial > Soil > Wetlands > Permafrost | place: Sweden: Stordalen | collected... | reverse complement strand
GCCCCCGCCCACTTCGTCAACACCCTCAACCAAGCCCGATCTCAGCATAGGCATGTATTTGTACGGGCGCAGCACCGCTGCGCCCCAAACGCCCAGCCCTATCCCCGAAATCGCAAGCAACTCCAAATCCCCAGCACAGTACCGGGACTGTCCCTTCCGTGCCCAAAAACTGTCCCGCGAACAAGTTGTCTCCGTCCCTCTCAGAACTTAGCATGCGCTCACCCTGGTATTTGTCCACGCTAGGCACGCTCTCGTAGCGAATCCGAATAGAGCTATCAAAAATTCTAGGATAAGGAAGACTCGACGTTGAACTCTGCGCGCTCCAACCGAGGCATCGGCCTCGTGTTCGCCTTCGCTCTCTTCACCACATCATTCTGGATCTCCGGCTGCACCGGCATGGCCAGCTCCTCAACCGCCGCTGGCAACCCCAGCCCGCAACCCGCCGCGACCTCTCAACTAAAAGTCTCCCCCGGCGCAGTTTCCGTTTCCACCATAGTAGGCACACCCGGCGCGCAAACCGTCTCCGCAACAAACACGGGAACCACCGCCGTTTCGATCAGCCAGGCCAAGCTCACCGGAACCGGTTTCACCACTTCAGATCTCACCCTGCCCGCAACGGTTGCCGCGGGCGCAACCAAGACCTTCTCCGTCGCCTTCTCCGCGTCGGCACCCGGCACCGTAACCGGAAATCTCTCCCTCATGACCACCGCTAGCTCCGCTCCCATCGTCGTTCAACTCAGCGCCACCGCCACTCCCGCTCCAACTCCGACTCCATCTCCTACCGCAGTTACCTCCGTGACCGTCTCTCCCTCCTCAACCACCACCGCCACAGGCGGCACAATTCCATTCACCGCCACCGTTCAAGGCGCCACCAACACTTCCGTCACCTGGGCTGTCTCGGCCGGCACAATCACCTCCGCGGGTGTCTACACCGCGCCCGCCACCACCGGCACCGCGACCATCACCGCCACCAGCGTCGCCGACTCCACCAAGTCCGCCACCGCTACAGTCACAATCGGAGCGCAAACCGTCACGGCCGTCACCGTTTCTCCCACCACCGCTTCCCCCGCAACCAACGGCACCCTCCAATTCCACGACACCATCACGGGCTCCGCCACCAACCAGTCCGTAACCTGGACGGCAGCCCGCGGCGCCGTCACCTCCGCCGGCGCCTACACCGCTCCCACCAGCGCAGGCGGCGACACCGTCACCGTCACTAGCGTCGCCGACACCACCAAATTTGCCTCGGCCACCGTCACGGTCAGTGCTCCGGTCGCAGCCGGTGCTCTCCCCGCCTTCCCCAGCGCTCAGGGCGGCGGCGCTGCCTCCGCCGGCGGACGCGGCGGCTCGGTGATCGAAGTCACCAATCTCAACGACTCCGGAGACGGTTCGCTCCGCGCGTGCCTTTCCGCCAGCGGCGCGCGAACCTGCGTATTCCGCGTCGCAGGCATCATTACTCCGCAAAGCCAGCTCCGCCTCGCCAATCCGTTCGTCACCATCGCCTGCCAGACCGCGCCCGGCGAAGTCATCATCGGCGGTCCCGATATTCCCGGCGAATCCTTATTCATCACCACGCACGACGTGGTGGTCCGCTATTGCACCTTCAGCGGCGACAACATTAACGTTCCCGCGGGCCCCGACACCGGCACCATGAACATCGAAATCGCTGACGGCGACAACTACAACATCATTCTCGACCACCTCACCTCACGCTGGGCCGGCAACAAACTCTGGCTCACCCTCAGCAATTACATCGGCCCCAATCGCCTCATCACCACCCAGTGGTCCATGTTCTACGAGCCCAACTCCGACCATGCCGTGGGCCCCGGCAACGGCACCAACCCGAGCTGTGTCGCAACATCAGGTTCGCCGTGCTTCAGCGCCGGCGAGCATGACATCGACTTCCACCACAACTTGTTCGTCGACATCAGCCACCGCATCCCCGAAAGCACCAATTACTCCACGCGCTTCGTCAACAACATCGTCTACAACTGGGATTACTACGCCAGCGAGTGGCTCGGCGCCATGATCGTCGACGAAATCGGCAACAAATACGTCGCAGGCAATCTAAATCCCGCCGCGCAAAAACACGAAATCCATTTCACCACCATCAGCCCGCCGCTCCCGGGCAACCCCTCCGCATATCTTTCCGGAAATATCGGCCCGAACTTGTCCGATCCCACCGGCAATCAATATCTGATGGCCGCCCAGGTCGATGGTGAAAACGGCGACGAGCAAGGCTCCCTTCCGTCCAGCTGGATTCGCAGCTCGCCCATGCCCGCGCCCGCATTTCCGATTTCCGCCGATGCCGTAGGCAACCTCGATACCGTCCTTCTCGGTTCCGTGGGCAATTCGCAGCATCTCGACTGCAACGGCAACTGGATAAGCCATCGCGATTCCGCCGACCAGCGCATCGTCGCGCAATATCAAAACCGCGGCTCAGGCGGCTACTGGCCCAACGGACTCACCACCACCGGTGGTTCGCTCCCAACGCCAAGCTCCGCCTGGAGCGATCAACCCGTAACCAACTTCTCCGCCTGCACCGAATCCCAACACGATGGCATTCCCGACCAATGGAAATCGAGCCAGGGCCTAAGCACCACCGACCCCAACCTGCACAACTCCAAAGCCCCCAACGGCTACACCTTCCTGGAAAACTACCTAAACGGCCCGCAATAATCCTGACTCCACACGCCATCCAAACGCGCCGCCCCTCGAACCTGTCGGCCCTTTCTTGGCGCAGTCCGAATCTAACCCGGTCCGCTAAAACTGCGGACTAAACGCATCCTTGTGCAATCGCACCACGGGTGCCATCCCCGGCCGTTTATCAATCGCCAAAACATCGAACCGGCAAGGACACTCCCCAACATGCCGCTCGGCAAGAAACCATCGCGCAGTCCGTACCACCACGCGCTGCTTGTCGGTAGTAACGCTCAACTCCGGCAAAGCCGTAAGCGCATCACCGTCACCCACCGTCCGCGTCCGCACCTCCACAAACGCGAGGGTAGCTCCGTCATACCCAATCAAATCAATCTCGCCCTTAGCTCGGCGCGGCATAAAATTTCGCGCCACAAACACATACCCGCGCCGCCGCAAATACCAATAAGCATAAGTCTCCCCGCGCATCCCAGTACGCCGCGCCAGCAGCTTCCGAGTTGAAATCGTTTTCGCAGCGTCGCTCGTTTTCGCATCATGGTTCGGTTCCGCAGTCTCCGAGTCAGCCGCAATCGCGCCATTCTCGCCCCCATCCAAGCGCTCGCCGCGCAAACCTTTCCGCGCCTTCCACCGCACCACGCCAAAAATGAGATCGGAGAAAATGTGCACAAGAACTCCCGCCGGCCAAACGATCGGCTTGCGACAAGCCGCGTTTCTCAGCCCCAGTCGCAGCCGGAGCCAAGTATAAACAAAATTCCCATAGTTGCCACGTAACAACGTAGGTAACCATGGGATCAAGTAGCACAGACACTCTTGTCTGTGCTAACCGCAAACGCTGAGGGAGCCGACCCGCGAAGCAACTCGCCTGCTCACTCTTCTCTGTGACCTCTGTGTTAAATCTTTTTCCCGCCTTCAGCCGTCGTCCTTATTTCTTTTCCTCTTCCCTAAAGCACTCCTCCAGCGTCTTCACCGCAAACTCCGCCTGCTCCTCGTCAATCACCAGCGGCGGGCAGAACCGAATCGTAGTATCTCCCGACCCCAGAATCAGCAATCCCTTGTGATAAGCCGCCTGAATCACTCGATTCCGCATCTCCGGCGCCTTTTCCTTAATCTTCTGATCCTTAACCAGCTCGATTCCGATCATCAACCCGCGCCCGCGCACTTCGCCGACGTTCTTGAACTTCTGCGTCCAATCCGCCGTGCGCTTGAGAATGAATTCTCCCACCCGAGTAGCGTTGGCCATATACTTCGATTCCAGCAACCCAATCGTAGCCAGCGAAGCCGCGATGCACACCGGATTTCCGCCGAAGGTAGAAGCATGCGCCCCTGGCTTCCAATCCATCACGCTCTCGCGCGCAATCACCGCGCTCAAAGGCATTCCCGAAGCAATGCCCTTCGCCGTGCAAATAATGTCCGGTTCGATTCCCGCGGCGTGATCCACAGCCCACCACTTGCCAGTGCGGCCCATTCCCGACTGCACTTCATCCGCAACCAACATGATTCCGTACTTCCGGCAAATCTTCTGCAAACCCTGCAAAAATTCCGCAGGCGCCAGAATGTACCCGCCCTCGCCCTGAATTGGCTCAATAAAAATTCCCGCCACTTCTTCAGGATCCACGCGCCGCCGGAACAATTCATTCTCCAGATAGCTCAAGCAATCCGCCGAAGCACTTTCCGGATTCACGCCATACGTCCCGCGATACGTGTCCGGAAACGGCATATGAAACACACCCGAAAGCAACCCGCCGAATCCCTTGCGCTGAATCGAACGGCTGGCCGTCAACGACAGCGCGCCCATCGTGCGTCCATGAAACGATCCGTTGAACGCAATCAATTTGTCGCGCTTGGTGTGATATTTCACCAGCTTGATCGCCGCTTCGATCGCCTCCGCTCCGGAATTTCCGAAGTAAACGCGCTTCGATTCTTTTCCCGGCGCAATCGAGCTCAATTTCTCCGCCAGCTTCGGCATGCCCTCGTAATAAAAATCCGTCCCTGACAAGTGAATCAATTCCGCAGCCTGCTTCTGAATCGCGGCAACCACGTCCGGATGGCAATGCCCGGTAGCGCAGACCGCAATCCCCGCCGCAAAATCCAAAAATAAATTTCCGTCGACGTCTTCGATCATGGCCCCGAGTCCCCGCTTGGCTACCAGCGGGTAGTCGCGGGTATACGACGGCGAGACGTACTTGGTGTCGAGCTCGACCACGCGCTTGGCGTTCGGTCCGGGCAGCGGCATGTTCAGTTTGGGCAGCTTGGCTTTGGTCAAGTCGGCTTGGGTCAGGTTCGTGGCGCTGGATTTCGTATCGGTGGTGGCAATCATTTCTTCCTCCTTGAAGAATGGGTATGAGGGTTAACTTATTGATACGGAGGAACTTACAAATTGGCGGCATCGCGTGAGGCACGACGTCAATTGACGCGCGCGGGATGCGGCCTGGAGAGGAAAGTTGCTTAGTCTACGCCGTAGAGGTTGGGGCGCAGTTCTGCCGGGGGCGCGATGCCCATGAACTGGTTGAGATTGTTGAAGTTAGCGTGCTTCATTTGCGTTTCCAGCGGACCGTTCCGTCCCGGCTATCTTCCAAGATGATACCACGATCTGCGAGTTCTTTGCGGATGCGATCGGAGGCGGCGAAGTCGCGGCGTTTGCGGGCATCCTGGCGCTCGGCGACCAGTTTTTCGACGTCGGCGTCGGAGATGGCGCCGGAGGCGTCACCGTAGCCGAGGGCTTGCAGCTTTTCGGCGTCGGTGTCGGCGATGACGGCGAAGACTTTGTCGAACGCGGCGAGAAATTCCTGCGCGGCGGCGGCGTCGCCCTGGCGGAAGTCGCCTTTGTCCATGGCGGTGTTTACTTCGCGAACTAAATCGTAGACGGCGGCGAGGGCCATGGCGGTGTTGAGGTCGTCGGAGAGGCCGGCGTCGAAATCCTGCGCGGCTTTGGCGATGCGCTCGGCCATGCCGGGTTGGTTGCCGGCGGGAAATTTTCCCTGGGCGAGTCGGTCGGAGAAATTGCGGAGGCGCTCGACGGCGCTGGCGGCTTGTTGCAGTCCGTCGAAGGTGAAATTGAGCTGGCGGCGATAGGGAACGCTGGCGAGGGCGAAGCGCAGCGCGGAGGGTTTGTAACCCTTGGCGAATAAATCGCGCAGCGTGAAGAAGTTGCCGAGCGACTTGGACATCTTCTCGCCTTCGACGAGCAGATGTTCGGCGTGCATCCAGTAGTTGACGAACTTTTTGCCAGTGGCGCCTTCGCTTTGGGCGATTTCGTTTTCGTGGTGCGGAAAGGCGAGGTCGATGCCGCCGGTGTGGATGTCGATGGTTTCGCCGAGCAGCTTCATGGACATGGCGGAGCACTCGATGTGCCAGCCGGGCCGGCCGGGACCGATGGAAGTTTCCCAGAAGTGTTCGCCGGGTTTCGGCGCTTTCCACAGCGCGAAGTCGCGGGCGCTTTCTTTTTCGTAGCGGTCGTTGTCGACGCGCGCGCCGGCCTGGATGCCGGTGAGGTCGATCTTGGAGAGTTTGCCGTAAGCGGGAAATTTGGTGATGCGGTAGTAGATGGAGCCTTCGCCGGCGTAGGTGAAGGATTTTTCCTGGAGGCGCTGGATGAGCTTGACCATGTCGTCGATGTAGTCGGTGGCGCGGATCCAGTGCTCGGGTGCTTCGATGCTGAGGGTGTTGCAATCGGCGAAGAAGGCCCGGACGAATTTTTCGGTGTAGTCGCGAATGCTGACGTGAGCGGCGGCGGCGTTGGCGATGATGCGGTCGTCGACGTCGGTCAAGTTCATGACGTGATTGAGTTTGAAGCCGCGAAGTTTGAGGAAGCGGCGGAGGATGTCCTGGAAAACGAAGGTGCGGTAGTTGCCGATGTGGGCGTAGTCGTAGACGGTGGGGCCGCAGGTGTAGATGGAGGCGTAGCCGGGAATTTGGGGAACGAAGGGTTCGGTCTGGCCGCTAAAGGTGTTGTGGAGTCGGATTTCGTTCATGGGCAGTCGGTGGTCGTCCAGGACCCGAAAACAAAACGATGATTCTATCCGAGGCGTGGAGGAAAACAAAAGGGATAGGGAGTGGGGGGATTGGCCACGGAGGCACTGAGGCACGGAGAGGGGACCTCGGATTGGCCACAGAGGCACAGAGGCACAGAGAGGGATTTTGGGATTGGCTACGGAGGCACTTGCACCCGTAAGTCTGTCCCGTCGGGGACACTTCCGGAGAGACGCTCGCGCGTCTACGCCTGATCCAGTTCGACGGTTTGCTTGTGTCCTGTGGTGTGGCTAAAGATAAAGTATTCACCGGGGTGGGCCGCGGCCAATTCTTTGGCGCGCGCAATCGCAGCTTCAAGATTTGGGAAGGAGTCGAGCCACAACGGACTGCCGTTGGGGTCGGTTCGGAAAAGATCCAGCGGAGCTATCATCGGATAGGACATAACAGCACCGATTGAAGCCGCCGTCTAGTCAAGATTGCACACGCCCGGCGCTGGCTTATGGGCGGTCGGGTGCCACGCCTTTCGCTGGATATTCAGGAGTTTTTGGTGAGAACTACGTGGGTGGCTTTGGGGGTGGGGGCGTGTTGGGTGCAGCGGTAGCCGAGAGTGAACAGGTTGGTATTGGCGACGAGGGGCTCGCCGGAGCCTAGCAGGGTTGGGGAGATGGCTAGATGGAGTTCGTCGATCAGGTTGGCTTGGAGGAATTGCTGGATGGTGGAGACGCCGCCGCCGATGCGGATGTCTTTTCCGTTGGCGGCGGTGGTGGCTTGCTGGGCGGCAGAGTGGATGCCATCGGTTACGAAGTGGAAGGTGGTGCCGCCGGACATTTGGATGGGGGCGCGGGCGTGGTGGGTTAGCACGAAGACAGGGACGTGGTAGGGCGGAGTGTCGCCCCACCAGCCTTCCCAGGAGTCGTCGGGCCAGGGGCCGCGGACGGGGCCAAACATGTTGCGGCCGATGATCCAGGCGCCGATGTTTTCGAAGCTGCGAGCGGCAAAGTCTTCGTCGATGCCGGTGGAGCCGCCATCGAGGCCGTGCATCTGGCGGAACGTGCGGGTGGAGAAGGCCCAGTCGTGGAGGGCCATGCCGCCTACGCCGAGCGGGTGGTCGAGAGATTGGTTGGGACCGGCGCCGAAGCCGTCGATGGAGAGGCCGAAGGCGTTGACTCGGAATTTGGGCACGATTGGCTCCGTTGGAATTGCTGGTGTTCGAGTTTACCTCGCGATGCAAAATTCGGCTTGCTGGTTATTCGGGGACTTGCTGGAGGAAGCTGCGGTCTTCTATCAGGATGCAGCGGGAGGCGTCGGCGGCGGCTACGTTGGCTATGGCATCGGGATCTTTGGTTAGGGCTTCGCGGTATTTTTCGTAGTCGGCTAGATTGCGGAAACGGATCAGGGCGTAGGCAATGTTGGTGGCGCCGGCAAATTTTGTGGGTAGGAAATAGCCGAGGAGGTCGCCGCCGCAGCGCTTGATGGGCTCGGGCCAGCGACGGGCGTATTGCTCGAAGTCGGAGGTTTTTGTGGAGATCGATGGTGTAGCGGATGCAGAGGGTCAGCATTTTTTTTGACTGCGTTCGAACGGCGCACAGACAGGAGTGTCTGTGCTACTTAGGATAATTCGTCGAGTTCGTACATGTTTCATTTTGGGATGAAATGTGTTTGTTGGGGGCGGGGTAGAATTTGGGGATGAGGAACACTTTGCCTGGCGGCGCTTATCCGGTGGCTGTGGTGGCGGAGCTGATTGGGGAGGCGGGGCGGGCGGCGATTTTGCTGGCATTGATCGATGGGCGGGCGCGGACGGCGGGGGAGTTGGCGCTGGTGGCTGGGGTTTCGGCGCAGTCGGCTAGCGGGCATTTGTCGAAGTTGGTGGACGGCGGGTTGCTGGTGGTGCAGGCGGCGGGGCGGCATCGTTATTACAGCCTGGCGGGGGTGGAGGTGGCGCATGCGATCGAGGTCTTGGGGTTGATCGCTACGCGACCGGCTCGCGGCGCCGGTGCCGGTGCCGGTGGGTCGGCTGGCGCGATTGGGCGAAGGAATTCCATACTAGCGGGCGCGGCCGGGTCGGATGCAGACATTTATATAGGGCGATCGTGCTACGACCACATGGCCGGGCGCGTGGCGGTGGGGATTGCCCGGGGACTTGAGGAGCGCGGGGTGATTCGCGCGTTTGGCGAGCGCGAATATGAGCTGGGGCGGGGCGGGCGGACGTGGTTTGCGAAGTTGGGCGTGGATGTGGAGGCGTTGCGCGGCGCGCGGCGGTGCTTTGCGCGGAGGTGTCTGGATTGGACGGAGCGGCGGCCGCATCTGGCGGGGGCGTTGGGTGCGGCGCTGTTTTCGCGGATGCTGGAGCTGGGTTGGGTGGCGCGGCGGAGGGAGTCGCGGGTGGTGCGCATTACGCATTTGGGCGAGCGGGAGTTGCGGGGAAGGTTCGGCGCGGTACAATCAAAGTAATAAGGGGTGGGCTCACACTTATTGTGAAGGTTTGGGAAGCGGGCGGATTGGCGATGCCCGCGGAAGATGGTCGCGCTTGCGCACGTTCCCCGCGTGTTGCGTTCTGCGTTGGATGCGGTTCGAGGAGGAGTGCTGTGCCGGAGCTACGAAAAGATCCGATAACCGGACGATGGGTGATTATATCGACCGAGCGCGGGAGGCGGCCGATGGATTTTCTGCGCGAGACGGTGACGCCGATGGGGCAGAAGAATTGTCCGTTCTGCCCGGGAGCGGAAGGGAAGACGCCGCCGGAAATATTGGTTTATGGGCGGAATGGCGGCGGGGCGAATACGTCGGGGTGGAGCATTCGCGTGGTGCCGAATCGATTTCCGGCGCTGGGCATTGAAGGCGAACTGGATCGCGAAGGCGAAGGGTTGTTCGACAAGATGAATGGCGTGGGCGCGCACGAGGTGATCGTGGAGACGCCGGACCATTTGTCGTCGCTGGCGATGCTGCCGGAGCGGGCGGTGGAAGATGTGTTGTGGGCGTACCGCGACCGCATGCTGGATTTGAAGAATGACAAGCGATTTCGGTACGTGCTGATATTTAAAAATCATGGCGAGGGGGCGGGGGCGTCGATCGAGCATCCGCACTCGCAATTGATTGCTCTGCCGATTGTGCCGCGGCGGGTGCGGGAAGAAGTGGACAACTGCTGGCATTATTACGATGAAAAAGAGCGATGCATATTTTGCGACATCATCCGGCAGGAGCGCGATACCGGCGAGAGGGTGATCGCGGAGAACGAGCACTTTATTACCGTCGCGCCGTATGCTTCGCGATTTCCGTTCGAAATGTGGCTGCTGCCGAAGACGCACGGGTCGGCTTACGAAAATAATCAGAGCTCGATGTACGCAAGCCTGGCGCGGATGTTGAAGGACGCGCTGATGCGGCTGGATGCGGCGCTGGATAAGCCGGCGTTCAATTTTATGATTCACACTTCGCCGATCGGAGAAGAGATCAACGATCATTATCACTGGCACATCGAAATCATTCCGAAATTGACGAAGGTGGCGGGATTCGAGTGGGGAACGGGATTTTATATTAATCCGACGCCGCCGGAAGAAGCGGCGCGGTTTTTGCGCGAGGCTAGAGTGTCGACGCCTGCGCCGGTCGCGAAGACATAAGCAGGGTGGTTGGGTGGGTGTTTTTGCGGCGGTGGCCGCCGCCGCTTGTTCCGTTTTTGGCTTGGCCCGGCGGCGGCTTGGTCCGTTGTGGGCTCGATCCGTCGTCGGCTCTTGCGTTGGTATAGTTTGTGATCGTTGGAGCACAGGCAGGAGTGCCTGTGCTACTTAAAGTCTTTTTATTTTTGGCTGGGCGTTTTTTTTGTGTGATGACGCGGCTTGCTGCTTGTGCGCGACGAGCGCGGCAGATTTGTTATACTCGTTCGTTTGGCGCGGTACCCAAGTGGTCCAAGGGAGAGGTCTGCAAAACCTCCATTCGTGGGTTCGAATCCCACCCGCGCCTCCAAAACTCTTGATTTATTTTGTTTCAGTTAACGGCCTCGTTTTCGCCGTGTAACTTCTGCGGATGCTTGTTTTCGAGGAGCACGATCGGGTCGCGTTCCCAGGCCCGTTGTAGATCCGCCTCGACCTGCCGCTGTCG
>Ga0182015_10007394_pt1 | contig 10719 bp, 17 predicted proteins | sample 712P3MmetaG_FD_120478 | JGI IMG/M metagenome (GOLD analysis project Ga0182015, IMG submission 120478) | Permafrost microbial communities from Stordalen Mire, Sweden - 712P3M metaG | ecosystem: Environmental > Terrestrial > Soil > Wetlands > Permafrost | place: Sweden: Stordalen | collected... | reverse complement strand
TTACGCTCCCTTTGCCGATTCGCGCGCGGGCTCGCCGCAGCGCGCACAGATGCGATGAACGGCGCCATCGGTGCTGCGGCCGCGACGCAGGCGCGACGGGGCTTTGCATTTCTCACAGACGTACTGCAAGACCGAAAGCGGCAGCGGGGATTCCTTCTCGATGATGCCCCCGGTCTGCGACGCGCCGCCCATATTCGAGGACTTCGTGCCTTGTTTGGTATGCCGTTTGACGACATTGGCGCCTTCAACGGTCGCGGTACCGGCATCGATCTGCACGGCCTTCACGGTTCCGCGTTTCCCGCGTTCCTTGCCGCGTCGAATCATTACCGTATCGCCTTTAACGACGTATGCCTTCGCTGCCATTTTAAAGTACCTCGGGTGCGAGGGAAGCGATCTTCAAGAAGCCGCGCTCGCGCAGCTCGCGCATCACCGGCCCGAAGACTCGCGTGCCACGCGGGTCCAAATTATCTTTCTCCCCCTTGATGATCACGCACGCATTGTCGTCGCACCGAACCACGGAGCCATCCACTCGTCGAATCGGGGCGCTGGTCCGCACGACCACGGCTTTGACGACCTGACCCTTTTTCACGGCCGCGCCGGGAATCGCGCTCTTCACGGTGCCGACGATCACGTCTCCGACGTGCGCGTAAACGTGCCGTCCCCCGCCGGTAATGTGAATTACGAGCAGCTCGCGAGCGCCGCTGTTGTCGGCAACCTTCAGGCGACTCTCTTGTTGAATCATTTGGCCCGCTCGACGATCTCGACCAGACGCCAGCGCTTCTCGCGTGACAGCGGACGGCACTCTGCGATGCGGACGATGTCGCCAATATTCGCTTCGTTGCGCTCGTCGTGCGCCTTGAAGCGAGTGGACTTGCGGACGATCTTGCCGTAGACGGAATGCGGCACGCGCGTCTCCGCGACCACGACGATCGTCTTGTCCATCTTATTGGAAGCGACGCGCCCTTGCTTCACGCGTCTCTTCGCTCGGTCCATCTCTCGATCCAATACTACGTCGTCTTGGCCCAAGATCTCAGTCGAGGAATTATTAGGCTGCTCCATGCTCTCCCTCGGCTAGACGCTTCTCGAAAATGACGGTTTGGATTTGCGCGTACGAGCGACGCATCGCGCGAATCTTGCTGAAATCGGTCAAATGACCGGTGCGCAGCGCGAAGCGCAGAGTGAAAAGCTCAGTCTTTGCGTCACGAGCTTTTTGCTGCAGCTCATTGACGGTGAGATCGCGCAATCCGTCGAGCTCACTTTTTTTCACGATGTCTCCTCGCGCGAGACGATCTTGGTACCGATCGGGAGTTTTGCGGCCGCCCGCTCCAGCGCTTCGCGCGCGACTGCCGGAGCCACGCCGGAGAGCTCGAATAGCACGCGGCCCGGCCTGACGACCGCGACCCAAAACTCCGGGTTTCCCTTGCCAGAGCCCATGCGTACTTCGGCCGGCTTCTTCGTCGCCGGCTTATCCGGAAAGACCTTGATCCACACTTTGCCGCCGCGTTTGATATGGCGCGTCATGGCGATACGAGCGGCCTCGATCTGACGGCTCGTCATCCAACACGGCTCCATCGCTTGCAAGCCGAAATCGCCAAACGTCAGGGAGTTGCCCCGACTGGCTGCGCCGGTCATTCGACCGCGTTGAACTTTACGCCACTTTACACGTTTTGGAGTCAGCATGTTACTCGGTCACCTCAGACGGCGGAGCAGGCGGCGGTTCGGGCGCGGGCATCGCGGGCTCGGGCGTCGGGGGCTCGGGCACAGGCGTCGCGGGTTCGGGCTCGGGCATCACGGCCTGGGGCTCGGGCATCACGGCCTGGGGCTCGGGCATCGAAGGTTCAGGCACGGCCATTACGGGCTCGTACGTCGAATCCACCGGCGCAGCCGGCCGAGGCGCGGGGCTCGGAGCGCGACCGTCGCGGCCGTCGCGGCGTCCGCGGCCGCCGCGTTCGCGGCGTTCGCGGCCCGGACGATCTCGCAGCGCTCCGTCGCCCCGAGGCTGATCCGGCAGCACTTCGCCGCGATAGATCCAGACTTTGACGCCGATGCGTCCGAAGGTGGTAAAGGCTTCGACTTGCGCGTAGTCGATGTCCGCGCGCAAAGTATGCAGCGGCACTTTGCCGTCGGCATTATGCTCGGTGCGTGCGATTTCGGCGCCGCCGAGGCGCCCCGAGACCTGCACTTTGACTCCGCGCGCACCGGCACGCATCGTGCGCATGATCGCCTGCTTCATCGCGCGGCGAAATGCGATTCGCTTTTCGAGCTGATCCACGATATTCTGCGCAACCAGCCTGGCATCGAGCTCGGGGTGTGAGATCTCCATCACATTAACGGCAACGCTCTTGCCGGTCAGCTGCTCGAGCGTCTTGCGAATCTCGTCGATACCGACGCCGCGTTTTCCGATGATAATACCGGGCTTGGCCGTGTTGACGATCACCCGAGCCTGATTGGCACGACGCTCGATTTCGATCTTGCTGATCGAGGCGGAGCGCATCCAGCGATTAAAAGACTTACGAATGGCAATATCTTCGTGCAGCCATTCCACGTAGTGCTTTTTCTCGAACCATCGGCTGTCCCAAGTCCGCGTGATTCCCAAGCGCATGCCGACCGGATGGATCTTTTGTCCCACTTACGCTCCCTTGGCGCTTGCCGCGCGTTTGCGCGCGGCCGATTTCTTCCGAGGTGATTTCGCCGCCGAGGCGGCTGCCGGAGCCGCACGGCGCGTGATTCGCGCTGCCTGGACCGATGCGCCCGCGGTCTTCTTGCGGGGCTTTGCCGGCGGCGTCTCGCTTACGATCACCGTTACGTGCGAGAGGCGCTTACGCTTGAAATACGCGCGACCTTGCGCGCGCGGATCGACTCGCTTGGTGAAGCGGCCCCCGGGGCCGCCGTCGACCGTAATGCGAGCGATGTAGAGTTCGTCGGCATTCATGTCGTGATTGTTGCCGGCATTAGCCACCGCGCTCCGAACGAGCTTCTCGATCGGCTCGGCAGCAAAGACTTCGGCGAACTTCAAGAGCACGAGAGCTTCGCGCACGCTCTTGCCGCGAATGGCATCGGCAACGCGCCGCAGTTTTCGCGGCGCGGTGCGTACGAAGCGCAAGTGCGCGACGGCCTGCGGAGCCCGCTCCGTCACGTTTTCACCGTCGCCTTGTCGCCGCCGTGACCGCGGAAGTGCCGCGTCGGAGAAAACTCGCCCAGTTTGTGACCGACCATGTTCTCGGTAACGTAGACGGGAATGTGCGTCTTGCCGTTGTGTACGCCAATCGTATGACCCACCATCGTCGGAAGCACCGTCGAATCGCGGCTCCACGTCTTGATCACTCGCCGCTCGCGCGTCTCGTTGAGTTTCTCAATTTTCCGCACGAGATCGGGCGCGACGTACGGGCCTTTTTTCAGCGAACGCGACATTACTTCGAGCCTCTCCTGCGAACGATCATTTTCGTCGTGCGCTTGTTGCGCCGGGTCTTTTTGCCCATCGTCATCACGCCCCACGGCGTCGTCGGCGGACGGCCCGAGGTCGAGCGCGCTTCGCCGCCGCCATGCGGATGATCGACCGGATTCATCGCAATGCCGCGCACTGCCGGGCGCTTTCCGAGATGGCGCGAACGGCCGGCTTTACCGATGACTTGGTTTTCGTGCTCGACGTTGCCGAGCTGTCCGATGGTCGCGCGACAATTGATGTGGATCCGCCGCACTTCGCCCGACGGCATCCGGACCTGCGAGTATTGGTCCTCCTTGGCCATCAGTTGCGCCGACACGCCTGCGGAACGTACGAGCTTGCCGCCCTCGCCGGGCCGCAGTTCGATATTGTGGATGACCGTGCCCACTGGAATATTCTTGATCGGCAGCGCGTTACCGATTTTAATGTCGGCGGTCGGCCCGGATTCGACGAGCTCGCCGGTGCGCAAACCCAGCGGCGCCAAGATATAACGCTTTTCGCCATCGCGGTAGTGCAGCAGCGCGATGCGGCAAGAACGGTTCGGATCGTACTCGACGGTCGCGACCTTCGCCGGCACGCCGTCCTTCCCACGCTTGAAGTCGATGATGCGATAGATCTTGCGCGTGCCGCCGCCACGATGACGCACCGTTATGTGACCATTGTTGTTTCGGCCTGAATGCTTCTTGCGAATTTCGATCAACGAGCGTTCGGGCTCAACTTTGGACAGATCCGAAAAATCGAGCGTGGTTAAGAAGCGCTTGCCCGGCGACGTCGGTCTATATTTCTTAACGGGCATTTTTATTGCTCAAAATAGTTCACTCCGCCGAGCTCGATCTTCTGACCGGCCTTGATGGTTACGATCGCTTTCTTGTAGTCGCTCATCTTGCCGCTAACTCGAACACCTCGGCGCGCGGAGTTGCGCGACTTGCCTCGCACGTTGACGGTGTTGACTTGTAAGACGTTGACGTGAAAAATTTCTTCGACCGCATGGCGGATCTGCGTCTTTGTGGCGTGCGGGTGCACGACGAACGTATATTGCTGCCCGAGCGCGTCGGCCATCGCTTTTTCGGTGATTCGCGGCGCTACGATGACGTCACGCGCGTCCATCGGCTCGCTCCTGTTTTTCGCCAAGGCGCTGCGTAAGGGCGTCGTACGCAGCAGTCGTGAAAAGTAACCGTTCGAAACGAAGCACGTCCTTGACGTCGAGCGCGCCGTCGTGGGTGAATCCGACTCGCGTCAGGTTCCGGCCAACCCGCTCGATCTCGGCTGCATGCGCTTCGCCGCGGCGACAGACGATCAGCGTTGTGGGACCCACCCGCGCCGCTTTGGCGCTTCCGAAGAGCAGCTTGGCGAAGCCCGCCGTCTTTCCGATCGAAAAATCAGCCGTCTCCAACAATGTGACGGCGTCGTTATGAAAGCGGTCGGCCAGTGCCGCAATGAAGGCGACCCGGCGTTCCTTCTTGTTGAGTGACTCCACGAAACTGCGCGGCTGGGGGCCGAATACCACGCCGCCGTGACGCCATTGCGGCGAACGAATCGAACCCTGACGAGCGCGGCCGGTGCCCTTCTGCCGCCAAGGTTTGCGTCCACCGCCCCGCACTTCATCGCGCTTGAGCGTCGACGCGGTTCCGGCGCGGCAGTTCGCAAACTCGCGGTGCACCGCGCGGTAGACGACCGTGAGCTTATCGCTAAAGTCTTCATTGAGAACCGCGGGCGATTCGATCTCCCGGACGACCTTTCCGGAGGCGTCGATGACGTTGGGCATTACGCTTTTGTCATCTTGACCGCAGCCCTGAGCGCAGTCGAAGGGCGGCGTGACTTGACGCTTTGGCGCACCAACACCAGCGCGTTCTTGCCGCCAGGCACGGCACCGCGCACGAGCAAAAGGTTTCGATCTCCGTCGGCCCGCACGACTTCAAGGTTCTGACACGTCGTGCGATCGACGCCGTAATGCCCTGGCCGGCGGCTGCCTAGCACAGTGCGGCCGGCGTTGGTGTCGCCGTTGGACGCCGGCTGACGATGAATCATCGAGCCGTGGCTTGCGCCGCCGCCGCTAAAGTTATGACGTTTGATGGCCCCGGAGAACCCGTGGCCTTTGGAAACCCCGACAACGTCAACGCGGTCCCCCGGCTCAAAGCCGGAAACGGTCACGGCTTGACCGAGCTCGGACTCCGCAGCCTCGCCGCGAAACTCGCGGACGATGCGAACGGGCTCGACACCTTGCTTCTTGAAGTGTCCGCCCTGCGCGCGGGTCAGGCGGCGGCGCTTGATCGGCTCGAAGCCCAAAGCAACGGCTTCGTAGCCGTCTTTTTCCTTCGTTCGCAGACCGACGACCGTGCAGGGACCCGCCGCGATCACCGTGACCGGCACATATCGGCCGTCGTCGGTGAAGATGCTGGTCATCCCGACTTTATGGCCAAGGATGTTCTTCATTCGCCCGTTTCTGTGAGAATCGCCAGGCCACGGAGCCAGGCGTACTGTAATATTTTTTTCGCCGGCACGCATTGGAAAGCGAACCGGCACGAACCGCAACTTCGGCAGTGTATCAGGGCCGTCGCGGGAGGTCAAGGCGGCCTGCCACAACGGCCGCACAATCAGAGCTTAGTTGCTTGCTCGAATTGCTCCGTGGTCGGGGAGACCGCAGCGCGCTTCCTATGTAAAGGCGCCCAGGCCGGTTATCTCTTTGCCGACGACGAGTGCGTGCATTTCGCTGGTACCCTCGTATGTCAGCACCGATTCCAAGTTGTTCATGTGGCGAATGACGGGGTACTCCAGCGTGACGCCGTTTGCACCCAGAATGGTGCGTGCCTGACGAGCGATCGCAAGCGCCTCGCGGACGTTGTTGAGTTTTGCGAGACTAACCTGCGACGGGTGGAGGCGTCCACCGTCTTTTGCCCGTCCGAGATGCAGCGCCAAGAGCGCACCCTTGTTCAACTCCAACAGCATGTCGACGAGCTTCGCTTGGGTCATTTGAAAGCCGCCGATGGGCCGATCGAACGCGACGCGCGTCTTGCTGTACTCGAGCGCCGACTCGTAGCAGCTTCGCGCCGCGCCGATCGCTCCCCATACGATGCCGAAGCGAGCTTCGTTCAAACAGGAGAGTGGGGCGACCAAGCCGTCCCCGAGCGGCAGCAGCGCGTCGGCCGGAAGGCGGCACCCGGCGAGTACGAGCTCGCTCGTAACCGACGCGCGCAGCGACAGCTTTCGCTCGATGTTCGTTGCCGAAAAGCCTCGCGCATCGCGCGGAACGATGAAGCCTCGAATGCCCGCATCGGTTTGCGCCCAAACGATGGCAAGATCGGCGATCGATCCGTTTGTGATCCACATCTTTGTCCCGTCGATGACCCAGTCGGATCCGTCCTTGCGGGCGTAGGTTCGCATGCCGGCCGGATTGCTGCCAAAGTCCGGCTCGGTCAGGCCGAAACAGCCGATCATCTCGCCTCGTGCCATCGGCGCAAGCCACCTCCGCTTCTGCTCCTCATCGCCCCAGCGATGGATTGCATACATCGCAAGCGATCCCTGAACCGACGCGAAGCTGCGAACCCCCGAATCGCCGGCTTCCAGCTCCAAACAGGCGATGCCATAGGCGACCGCGCTGGCTCCCGCGCAGCCGTAGCCCTCGAGGTGCATGCCGAGCAGTCCGAGCCGGCCCAGCTCTAGGCCGAGCTCGCGCGGAAGCGTTCCTTCCTCGAACCATTGCGCAATGTTGGGCAGGATGCGGTCGCGCACGTAAGCGCGCACGGTGTCGCGAACCAGCCGCTCTTCGTCGGAGAACAGCCCCGCGACGTCGATGAAGTCGACTGGGTCGGGCACGGACTAGCGCTTTAAAACGCGCGCGAGTTTGTCGAAGAGCGCCTCGGTCGAGCGCTCGAACTGGTCCTCGAAGCGCCGCCAAAGCAATCGCCCGTCGGTGTCCGACAAGATTGCGTCGACGCGATACTCCACGACGGTCTCTTTGCCCACGGTGGACAAGTGAAACCCGTGCGTCCCGTCGAGGCCTTCGTTTTGGAAACGCCAGACGATCCGCTCCTCGGGAACGGTCTCTTCCAAGATGCTGTGCATTCCCAGGTGCCATTCTTCGGTCCGACCGGGCGCGAGGGGGCCCGGAGAACGCATGAACGGCTGCGAGGCAAAGGGCCAGATCTGGTCGCCCGAGGTACCCATCTCTTCGAGCAAATGGTAGATGCGGCGCTTGGTGCCGTGGAACGAACGCGACCGGAGTTCGTGAAGGTCGATGGGCATGGCCGTTCGTTCGCGCAGTAACGCCGGAGCTACTCCTCGGGCTTTTTGCCGAACGGCAGCTTCACCGTCAAAAGCGCTTCCTTCTCCGCCAACTTTGCCAGACTCTGGACCACGACGATGGCGACAACCGTTATAATGACCGCGTAGATGAGCTCGGCCAGCACGCCGTTGCCCGGCTTGAGGAAGAGCGCGATTATGTCGCTGATGAATTTATTCCATGCACCGGCGGCGATGAGGCCGAAGGCGACCGTCGCCAGGCCGATCATCGTGCCGAGGTAGCTCGATTTAACTTCCATGCGAGCCTAATTAAATGGGAGGGGCCGGATGCCTTCGCCCTGGCCAAGAGGGGGGTTCCCTCGGAGTTAGGCCTTGAGTTCGATATCCACGCCGGCCGGCAGATCGAGATGCATCAGCGCATCCATCGTCTTCGGTGAGGCCTGCAGAATGTCGATCAACCGCTTATGGGTACGCATTTCGAAGTGCTCGCGCGACTTCTTGTCGTTGTTCGTCGAGCGCTGCACGCAAAAGCGGTTGATCTCGGTCGGTAGGGGCACCGGACCGCTGACGAAAGCGCCGGTGCGTTTGGCGGTCTCAACGATCCGCTCGGCCGATTGATCGAGCACTTTGTGGTCGTACGCCTTGAGGCGTATGCGGATCATTTGCTTCGCCATTATAAGATAGCCGCTCTATTCGCTGACGGACGTTACAACGCCCGCCCCGACGGTGCGGCCGCCCTCGCGGATCGCGAAACGGAGACCCTCTTCACACGCGATCGGCGTGTGAAGCTCAACGTCCATCTGCACGTTGTCGCCCGGCATCACCATTTCGACGCCGTCGGGCAGCTTGATCGTCCCGGTGACGTCGGTCGTCCGAAAATAAAACTGCGGCCGATAGTTTCCGAAGAACGGCGTATGACGTCCGCCCTCCTCCTTAGAAAGCACGTAGACTTCAGCCTTGAACTTCTTATGCGGCTTGACGGAGCCCGGCTTGGCCAACACTTGGCCGCGCTCGATTTCGTTGCGATCGACGCCGCGAAGCAGCACGCCGATGTTATCGCCGGCGATTCCGGAGTCGAGCAGCTTACGGAACATCTCGATGCCGGTCACCACCGTCTTCTTCGTCTCTTCTTTGAGCCCGACGATCTCGACTTCTTCTCCAACCTTCACCTGACCGCGCTCGACGCGACCGGTTCCGACGGTACCGCGCCCGGTAATCGTGAAGACGTCCTCAACGGGCATCAAAAATGGTTTATCGATCTGACGTTCCGGCTGCGGAATGTAGTCGTCGATGGTGTCCATGAGCTTGAAGATCTGATCGGCATCCGCGTCGCCCTTCTTCCCGCTCGAGTTGAGCGCTTTGAGGGCCGAACCCCGAATGATCGGCGTGTCGTCGCCGGGGAAGTCGTACTTCGAGAGCAGCTCGCGGATCTCCAACTCGACCAGCTCGAGCAGCTCTTCGTCGTCGACCATATCCACTTTATTGAGGAAGACGACGATCCGTGGCACGCCGACTTGGCGCATCAACAGAATGTGTTCGCGCGTCTGCGGCATCGGGCCGTCGGTCGCGGCGACGACGAGGACCGCACCGTCCATTTGGGCGGCGCCGGTGATCATGTTCTTGATATAGTCCGCGTGGCCGGGGCAGTCGACGTGCGCGTAATGGCGCTTAGCCGTTTCGTATTCCTGATGCGAGATGGCAATCGTAATCCCACGCTCTTTCTCTTCCGGAGCGTTGTCGATCTGATCGACGCCGACTTTCTGCGCGAGCCCCTCCGTCGAAAGGCAATGCATGATCGCGGCCGTCAACGTCGTCTTTCCATGATCGACGTGACCGGTCGTGCCGATATTGACGTGCGGCTTGTTCCGCTCGAACTTTTGCTTGGCCATCTCTTTCCTTCTCTTTAAGAACGCGTTACTTCACGGCGCGGGACCCATCTTTTAGTGCACTACACTCTCGCGCAGTGCGCCGCATCACTAAGTACACGGACCCAGGCGTACTAGACGCCTCTTTTTTCCGCCTTACGCGGTAAACGCCCCCGTCGAGGGGGCGCCACGACCCGAATAGTACCAATGAAAACCCTCTAAGTCAACGTGGTCCTAAGCTTGCCTTTGCTGCTGCAAAGCAGGCTTACGCCGGTGCCAGTTTCTTGCCGGCAGCTTTTGCCACGATCTCTTCTTCGACCGATTTCGGCGCCTTTTCGTAGTGCGAGAACTCCATGGTGTACGTCGCCCGTCCCTGCGTCGCGGAGCGCATGTCGGTGGCGTATCCGAACATCTCTGAGAGCGGCACGTGAGCGGTGATCACCTGGGCACCGCCCGGCGCCTCTTCGGTGGCGTGGATGGCGCCACGGCGGCGGTTCAGGTCGCCGTTAATCGCGCCCATGTACTCCTTGGGGGTCGTAACCTCGACCTTCATAATCGGTTCGAGCAGGATCGGCCCGGCCGCGCGGTTTGCCTCTTTCCAGGCCATCGAGCCCGCGATTTTAAAGGCCATTTCCGACGAGTCGACCTCGTGGTAGGACCCGTCGAAGGCTATGACCTTGAAATCCATGACCGGAAAGCCGGCAAGCACGCCGCTTTGGGCCGACTCTCGCACGCCTTCCTGGACGGCTTTGCTGTACTCCTTGGGAACGGCGCCGCCGACGATCTTCCATTCGAAGACGAATCCCGTGCCGGGCGGCTGCGGCTCTACCCGCAGCCAAACATCGCCGTACTGTCCTTTACCGCCGGACTGGCGGACGAAGCGGCCTTCCTTTTCGATCGTTTTGGTGATCGCTTCCTTATAGGCGACCTGCGGCTTCCCGACGTTGGCCTCGACCTTGAACTCGCGGCGTAAACGATCCAGGATGATCTCGAGGTGCAGCTCGCCCATGCCGGCGATGATCGTCTGCTGGGTTTCCTCGTCGGTGCGCATCCGGAAGGTTGGATCCTCTTGCGCGAGCCGCGTCAGCGCTAACCCAAGCTTATCCTGATCGGCCTTACTCTTGGGCTCGATCGCCTGGTGAATGACCGGCTCGGGGAAGGTAATCGATTCGA
>Ga0182015_10007393_pt1 | contig 10720 bp, 7 predicted proteins | sample 712P3MmetaG_FD_120478 | JGI IMG/M metagenome (GOLD analysis project Ga0182015, IMG submission 120478) | Permafrost microbial communities from Stordalen Mire, Sweden - 712P3M metaG | ecosystem: Environmental > Terrestrial > Soil > Wetlands > Permafrost | place: Sweden: Stordalen | collected... | reverse complement strand
GGATCGCGTACCGACGGTTCCCGGTTCGTCCAATACGAACTCGCCGGATCGGCGTACGGCGGCAGAGCCGGCTCCGATGGACCATCCGGAATCGCGGTCTTGCTCTCGAACGCGCGCAGCGCTTCCATCGAGATCCTCGAGAGCGAGTTTCCGACGCGCATTCGTCGCTTCGAGCTGATCGTCGACTCCGGCGGCGCAGGTCAGTTTCGAGGTGGGCTGGCCGCTCGCCGCGAGGTCGAAGTCCTGGCTGCGGAAGCGCAGCTCTCATTTCGCGGTCACGGTCACCAGATCGCGGCCGCCGGACGCGACGGCGGCGCCGATGGAAAGCCGGCGAGCTGCACGCTCCATCCGGACACGGCCGAGTCCCAATCCTTTCCCGCGCGCTTTGCCGGCCTGCGGGTCGGCAGCGGCGACCGCATCCGGTTCGAGCGCGGCGGAGGCGGCGGGCTCGGCGATCCGCGGCTTCGCCCGCTGGAGAGCGTGACCGACGACGTCCGCAACGGCTACGTTTCCCACGCCGCCGCCGTGCGCGATTACGGCATCGACGCCGGCCGCCTCGCAGGCGCCCTCGCACTGCGAGCGGCCCGGAGATCGTGAGCCGGCTTCGGATCGCGGTTGATACCGGCGGTACCTTCACGGATTTTGTCGTGCTCGATGAGTCGACGGGTGCGATCGAGGTCTTCAAGGTGACGTCGACGCGCGGTCATGAAGCGGACGGTATCATCGAGGGGATCGTCGCGTTTCTGGCGCGCTCCGGCGCACGTGCCGCGGATATCGCGTTTTTCTCACATGGTACCACCGTCGGGACGAACGCGATTCTCGAAGAGAAGGGCGCGCGGGTCGGCCTCGTCATCACCGAAGGCTTTCGCGGCATCTACGAAGTCGGCGAACAGAGTCGTCCGTATGGCAGCACGACCTACGATCTCTTCTTTGAAAAGCCGCGGCCGCTGGTAACGCCATACCTGACCGCGGAAGTCACCGAACGCATCCTCTTTGACGGCAGCATCCTCACCGCGTTCGACGACGAGTCCGCGCGCCTGGCGATTACGACGCTCATCGAGCGCGGCATCGAATCCGCGGCCGTTTGTTTTCTCTTCTCCTTCCGCAATCCGGAACACGAGCGGCGCGCCGGTGCGCTGTTCCGCGAACTCGCGCCGGAAGTCAACCTTTCCCTTTCCTCCGATATCGCACCGCAGATTCGTGAGTACTACCGGCTTTCGACGACCGTCGTCAACGCCTATCTCAACCCACTGCTCGAACGCTATATCACGGCGCTCGCGGATGCGCTCGATGCCCTTGGCGTCGAAACGCGCCAGCGCTATATCATGCGGTCCAACGGCGGCGTGGCGACGTTCGGCGCAGCGGCACATCGAAGCGTTCAAACGATCCTCAGCGGTCCGGCGGCGGGAGTCGTTGCCGCAAGCCGCACGATCGCCGGCTCCGCCGTCTTTTCGAACGTCGTCACGTTCGATATGGGCGGGACGAGCACGGATGTCGCGCTCATCGAAAACGGGCAACCGGTGCGGCGCATGGGCGGCAAGGTTCACGGCCGCGACGTACTCGTTCCCATGCTCGACATTCACACGGTCGCTGCCGGCGGAGGGACGCTAGCTTGGATCGATCGCGCCGGCGAACTGCAAGTTGGGCCGGCAAGTGCGGGAGCGCAACCGGGACCGGCGTGTTACGGACGTGGCGGCACCCAACCGACGATTACCGACGCCAACGTCATCCTCGGGTTCCTCAGTGAGGACGAAGCCCTCGCCGGTGGAAGCTTGCGCCTCGACCGTGCCGCGGCCGAGAAGGCGATCGCAGACGCTATTGCCGGCCCGTTGGGCATGACCGTGGATGAAGCCGCCCAGGGCATCATCGAGATCGTCAACGTGAAGATGCAAGAAGCGATCAAAGTGGTGTCCTCGAATCGTGGCTTCGATCTGCGCGATTTTCATCTGCTCGCATTCGGCGGAGCGGGGCCGCTCCACGCCGCAGCGCTGGCGCGCGATCTCGGGATGCGCGGCGTGCTGGTACCGGCGTTTCCCGGCGCATTCAGCGCACTCGGGCTCCTGCTCTCCGATGTGCGCCAGGATTACGTCATCTCCGAATTGGCGCCGATCGACACCGTCTCGCCGCAGCACGTTACCGAGCTTTTTGCCGGGCTGCGCGATGAAGGCGAACGGGAGCTTCGCGCGCAGGGCTTCGAACGGCGCCATCTGCATTATGAATATCGTCTCGATCTCCGGTATATCGGCCAGGGCTACGAATTGACGATCGAGCTTCCGGCGCTTCCGCGGGACGAAACGAACCTCGCGGAAACACGTATCCGTTTCGATAACGAACACGAAAAGCTCACCGGACATAGTGCGCCGAACGAGCGCGTCGAACTCGTCAACTATCGCGTGACCGCCGTCGCGAGCGTGCCTCAGGCCTCGATCGCATCGCCATTCCCGGACAACGTTTCACTCGACACTTCGCGCATCGGCCAACGCACGACCCTCAGCGACGGAACGCCGACCGTGACCGCCCTCTACGATCGAACGAAGCTCGCTCCGGGAGCGCTGGTCGACGGACCCGCAATCCTGCTGCAGAACGACTCAACGACGGTCATTCATCGCGGGCAACGAGGGCGCGTGGTTGAGTTGGGTCAAGTAGAGATCGTATCATGCCGTACGCGGTAGCGGTCGACATCGGTGGCACCTTCACCGACCTCGTGGCCTTCGATCATGAGACGAGCGAGATACGGTATGCCAAGAGCCCGACGACCTACGATAATTTCTCCAACGCGATTCTGGAATGTTTTCGCAAAGCGGCGCTGAGTCCGGCGGATTCGGTCCTGCTCAATCACGGGACGACGCTCGTCATCAACTCGCTCATTCAGCGTCGCGGAGCCAGAGCCGCGCTCGTTACCAGCGCCGGCTTTCGAGATATTCTTGAGATTGCGCGCGGTAACCGGCCGGATCCGTTCGATCTCCACTATCAGCGCGACGAACCGCTCATTCCACGAGAATTGCGTTTCGAGGTGCGCGAGCGCTCCGATTTCAAAGGCGAAATTATCGAACCGCTCGATCGCGAAGAGCTCGCGCGGCTGGGACTGAAATTCAAAGAGCTCGGCGTTGAGTCGATCGCGGTTTTCTTCATGAACTCGTACGCGAATCCCGAGCCCGAGCGGAGCGCGGCCGATATCCTCAAGCGTATGCTGCCGGAAGCATTCGTCACCTATAGTACCGAGCTGACGCGAGAGTGGTACGAGTACGAACGCACCGCGACCGTGGCTGCGAACGCTTACGTCGGACCGTCGGTCAATGCATATATCCGCAGGCTCGAAAGCGATCTTCGAGCACGGGACTTCGCCGGGTCGCTTTTCATGATGGGGTCGAACGGCGGGATTCTTTCGGCTGACCGCACCTGCCGTCAGCCGATTGCGCTCGTCGAGTCCGGTCCCATCGGGGGCTGCATCGGCGCGGGCGTCTATGCCGAGGCGCTCGGGTTTAAGAATGTCATCGCATTCGATATGGGCGGTACGACGGCCAAGTGTGCCCTCGTAGAGGACGGCAGATTCTCCGTCGACTCCATCTATTATGCCAATGGCTACGTCCGCGGATTTCCGATCAAATCGCCGGTGATCGACATCGTCGAGGTGGGATCGGGCGGCGGTTCCATCGCGTGGTTAGATTCGCAACGTCGCTTGCGCGTCGGACCGCAGAGTGCCGGCTCAACTCCGGGTCCCGTCTGTTATGGGCACGGCGGCACCGAACCGACGGTAACCGACGCAAACTTGATTCTGGGCCGCATCAACGCCGAGAACTTTTTGGGCGGCGAATTGCGGCTCGACACCGCGGCCGCTCGCGAAGCGATCGGCGAGCGGATTGCCGCACCGCTCGGGTTTAGCGGCGAGGACGGACTCGCGCGGATGGCTGACGGAATTATTGCGATTGCAACGGTCGTCATGGCGGGCGCGATTCGGCGCGTCTCGGTCGAGCACGGACGCGACCCGCGCGACTTCGTCTTGTTCAGTTACGGCGGTGGTGGCCCACTGCACGCAAGCGCGCTCGCCCACGAACTCTCGATTCCGACCGTGATCGTTCCGCCCGAGCCGGGAAATTTTTCGGCCACGGGCATGCTTTTGGCCGATGCGCGGCTCGACGATGCGCAAACCTTCACGGGCGCTCTCGACGCCGATGCGATGCCCGAACTGGAACGGATCTTCGTCGCCATGGAAGGCACGGCCGTCGTTGCCCTCGCAAAGGAGTTTACTGCGAACGACGTGCGTTTCGAGCGCTTCGCGGAGATGCGCTATCGCGGCCAGCGCCACAACATCAAGGTTCCGATCCTCGGACTCCACGACGTCGCGTCGATTCGCGCGGCCTTCGAACGCGACTATTGCCGTCGCTACGGCCACGCTGACGAACAGACGCCGGCAGAATTCCAAGCGCTGCACGTATCGGCATTTGCCCGGATGCGCCGGCCGCAGATCGAACGGCTGCCGCGCGCCGCGACCGTCCGTGCAAGCCAAACGCGCCCGCTGTATTTTCGCTCGGCCGGCGGCATGATCGACGGTCGGGTATTCGATCGCTATGCCCTGCCGCCGGGCTTCACCGCCGCCGGCCCCGCCGTCATCGAAGAATACGGCTCGACGACGCTCGTATGGCCCGGCGACCGCTTCGAAATAGGCCCCATGCATGAGGTGCGAATCCATTGCTCGCTCTAGTCGATCCGGTCACCCTGGAAGTGATCCGCTACGGTCTCATCTCGGTCACCGATCAGATCGACGCCAACATAACGCGGACGGCGTTCAGCCCGTACATCTACGAGTACAAAGACTATGCGGTCGGACTGGTGAGCGCGCGGGGCGAACTCGTCGCGCAGTCGACCGGCGGAATGCCGGTATTTGTCGCGGACTCCGTCGGTATGGCCGTCCGTGACGGCCTTGCGATCTACGGGACGGATCGGCTGTATCCGGGCGACGTCATCATATGCAATCATGCCGCCGTTCAAGGACAGCACCTCAACAACGTGGTGATGTACACGCCGATCTTCGCCGGGCCGGACGGCGGCCAACTCATCGGTTTCTTTGCGGTCAACGCGCACTGGATCGACATCGGCGGATCGGCGATCGGATCGACGACCTTTCGTTCCACGGACATCTTCATGGAAGGGCTGCAGCTGCGCACCGTCAAGCTGCGTTCGAGGGGTCTCCCCGTTGAAGAAATCTATCGCATCATCGGCGACAACACCCGCTTTCCGGAAGAGCTCCTCGGCGACATCGAGGCCCAGCTCGGCGGTTGCATCCTCGGCGCGCGTTTGACCGCGGACCTAGCGAACAAGTATGGGGTCGGGACGTTCGCATCTGCCGTCGATACGATTCTCGACCAAAGCGAAGCGGCGGCGCGAGCAGAAGTACGCATCATTCCCGACGGCGTCTACGAAGCCGAATCGTTTCTGGACAATGACGGCTTGGATGCCGGCCGCATTCCGATCAAGGTGCGCATCGTCGTCGAGGGCGATGAGATGACGATCGATTATTCCGCGATGGCCGAACAAGTCCGCGGCGCGATCAACTCGGGCTATTATGGCGGCGGCCGCACGACGGCGCGCGTGGCATTCAAATATTTGATCGCAACCGAGGAGCTCGCCAACGAAGGGACCTTTCGCCCGCTCAAAATCATCCTTCCCGAAGGCAAGCTCTTGAGCGCCGCGCCGACCGCGGCGATGGGTCTCTATTCAAAGCCGTTTCCGACCGTCATCGACACGATCATCAAAGCGTTCGAACACGCGCTGCCCGAGCGCGTGACGGGTGCGCACTTCGGGACATTCTGCGGGACACGTTTCTACGGCCGGCGTCCGGACGGGCGGCCGTTCAACGGTCACGACAGCGGCCACGGCGGCTGGGGCGCCGGGGCAACGCACGACGGTGCCGGACCGTTTCGCACGATGGCGCATGGTGATACGCGGCTCGTGCCGATCGAGTTGCAAGAGTCGCTCTATCCCTTTCGCATCGAGGAGTTTGCGCTGCGGCAAGATTCGGCCGGCGCCGGAACGCATCGCGGCGGACTTGGTTTTCGCAAACGATATCGGGTGCTCGCGTCGTGCAAACTTTGGGCGGACTACGACCGGATCGAGTGTCCGGCTTGGGGCGTCCACGGCGGGAACGCCGCCCAATCGGGCCGTGTCACGATCAGCAAGCACGGTACAGAGGAAGGCATCGTGATCTATAAATCAGAGGGTTATCCGCTCGACGCGGGCGACGTCGTCAGCGTTGAGACCGGCGGTGGCGGCGGCTACGGTCCGCCGAGCGAACGTCCCCTCGCGCTCGTGCAACGCGATCTCGATCGCGGATATATTTCGGCCGGTGCGGCGACAACCGAGTATGCCGTCAACCTTGCAGCCGATGGGACCGTGCACCGGTGAAGCGCCGTGATGCCGTTCGCCTGTTCGCGGGCGTCGCACTAACGGGGTCCGGCGCCGTCCGTGCGTTCGCACAAACGTCGCCGATCACCATGGAAACGACCCCGGTCGATTCCGCAGCAGAACCGTACTTCGCGAGCGACGCGGGGATCTTTAAAGCTGCCGGAATCGACGTTGAGCTTCAGAGCGGTGCACTAAACGGCTCGGCGATCGCAACCGCCGTAGCCGCCGGCTCGCTCGACGTCGGTGTTTCGAATATCGTTTCGATCGCACAAGCGCACGCGAAGCACATCCCGTTCGTCGTGATCGGACCGGGCGGCCTCTACACGTCCCATACGCCGTCAACGTATCTCTTCGTTCCGAACGGGTCCTCGTACAAGACGGCAAGCGATCTCAACGGCAAGACGATCGGCGTCAACACGTTACGTGGGTTGCCGCAGTACGGAACGCAGGCGTGGCTCGACAAGAACGGCGCGCGTTCGGAAACCATAAGGTTCACGGAGATCGGTCCCGTGGACATGCTCGTGGCATTGAGCAGCGGGCGCATCGACGCCGGAGCCTTTGTGGAGCCCTTTGCAACGCAGGCCCGGACCATTGGGCGTGCGATCAGCGCGCCGTTCGACGCGATCGCAGCGTCATTTCTCATCACCGCGTTCTTTACAACTCGCGATTGGGCGCGGACGCACAGGGATGCGGTACGAACCCTACAGGACGCCATTGCCAAGACAGCCGTTTGGGCGAACAAGAACCACGCCCAGAGCGGCGACATACTGATGAAATACGCGAAGCTCGACGCCGGCACGTTGAAGACGATGCAGCGCACCGTTTTTGCCGAACGGCTCGACGTGGCACAGGTTCAGCCGGTGATCGATCTCACGGCAAGATACGGAGGCGTTCCGCCTTTCCCCGCGAGCGAGGTTCTGTTCGGGCCCTAGAGCGCAACCGGAAGACGCCGCAGTTTAGGACTGAGCGTTGCTGCCGGGACATGAAAGTTTTGCGAAGTCGTAGGCTTCGGGACCCTTCCAAGTGCTGCCGTCGGCGAACGTCACCGCGATCGGAACGAGCGTTGCCTGGAGCGGAGCGAAGCTGTCGTAGCAGTTGGCGAAGACGTGTTTGATCGCGACGCCGGGCGAGAACGTTCCCTTGTCGTCGATCCTGCCGCGTACGATACCGTCCTCATCGAGGACGACGAAAATAACGTCCCTTACCGTTTGGGTCGCGACGTTCTTGAACGTGACGATCAGGTTATTCGGGCCCCGGTAACGCACCCACGGCAGCAAATTATCGTTGTTGGTGATCGTTTCGCTGACGACGATCGGCGCCGAGCCCGCGGCGGCGCTCGCGCCGAGCGGCACGGCGGCCGCGAGGAGGGCCGCTGCGAGGGCGATGCGCGCTAACACGTTCCCTGAACGGACGTACGTCCGTCGTCCTCGGGCGCAATCCGAAGCGCTTTGGTAAAGAGCGCGGTGCTGACGTAGGAGGACGTCGTAATCGTCAGCTCGGTGATCGCATGAGGATCGTAAAAGCGCTGCAATGTGGCGAAGGTCGCATCGTCGACGTTCCCGCCGCGAACGACCGCTTCGACGTAGGCTAGGAGCGCACGCTGGCGCTCATCGAAAAGGCTGCTGCTGCGCCAATTCTTGAGCGCGTCGATTTGGGCCGGCGTGAGCCCGCACGCCAGCGCAAGCTTCGTATGCTGCCCGAGTTCGTAGGGGGCGTTCATCATCTGCGCCGTTCGCAAGATAGCGAGTTCCCGCGTCAAACGCGGCGTCGTCGCGTCAAAACGGAGACTGTACGCCAACCCCAGCATCGCTTTGCCGATCTTCGGAGCGTTCCCGGTAATCAATTGGAGGTTCAACGGCTTGCCGCCGCGGGCGCGAATATCCGCAAAGAGCGCGACGATCGCCGGGTCGGTCGAGCTATCGGACACGCCCGGGATGCGCGCGATCGGGGCATCTTGGGCACCGAGCGGTACGCTCGAGGACAGGAGCGCGGCGAGGGCCGCCGACAAGATCAAACGATTGCGTATCTTCATGTTCTAGCGTCCGTCCCACAGCAGGTCCCGCCCGGGAAATGTTGCCTTGATGACGCCGTATTTGGCGCACAACTCGATCGAAGGTTGCACGAGTTGGGGATTGAGCGTCGTCCCGTACGTCACGCGGGTGATCGCGCGAATCTGATCCGGCGACTCGTTCAGGTAGCGCCCAAGTATCACGGCGGACTCGTCGTGATGCGCATTTGCCCACACCGCCGTCTCGTGCATCACGTCGGCAAACTTCTTGGTCTCGGCAGGGTGGTTCTTGATCCAGTCGGACGTCGTGAACCAGCCGCCGGCCAAGAAATACGGCGACACGACGCTGAAGGAATTCGCGAGGACACGGAGCGGATCGTTGGGTTTTCCCAGCGTCGGATCGACGCCCTGATCCATCACGGCGGCATCGACGCGACCGCTTTTAACCGCCACGGCCATCTCCGGGATCGGCACCTCGAGATAGTGCACGGTCTTCGAATCGCCGCCGGTCGCATCGATCCAGGCTCGAGCGCCGAGATCGGTAATATTATGTATCACGCCGACCGCCAGCGTCTTACCGGTGAGGTCTTTTGCCGAATTGATCGTCGATGTCCGCGCGACTCCGATGAGACCGATCGTCGGCGCGCCGACGACGTACATGTTTGCCGGTGCGACGATGACGAACGGCAGCCCCTTGTCGTGCGCGAGCGCCAGCGAAACGACGTTTGAAAAGCCCAAATCGATGGCGCCGCCGGCAACGGCGGACGCAATCGCGGGACCCGCGTTAAGGGGTGTAATGTCGACGTCGAAACCGGCTTTCTCGAAGAAACCCTGATCCTTCGCATAGTAGAGTTCGGCGGCGAAATCGCTGGGAATCGTCGCCAGCCTGAGCTTGATGAGCCCCTGTGGGCTCGCGCCTTGCATCGAGAGCAACGCGAAAACGGCGAATGCGGCGGCCATTGCGCTCGAGCGCACGAGCCGGCCGCCGAGGCGGGAGACGATCATATGACCTCCTTAGCACGAAAACGACAACAGGTCCAGAAAGTCGCGACTCTCTGGACCTGTTGTCGAGGATCCACTGATCCAGACGAGGCTACATGGTCAGGAACGTCTCGAGGTCGATTTGGTTCTCGTTGATCGAACCCGAGCATCCGGGGCAGGGGCTAACCCCACCCGTACCGGCGCCGCCGATCGGCAGACCGACACCGGGGATGTTGTTGATGTGGATGCCGATGACACCAACGCGCACGTTGTCCGTAAACCAGTGCGCGTACTGGAGCATATAGACTTGCATTCCGTTGAAGCTCGACAGCCCCAGGTTGTTCGTCGGTGTGGGCGTTCCGCTCGTCGGACCGGCGTCGATGCCGAAGAGACTGTTGAGCCCATATTGCGAGAACGATGCCTGGACGACGTTCGAATTTCGCGTTCCAGGATACGGAAGGTACGGGTTGGGCGAGATGAAGGTCAGGTTGCCCTTACTCGCCCACGTTGCGATTGCCAGGAAATCGTTGCCGCCCTGCCACGCCGTTCCCGTGAACGGATCGTAACCGAAGCGTTGCGTATACGATGCGGCCAGTTGGAATTGCGGGTGATCCTTGTTGCCAAGGTACTGCGCGACTGCGACTTCCCAGGTGCCGATGTTGGTTTGACCGGTGAAGTAGTTGCCGGCGCCACCGACGGCCGTATTGATGTGTCCGCCGTTATTCGCGCAAGCCGCGGGGTTGACCGCGGAGAACGTGCCCGCAGGGAGTCCAGGCGCCACCGGAACCGTGCAGGACACGGCCGCCGGATCCCACATCGGGTCGGTTTTCTGCAAGAAGTAGTCTTCAGCGACATCAAATACCGTGCGCGTCTTCGCGAAGCGGTACTGCAGCGACGCGCCGAACTCACTGGTGGTTTCGTTGCAATTGGGATTGAAGTTGCTGTACCCGCCGACGGTATTGCCGCGGTCGAGGCCGACGACGTTGAGCGCGCAGACAGTGTTCACTGCCGCCGCTCCGGGCGCCGTGTTGTTGTTCACGCCGGCGAGGGTCGTCGCGCTGACGCCCGAGTAGCCGTAAATGAACTGCGTCTGAATGTTGCCGTCGGGCGAATGGTAACCGGCCGCTGCGCCCGAGATGTTCTGCCCGGCGAAGAGTTGCGCCGTGGGGCTGAACAGGTAGTTTCCTTCGGAAACCGGGAACTTGCCGACCACGCCGTAGATACCGCCCGGCGAGGTCCACTGCGTGTCAGCGAACTCGAGGATGATCGGGATCGTACCTTGCGTGGTGTTCAGGTTGTCGTAGCTACAATTGGTAATCGACAATCCGG
>Ga0182015_10007392_pt1 | contig 10720 bp, 10 predicted proteins | sample 712P3MmetaG_FD_120478 | JGI IMG/M metagenome (GOLD analysis project Ga0182015, IMG submission 120478) | Permafrost microbial communities from Stordalen Mire, Sweden - 712P3M metaG | ecosystem: Environmental > Terrestrial > Soil > Wetlands > Permafrost | place: Sweden: Stordalen | collected... | reverse complement strand
CTGCTTCAGTTCCAGCAACATCTCCCCAAGCAGTTCGCGAGCTGGCAGGATGACTCCTGGGGTGACGTTGTTCTTGTCGGTCCGGTCCTCATGCTCAGCGGCAAAACGCATCTGGGTGAGAGCATTTTCGGGATTGCCCTTGGCCAGCGTGATCCATGCGGTGTCGGTCTGGCGTTGGATATCCACCTGGTCAGCCCAATAACTGTCGTTGACTTGCGTAAGCGTGTCACGCAGGGATGCGAGCTGGTGTACCTCTTTTTCGGCAACATCGATTTGCCCCATATGTGAGGCGCCGAGGGCTCGCGCGAAATGCAGGTTCGCTTCCGTCCATGCTGCCCTTCCGCCGGGAAAAGTATTCGGCGGTATAAGGAGCGCGGCGGCTTCTGCCCAGCGATGCCGCTCCACAGCGTAGCGCGCAGGCGAAGCGCCCATGGCGTACAGCCAGTTCATGTATTGAGGGTCATCGGAGCGCCCTGGCGCCGGGGATGCGAGCGCCTCTTTCGCCTCGCGATCCTGTGCGCCCTGGAGATAGGCATAGATCAGGTAGTCCTTCGCGTGGAGCTCGTTACCCGGCGCGTTGTTTTTTTGGGCTGAAGGTGCCGAGGCCAGGTTGGAATCGATAGATTCTTGCCACAAGCCGAGCCGCGTGAAGATGTGGGACGGCATGTGGAGCGCGTGCGGTGAGTCTGGCGCAATCTGGGCGTAACGTCGCGCCGCGTCCAAAGCCCTGTCAGCCAGCGGTGGATAATCGTAAGCGTGAATGATGTAGTGAGCTATGCCGGGGTGCTCTGGTTGTTCTGCAAATAGTGGCTCAAGGATCGCTCCAGCCTTTTTCTGATTCACATACGTTTTGTCGGTTGGCGACGCGGTGGCGAGCAGTGCCAGCGCATAAAAAATCGCGGCCTCATGGTCGTCAGGATAGCGCGCTTGCAGCTGGTTCATGGCCTTTTCGTAAGCCAAGGCGCGAGTGCGGTAGTCGAGTTGGTCGGCGTCCTTGTAGAACGTCTCGATCGCCGCAATATAGTCGCGTTCGCGCTGTGTCTTAGCACCAGCTAACTTTGCTTTTTCTACCGCGGGGCAAGTCCTGCTTCTAGATCAGCCGGGCCGGGCGCTTGCCAAACTTGATGGTAGTACGTCATGGCGATTCCCCAGTAGGCCATGCCGCACGTGGGGTCTTTCTGTGCAATAGCAGCGAAAGTGTCGCTAGCGTTCTCGTACCAAAAAGAATGGAGCATCGCTACGGCGCTGCTGAATTGCGGCTGAACCGATGGTTCGCAGGAAACGGAGAAACTCACTTTGCCGAGTTTGCTCGGGTCGCCTGCGGGATGCTCGTGTTGGGCAACCGCTGGTGGCACGAATGCGGCGCACACGCCCACAAGCAGCACCATGCAAATGAATGTGATTCGCTTCATGCTGGTCTCCTTGGCTGTTAAATAGACCCTCTGGAATGAATACGTCGATGAGTTAAGAATCCGTGCGACCTATTCTTGGTCGCGACCCCAATGAAGTCAAGTAAGGCATCAAAACAGTTGCGAACCTAGCGTTCGCAGCGTGCATCGGATGTTTATTCGCCTATCCGCAGAAGTGACCAAGTTCGCAACGGATCACAGCGTGTTCTCGGGATTCCGCCCGAGTCACGGGCTAACCGGAAGTTATTCCGAATCCTAAGTCCGCTTGGAGGAAATGTGGTGCGGGGGAGTGTGGCTCGCGTTTCCAATCTCCTCGAACCCCGTTTCTGGCCAATCAATAAACTTCGACAGTTCGGTAACCACAAGCGCGTTTGTCGGTACTAACCCAACGGGCGAGCTGATAACTTCCGGGTTGCCGTAATCCGCCCGCAATCGCCGCAATCGGAGGCAGGCTGCAAAAGGAGTTCCTCCTGGTATGATCGTCCGTCAAACGGAGCAACCATGCGCAAGCTGATTTTCTTTCTGTTTTTTCTGGTGTTATCAACCCCTATTGTGTCCGCACAGCAGTACGATCTGGTGCTCGAAGGCGGACGTGTCATGGATCCCGAAACCGGCCTGGATGCTGTGCGCAACGTTGGCATCCGTGACGGAAAGATTGTCCGCATTTCGTCCGAAGCGCTGAGCGGACGCGGGGTTATCCATGCCGCGGGGCTGGTGGTCGCTCCCGGATTCATTGACCTTCACCAGCACGGCCAGGAGATGGAGAGCCAGCGCGTGAAAGCGCTCGACGGCGTAACCACGGCGCTCGAACTGGAAATCGGCGCGCCGGACGTCGCTCAGTTCCTGAAAACGAAAGAGGGCCACTCGCTCATTCACTACGGCACCTCGGCCAGCCATGCGGCGGCACGGGCTCTGGTATTCGGAGCGCCGCTGCCGCCCGGAGAAATCCTGCCGAAGAGCGGCCCCGCGACCGATCAGCCCGCGACCCCAGAGCAAATCATGCGGATCGAACAGCGCCTGCGTTCGGAACTGGACGCGGGCGGACTGGCCCTCGGCATGGGAATTCAGTACATCCCCGGAGCCACCCGGCTGGAAGTCATTGATATGTTCCGTCTGGCCGCCGAGCGCAGGGTGCCGGTTTACACTCATGTGCGCAGTTCGAGCCGCGTCGATCCCGGGTCCTCGATCGAATCCGTGAGTGAAGTGATCGCAGCGTCTGCCATCACCGGCGCTTCGCTGCACATCGTGCACATCAACAGCTCTTGCTTGCGCGATGCCCCGGAGTGCCTCTCCATGGTCGAAGGAGCGCGCTCCCGCGGCCTCGATGTCACTACCGAAGCCTATCCCTACATCGCGGGTATGACCTATATCAACTCTGCGCTCTTCAATCCGGGCTGGCAGGAAAAGGAGGGGGGCATCAGCTATGGCGACCTAGTCCTTCCCAACACCGGCGAGCACCTCACTAAAGAGCGCTTCGACGAACTCCACAACTCAAGTAATCCGCAGACCGTGCTGGTCTTCGCCAACACTCAAGAGGTGCTGGACAAAGTGATCCCTCACCCATTGGTGATGATCGCCAGCGATGGCTTCCAAGGCCATCCTCGCAACGCCGGAACCTATTCGCGCGTGCTGGCCCAATACGTACGGGAAAAAGGGACAATCACGCTGATGGATGCGCTGCGAAAGATGAGTCTGATGCCGGCGGAGATGCTCGAGCGTTCCACGCCCGTGGCACGCCAGAAAGGCAGGCTACAGGAGGGCGCCGACGCCGACATTGTTGTGTTCGACGCGGCGACCATCAGCGATCACGCCACATTCGAGAAACCGATGGAGCCGAGTGTAGGAGTGCACTACCTGTTGGTCGCAGGAACCGTGGTCGTCAATGAGGGCAAGATCGTTCCCGATGTATTTCCCGGCCGCGCTCTGCTAGGGCGCGCAGCATTGCATGACTAGCGGTCGCTAAGGTCTCCCTGAGCACGCGACCTCGAATCGCGGGATTAGTCCTCTGAAGTCGGGATCTCGCCAGCAATGCAACGGTCACCGCTAGCGCGTTTATCAGTATCGTCCCGGCAAACTTCCCAGGAGCCGACTTCTGGACCGCAATAACTTCCGGTTGGGCCGTGACTGGGGCGCTTGAACCAATGTTGAAAATAGCGGCGGCACGCAACATCGTCACTCTGGTGCATTGCTTGGTCGCAATTCAGTTGTCCTTCAAACCATGTTCCCTTGGCATTTTGACATCTTGTGCTTTGGCATGGCTAAATTTTCTCGGCATCGGGCAGAGAAGGGGTCAACGGTATTTCGTCAAGGGGAACACCGGCACGACCAGGTTCGCGCCTTCGTTCCTCAAATCCGACGCCGATAGCCAAATAGATGAGTGCTGAGCGGGCAAGTTTCAGAAGGTGCAGGGCCTTGCGCTCGAACTGCTCGCGCGACACCATCAACGCTAAATCATCAGGCGGTGCGGTTGGGGACTCAGCTACCGTGACTCGCAAGTATTTATGCTCTATATGGTTCCTTATGTCGCTAAGGCCGCGAGCCTGCGGTTCGGCCACCTCGTCGTTTGGCTTCTCGAAGAAGTCCTTGGCGAGCCAGTACAAGGCACAGAACCCCCAATTCCCCGTCGTGTCGAATTCTTTCCGTATAGGCTTCTCTTCACCGGGCCTCCAAAGTGTTCGAAATGAGACCTTCTTCTCCGGGATACCCAACTCCATATAGGCGTTCATAAAGAAGCCGACTTTATCGAAGAGAGAGTACGAAATCCTATAGGCACTTTTGATCTTTTCGACCGCCAACGAGAGCGACGGACGGGGTTCGGTCGCGTAAAGATACACATCTCTGTCCGAGAAGTGGGATGTCTTCAAGGTCAAACCCTCATACAACAGCAAGCGCGCCGATACGTATTCTTGCTTCATCTGGTCGAAAAAGCTCGCGAATGTGTGGGGGGCATCGAGGGGCACAACGTGAGTCGCCAATCCTATTGAGTCGGCGGACGCCACAGAGTACGGCCCCAAGTCATTCGAAGGAGTCAGATACAAATAGTTGACCAGACACCAATGGCGGTAGTCGCGTTCTTCCTCTGTAGCGAAGGTGTCCGGCGAGGTGAGAGGATCAAGTGCAGCGATTCCGTTCACGTCCACGACCGATTCAATCCACTTCTTGAGCTCTTTGACTGTTTCTCGACTGTGTTGATCACGAATGTCTGTGTAGCTTGCTGTTGGTGCAAGGGCGGCCGATGCCTCTGTGTGCGCAACCCACAAGAAGAGAGACCGTAAGCCGGGATCTTCGAGACCTTCCGCATATACAGCCAAGACCCTGGCTCGGTTGCACAGTGCCATCCCGAAGTTCGGCCGCACTTCGAGCGCACGACGCCAGTATTCGAGGGCCTCTATGGCCCGGCCCGCAACACGTAGTCGATTGCCAAGGTTGTTGAGGCACATGCACCTGGCGGTGCTGGGAATTTGTGCGAACTTCTGGTGCGAAACAGCACGGCGGAGATAAAAGATCTCGCGTGCCAGCGTGGCCTGTTCCCACCGCCACTCCGTGCCATATCGTTCTCCTGCGAGGGCATTCGCCCTACCGTAATCGAGGAGAATCGCCTGTTCACCACCAATGCCCTTTCGCTCAAGAGCCTCGTACCAGGTAATTGCGCAAGCGAGGCTATCCTTGCTTCCGAGTTCTACGGCAAGATCGGTCAGCAAGGTCGTGCGGGAAACAGCATCCGCGTTTTGGCGACCATTGATGCCTTCTTTCATGAGGAGGTCGCAGAGTGCGCTTTTTTGTAAGCGTTCCTGATCGGTCATGCTGTTCCACCGAAGAATCCACTGATGCGGACTGCAGTGAATTACCACATATTTTACCAACGGGAGCCCTATCAAGCTAGAAACCGCCCCGAGGGAACGTCCTCGTTCCTGAATTGTCGCGAGCCGGAAGGTATGGTTCTTACGAATCCCCCGTTTGGAAGAAAAAGCAGCTTCACGATCGTCGGCGCGGGTGGAAAGAACCAGACAGACAAGATTTCCTACGAGCGATCCGATTTTTGGGCTACCACAAGCAATAAGCAGCTTAACTTTGTGCAACACGTTCATTCAATGCTCAAAGATAACGGTCGCGCCGCAGTAATTATCCCGGACAATGTCCTGTTTGAGGGCGGCGCTGGGGAACAAATTCGACGAGCGTTGCTCCATCAATGCAAAGTTCACACGTTATTGAGATTGCCAATAGGGATTTGGTATTCGCCGGGCGTAAAAGCAAATGTGCTTTTCTTTGATAAGAAGCCAACGAATGGTTCGGCGACGAACGGAATTTGGATTTATGACCTTCGCTCGACCAAGAGGTTTTCGGTCAGGCAGAGTCCAATCGAGGCTGAAGACCTGACAGATTTCATTGAATGCTACCGCGCTGACGATCCAAGTCAGCGCAAGGAAAGCGCTCACTTCCGACGGTTCAAATATTCGGAGATTCTTACGAGAGACAAAGCAAGTCTCGACATTCAATGGCAAAACGAAACAATAGCTGCCGAGCCGGGCGAGACACCTCAGGCGCTAATGAAGGAGATTTTGACAGATCTAAAGGAAGCCATGAAAGAGTTCACGGCCGCTGAGAAACAAATCCGGACCTTCGAATAGACAACAAGGGTGGCCAATAACTACCGGATTTTCTCTACACCGGTATCCCCGCTGCGGAAAATAAAATCTCAGTTTCGTTTGGAATCCAGTCGAAATCTCCGTCGGCGACTGCAACCGCACGCTGCCCCCTAGGCGTCTCCTAGTCCTAATCGAAATAAAGCGGCTAATTATCATTCCTGTGGCAGAAAGTTGGGTTTGTACCATGTACCCCCCTCTTCGTTGACTTGCCCTCCCTCCCCACTTAATATGTGCGCGCATGCTGGAATCCTCATCTCGAATCGGCCAGACCATCTCGCATTACCGCATCGTGGAGAAGCTCGGCGGCGGCGGCATGGGCGTGGTGTACAAAGCCGAAGACATCACCCTGCGCCGTTTCGTCGCCCTTAAATTCCTGCCCGACGAGGTGGCGCGCGATCCCCAGGCGCTGGAACGCTTCCGTCGGGCGCGACCTGCGTTACCAATCGGCGCCGGAAATGCGCACGGATTTGAAGCGCCTGCGGAGAGATACGGATTCGGGCCGAATTCCCTCGTCCGCCGACAGCAGTTCGCGCGATGTCGCTGCCGTCCCTTCAAGCTCCTCGGCGTCAATTCGAAGCGTCAGCGATGCGGCTGCAAAGCCTACGGCCCGCGGTGGAAACTTGAAATATATTCTCGCTGCGGTGTGCGCCATCATCGTGCTGGGCGCGGCGTTCGCGGCATTTCACTTTTGGAATCACGCGAGCGCGCCCATTGCCGCGGGCCAAGTGAGGAAAATCAGCCACTGGAATAAACCCATGGTGCGAGCAACGCTCTCGCCGGACGGCCATACGGTAGCATTCGACTCACCCGTTAGCGGCACGTTCCAGGTCTTCGTGATGCTCACCTCCGGCGGCGAGCCGCTTCAGCTCACGTCCGACGAAGGCGACAAGAACGTGAGCGGTTTTTCCTTTGACGGCGGCGAGATTTTCTATGAGCGCAATCTCGGACATTTCGAAACCTGGGCTGTCCCCACGCTCGGCGGCGCACCGCGGAAGGTATTGACAGGCGGTGCAGTGGTTCCATCCGCGGATGGCAATTCTCTTTTCTTCTTGAATCCGCCGGCTCCAACGATATTCCGCGCAGACAAGTCCGGGGTCGGCGCGGAAGAGATCTTCAAATTCGACGAAGCCGCTGGTTATCCAATCGGATTACTGCCCTATCCAGGTGGGGATGCATTGCTGGCGGCTACGTTAACTTCCGCATTTAGTGACACTCGCCTTTACAAAGTGAACATTTCAGCTCACTCATTGACCGATCTAGGCGAAGTATCGAGAGACGTGAGTCACGCAGAATGGGCCGAGCCCGGAAAGTCGCTGATTTTTAGCCACAGCGTTAACGGACTGCAAAACATCTGGAAATACAATTTGGCGGACCGCTCGTTGACGCAGGTAACCTTGGGCGCGGGTCCCGATCTTTCACCGATGCCGGATCCGGGAGGGAAGGGTTTTTACTACGTAAATGGAAAATTGTCCGGCTTTCTCACCGCGTACCATGTGCGCTCGAAAGAATCCGTGGACATCGTTTCCGAGATTGCCACCCAGCCATCGATTTCGCCGGACGCCAAGCGCGTGATGTACATCACTTCTCCGGAGGCAGGCCGCTCCGAACTTTGGGTGTCCGGCATCGACGGGAAGAATAAAGTGAAGGTGGCCTCGTCGGAACACTTAGCGACCGGCACGTGGTCGCACGACAGCCGCCAGATTAATTACATCGACTCCGCAAACAAGTCGAGCCGGATTTACATTGCGGGAGCGGATGGGAGCGGAGTTCGCGAAGTGCCGTGGAATGGGGAATATATCCCCGCAAGCATCTGGAGCAATGATGATAAGGCCCTTTACATCGGCGCGTTTCTACCACCCTCGAAGATATCCGCTTGGAAAGTAAACGTTGACGGTTCTGACTCGCGTAAAATCTCGGACTCGTGCGCGTTTGCCGTCGACGCAAGCGCGGACGGAAAATATTTGTTGGCGGTCGTACCAAGAGGTGATCGCGCGGGAATCTACCAGATTTCTCTCGGCGACGGTAAATGCGACGCGCTGGTTCCAGGCGCGGTAACTTTCGGCGTCGTATTCGCCCCGGATTACAAATCATATTTGTACGCCGTGGCCGCCCGCGGACAAATGACGATTTATCGCCAACCCTGGAACGATGGAAAACTGGCGGGCCCGGTTCAGGTCGCGCTCACGCTTCCCTTCTCGTTCAGCATTGCCTTCAGCGGCAACGGCTACGACTTCTCGCACGATCTTTCCACCTTCGTCTACGCGCGCCCCGGCGGACAGCACGATCTGTATTTTCTGAGTCAGAAATAGACATGATCGCAAAAAAGAATTCTGGGGGCTTCTTTAACTCAGTGGATAAGTTACAAAAAAGACGCTTGTAACGAGCAGTCGGTGCTGGCAGTGAAGCCTAACCCCCGATAATCGGACATCTCTAACAACGCCGGCTCTGTCAAATCTTTTTTGGACAGACTTCTGCATCATTCCCGGAGAGTGTTCTCTTCCGTTATATTTCTTTGGCCCAGTGTCGATAACCACGGCTCGCCTGTAATCTTTCGGTCGGTTTCAGTCCGACCTACACATCTCTTCGATCCAATTTCAGACCATGATTACTCGTTCAAACTCCCTCTCGTGAGGGAGCGGGATGCCCATTCAAGTGGACGGCGTTCTACTTCGCGCCATGTCCGATTCCGAGCTGTCCCGCGTGCGAACTGAACTTGACCCACTGCGCATACTCCCAACCGTTTCGCCACATCCAGTACAGCCGAACCGAGAGTCTTCGGGCCATGCCCACCTTGGCGATGTTCCTCTGTCGACGCACCGCCAGGCGCACATAGCGTCGTCTCCAGTCCGCATCACAGCGTGCTGCGGCTTGGGCTGCTTCCACCAGCAAGAAACGCAACAAAGAACTGCCTTGCTTGGTGATGTGTCCCAGCCGTTGATGACCGGCACTGGAATCCTCCTCCGGAATCAGTCCCACATAACTGCCGATCTGCTTGCCCCGACAAAACCGCTTCGGAGTTCCGATGATCAGCACGAAGGCCAGGGCCGTCAGTGGTCCTACGCCCGGATGCGTCATCAGCCGCAGCACCTCCGGCCACTTCCTGCCTTCCCGCTCGACAGCTGCCGTTAATTCTTCGATCGTTGGGTTCATGCGGTCCAGCAGCTCGAGCAGATCCTTGCGACGCCGGGAGGCCCAGGTACCCAGCGCAAGCTTTTCCAGCTGGGCTCGTCCTTGTGCGCTCCACAGCTTCTTCTTCCGTCGCTGGCCTTCATTCATCGCCAGGGCCTGCAGCTGATTCATGATCCGCGTGCGCATCTGCACCAGCCGATGCCGGTGCCACAGCAGTTGTCGCAGGTCACGATTCTCCGGACCAGGTACCCAGATCCGAGGAAAATTATTTTCCCGCAGCAGGCGCAGCAGCAGTCGGGCGTCCTCCCAGTCGGTCTTCTGTTTGCGCACGCGTTTGGTCTTAATCTGGGCCGCATCGCCGATCCACAGCTCCATACCGAGTTCTGCCAACAACCGTTCGAACCAGCGGGAGTAGCCCGTGGCCTCCATCCCCACTCGTACGCTCGCTCCTCGCCTCGCCAGTTCCCGATAAAACTTCTCCGCTTCTCCTGCACTGTGGTTCAATTGCTGTTCCCCATACTCTCCCGTTTCTGTGTCTACAAACGCGACGTACTGGTCGCTCGGGTGATAATCCACGCCTATAATGATCATGTTCGGCTCCTTTCTCCCGAGCCAATGGTTCTCGACAAACCACAGTCTACTCGGGTCTAAGGAGCCGACGTTGTTATGCAATCAAGTGACCGCAGCGGGCTAGAAACGGGATTCTGGGAAGTGCGCCAGATCCGTACCGACAAGTCGGCTAGTGTTTACCGATGGAGAGAGGTGGCGATTGCGATTGCCGCTTCTGCCTGAGTCACGGCGGAGCGGATGCGACACTTGATCGCGGACTTTGACGCTGGCCCGAAGTCCCGTTCGAGGAGGTGTGATGCAACGTTTCTGGATAGTTTCCGAATAGCTGACCATCCAACCTTGACGGTGCCGGGCAAAAGTATCGTTTTCCGAGCAAACAGAGACACAGAGACGTTGTCTTCGGCCTTGCGGAGTTGACGACCAGTTTCACTCACAGATTCTTTGGCCTCTCCACTGCCCAGGTCACGACCTCTACCTACCTGGGCGCGACGATCGGGACTCTCTACGCGGTAGCCGGGTTGCTCATTCTGTCCATGAGGAAGCGGGCAGCGGCGGTCGCCATTCTGTTCCTGATCGCGGATATTGTAGGGCGCATCGGAATGGTTGTAACAGGTTTGTATCCCGTTGACTCGCTCAAGCAAATCGCAGCCATCATTCTGGGCACATCCATAGTGGCGATCCTCGCAGTTTATATCGGATTGAAACGGTCTACGTTCAGGTGATGAGTACCTTTCGCCAATCCCATGAATAGGGCTAAGTGACCGCGATAGATCCTGAGTGCGCGCATCCGGAAACGATACGATCCAGTAGTCCGCTTCGAGGACATCGCTTGAATCGTCCTCTAACCCCGTTTCTGGACAGTTTCCGAGTTGCCGCCAAACCATCCAGAATCTTCGCATCCGCGTGGAACGTGCTGCGTAGGCTATAATTACGCGCACGCATGGCACTCAGCTCGGGTACAAAACT
>Ga0182015_10007391_pt1 | contig 10721 bp, 3 predicted proteins | sample 712P3MmetaG_FD_120478 | JGI IMG/M metagenome (GOLD analysis project Ga0182015, IMG submission 120478) | Permafrost microbial communities from Stordalen Mire, Sweden - 712P3M metaG | ecosystem: Environmental > Terrestrial > Soil > Wetlands > Permafrost | place: Sweden: Stordalen | collected... | reverse complement strand
GTGCTACGGACTGGCCCAGCACCATAGCCAACGTCACGCTGCTTCCCGCCCATCCACAGTCGCAGCCGGTCGAACTCCAAATAGACGACCGGCGTGGTATAGAGCGTGAGCAACTGACTCAGGATCAATCCCCCCACAATCGTGATGCCGAGCGGCCGCCGCAGCTCATAGCCCGTGCCCGTCCCCAGCGCCAACGGCAGCGCGCCCAATATCGCGGCCATCGTAGTCATCAGGATGGGACGAAAGCGCAGCATGCACGCCTCAAAAATCGAGTCGATGGGCTTCTTCCCCTCGCTGCGCTCAACTTCAAGCGCGAAATCAATCATCATGATGGCATTCTTCTTTACGATTCCGATCAGCAACACGATGCCGATAATGGAGATGATGTTCAGGTCTTGCTTAAACAGCATCAATGAGAGCATTGCGCCCACGCTCGCCGACGGCAGTGTGGAGATGATGGTCAGGGGGTGAACCAGGCTTTCATACAAAATGCCGAGAACGATGTAGACAGCCAGCAGTGCAGTCAGAATCAGCACGGGCTCGGTGCCGAGAGATTGCTGATAGGCCAGCAGCGTCCCCGCAAAAAAGCCTTGCAGCGTGGAAGGCGCGCCCAGCCGCTTTTGCATCTGGTCGATGCTCAATGTGGCATCGCTCAACGACTTATTCGACGCGAGGTTAAAGGACACCGTAACCGAAGGGAATAACCCGGTATGGTTGATGGTCAGCGGCGTGGTATTGGCTTGACCCGTGGCCACGGCGAGCAGCGGAATGTTCCCGCCGGATGATTGAAGGTAGATGTCTTTCAATCCTTCCGGACTTTGCCAATATTGAGGAGCAACTTCCAGAACCACGTAATACTGATTTAACTGCGTGTAGATGATGGAAACTTGCGACTGGCCGAAGGCGCCGTACAACCCCGAGTCCAGTTGCTGCACCGTAATGCCAAGCTTGGCCGCAGTGACGCGATCATAGTTCAGCAGTTCGTCGAGTCCGCCATTCTGCTGGTCGGAGCTCACGTCCTGCAGACCCGGCAAATGCTGCATCTGACTCAGTATCCGCGGCCCCCACGTAAAAAGATCCTGCACATTGTCAGCTTGGAGCGTGTACTGATACATCGCGTTGCTGGATCGGCCACCGATACGCAGATCCTGCGCGGCTTGAAGAAACGCGGAAGCCGTCGGCAGCCGGTTCAATTTCGGGCGCAGGCGGTCGATGATCTGGCTAGCACTCACCTTGCGCTCCGCGAGCGGCTTGAGCGCAATGTAGACGGAGCCAGTATTTGTAGCCCCGCTGCCCCCGCTAAACGCAATCACATTCTGGACCGCTGGATCACTCTTGATCACGGCCCCGATCTGCCGAATGGAAGCGTCCATCGCCGGAAAGGATGAATCCTGCGGCCCGCGCACACTCCCGGTAATTGCTCCGGTGTCCTCCACCGGGAAAAGGCCCTTGGGTATCTTGATGATCAGCACCACATTGAGCACGATGGTAATGAACAGTACGATGAGGGTCGGCATAGGATGCTCGAGCACCCAATGCAGAGTGGTGCGGTACAAAGAGAGCATGCCATCAAAGAACTTTTCCGTGGCCTTGTAGATGCGGCCGTGTTTTTCCGCGCGCTCGTTCCTCAACAGGTAGGCGCACATCATCGGAGTCGTGGTCAGCGAGATAATCATCGACACGAAAACGGCTGTCGAGAGGGTGACGGCAAACTCCCGAAAGAGACGGCCCACGATTCCACCCATCATAAGAAGAGGGATAAAAACGGCAATCAGCGAAATGCTGATGGTGAAGACGGTGAAACCGATTTCCTCCGCGCCTTTCAGCGCTGCGGCAAACGGCTCTACGCCATTTTCCAGATGACGAGCAATATTTTCCATCACCACGATGGCGTCATCGACGACAAACCCGGTGGCGATAGTCATGGCCATCAGCGAGAGGTTGTCCAACGTGTATCCGAATAGATACATCACGGCGAACGTTCCGACTAGCGAGACTGGCACTGCCACCGCGGGAATAAGCGTGGCGCGTCCGTTGCGCAGGAAGACAAACACTACTCCGATGACGAGGCCAATGGAAATAAGCAGCGTGCGCTCGACGTCGCTGACCGAAGCGCGGATGGTGGTCGTGCGGTCCAGAACGATAGTCGTATCGATGCCGAGCGGGATGGTTGCCTGGATGAACGGAAGTTGCTGGCGAATGCGGTTGACCGTGCCAATGATATTCGCGCCCGGCTGCCGGAAGATGATTACCGTAACCGCGCGCTTGCCATTCAAATAACCGGCGGCACGGATGTTGGCCACCGAATCCGTCACCGCCGCAACATCGGACAAATGCACGGCTGCGCCGTTTTTATACCCGACGACGAGCGGCTTGTAGTCTTCGGCGTGCGAGATCTGGTCGTTAGCGAGGATGTCGGCGGACACGTTGCCATCGGAAATTTGTCCCTTGGCCAGGTCGGCATTCTGCAGGCTCAGCACGGACTGCAGATTAGCGAGTGTCAGTCCATAGCTGGCCAATTGTGTGGGATTTGCGTCCACACGAACCGATGGCAGCGCTCCGCCTCCGACCACAACCTGGCCTACGCCCTGTATCTGCGACAACTTCTGCTCGAGGACAGTGGAGGCTTCGTCGTACATCTTATCGGGACCAAATTTGTCAGACGTCAGCCCCAGGATCATGATCGGGGCATCGGCAGGATTGACTTTGCGGTAGCTCGGATTGCCCGGCAGATTCGCGGGCAGATAAGTTCGCGCCGCATTGATGGCCGCTTCGACGTCGCGCGCCGCGCCGTCTATATCGCGGCTGAGATCAAATTGAATCGTGATCGACGTGGCGCCGAGCGAACTGGTGGAGGTCATCTCCGTCACGCCGGCAATATGACCGAACTGCCGTTCCAGCGGAGTGGCGACCGACGACGCCATAATGTCGGCGCTGCCTCCGGGCAAGCTGGCGCTGACTGAAATGGTCGGGAAGTCAACTTCGGGGAGGGGAGCGACCGGGAGCACTTGAAAAGCAATCGCGCCGGCGAGGGCGACCCCCACTGTAAGCAGCGTGGTCGCCACAGGCCGATGAATAAACGGTGCGGAGATATTCATGCCGGCCCTGCCTGTTCTCCGCCTCCGGTTTCCGGCCGCTTCGATTCGCCCGTAAAGCGGTGGGCCAGATTGTCAAAAAAGATGTAGATGACGGGCGTGGTGTAAAGCGTGAGTACCTGGCTCAGCAGCAGTCCGCCCACCATGGCAATGCCCAGCGGACGGCGCAATTCGGAACCGAAACCGGTTCCCAAAGCCAACGGAAGGCCGGCCAGCAGCGCTGCCATCGTGGTCATCATGATGGGGCGAAAACGCAGCAGACAAGCGTCGTAAATCGCGTCCGTGGCACTCTTCCCGTGCTCGCGCTCGCCTTCGAGCGCAAAGTCGACCATCATGATGCCGTTCTTCTTCACGATACCGATCAGCAGAATGATGCCGATAATCGCCACCACGCTCAAATCCTGGCGAAAAATAATCAGCGCGAGAAAAGCGCCCACGCCCGCCGACGGGAGTGTAGACAAAATCGTAATCGGATGGATGAAGCTCTCATACAAAACCCCAAGCACAATGTAGACGGTGACCAGCGCCGCCAGAATCAGCAACGGCTCATTGGACAGCGAATTCGTAAATGATGCCGCCGTCCCTTGAAACCCCGCCTGCAGGCTGGGAGGCATGTGCATGTCTTTCTGTGCTTTGTCGACCGCCGTAATTGCCTCGCCCAGCGCGGCATTCGGTCCGAGATTGAACGATACGGTGATGGCCGGAAACTGCCCCTGGTGAGAAATGGAGAGGGCCTCTGTCGTTTTTTCAAAGTGTGAGAATGCGCTCAGCGGCACCGCATTGCTCATCGCCGAACTACTGGCTGTGTTTGCACTCGTGCTCGACGTCGATGAAGAACTCGGCGAAAGCGCGTTTAACGGAGGAGTGAGCGTATTCGCCGACGGAGTATAGAGAGCCGAGCCCGTCGCCGCATTCGACCCCGCGGAGGACGACCCGGAAGACGCGAATGAGGAAGCCGCTCCGGCTCCGGTCGCACCGGCCGACGCATTGGACTGTATGTAGAGATGGTTCAGCTTGTTCGGGTCCAGTTGAAATTGCGGCTGACTCTCAAGCACAACGTGGTACTGATTCACTTGCGTATACATCGTGCTGATCTGGCGCTGACCGAAAGCATCATACAAAGTGTTATCGATGGTGGTGGGCGCGATCCCAAGTCGCGAGGCCGTGACTCGATCAATCACCAGAGATACAGCCAGCCCTCCCGGTTGCTGATCGGTGGCGACATCTTCCAGTTCCGGCAGTTGCTTTAGCCGGTCGACGAAGCGATTGGTCCAGTCATTCAATTCGTCTGCGTTGGGGTCTTCGAGTGTGTACTGATATTGCGTGCGGCTCACGCGATCGTCCACGGTGATGTTCTGCACCGGTTGCATGAACAGCTGTATTCCCTGAACCTGGTCGAGCTTTGAGTTGAGCCGGCGAATTACATCGGAAGCATTCATCTTGCGCTGGTTGAGCGGCTTCAGATTGATCGACATTCGCCCGCTGTTCGTCGTGGTATTCGTTCCATCGGCGCCAATGAACGACGAAAGGCTATCGACGGCCGGGTCAGCCAGAATTACTTTTGCGAGCTCTTGCTGCTTCTCTGCCATGGCCTTGAAGCCAGTCGCCGCCGGAGCCTGCGATATGCCCTGAATAACGCCCGTGTCCTGCACCGGGAAAAATCCCTTGGGAATGATGATGTAAAGGAAAACCGTAAGCAGCAGGGTGGTCAGCGCGACCAACAGCGTAATGGTCTGAAAGCGAAGGACAACTTTCAGCGTTCGGCCATAGAACGCGATCATTCCCTCGAAAGCACGTTCCGTGGCTCGATAGATGCGTCCCTGCTGCTCTTTTGGGTTAGGCCGCAAGATGCGCGCACTCATCATTGGCGTGAGCGTAAGGGAAACCACTGCCGACAGGACGATGGTGATGGCAAGGGTTACGGCAAACTCGCGGAACAGGCGCCCCACTACGTCGCCCATAAATAACAGCGGAATCAGGACGGCAATGAGCGACACGGTCAGCGAGAGAATGGTGAAGCCAATTTGCTCCGCGCCCTTGAGCGCCGCTTCCATAGGCGGATCGCCCGCCTCGATGTAGCGCGAGATGTTTTCGATCATCACGATGGCATCATCCACCACGAAGCCGGTGGAGATGGTCAGCGCCATCAGCGATAAGTTATCCAGGCTGTAACCCAGGATGTACATCGCCGCCAGGGTACCCACCAGCGACAGCGGAACCGCCACCGCCGGAATGATAGTGGCATAGAGACTCCGCAGGAAGAGGAAGATGACGAGCACGACGAGTCCGACCGTCAACAGCAATTCAAACTCAACGTCGGAAACTGACGCTTCGATGGCGGTGGTGAGATCGGTGAGCGTGGTCACCTGAATGCCGGTGGGCAGGTTGGCCTGGAGCTGCGGAAGTAGATTCTTGATGCTCTTGACCACGGCGATAGTGTTCGCCCCGGGCTGGCGCTGCACATTCAAAATCACCGCCGGGGTCTGGTTCATCCACGCGGCCTGATTATTGTTCTCCACCCCATTCACAATGCTCGCCACGTCGGGCAGCATCACCGGCGCACCGTTCCGATAGGCAACTACAACACTCCGATAGTCGTCGGTGGTCACCAGTTGATCGTTGGCATCGATCTGATAATCCTGGCGCGGCCCGTCGAAGTTGCCTTTCGCGGCATTCACACTGGCCGCGGTCAGCGCTGTCCGAAGATCTTCCATGTTGATGCCGTAAGACGACAGCGCCGTGGGGTTCGCCTGAATGCGGACGGCGGGCTTTTGTCCGCCGCTTATCGTGACCAGCCCAACCCCGTTGAGCTGCGAAATCTTGGGAGCGAGGCGCGTATCCACCAGGTCCTCGACCTGCGAAAGCGGCATGGAATTTGAGGTGATGGCCAGCGTAAGCACAGGCGCATCCGCCGGATTCGTTTTGCTGTAAACCGGCGGCGCGGGGAGAATGGACGGCAAGAGGCTCTGCGACGCGTTGATGGCCGACTGTACTTCCTCTTCAGCGATATCAATATTCAGCGTGAGGTTGAACTGCAAAACAATGACGGAGGTGCCGCCGGAACTGGTGGAGGTCATCTGGCTCAGACCTTGCAGTTCGCCGAATTGCCGCTCCAGTGGCGCCGTCACCGTCGTCGCCATCACCGTCGGGCTTGCTCCGGGATAGAACGTGAGTACTTGAATGGTTGGATAATCGACTTCCGGCAAGGCCGACACCGGCAGTTGCGTATAGCCAACAATCCCGACCAGCAGAATTGCGGCCATCAGCAAAGAGGTCGCAACCGGCCGCAAGATAAACGGACGAGATGGACTCACTGGGCGCTGCTCCCGTTCGCGCCGGCAGCGGCAGGCTTGGCCGGAGGTGGGGTCGCAACAACGACCGCTGTGTTGTCCTGCAATTTATCGAAGCTGCTGTTGGCGACAACGTCCGCTGGATTGATGCCGTCAACCTGGGTCATACCGCCGTCGGTAACGCCCGGCTTTATACTGCGCATGTGAGCAACATCGTTTTGAATCACATAAACGAATGATGCTTGGCCATTCTGTTGAATGGCGGATGCGGGAACGAGCGTCACTCCCTGCATGGTGGTCACCAGCAGCCGCGTGTTGACAAATTGGTTGGGGAAGAGCGCATCATTTTTATTGGCGAAAATGGATCGTCCTTTTACCGTCCCCGTCGTAGTGTCAATCAGGTTATCGAGCGTCAGCAGCACCCCGCTTGTGATTTTCGTCTGCGCCGTACGATCGAAGGCATCGACGGTGAGCTTTGCTTTCTTTTTCAGTTGAGCCGCCACCGGGCCCAGACTGTCTTCCGGGATTGTGAAAATGACGGTAATGGGCTCCACCTGTGTAATCACTGCCAGAGTTACGGTGCCAGCAGACTGCACAACGTTGCCCGGATCCACCAGCCGTAAACCCACGCGGCCGGCAATAGGAGCGGTGATGTGGCAATACTCGACCTGAACCTCGTCATACTGCACCGTTCCCCGATCGTTTTTTACTGTGCCCTCATCCTGCAGCACGAGCTTTTCCTGGTCATCCAAGATCTGCTTGGCAATCGCGTTCCGCGCCCACGCTTCACGGTAACGCTCCAGGTCCATCCGGGCTTGTGCCAGCACGTTCTCGTCTCGCTCAAGCGCTCCTTGCGCCTGCAAAAGAGTGGCGCGGTAGGGACGCGAATCGATGTCAACCAGCGGATCGCCCTTACTTACCAGTTGACCTTCCTTATAGTGGACGGCAATGATCAGACCATTCACCTGGCTGGTAATCGAATCGGTATAGACCGGAGTCACCGTCCCGATGGAGTCAACGTAAACGCCGATATTGCCTTTTGTAGCAGTTGCGGTCGTAATCGTAATCTTCGCCGGCGCGTGCACGGCCTTCTTCTCGTTATGGAGGTGGTGCCACACCAACACCGCAACCAGCACTGCGGCAAACAACAGCAGAATCCATATAACAATCCACGCTGTTCTGTGCGGGTGAGATTCCACACCGTGAACTGGGAGTTGATGGCTGGGATCGATGGTGGGAGGCTGATTGGTCTCTGCGGTCAACCGGAATCTCCTTCTAGCTCCGAATTGTCCGACATTATATGCTTCCACCGTGCTTAAAGAAGTGACCTGTTCTGCACAGTGTTTCGGAGGATCATTTGCTTGATTGCAGGGCATGCAGGGCCGCGTGGCTCTGTGCAACCGGTGGCGGAGCATCACCCTTCAGCATCAGCCACAGAATGCGGTTATAGAGCTGATCGTCGACGCGATCGGGCTCGCTAAGATCCAACCCCTCCGACATGCGTGCGGCGGCAGTATTCTGCGGATTCTTCTCATTCAAATCCTGTGTAGGGATGATTGGGTCATAGGGAGTCAGGTCGGCCGCCGGCGCGAAGATGTCGGCAAGGGATCGGCTGAAGTAATCGAACTTCGAGAGGCGCCCCATGCCGAGGATGTCCTCGATGGCCGCGACCACATCCGTCGTGTTGATGAAGCGGTGCACCGTGCCCGGCCGGTTGTAGGCCGAGATTGCGTAGAACGGCGCGCGGTGCGAATCGGTGTGGTCGGGTCCGGCCTGCGCATCGTCTTCGAGGACGAAGATCACGGTGTCCTTCCAATATGGACTGTGCGAGAGGGCCTGCACAATGCGTCCGAGCGCGAGGTCGTTGTCGGCCATGCACGCGCGCGGCGTGCACTTCCCCGGCCGTGCCGCCGTCAAGTGATCCATGGGCAGGTGCATGACTTCGAGTTGTGGCATGTTGCCATCGCGCACATAACGCTGGAGTTCGTCGATCCACACATCAGCGCGCTTCTGATCCTGCGTGGTCAGATCGAAAGGTATGTAGTCGGGATTAATGTCGGCGCCCAAGTCGGGTTGCGTCACCGGCCAGCCGGGATTCCCTTTGACCATTTCACCGTAGTCGCGGAAAGTGATGCCCTCACGGATCGCGAGCGTCCACAGGAAGCCGCGCTCCGGCTCATCGCTCTCTTCTCCGTCCATGTCGGCCCGCTTGCCGGCGTAACCGGAGGGGACGACCTTCTCACCGTAGTTCGTGACGTAGGCAGCGGTGGACCAGATGTGTCCTTGCGAACTGACCTCGGCATTCACGAAGAAACGATCGAACAGGCCAAAGCGCCGCGCCAGCGCGTGATGGTTCGGGGTGATGGTAATGTCGGGGAAATAGACGAGGCTCGCGTCGCCATCCCCTTCTTTCATGTCTCCCAGTATCTGATCGTAGGTGCGATTCTCTTTAATGATGTAGACGACGTGCCGGAACGGCGGATACGGCGGGTAGCGCCGAGCCGCCGGCCTCTGCTGCCAGTTATTGGCGGCGGCGACACGCTCGGTGAACCTAGCCAGTTGCGGCGGCGGCAGCGATGCGGAGAGCACGCGCAGTGTGCCATTCAACTGTCCCAGCGCGTACGCTGTCGGATTCCCGTTCGGCCAGTTCGTGAGCGGTACGGGGCCGTCGGGATTGGCATGGGTACCGTGTCCTTTTCCGGAGAGGACGAGGAGTTGATCACCCGTTTCGGCGATCGCGGTGGGATACCAGTCGGTGGGCACGCGCCCGAGCAACTTGCCGGTGACCACATCGAAGACGGCGACGGCATTGTTATCGGCTTCTGCGACCAGCAGACGCGTGCCATCGGGGGTAAGTGCGACAGCATTGGGTGTGCTGCCTTCGGGCGGGGCACCGGGCGCGGCATCGTGCAGATAGCGCGCGACCTTTCGCAGCTTCGTGTCGACGACGGCGACACGATCGCTCCCTGCGAGGGTGACGTACAGCTTCGTTCCACTCACCGCCAGCGCCGATGGATGTCGACCAACCTCGATCCGGCCGAGGTAGGCGAGCGTTCCGTCTGCCAAAACGCGGAACTGCGACACCGTGCTTCCGCCCCAAGCCGAGACGAACACCTGACCTCCCGCCGTTAGAGCGACGCCGTAAGGATAATGATCGGTAGAAAACCGTTGCGTGATCTCGCCGGTTGCGGCGTTTACCACCGCGAGCCGATCGCCGACGTCTTCGGCGACATAAAGGAATTTTCCGTTAGGCGAGAACGCCAGTCCCGCCGGATAACTTGTGCCCGTGCCGTCCGCTGTTTTTGCCTTCGCCAGTTCGAACTTGTTCTCGAGCGTGGCGGCGCCGTCTTTCCACGCGTAGACGAAGAGCATGTCGGTGTTTCCGCCGGAGACGCAGAGGCGATGGCCGTCGGGCGAGAACACGGCGCCGTAGAATGCGCCGTCCTGGAGTAGTGTCTGCGTGACCTTCCGCGTCTTCAGGTCGACGACCTGAACGCCCTGCTCGCGCCAGCCACTGAGCACGACCACGGCTTTGTCCTTCTCGGGTGTGAGTACGAGATTGATCGGCAAGCTGCCGAGGTCAACCGCTTCGCCGGCGGGATCGAGTCGCACACCGGTCGGCAGCGGCGAAGTGAAGAGCGGCTTCTTTTGTGCGGACATCTGTGCGGACGTTTGTGCGGACATCGAGGTGCACAGCAGCGCAAAAAGGGAGAGAGCGAGTCGACAGCTACGGAGTGAAAACATAACAGGCGTTCCTCCCCGACTTGGCACAACCAATGACATGTTGCGGATGTTCCGCCGTCCATCAGGCTGGAGCTTATATATCGTAACGAATCGGCCGATTTCGCGACGCCTTTGTTTCTCTCAACGACAACAAAGAGACGTTGCCATCAGCGACGCATCCTGATGATGTGAACGGGTCAAATGGGGTGGCCTCCATCTTACAAAAACTCCACCGCAGGTTTTTGTTTCAGCACCAAGTGTCAAAGGGGCGCTGCTATTTCTTCCGTGCGGCATCTCCCGCACTGGCCTTCTTGTTCCACCCGTGGAAACGCGATAAGTCACCCGCATTCCATGCCTCGCGGAGTCCAGGTGTACTCAGATCCCAGTCTGGGCGGATTTCACTCGTCACGACGCGCAGATCGTGCCAAAGATCGATGACTGATGGACGCCCCCAGAACCAGTAGCCGTTGTAGATGCTGTAGATCACGAGGCCCGGCTTGAGCACGAGCGTATGCGGGATCATTGGATTGTGCTCGGGGTCGGTGTACTCCTGGATGTCGAGATCCTTCTGAACTTTTCGGTCGGGGTCCGAAAGGAAGGTCCACTGGGCTCC
>Ga0182015_10007389_pt1 | contig 10724 bp, 7 predicted proteins | sample 712P3MmetaG_FD_120478 | JGI IMG/M metagenome (GOLD analysis project Ga0182015, IMG submission 120478) | Permafrost microbial communities from Stordalen Mire, Sweden - 712P3M metaG | ecosystem: Environmental > Terrestrial > Soil > Wetlands > Permafrost | place: Sweden: Stordalen | collected... | reverse complement strand
AGTATCAAGCGCAGCTTTGGACTAACCCTCTCCATATTCGCTACAACGTGATGGGGGCGCCTGATTACAGCTCAGCAAACGCGGGACAGTATGCTTTCTCTGTTTCTTGTTGCCAATTTGGGCAAACGTTCGGCGGCTCGATGAATGGGGCCTATATCGATGTGTCTAGCAACATTATCTACGATCCCAATCCCACCACCAGTGGCACTAACGGCATCTCGTGGGGCGCGGAAGCGTGGGGTTACAGCTCGCAATATGAGCACAATCTGATCCAGGGTTACGTTTGCGTCGGGCTGATCTGGGGCATTGTCGACACTGCATCGCAATTCTCGAACAACACAATTCAGGGCTCAGTCATGTCGGGCGGCACCACCTGTACGTTTGCTGGAGGTGGAGCCGGCGGATACATCGGGCAGGAGTTCTCCGGAGCGCCACCGGGTCAGGGGAATGTGCCCCCGACTCAAACAGGTAACGTATTCGGCTCCACTCCGGGGAGCATAGCCAGCGCTTCCCCCACGATTTCTCCCTTGAGCGGCACTCAATCCTTTCCGCTCACGGTGACACTCACGGATCCCGGCTACACCTCAGGCCCGCAACCGCTCGCAAACACCGGCATCTGGTACACCACTGATGGAAGCAAACCGGTACCTGGACGAGGGACAGCTCAGAGGCTCGACGACGGCGGCAGTTTCATACTTCCCTCCGCGGCGACCGTCACGGCCGTCGGCATGTGGGGCGCGGCGAGCCAGCCGACCAGCTATCCGCGAGGCTATGGTTTCGTGCCCAGCGAGGTAAAGAGCGCAACCTACAACAGCGGGGTGACGAGTCAACCACGACGACCTAGGTAATGCCCTGAGGGCGTCGCAATCCCAGCTGCTGCAGCCAGGCACTGTCCGCGCCCCACTCGGGCTGCCTTCGCTCATTCGCTGACCCTTTTTGATCAAGGCCTTGACGCTCTTCGGTCCATTGTGCTGAAACGCTTTCGAGGGTAGACTCTTTTTGCGGTCGTCCGTCTGTTTCGGGCCATCGAGCAGTCAGGCTTGGTCAACGCTGGGATATTCCGGCTTGCAGTGGTCAACGCCTCACCTCGAACCTGAGCAAGATGGCACGGGAACCCTGGGTATTGGAGTTACTGCGAATGAGTAGCGATCTTCGGCGCAAACAACAGTTGGTCTTCGGTCGCATTGTCAACAGTGTGAAAACTCGAACACCGAAGCCCCTATATCGATGTGTCAGGTTCGGGTGGCAGACACTGACATCAACGCTCGATCACGTCGGATTTCGCAGGTTGGCTTGGCGGTGGCGCCTGCCTACGGAGGTGGGTCATTGGGACACCTGGCTGAGTACCCGTGGCATGGAGGATAAAGAAGATTTTGCTCGCCGTCTGGCCCCCGATTTACCTCTCCAGGAACACCTCGACAAACTGCTCCCGAAATCCGACGGACGGACCTATCGAGTCCTGGATGTCGGTGCCGGACCTCTAACGACAGTCGGGAAGACCTATAACGGCTCCAGGATAGATTTGCATTGCATCGACCCGTTGGCGTCCGTATACGATTCACTGCTTGATAAGAACGGGATTAAGCCGCCGGTGAGGACCAAATTCGGAGAAGCCGAGCAAGTCGGCGAGATGTATGAGGCGAATTCATTCGACTTGGTCCATGCCGCCAACTCTCTCGATCATGCGCATGATCCGGTTGCGGCGATAAAAGCAGCCGCGCGTCTCGTTCGGCCCGGCGGCCACGTATTTCTTGAGCACATTATTAACGAGGGCGATCGAGAGCACTACGGCGGCCTTCACCAGTGGAACTTTGGGGTCGAGGGTGGTTCGTTTACGATCAGGTCGAGATCCGGGCAGGTGACCGATATGGCGAAAGAACTCTCCGACATAGCTACCGTCACCCACTCGATATACGATATTGACGACCCCAGGACGGGGGGCACCTTGACCGTTCTCAACGTACAGATTCGACGGAACTGATTAAGAAGCGCGTGACCGCACGTTCGCGCATATACTGGCTGCTCTGGTCGCGGCACCCTTGCTTTGAACCATGCATCGTGCCGGGCCTGCTCAGACGATCCGAGATGCCCCCTTCTCACTTGCGCTTCGGGCCCACGCAACGCAGCTTCGAATTTCTTTGATCTCGTGATGTACCCCGGTTGGTAAATAGGGCGTGGGCGCGTATTTTGCGAGCAGCACCCACAGCGAAAAGGAAACAACAACGGTGACAAGAGTATATGCTGCACCCTTCGTGCAGAGCACCGCGGCAACGAAGCAGACCGTAGGTATGTGGGGGAAGGGGCTAACTCCCCGAGTATCCGCGTTATGAAGATCCTCATCGTTGGCCACGCATGTGCCCCAGGTTTAGGGTCCGAGCCCGGTTTTACCTGGAATTGGGCTTGGCAAATGTCTCGCATGCATCAAGTTTGGGTGATCGCTCACCCCGAATACAAAGATCGTGTCGACAGTTTTCTCGCTTCAAACCCCAATGACCGTATCCAGTTCATTTGGGTGGTGCCTAAAACGCGCTTCGACTATTGGAAGCCTGGGTCCAATCAGGAACGAGGGATTCGCCTCCACTATTGGCTTTGGATCAAGGTAGCGTATGACCAGGCTGCCACACTCCACACTCAAGTGCACCTTGACATCGTGCATCATGTGAGCTGGTCCACGATTGCCGTCCCGCCACCCTTTTGGAAACTCCCCGTACCGGCTGTTTGGGGACCGCTTGGCGGGGGGCAATCTTTTCCCCCCTCCTTCATCTCCTACCTGCGCTACAACCGCATCAAGGAGCTTTTGCGCAGTCTGAACCTGCTTCTCCTCCCATTCTCGCCCACTTTGCGGCGAACCCTGGCTCACACCAGCGTCGTACTGGCCACAAATATTGAATCGAAGGATTTACTCGAGCGGGCTGGTGCCAGTCGCGTCGGTCTGTTCCTGGACTGCGGGGTGGACGCGCACTCGGCCCCTCCAGGCCCCAGAATTGTTGGAGACCGGCTCACCCTCCTTTGGGCAGGACGGTTGGAGCCTCAAAAGGGCTTGGCTATTGCTTTGCGCGCAATGGCGTTATGCAAATACCGCGATAGTTGTTTGCTGGTCGCAGGTTCGGGAACAGGACAGACTGAGATGGAAGACCTTGCACGGTCACTTGAGTTAGGGAATCGCGTGGAGTTCCTCGGCCGTGTTCCCCATGAAACCATGGAGGCGCTTTTTCACAGTTGCGATGCCCTTGTCTTCACTTCGTTACGCGACAGTTTCGGATCCGTCGTGCTGGAAGCCATGTCGTATGGCCTTCCGGTCATTGCTCTTAACCACCAGGGAATTCGAGCGTTTGTTCCCGACGACGCCGCTCTCAAAGTCTCCGTGAGTTCCCCTCAACAAGTGATCGGCGACCTGGCAGATGCCTTCGATCTCCTGGGGTCAAACCCTCAGCTAAAGCAGTCGATGTCCAAAGCGGCGCTTACCTTTGCCGAAAGCCAGACTTGGCAGCATCGCGCCGAGAAGATGAACGAAATCTACGCCGAAACGATAAACGGCGAGACAGACTGATTTTTAGGTAACTGCAACTGTTTCGTGACCGCCGTTTGCGATCATTTGCTGGCCGCAGGCTCCCTCCACACAACAAAATAAACACCTGACCGTCCGGGTGCGGGCCGGTCAGGTGCAACCTAAGTTGTCGCAAAGGTGGAAGAGGCGTCGCCGCCTGGTTAGCTGATCACGGGAACGGTGATTTGCTGGCCAACCTGGATTTTGTTCGGGTCTGAGATGTTGCTTGCTGCAGCAATATTGGAATAATGGTTGGGAGAGCCGTAGAACCGGGCGCTGATTTTAGACAGATTGTCCCCGCTCTTCACGCTGTAGCTTTGATTGGGGCCGCCGGTGGTCGAGATTTCGTGGTGAAGGTCCGAGTATTGCGGGTCGACTTGCTTGATGACGTCCCACACCCGATTCGCGACCACTTGTGAAGGCACGGAACCCTTGAGGTATAGTTTGTCGCCATCCAGGCTCACCGAGTCGAGCTTCGCGCCCAGATCGCTAAAGCCCTCAATCGTCTGAATAACGGGCGAATATTTCTGCTTCAATTGATCAAGATCTGCCATAACATCTTCTCCTTTCGTTTAGAACGTTGATTGATGGCCACCACCAACAGTCGATGGCAAAGTCTACGCGGAATGCGAATCCGCGATCTTCTTCATCGCAATCGTCAAGGCAGCTGCGCCCAGACTTTTTATAAGCACTGGGTGCTGCGCATAGACTGCGCTTACGCGATCGATGATCGAAGGATCTTGCGTTTGAGCGTGCGAAGTAAGAGCTTCCACATCCGCTGGGCTGACGCTCGCTGCCTGCGCCGGCGTTACCGAACCGGATTGCAGTAGCGAAGCCAGCGGCGAGTTGGGAGCGCTGCCGGCAAATTTAGCAATCACCGCAGGTCCGAGTGCCGCTACCAGGCTGTTTAACACGCCCGCCTGTTGCTGGCTATTTCCATTGGCGAACAGCTGGGCGGCCATTTGCGGAAATGGCGCGGTTTGTCCCGAACGAAAAGCTTCGGCCAACCCTCCGGCGAGCGTAGAGGACGGCACAGCCTGTGCTACCTGGTCGAAATGTTGTTCTACAGCTGGACCGTTTGCTGGAGCGGCACTCCCAGCCGAATATTCTTTCAGCAAATCGCCGATTCCTGCGAGAAAACTCATAGGGTGTCTCCTTGATTCGACGTGAATTGGTGTTGATGGAAAGAACAGGGCCCGGAACTTCTGGCTGTCCGCTGCAGGTAAAAGGTACGGGGCCCGACGGGCAAGCACACCCGGATCGAAAGGGGACAGTTCGATGAATCTCTCACGATCGCGTCGCCTGTGTCTATCCCGGACAGAATAATAGCTTTACAGCGGAAACTGCTGTGTTGGGGATACGCACAATCTGAGCCCCGCGTACCCCACCCGTATCGCCGCCGGCTCGCCCCACCGAAGGTACCCAGGCCAGGTAACCAGCGATGAAGACCATTGGCGTGCCCAGCTTACCCAAATGGTTGACACTAGGGGGCATACCCGCTAGATTACGGACAGTAGGCAGTGAGCAAATATGTGACGGATGAGGCGTTGACCGCCCAGGCCGTCGAAACGCCCTGCACCCCCCTTGCAGCGGCTTTTCCTACACTGGATTTGGCTTTTTGTTTTGCGGTCGATGTGACTGAGATGGCGAAGCTAGGTCCAGAGCGATATCAACTCCTTAATGCAAGATCCTGTCGAATAGCATTGGTCGCATGCCAGGAGTCCCCTCGCATGCACTTGTATTGGTGCGATTCGATATGGATGCTACCGCAGAGGGTGTTTGAGGACAGCCGCGCATTAGTAACACCCAATGGCGTTGTCCACAGGCGCAAGAAGTGTTGACACCGGTGCCTCGTGCCGCTAGATTACGGGTTGTACAGGCTGCAAGACCACAACGAATGGGTTATATCCAATTTCGTTGAACTGCCGTTATCCCCCCTGGTGGCAGTCTTAAGTTTCGCAGAAAAGCATCTTTGCACTGGAACGGTCAATGTGACTGAGATGGCGAAGCTCTGAGATGGTGAAGCTGTCAGCTTGGTTACCTAAGGTAACCAAGGTAATTTCAAAACGGGTACGAGTATGAAAGTGTCGTAACTTGTCGCTGTCTAGGGCACAGATTCTGTTGACACGTAGTCTGGTCTATAGCACCATTTGAGAACTGAGTAATAAATCAGTGCAGAGTAGAGGAAATTTCTACTCCGGACGAAACGAAGCATGGCGGTACCAGGCGAAAGCCTGAATTCAGGCTCTGTAACCCAGATGGCGGAAGCTCGTCCATCGGGCAAAAAGCCGGTCTTGATTTACAAAATCGAAGATTCGCATCGTCCCCCCCTCGAAGCGAAGTGAGAATCCCATCGGGAATTGCAGCAACTCACTCTTGTAACGGAGATACTCATGTATCGCGATCTAGGGTCAAACGAATCGAATGAATGGTTTGCCTTCCGCGTTCGGCCACGACACGAAAAGCAGGTCTCGCTTGCTCTACGCGAAAAAGGGTTCACTGAGTTCCTGCCCCTTTACAAATCGAAAAGGCAATGGGCGGACCGAACCAAAGTTGTAGAAATGCCGCTCTTTCCTGGTTACATCTTTTGCTCCACAGTTCGATCTTCAATTGTGCCGGTCCTCATGACCAGCGGTGTGATCGACGTGGTGCGGGCGGGCACGAATCCTTTGCCCGCCGACAAAGCGGAAATCGAAGCGCTGCAACAGACCGTGAGCGTCGATGTTCCGCTGGAAGCTTGGCCTTACACCGAAGTCGGTGAGTCGGGTTCGTTTTCCATCTTGCGTGGTCCCCTGGCAGGCTTGACCGGGATCTTGGTTGAGGTCCGACGCTCACAACGTCTGATTCTCTCAGTAAACCTTTTGCGCCGGTCGGTTTTGGTCGAAGTACATCCTGATTGGGTCTCACCGTACGCTCCAGCAGCTGCCGAGCGGTTGATGGCCTAAATGTAGTACTGCAAGAACTTTGAATAATTTCTGTCTATCCCGTTTTCTGGTTCTCCCGAAGTAACGTACGCGAGTGCCCTCGTGCGTCCCCCTTGCCGGCTTTGGTTGGCACCCTATGCTTTTTGACTCGATATCTGTCTCTAAGCGCTCTTTTCGAGCATGTCCCCGCCGGAGGTAACTCCAGTCGGATCCCAGCTAATTCCCAAGGTGAGTGAATTTTATGCACAAGTCTCCAGCCAAACTGATTCTGTTATCCCTCTGCTTTCAGGGCCTGACGTTGGTTCCAGCATTCGCACAAGCGGTTGCCCCTGCGGATGGTCGCGTGGGAATTCCAATGAACGCTTCCATACCCTCGACGACTGCCGATGCGGCAGCGGCAGCCGCGCCATCCGCTGCCCCGACGAATGTGACCAGCTATGTCCTGGGACCGGAAGATCAGATCACGATACGAGTCTTTGCCGCGGATGACATTCCCGACAAACCGGTGCAGATCGACAATGATGGCACCGTGACCCTGCCCATGATCGGGCAGGTGCATGCCGCTGGCTTGACCGTCGAGCAATTGCAGGCAAACCTGATCACCGCTTATAAGAAGTATTTCAAGGATCCCCAAGTCACTGTGCAAGTGAACGATTTCCGCAGCCAACCGGTGTCTGTTGCGGGCAATGTGACCACGCCGGGCGTGGTGCAGTTGCGTGGAAATCGCAACCTGATGGAAGTGATTGGACAGGCCGGTGGTCTGCGAGCTGATGCCGGTGACAGCGTGCTGATTACCCGTAACCTGAGCGAAGGACCGATCCCGGTGGCCGGCGCCTTCACTGATCCCACAGGCAAGTACTCCGTCGCCCACATCAATATTCGTTCCATCATGAGCGGCAAGGATCCCGAAGGAAATATCCAGATCCTGCCGCACGATGTGATTACGGTTCCCCGCGCGCGTCTGATCTACGTGTTGGGCAACGTCGGCAGGCCGGGCGGCTACGTCCTGACAGAAAACGAAACCATGTCGCTCACCCAGGCCATTGCCTTGGCGGGCGGATGGGACAAAATGGCTGCCTTGGGTTCGGCAAGGATTCTCCGCGCCGATGGCGGCTCAACGCGGGAACAGATTCCCGCCAACGTCAAGAAAATCATGGAAAACAAAGCACCTGACTTGCAGCTGCAGCCTGATGACATCCTTTATGTCCCCAACAGTATGAGCAAGCAGATCAGTTCCCGTGGGCTTGAAGCAGCTATTGGAATCGGTACCGGTCTCCTTATCTGGAAATAGAGCACTCCTGACTACACTCACATTCTTGAGAATGGCCCCATGCGAGACCCCCGGCTTGACGGGGGGCCGTACTTTGTCCCAACCGAACTGCACCATGAAAGCGATCGGTTTCTGGAGCGGTTTCACAATAGATGTCCACTGAAGCGAAAGTTTTTTGTTGGTTCCCTCTTTGGGAAAACCTAACCGCCTTCATCCGGCCACGATCGTGTGAAACCGCTCCACCGAACTGGATCAAATCCGAAAGGACTTCAAAAAGATGACTCCGACCCAGCAGATCATTCCTGGACCTCGCATGCCCGAAGGCCGGAACTCCGGTCGCTCCACTGCTATCGAGCTTTCGCGGCCAGGGGGAAGCAATCGGCCGCAACCCGAAGCAACTGTGAACTACGCTGCATTGCTTCGCCGCCATCGCACCGCCATCGCCATGATCATGGGCGGCTCGCTTCTGCTTAGCGTGCTGTATACCTTGGTTGCGCACAAGGTCTACAAGTCGGAAGTAATTCTGGAAGTCACCGGCATCAACCAGGACTTCATGAATGGCAGAGAGGTCACTGCGACGTCAAGCCAGTCCACCGAAGACGAAAATGTCGAGACCCAAACCAAGCTCTTGAAGAGCCCGCCCGTCGTCCAACGGACAGCGGTCGTCATGGGGCCCAAGGTTCCCGGCGCCATCGCGGCCAAGCAGGGTCTCTTCGGCGCCATTCGCGGATGGGTCGGTGACGTCCCTGCAGCCACGCCGGCTGAGGGCGAAGCCGTGGTGTTCGACATGCTCGACGGCGCCAAGGTCAAGGTGGACGGAACTTCGGATCTGATCACAGTAACGATGCTTGGTCCCGAACCGCAGCTGACCGCAGATACTGCGAATACCATGATCGATCAATTCATTGAACAAAGTCAGCAAGCCCGCGGCTATGCCTCGGGGAACACCAACAAATTCCTGAACGATCAGCTCGGAGACGCTCGTAAGAAACTGCAGGATGCGGAGAACGCCCTGCAGGAATATGCGCGCCAGACCGGTATCGTCATCCCCAGCGAATCCCAGGAGAGCGTTGCGGCCGACAAGTTGCGGCAAATTCAATCCGATCTGACTAAGGCGGAGTCAGACGAGGCGGACACCACGGCGCAGGTAGATACTGCGAAGGACTCTCCGGCCGCGGCTTTACCCCAGGTTATGGACGATCCAACCTTGCGCGACAATCGTGCCCGCCTGGCTGACCTTCGCCGCCAGCTTGCCGATTTGAGCGTCACCCTCACCCCGGCGAACTACAAGATCCAGCAATTAAAAGCCCAGATCGCCGATCTCGAAGAGCAGTCTGCCCAACATCGCACCAACATCATTCACCGCCTTGGCGTGCAGAACTCTGAGACTTCCCGCCGTAAGGTGTTGTTAGCCAAGGCCTATCAACAGCAGTTGGGCGTGGTCTCCGATCAGTCAGCGAAAGAGGTTCGTTACAACATCCTCAAGAAGGACGTGGATGCGAACCGCGACCTTTATCAATCGATGTTGCAGCGGGTGAAGCAGGCGAGCATCGTCGCCGCATTGAAGTCGAGCGACGTGCGTGTGGTGAGTCCCGCGACGCCTTCTCAATCGAGCTACCGCCCAAGCTTGCCCCTTAACCTCGCGCTGGGTACCCTCGTCGGTTTGGTCTTCGCGGGTTGCTACACCCTGCTGCGCGAGCGCAACGATTCCAGCCTGCGGAGCCCCGGCCAAAGCGTCAAGCACCTCAACGTGCCTGAATTGGCTGTGATTCCTTCGGCGCGCATCGGCAACAGCGAGCGCATCCCGCTCACGCTGCGTAATCTCAATGGCGCCAACGGCGTGGCACTCGAGGCCAAGAACGGCTTGTTAGCCGCCAGCTCGGCCGCCGTCGACAAGGAGATGGTGCAGTGGTGCCAGGATGAAACCATGATGGCGGATGCCTATCGGTCCGCGATCACTTCGATCCTCTTGAGCCGCGTCAACGGAGTCAGCCCCCGGGTCATCCTGGTGACCAGCCCCCGCCCCAAGGCAGGCAAGACCACCACGGTAGCTAATCTCGGCATCAGCCTGGCGGAAATTGGACGCAGTGTGTTGCTGATCGATGGTGATCTCCGCCGCCCTCGGCTGGGTAAGCTCTTCGGTCTGCAGTTTGCTACTGGCTTGAGCGATGCTCTGCTGGCTGAGGACAACGGAACCATCACCCTCGACTCAGTGGTCCGCCCCAGCACCGTTCCCGGGCTGCATGTATTGCCTGGTGGCTCCGAGCCGGCCAACATCTCCAAACTGCTTCATTCCGCTCATCTCGACAGCTTGATCGAGCTTGCACGCTCACAGTACGACTTCGTGCTCATCGACTCCCCTCCGATGATGGGCATGGCCGATGCGCGCCTACTAAGCCGCAACGCCGATGGCGTGATCCTGATCAGTCGTGCCGGCGAGACCAGCCCGGAGCAATTGGGAGAAGCCAGAGAGCGCTTGGCCGATGATGGCACCCCGGTCATTGGCACCATCCTGAATGGCTGCGATCTTCGCATTGAAGATCCGTCCTACGTCAACCACTACAACAGCTACGCCGGTGCTGCACGCGGCTAGTCGCTAACAGTCACTACGACGATAACGAACTGTAACTAAAGTTGGCTTACGATCACCATTGTAAGGAGCCCGGGTGCGGAGATCCCCCCACCGCACATCGGCTACCAGACCAACTGTTCGCGACCAGGAACCATGACGCCGACGAAAGCACAGAACAATATCTGGTTTTCGTGATTTAAAAGAGCGTCTTCGCATCGTTCCTCTTATATTGCATCTCTCCTGTGACGGTGGCCGCGGCCCCTGTCGACCGTTTCACACCGCCAGGAGAAAGGCTTTGACTGCTTTCGTATTAAGAACGTTTCCCTGGCCACTGCCGGGGCGGCGTATGGGGAGAACCGCTCTCATGCATGTCCGCAATTTACGCTTCTACCAGACGATGCAATTCGTTCT
>Ga0182015_10007388_pt1 | contig 10727 bp, 11 predicted proteins | sample 712P3MmetaG_FD_120478 | JGI IMG/M metagenome (GOLD analysis project Ga0182015, IMG submission 120478) | Permafrost microbial communities from Stordalen Mire, Sweden - 712P3M metaG | ecosystem: Environmental > Terrestrial > Soil > Wetlands > Permafrost | place: Sweden: Stordalen | collected... | reverse complement strand
GCCGGCACGAACGCCGAACAGCACGACTGCTCCGACGAGCGGGATCAGCACGGTCAGATCGAGCAGGGTCACGTCACGCACTCGGGCGAACTGGTCACGCACCGGGCCGAAGAAGACCCGATTGGCGACCCAGATGAGACCCGCGGTGGTCACGATCACGCTCGCCATCACCAGCAGCGTGGCGACGCGATGCTCGGGGAATGAACCAGCGAACACCATGAAATCGCCGGTGAATCCGGCGAGCATCGGGATGCCGATGACACTGGCTGCGGCCACGAGGTAGAAGCCCGCAAGTCGCGGTGCCTGCGAGACCAGTCCGCCCATGGCGCGGATGCTCGTCGTGCGGGTGCGCTCCTCAACGGCGCCACTGACCAGCGTGAGCATCGCCGAACCGAACCCCTGCCCCGCAAGCAGCAGCACGGCGCCGACCAGCGCGACCGATGTCTGCGCGCCGATTGCGAGGAGCACCAATGACATCTGCGCGACGTTCATGTACCCGACGAAGCGGCGCAACTCGTCCTGGCGGAGCGCGCCGATGCTGCCCCAGAAGGCGCCCACGACCGCGAGACCGGTGATGACGAACGAGTAGTAGTGAGCCGGTACCGGGAAGACGATGAGGCTGATCCGCATCATCCCGTAGGCGCCGAGCATCAACATGGTTCCGGAGAGCACCGTCGCCACGCCCGCGCTCGCTCTGCTCTGCGCTTCGATCATCCAGCTGTGCACCGGGAAGATGGCCATCGCGATGGCGAAGGCGATGAAGCTCAGCCAGAATCCGGCGGTTTCCGCCGTGACCGAGAACGTGGTCAGGTCGGGATTCATGTCCGAGGTCTGATTCCCCGCCTCCACCACGACGATCACGGTGGTCGCGATGATCAGCGCGAGTGACACTGCCTGGAACCCTGCAAACCACGCCGCTGCTCGCCGTGCACCGTCACCTCCATAGATGCGGATGAGCAAGTACATCGGGACAAGCAGGAGACCCCAGAAGGCTGCGAAGAGGACGAAGTCCGACGAGCAGAGCACCCCGGTGACACCGGTCTCGACGAGCAGCATGAGGATCACGTACAGGCGCACCCGCTCGTGCACCTTCCAGGAATGGAACATCGCGCAGCCGAAGATGGTCGTGACCACCACCAGCAGCGGCAGCGTGATGCCGTCGGCGACGAGGTCGTAGTGCGCCTGGAACAGGAAGTTCCAGAACCACGTGTGGTTCTCCTGATACGCCGATGCCAGTCCGCCACCTGCGCCCAGCCCGATCTGGCCGAGGATCGCGAAAAACGTCGTCACGAAGAAGCTCACGCCGGCTCCGGCGAGCGCGATCGTGCGCACCCGGGTGCGTTCCTCGTCGTTGCGCTCGGGGAGGAACGCCGCGATCAGCGCGAAGAGCAGCGGTGACCAGATGATCGTCGAGAGGATGACGTTCATGCGAGGTGCACCCACAGGTGTCCGGTCGCGGCGAGCACCGACAGCAGCGCGAGAATCGCGGCGACCACAAGCCCGCCGGCGAGATACCGCGCAAAGCGAGCGTTGCGAAAGAACGCGAGTCCCGCGGCCGCGGAGTCGACGCTGTCGCCCACCGATGTCTCGATGGGAGCGGTCACCTCGTCATCGAAGCCGGCGACGCGAGCGGCGATGGCGAGGATCGGCTGCGCGGCCAGCTCGGTGAGACGCTCGACGTAGAAGCCGTCCGCGGCCACGCGCAGGGGCAGAACCGCCCGCTCGGCAAAGTCGGCGCCGCGGCGAGCCGGGCCGAACCAGAGATACGCCGCGCCGAGGCCGGCCGCGAGAGTCAGCAGCGCGATCACCGCTGCCGTCCCGTCGACACCGATCGCCTGGTGGTGACGCCCGTCGAAGACGAAACGCATGAAAGGTTCGAGTCCGGGCAGCCCGATCACCGCGGCGACCACAGCGGCGAGGATGGCCAGCCAGAGCACGCGGCGGAGCGTGCTCTCGACCTCGGTCACCCGATCGTGCTGGAAACCTCGCCTGCGGGCCACGACACCCGTGGTCACGGCGAGCAGCACGCGGCCGGCGAGCAATGCCATCAGCACAGCGCCGATCACGGTGACGATGAGCACCACGACGCGCTCGAGGCCGCTGAACGTTCCACCTGCCGGGTCGGTGCCGCTGAGCGCGGAGGCCATTGCGTAGTACGCGCTCAAACCGATGCCACCGGCGAGCACCGTCCACACCCCGAGCGCCACGCTCGTGGTGCGCAGCTTTGCCCACGCGCCGCCCATCTCCGCGATGTCGTCGGTGCGATAGACGCGCACGAGGTTGCCAACCGCCAGCAACAGCAGAGTCGACGTGAACATCGACGTGATCGCGATGAAGAGACCAGCGCTGTATCCACCCATGCCCAGGGCAACGATGCCAAGCCCGAGCTCGGCCGCCACCGCGCAAACCGCGATGCGCGTGATGCTCCGCTGGGCGATGCCCGTCGCCGCCGCGAGCACCACCGTGATCCCACCCAGCAGCGCCAGCACAGGCAGGGCACGCGGAGCGTGCGCGACGACCGGGTAGATCCGCGCCACCAGGTAGATCCCCAGCGGCGCGACTGTCGCCGCGACCAGCGCGGTCACCGGGACCGCTGACGCCGCGGTATCGGTCAGCCAGATGGTGAATGGAAACAGCCCGCTACGGACGGCGGCGGCAACCAGGAACACGATGCCCATGACCAGGAGTGCACGCGGTCCCGTGCTGGCCACGCCATGGTGCAGCGTTGCGATGACTCCTTGCTGCACGATGCTGAACGAGAAGGGATCAGCGAACGACTGTCCGGGGGGTGCCTGCAGCAGCGATGAGAAGACACCGAACTTGATCCACGCGAACAGGACTCCGAGGGTGAGCGCGATGTCGCCCGCCGTCACGACGATGATGGCGCGCATCGCGCGTCGCGCGAGGTCGGCGCGCTGCCAGGACAGTGTGATCAGGATGTAGAGGCAGGCCGAGGCGCCCACCCACATGATCAGCGAGTCGAAGAGGTTGGGACTGAGCACGAAACCCGTGGTGCAGAACGCCAGAACCGACGATCCGCAGAAGAAGCGCCGGTAGCCGTTCTCGCCGCGCATCGCGGTGACGCCATATGCCTGGATCACCAGGGTTGCCAGGGCGATCGCTACGGCGAAACTCGCCGACAACGCATCGACATGCACGCCGACCTGCGCCTGGAACTGGGTCGCGAAGGTCGAGCCTTCCGGCGGGCTCATGGCGAAGAACGTCAGCAGCGAGTCGAATTGCGCGCCGGTCGCGTGTGTCAGGCGGACGACGAGCACGACCGCGGCGGTCAGAAACGACAGGCCGGTGAAGAAGACGCAGAGCTGCGCGGCGCGTCGTTGCGTCTCCACGCCGAGCGACAGCAGCGCGCCGAGCAGCGGCAGGAAGGGAATCGCCCAGGCCGCGTTGTAGATGGCCATCCCTATCCCTCGACGTCGCCGAGGTCGTCGATATCCGCCCGACCGGTTCGCCGCCAGAGCAGCATGATCAGCGCGAATCCGAGACTGCAGATGCAACTCGCCACCACGATGGCGAATGCGGCGAGAGCGTCGCCGAATGCGGGCGGACCCTGGATCGCGTGCGTGAATCCGACCAGTGCGATCACCGGTGCGGCGAAGAGCAGGCCGATCGCCATGGTGACCCCAAGTGGATGGCGGCGCGCCAGCACCCCATAGATCCCGATCGCGAACACTGCCGCGCTCAGCACGGCGAACGAACCCGGGCCGACGTTCATGGGTCGCTCCTTGCGGGGCGTCGCCGGCCCTGCTCGCGATCGAGCCTGCGTCGCCTGGCAAGCTCCTCGCGCTGCCGCCGTTGCTCGAGCAACTGATCGAGCGTCTGCTCGTCGGCGCTCCTCCGTCCGATCACCAGGACGGCGCCGATGGTGAGCACGACCACAACAACGGCGATCGCCAGGGCGTATGGCGTGCGGTAATGCAACACCGTGACCAGGGCGGTGTCGATGTGGAACGCCGGGAGCGTGACGATCAGTGTCCCGGGGTACCACCCGCTGCCTGCGGCGGCCAGGGTCACCACAAGGACCGCAGCGAAACCGATCGCGATCGGAGCGGCTATCCAGAAGCGTTCGGGAAGGGCCGGTGCAGTGATGAGGCCCCCGTACGCGTCGCGCCTCAGCACGAGCACGACAACGCCCGCCGCGACACCGGGCACCACAACCTGGATCACGGCGAGTGCGTACGCCCCTGAGATGAGCTCGAGCACCGCCATGAGCACGATCACCGCGGCGCCCCCAAACCCGGTATGGCGCAGTGAAGGGAGCCCAACTGCGGCCCCGGCGGCAAGCACGATGAGCACGGCGACGGCGTAGAACGCGACTGCGTTAGGGGTCATAGGGGCGCGGGCGGCATTGTAGTCAGCGCAGCCTCAGACGGAATCGTCGTCTTCAAGCCGCGACGCGGGCGTGGGGGCCGCCGCACGGACTGTTCCGGGGATGCGCTCGAAGAGCAGGACAAGGCTCAGACCGACCGCCGCCACGAGCAGACCGACGATCGCCACCGGGGTCACCTTGATGCCGATCAGCGGCAGCGACACACCCGCGTCCCAAGGTCCGGGCGCCGAGGTCGAAGCAGCGGACCCATAGCGAGCGATCGCCGCTGGACTGGGAAACACCCGCTGCCCGATGACACCCGCGACGAACGCGAGGCTGCCCATCGTGCAGATGTAATAGAGCCAGTTCCCGGTCTGGCGCCCGGCGTAGACGGAACCGGTCACGGCCAGGCAGCCGAAGAGCACCGCGAGGATGCCGATGACAACCTGCTCTGGGGTCGGGGGCACCGCCGCGGCGCCTCAGGCTGCCCGGCGGATCAGGCCGCCTCCGAGAACTTCGTCACCGCGATAGACCACCAGCGACTGCCCGGGCGCCGCCTGGTCGACCGGGCTGTCGAAGCGGACGAGCACCTCGTGATCATCGACAGCCTCGATCTCCGCCGGGTAAGGCTCGCCATGGGCTCGCATCTGTGCCTCACAGCGGGTACCGGGCTGCGGAGGTGGCCCCGCGACCCACCGGAACGAGGATGCGACGGTGGTGCTGCGGCGGAGCGCTTCGCGCGGGCCGACCACGACTGTGTTCGAATCGGGCACCAACCGAATGACGTAACGCGGCGCGGCGTCGGGCCGCGAGGGCGGGATCCCCAGGCCGGCACGCTGACCCACGGTGAAGAACGGCAGGCCCTGATGCTCGCCGACGACCCCGCCCTCGATGTCGGTGATTGCGCCGGGGGCAAATCGGCCGCCCAGCCGGACTCGCAACTCGGTCTTCAGGTCTGCGTCGACGAAGCACAGGTCCTGCGACTCCGGCTTGGCCGCGGTCGCCAGGCCGAGAGCAGCGGCCTCGGCACGGACCTCAGCCTTGGACTCGTCGGCCCCCAGAGGGAAGACGGCGCGCCGGAGCTGGTGCTGATCCAGCCGGTGCAGCACGTAGGCCTGGTCGCGGCGCGCATCCCGAGCCCGGTGGAGCGTGACCGATGAGCCCCTGCGCCCAGTGCGAGCGTAATGGCCGGTGGCGACGTGCGTGGCGCCCGCGGCGCGAGCCCGCTCCAGGAGCACCCCGAACTTGATGCGCTGGTTGCAGCGGACGCAGGGGTTCGGGGTGATCCCCGCCGCGTATCCTGCTTCGAAGTCACGCACCACCTCGTTCTCGAAGTCGCGCTCGAGATTCCAGACGTAGTGGGGCAGCGCCAGGGCCGTGGCAACGCGCCGGGCGTCATCCACCGCATCGATCGAGCAGCAGCCGCGATCGCGGAGGGTCTCACGGCTGCCGGCCCACATCGCCAGCGTGATGCCGAAGGCTCGCAGGCCGCTCGCCGCGACGCGCGCGGCGGTGACGCTCGAGTCCACTCCACCTGACATTGCCACGGCGATCACGGCCGATCGCGGCAGCAGATCCAGCGGACGGTCAGCGGGGACCGCCACCTCCGGCAACGGCGGGGACGATCGATACCTCGTCGCGGTCGGCGATGGGGGTGTCGAGACCCTGGGCGAAGCGGATATCGGAGTCATTGACATAGATGTTGATGAACTGCCTGAGGCTCCCTGACTCGTCGTAGAGACGATCGTGGAAGCCAGGATAGGTTGCATCGAGGTTGTTGAGGACGGCGCCGACGGTATCGCCGCCAACGCTCACCTCGGCGCTGCCTCCCGTGAGGCGGCGAAGAGGTCCGGGGACGCGAACGGTGGTTGCCATTGAGGGCCGAGTATACGGAGGGTCACTGCTCGGAGTGCCGCGCTGGTCGACGGGCGTCGGAGACGGCGCGCAGGCCGCTCGGGCGCAGACGTCCGGCCCGGCGGAGTTCCTCGGCGCGGCGCAGGTTCCCGTCGGTCCAGTTGCTCTTGGGGCGTCGTGGCGTGAAACGGAGCATGTAGCTGGCGTCGTCGACGCGCCTGACGGTGCTGTCGATCCAGCCGTTGCAGAGCGACTCGTCCACCGCGTCGGCATAGGTGATGCCCGGGCGTTCGAACCCCTTTTTCCAGAAGCCGATCCACAGTTCGGGGGCCGACGGGTTGGCAGCGAACCAGGCGGCAAGATCGTCAGGCGAGAGGAAGAACTCGGGATGCGGCGGTTGGGCCGTGGTCACGGCTCGGGTTCGAGGTCGACCACAAGCGGGCTCTTCTCCACCCGCGTCTGCGCGCCGGCCACGAGGTCGTCGAAGACCAGCTGCGACCAGGACTCCATGCTGAGGTAATGGCGACGCATCGCCTCGAGCGAGAGCGTCTCGCCCTCGAGCTTCTCGATCTCGCGCACCTCGACGACACCACCTTCCGGCTCCACCAGGAAGACGAGGCCGAGGTGCACGCGCGACACGGGGCTCGAGTCGTCGTTGAGCAGCGCGACGAGGCTGGCTCGCGCCGGCGCATCGCAGCGGATCTCCTCCGCCCACTCGCGGCGGAGGCCGCCGACCACCGGGTCCTCACCCTCGCCGTCACCGGGGTTGACGTGCCCGCCGATCCCAAGTGAGTACAGGTGATGGAGGCGCTTCTCGCTCGATCGCCGCAGTCGACGGGTGAGCAGGTACGTATCGTCATGGGAATGGTGGACGACGCAGTACGGGATGATCTGCTGCAGCTCAGGGTCGTCCTCGATCTCCGCGCGCGGCCGGTACTCGGACGTGGCATGGATGGTCCGGAGCACGCGCTCAAGGCCGCGCGCGACCAGGCCGTGCCACGCACCGTCCGGAAAGATCGTGGATCGGGGCACGCAGAGGACGTCCTCCGCCCCGTGCGCACGGCTCCGCCGCGGCCCGACGGCACGCGGACCAGCCACGCTTCTCGGCACCGGGCGCATTCTTTCACCCGCGATGCCTGAGTTGCCCGAGGTCGAGGCCCTGTGCCGGTCGTTCGACGCCCGCCTGCGCGGTCGTGTGGTGTCCCGAGTCACCGTCCGCTCGGTCGCCGTCCTCAAGACGTTCGACCCGCCGCTCATGGCCCTGGGAGGCCGGGCCTTCGACGGCTGCGTCCGCCGGGGCAAGTTCCTGGATCTCGCGATTCCGCCGCTGCACGTGGTGGTGCACCTTGCCCGCGGCGGGTGGATCAGGCTCCTCGACAAACCCACCAACGCCCGCCCTTCGCTTCGCGGCCCGCTGGCGATGATGGTCACCCTCGAGGACGGTGGCAGTCTCGAGATCACCGAGCACGGCACAGACAAGCGCCTCGCGGTGTCGGTGGTCAGGGATCCGGGCGACGTCCCCGGCATCGCCCGCCTTGGGACCGATGCGCTCGATCCCACTCTGTCAACGGCGAAGCTCGGCGCCATCCTGCGAGATCAGCGCGGTACGGTCAAGAGTGTCCTCGCCGACCAGTCGGTCATCGCCGGGATCGGCAACGCCTACTCGGACGAGATCCTCCATGCCGCCCAGATCTCGCCCTTCCGCCATGCCGACGCGCTGAGCGCCGACGAGCTCGAGCGGCTCGACGCGGGGATCCGCGAGGTGCTGACCGAGGCCGTGGCGCTCGCAGTCGCGTCGGATCCTGGGTCACTCAAGGACGGGAAGCGGCAGTCGATGCGGGTGCACGGCCGCACCGGCCTCCCGTGCCCCACCTGCGGCGGGACCGTTCGCGAAGTCTCGCTTGCGTCACGCTCGTTCCAGTACTGTCCCGGATGCCAGACCGGGGGACGCGTCTTCGCGGATCGGCGCCTGAGCCGGCTGCTCCGATGAACCCGGTCGAGACCCGCGAGGGTGACGCCACGGTCACCCCGTTGGCGCTGGAGCGAGCGCTCTGGGCGTTGCGTGCATACGACACCACCGCGCTCGCCACCGCCAGCCAGGCGGGACCTCACGTCGCGGGGGTGTTCTTCGCCCCGGAGCGCACCGCGACGGGCATCAGCCTGCTGATCGCGACCCGGGGCGGCTCACGCCTGAATCGCGAGCTGGAGGCTGACCCGCGCGTCGCGTTCATGTGCTCGCCGGGCAATGCCTCGCGATGGATCCAGGGCGGCGGCGTCGCCACCTCCGTCGACGATCCAGCGATGCGTATCGACGCGGCCAGGCGACTCATCGAGCACGCGGCGGGAGCCCAGGCCTATGTCCGGGGACCGGATGTGGTGCCGGTCACAATCGCGGTGGGCTGGCTGAGGGTCGTCGAGGCCCGGGACGGCCCTCATCTCCTGCTTCGCTTCGACCCCTGAGATTCAGGATGCGAGCAAGGTCGCCAGGTCGGTGAAAAAACCGGGGTAGGACACGGCGGCGGCGTCCGCTCCCTCGATAACGGACTCTCCGGCGCCGGCCGGCACCAGCGCCGCGGCGATCGCCCAGGCCATGGCGAAGCGGTGGTCTCCCCCCGCGTCGAGGTGCGCGGCGCGCAGTCGGACCGGGCCGTGGATGGTGAGCGTTTCGGCGCTGCTCTCGCACGAGACGCCGAGCAGCCGCAGGCCGGTCTCGAGCATAGCGATGCGGTCGGACTCCTTGTTGCGCAGCTCGCCGGCGTCACGGATCTCGGTATCACCCTCCGCCTGGCTTGCGAGCACCGCGATGATCGGCAACTCGTCGATGCATCGCACCGTCAGCGCCCCCGAGATGATGACTCCGTGGAGTCGGGTCCCCCGGACCTCGACGTCGCCGGCGGGCTCCACTCCGCCGGCCGGATGACCCTCATCCACCATGACGTGCGATCCCATCGCCTCGAGGACGCTGAGGATCCCGGTGCGGCCGGGGTTGAGGCCGACGCCAGGGCAGCGCACCCGCCAGCCCGGGCGTGAGGCGGCCAGCGCCAGGAAGAATGCCGCCGAGCTGAGATCGCCCGGGACCCGCAGGCCGAAGGGCTCGAGCGTTGCGGGGCGGACGGTCACCACAGCGCCATCCGAGTCCACGTTCACCCCGCACATGCGCAGCATCCGCTCGGTGTGGTCGCGAGTTGGGAGCGGCTCAACGACGGTGCTGGGGCCGTCGCCTGAAAGTGCCGCGAGCAGGATCGCCGATTTCACCTGCGCGCTTGCCACCGGGGAGCGCCAGGTCAACCCTTTGAGCACCTGGCTGCCGTGCACCCGCAGCGGTGCGGTGCCGTCCGGCGACGCGTCAACTTCGGCACCCATGGCGCGCAGCGGAGCAACCACGCGCAGCATCGGTCGGCGGCGGAGCGAATCATCGCCGTCGAGGATCGCCTCGAAATCGTTGCCCGCGAGCACGCCGGCGAGCAGGCGCATGCTGGTGCCCGAGTTGGCGCAGTCGAGCACGTTGCCGGGAGCGCCGAACCTGCCGACGCCGTTGCCGTCGAGCGCGTACCGGGCCGGTGGAAAGTCGCGCACCCACACGCCGCAGGCGCGGAGGCACGCAGCGGTGGCGAGGACGTCAGCCGCCGGCGATGCGTTGCCGATGTACGTCCGGCCTCGAGCCAGGGCTCCGAGGATGAGCGCCCGGTGGCTGATCGACTTGTCGCCTGGGACGTCGATCTCGCCGTCAACGCGCTCGGCGGGCGCCACGCGTTCCTGGGTCACCCGGCTCGCGCCGCCCCCTCTCCGATCATCGCGGTGAGGAATGCCTCGGCTACAGCCACCGGGTTGTCGGGATCCTCACCGATGCGGTCGAGCAACGCGGAACCGACCACGGCAGCCTCGGCGTGCCCGCACAGGGCCTCGAGGTGCTCGTGGTTCGAAAGTCCGAAGCCGAGCGCACGCGGCAGCGGGGTCAGTTCGCGGACTCTGTCGAGCAGGGCGATCGCGTCGTCTGCAACCGTGCGGCGGGCACCCGTCACGCCGGTGACGCCGACGCAGTAGACGAACCCCGCGCCAGTCGAGCAGATGCGGGCGAGACGATCCGTGGTCGTTGTCGGGGCAACGAGTGGGATGACCGCGACCCCCGCTGCATGCATCGCCTCACGGACATCACTCGCCTCGTCGAGTGGAAGATCCGGAAAGATAGCGCCGTCGATCCCCGCCGCCGCTGCAGCACGAGCAAACGCCTCGAGCCCGAAACTGAGCACTGGATTGACATATGTCATCACCGCGAGCGGCAGGGTCACGCCGAGCGCACGCGCGTTGCGCACCTGCTCCAGCGCCAGGGCAAGCGTCATGCCGTTGCCAAGCGCGACCTGTCCGGTGCGCTGAATGGTGGGTCCGTCGGCGAGTGGATCGCTGAACGGAATACCGACCTCGGCGGCGAGGCAGCCGCAGCGCTGCGCGGCGAGCAGCAGTTCGCCAAGGTTGTCGAGCTTTGGGTAGCCGGCGGTGAAATATGGGATCAATCCCGGCGGCGCTCCCGGTGTCCGCGCGGCGAACG
>Ga0182015_10007387_pt1 | contig 10728 bp, 8 predicted proteins | sample 712P3MmetaG_FD_120478 | JGI IMG/M metagenome (GOLD analysis project Ga0182015, IMG submission 120478) | Permafrost microbial communities from Stordalen Mire, Sweden - 712P3M metaG | ecosystem: Environmental > Terrestrial > Soil > Wetlands > Permafrost | place: Sweden: Stordalen | collected... | reverse complement strand
CACCGACACGCCGCTCAGATTCATGTACGTTTGCGGCTTTGCCAGCACGACATCTTGCCCGGCAATTTTTCCGCGGCCGACTAACGCTTTTCCTTCCGGCCGCTCGACGCGAATGAAACCACGATTCGCGAGTTCATCCACCGCCATAAAACCCAGGTTATGCGGCGTCCACTGATATTCCGGGTCTGGATTCCCAAGCCCTACAATGAGCCGCATATATATCTATTTCTTCCACCACGCAAACTGGCCGACGGATGAAACCTTGCCAAGCTGGGGCGCAGCAGTGCTGCGCCCCTACAACGCCTTGCCTGACGCTCACGCCCAGACGGATACGGCGTGTCGTACAGCTACTTCTTTTTGTCGCCCTTGTCGGTCTTCTCGACCTTGCCCTTGGCGTCGGCTTCTTCGCCTTCCTCGCCTTCTTCGTCTTTCTTGCCCTTCTTGATGACTTCGGGCTCGGCAGTTGCTGCGGCATCGGCTGCCACGGCGTCGACGGGCTTCTCTTCTTCGACCTTGAGCGCGACAACGTGCGCGATAACGCGATCTTTGTCGGTAATCAGTTTTATTTTGGTGGTGTCGAACTGCAGTTCGCCGGCACGCAGCGCCTGGTTTAGCGCCAATCCGCTGATATCCGCCCTGAATTCGGTCGGGATGTCGGCGGGCAAAACTTCGACTTCCACTTCGCGGGTGACCATTTCAAATACGCCGCCCTCCACTTTCACACCGGAGGGTTCTCCAAAAGTGTGCACGGGAACTTTCACGCGCATCAAGACGTCCATGGCGATGCGCAGAAGATCCACGTGGAGCAGTCTGCCGGTGACGGGATCGACGAGCCAATCTTTCAAGATAGCGGGCTCATGCTTTCCCCCCAAGTCCACTTGAAAAAGGGTGTTGTGGCCGCTCTCGGAGCGCAAAATCGCGCCGACTTGCTTGGTATTTAAGGTCAGCGTAATGGCCTGGCCTTTGCCGCCGTACAAGACGGCGGGAACTTTGCCGGTGAGGCGGAGCCTGCGGGCTTCGTTTTTGCCGCGGGTTTCGCGGAGTACTGCTTCGACTACGACTTTTTCTTGAGCCATACTTTGTTTCCCTTCTTACGTTTCTTGCCTGAAGCGCGCCCTACTTTGCGATTACGGCGATTTCTTGCGCGGATCCGAAGACCCGCCCGTAACCTTTCGACACTTTCTGCCAGTGCCACAGTTGGCACAGACATGAGTGTCTGTGTTACTTAAATGAACAGCTCGCTGATCGAGGTTTCTTCGTGAATCGATCGGATACCTCTTGCCAGCAAACCCGCTACGCTCAAAACTTTTAGTTTGCCCATTTTGAGGGCGGCCTCGGATGTTGGCACGGAATCCGTGGCTACTACTTCCTTGATCTGCGACTTCGCGATACGGTCTACCGCCGGGCCCGAAAGAACTGCGTGCGTGCAGGCTGCGTACACTTGCAGCGCGCCTTCGCGCATCAGGGCTTCGGCCGTTTTCACCAGCGTGCCTGCCGTATCGATAATGTCGTCGACGATCAGGGCGGTTCGCCCGCGAACGTCTCCGATCAAATTCATCACTTCGCTGACGTCCACGTCCACGCGGCGTTTATCAACGATGGCCAGCGGAGCATCCATCTTTTTTGCGAAGAACCGTGCGCGCTCCACTCCGCCCGCGTCCGGCGAAACTACGGTTACGTCCGGCAACTTCAGGCTGCGAAAATATTCAACCAGCACCGGCGAGCCAAAAAGATGGTCGACCGGCACGTCGAAGTAGCCCTGAATCTGCGGCGCATGCAAATCCAACGTCAGCGCCCTGCTGGCGCCCGCGGTTTCCAGCAAATCCGCTACAAGCTTCGCCGAGATCGGTACGCGCGGCTTGTCTTTGCGGTCCTGCCTGGCATAACAGTAGTACGGCAGCACCGCGGTGATACGCCACGCCGACGCGCGCTTAAACGCGTCGATCATGAGCAACAACTCGAGCAGGTGGTTGTCCACCGGATAGCAGCACGGCTGCACCACAAAAACATCCGCGCCGCGCACATTCTCGAGAATCTGCAAATAAATCTCGCCGTCACTGAAACGGCCCAACTTCATCTGGCCTAGCGGGGTGCCCAGATGCTTACAAATACTCTCCGCCAACGGCAGATTGGCCGTCCCCGAGAAAATCTTGAAGCGGTCGTCGTTCACGAGGTGGTGGCTCCACGCCTTCGATCGATTTCGATCAAAATACGATCGAGGCAACGATTCCTACTACCCAGGGTACCGACGGAAAAACACGCAAAAAAGGCGAATGTAGACACGAGGACGCTGAGAGGAACAAGCCAACACGCGCAGCTTAAAGCGCAGTCTTAACCAGACGCTTGTAACGATCGCGCGAAATAGTTTCGCAGACGAAAGTCTGGTCGCTCGGAAACCCTACAGCGGCTCGGCGCGCCAACGCTGGGCTCGGGAAAACTCCAAACACCGCCGAACCGCTACCCGCCAGCATGGCTTCTGTTGCTCCCGCCTGAAGCAAAACCCTCTTAATTGTTGCGAGTCGAGGGTGACGCCGGAAAACGGGCCTCTCGAAATCGTTCGATAAGCCGCTCGCCTGCGCGCTCCAGCACAAAGCACAGAACTTCCAAAGTTTAGGGTCAAGGAGCGATTTTGTCAATTGCGGGCTGGCCCGCAAGGCCGCCAGCGAGGGCGCTTTGGCCCAGCGAAAGGCTTCGGGCGTGGGAACGCGAATGCCTTGCGGGGCGACGACCAGGATGGCGTGTTTCTGGATATCCGCCAAAGGATAAATTTCGTCGCCTTTGTTTACGCCAAGGGCGCGCCCGCCGAACAGAAAAAACGGTACGTCGGCGCCCAACGAAACAGCGATTTCCATCAAGCGCGAGAGGGCAAGTCTTTTCCCGGTTAACCGCAGGTAGCCCAACAAGGCCGCTGCCGCGTCGCTCGACCCCCCGCCCAATCCGCCGCCCGCGGGAATCTTCTTCCGCAGCTCGATTTCCACGCCGCCGCGAATCTTCAGCTCACGCTGTAATACAGCCACGGCCCGGTAGACAAGATTCTTGCTGACGGATTCCCGGGACAGCCGCTCGTCGCCAATAATACTCAGCGAAATTCCCCGACGGCGCGAAGTTCGGAGCCGCAATTCGTCGTGCAGGGATATGGTCTGGAAAATAGTGCGCAGCTCGTGGAAGGCGTCGCTGCGCTTGCCGAGAATGTCCAGGCGCAGGTTTATTTTCGCGAATGCAGGGATTCGAACTTCGCGCATGCCGCCTCGTGCGAGCTAGTTGTGCAAGCTATCTTACGAGCTGTTTGAAAACTCTATTTGAAAGCTATTGATGCTTGTTGTCTTGCAGCGCGGACTTTTGCGCCACACGGTGTTTGGTCTGGCCGACTTTCTTCTCGATCTCGGCAATCTTGTCGTTCTCGACGTCCGCGGGCAGCGCGCGCCGCCATTCGGTCAGCGATTTTTCCCACTCGGCAGTGGCCATTTCATTGTGCCCGAGCTTGGCGTAGACATCCCCAAGATGGGAATGGATGGTGGGATCGTGAGCGTCGCGCTGAACCGCCTTGCGTAGAGTGGCTTCCGCCTCAGTGAGTTTGTTCTGCTTGTAGTAGATCCAACCCATGCTGTCGAGATACGCGCCGTTAAACGGTTCCTGCTTTAGAGCGCGGCCGACCAGCGATTCCGCTTCATCGAGCCGCTGGCCGAGATCGCCCAGCATGTAGCCGTAATAGTTGAGCGTTTCGCTGCTGTTGGGATCGATGGCTAGAGCCTTCTTGAATTGTTCTTCCGCGCGATCTAAAAATTTCTGTTTCTCGTAAATTGAACCCATGATAAACCACACGATTTCGTTGTCACGCGGCGGACCCAGCACCATTTCCGCCATGTGCCCGGCTTCCTCGGCTTCCTTATAGCGCTTGCTGCGCTCGTAAACTCTCGCGATGTTCACGTAGGTCATGCGGTCCATCTCGGTGTTGTTCAGCTGTGCGTGGAGAATTTTCACCGCTTCGTCGGTCTGGCCATTTTCGCCGAGAACGGAAGCCTGCTGCGACAGCATGGCCGGATCTTTGGGATATTTCGCGACGCCATCCTTCGCCGCCTGCAAGGCCTTGGGAAGATCCTTGGCATCGCGGTAGGTTTCGACCAGAAGCATGCGCGCTCGATGATCTTCTTCGTCGCCCAAGTGACCTAATTCGTCGTAGGTATACGCAGCGGCGGCGTAATTCTGGCGGTCGCGGTAAAGTTGGCCGAGCTGTTCGTAAAGAATCGCGAGCGAACGACGCCGCGACGGCAACACCGCCGATTGGCCTTTCACTCCGGCAATCGCATCCGACAGGACGCGAATGGCGTCTTCGTCGCGCCCTTGCGCTTCGTACAACATCGCTTCGTTGTACATAATCTTGACGTCGCCGGGAGCATACTGGCGAGCCTTCAGAAGATTTTCCTCGGCGCTATCCAACTGATGAAGTTCGCGATAGACCTGGGCGATCGCCAGGTAGTTGTCAGCATCATCCGGCATCAGGTCGATCAGCTTCTGGTACACCGGCAGCGCGTCGGCATATTTTTCTTCGGACATCAAAGTCTGTCCAAGACCGCGGAGATGGTTGAGTTCGGAAGGATCGAGTTCCGAAGCCTTGCGGTACGCATCTTCGGCTTTACCCAAATCCTTTGTCTGCGTGTAGGCGTCGCCCAAGAGATCGAGCAGCACCGGCGACGGGGTGTGGCCGGTCATGCCCTCCAGCAGGGAGACGGCCTCGGCGGATTTTCCTTCGTCCAGCAGGAGTTGGGTCAGTTGTTCAATCGCGGGTTCATCGTCGGGATCGCTTTTCAAAATGCCGCGCAAAACCTCTTCCGCCTTGTCGTGCTCGTTGCGCAAGCGGTACAGGCGCGCGAGCCACAGCGCGGATTCCGTATCGGTGGGCTCCAGGCGGTAGATTTCCTTGTATTGTTCGATGGCGCGCGCGGCTACTTCGGACTGACCGCCGTTGCCGCTCATATCGCCGAGGCTGCGAATATAGATTCGCGCCAGCAGCCGGCGCGTCGGAACGTCATTGGGATCGCGCTTGAGAATTTCCTGCGCTTCGGCAACCGCGTCACGGACGCGTTGCGCCTTCCAGTACATCTCCGCCAGACGTTCGCCGATCACTGGAGATTTTGGATCGAGCGCGTACGCTTTCTTGTAAAACTCGATAGCCTGGGTTGCGAATTCCGCTTTACCGCTGCCCTCGTACTGCTGCTCATACACGTGGCCCATAGTGAAGTTGTAGTACGCATCCGCGCGTTCTGAGGGCGCGGCTGCCGCGGAGCTGGGGGCCAGCGTCACACCGGAACCAGAATGCGGAGGCGCTTGCTGATTTTGGGCAGAGTACGTGGGCTGAACCGGCGCCCGACTTGGGGTTTGTATGGGAGATGGCTCGGAGGGGTTTTGTGCCAGCAGCGCGCGGGAGCCGCCCGAAGCGATAAATAGCGTTGCGAGAACGGCCAGTCGGCGAAGTTTCATAGTTTCCCCAGAGGAAAAGTATCCCATGCGGCTAAGGAGCGGTCAAAATTCAAAAAACCGCACATTTCCATTGTCTGGAAACGCTCCCAGTAAGATGCAGGCACGGGGAGAAGAGTTGAAAAGAAGCTCTTGTCGACCGGACTCATTGCGAAACCCAAGCGTGTGGTCCGTCGACCGCAAGCTTCGTTGCGGCACAGGGCTGCCATGTTCGCGAGCGCCACAGCGCGTTCTAGTGAAGAAAGTGGCGAATTCCGGTAAACACCATCGCGAGGCCCAGGCGATCCGCGGCCGCGATGACGTCCGGATCGCGCATCGAGCCGCCGGGCTGAATAAATGCGGTGGCGCCGGCTTTCGCAGCTTCTTCCACGCCGTCAGGAAACGGAAAGAAGGCATCCGATGCCACGACGCTTCCCTGCAAAGAAACTTGGGCTTTCATCACCGCGAGTTTGACGGAATCGACCCGGCTCATCTGGCCCGCGCCAACGCCGAGCGTCGCGCTTTCCCGGGCGAACACGATCGCATTGGACTTCACGTGCTTCGAAACTTTCCAGGCGAAGCGCATGGTAAGCATTTCTTCGGCCGTGGGCACGCGCTTGGTCACGGTGCGCAGCTCTGCATCTTGTAGCTCGCCAAGACCGGGCTGTTGCACCAGCACGCCGCCGAAAATTCTCTTCAACTGCAATTCCCTTTCGGGTTCGAGGCCGCCGGCGGGCAGTTCCAGCAACCGCAGATTTTTCTTGGCCGCAAAAATGGCTTTCGCCTTCTCGTCAAAGCCCGGCGCTACGATGCATTCGACGAACAGCTTTGCGACTTCTTCCGCCGTCGCCGCATCTACTTCGCGATTGAACGCGAGCACGCTGCCAAATGCGGAAACCGGATCGCATGCATAGGCCTTCAGGTAGGCGTCGCGCAGGGTGTCCTGTTCCGCCGTACCGCACGGATTGTTGTGCTTGATCAAGATCGCCGCGGGCTTCTTGAATTCCGCAGCCAGGCTGCGCGCCGCTTCCAGGTCGACAAAATTGTTGTAGGAAAGCTCTTTGCCTTGGAGTTGCTTCGCTGCCGCCAATCCCTCGGGAGCGCGGCCGGCGGGAACGTAGAGCGCCGCGGCCTGGTGCGGATTTTCTCCGTAGCGCAGTTCCTGTTGGCGGCGCAGCGCGATATGTATGCGCTCCGGCAACGGCGCTTTCTCCACCAGCGTGACGTGGCCGGTCGACGCCGACAGCCGCTCCAACTCCGTCGTAATCATTCCGTCGTAACGCGAGGTCGTGGCAAACACTTTGCGGGCCAGATCGACGCGAGTGGCCAGCGACGTTTCGCGCGAGCTTTCGAGTTCGCCGGCGACGCGCGAGTAGTCCGCCGGATCGGTGATCACCGTAACGCTCTGGAAGTTTTTCGCCGCGGACCGCAGCATGGTCGGGCCGCCGATGTCGATGTTTTCGATCAATTCTTCCGCGGTGAGCCCGGGCTTGGCCGCGGTCGCTTCGAACGGATAGAGATTCACCACTACCAGATCGATCGGCGCGATGCCATGTTCCGCCGCTTGTTTCTCATCTTCGGCATGGTTACGCCGATAGAGCAAGCCGCCATGCACTTTCGGGTGCAGCGTTTTCACGCGGCCGCCCAGCATTTCCGGCCACCCGGTGAAGTCTGAAACATCGCGCACCATTACGCCGGCTTCGCGCAGCAATTTCGACGTGCCGCCGGTCGAAAGAATCTCGATGCGCAGAGCCGCAAGACTCTTCGCAAATTCCACGATTCCTGTTTTATCAAATACGCTGATGAGCGCACGCGCTACCGCCATGTCGGGCCTCCGAAAAAAGAAAAGCACAACAGTGTAAGCGCTGGCGAGGGGAAACGAGAAACTTCAAGCTGAGGAAAATTTTCGAGGCCGCCAGGCGTAGTAGCGCCGGGCTTGCTCTCGCCTCGAAGGGCATCGATGCCGGCTCTTGCCCGCACCGAAAATGAAACACCTACGAACTACGATTTGACGAGGGCCTTCAACTTCACCTGGCCGGCGACAACTTCGACCACATATTCCACGTCGCGGCAGTTCTGCTTTTCCTGCAAATCCTTGGTCTTCTTCCGCACAAATTCCTTGAATCCTGCCGGCGACAGTTTGTGAGTCTCCTCACCGGTCTGCGCTTTAGCCTGCACGAACGCTCTATAGAGCCGCTCAACGTTCTCGGTCTCGTGCTCCGGGTCGGCGCAAACTACGCGGAATGCAGCGGGGGCAGCGGCCGCAGGTGGTGCGGGTGCCGGCGCGCGACTAGGGGGCGCAGTCACGTGGGCAGGGATCGCCTGAGGATGCAACTCGGTATGCGCTTCCGGATGCGCCTTGGCACGCTCGGCTTCAATGGCCTTGGCCGCCGCGCCAAAGTGCCGCTGCGATCGTCCTTCTTCCTTCAACGCCACTTTTTTGCGGAAAATATCTTTGTATTTCGCGTACGTCTGGGTCAGGTTGCTGAACTTGAAGCGCTGCCCGAATTTCAGATCCCCGCCGCGCTCTCCATAACGCTTGACCATCAACTCGATGCGCCACTCGATTTCCGTCGGCGGACGCTTCCGCCCCCCGCCAAAATACTGATCGTATTCGATCTTCAATTGGCGGATGTCGCGTTCCAGCTGACCGAGTTCTTCGTCGATGGTGGCCATTGAGCGGACAAATCCTCTATTTACTATGCTAGGAGGCGCCACCGGAACCGTCAACGGTACGCGCGTGCCACGCCGCCGATGCAGCACCGTACTCTCGCCCCTCTCTACCTGTCCCGATGGACAGTCGGAGGCCGACCGAGCCCGTTGTCTCCGTGATCTTGGTGCTCCGGGCTCTGTGAACTCTGTGTTGAGTGCTTCGCCGGTTTGTTCCTTCCGCAACCCCCGAATCTCGGCCTCCGACGCGCTTTCATAATCCTCGCATCCCCACGAGTTTCTGTGTTGAAATGTCCACATGGAAACCTCGGGAAGGCGTGCGCTATCCGCCGATCAGGCAGAGCTTCTTCGCCAGATTCCGTCTGTCGACGAGCTTCTCGCCCAGCCACGGCTCGTTTCGCTAGCGAAGCGCATCGACCGCGACCTGCTCCTGGAAGTAACCCGCGCCACGCTAGCCGACTTGCGCGCGAAAATCACGGGCGGCCCGCAGATCATCAGGCTGTCGCTGGACCACGCCTCTCTGGAAACCCACATCACCAACGTCATCGAGCAAATTCTGGCGCGCTCGCTGCAACCGGTCATCAACGCCACGGGCGTAATCTTGCATACCAATCTAGGCCGCGCCCCGCTGACCGAAGCCGCGGTAGAAGAATTCCGCCGGACCGCGACTCAGTACACCAATCTTGAATACGACCTCGAAGCCGGTGCCCGCGGCAAGCGCGACGTCCACACCGCCCAACTCCTGGAACGCCTGACCGGCGCCGAATCCGCCATCGTAGTCAACAACTGCGCCGCAGCCGTCCTACTGGTTCTGGCCGCGCTAGCAAAAAATGGCGAAGTCATCGTCTCCCGCGGCGAGTTAATCGAAATCGGCGACGGATTCCGCATTCCCGAGATCATGGCCGAAAGCGGGGCCAAGCTCCGCGAGGTAGGCACGACCAATCGCACCCGCATCGCCGACTACGAAAATGCGATCAACGAAAATACGCGCCTGCTGCTGCGTGTGCATCCCTCCAATTTCCAGATCACTGGATTCGCCGAGAAGCCGTCAGTCGAAGAATTGGCGGCATTGAGCCGTCGCGTAAACCTGCCGCTGGTCGAAGACCTGGGCTCCGGCTGCCTGATCGATCTCTCCGCCTCCGGAATCTCTGAACCGCTGGTCGGTCAAAGCATCGAAGCCGGCGTCTCCGTCGTAGTGTTCAGCGGCGACAAACTCCTGGGCGGCCCGCAAGCCGGCATCATCGCCGGAACAAGAGAAATCGTAGCCCGGGTTCGCCGGCACCCGCTCTTCCGCGCGCTCCGCGTCGACAAGCTGACCATCGCCGCTCTCGAAGCAACGCTAGGCGCCTATCTCCGCGGCGCGGTCGACGAAATCCCCACCCTCCGCATGATTCGCATGACTCCGAAAGAACTAAAACGCCGCGCCGAAAATTTCCTCCGTGAATTAACCCCTGAACTCCCGCTAGGAGAAGTCGAACTCGAAATCACCGACGGCGTCTCCCTCGCTGGAGGCGGTTCCACACCGACGCAATCCCTCCCCACGAAATTAATTCGCATCGCCAGCGCCCGCCACTCCGCCGCCCAACTGGAGCAACGCCTACGCCGCGCTCCTGCAGGCATCAGCGTAATCGCCCGCGTGGAAGACGACAGCCTGATCCTCGACCTCCGCACCGTCTTCCCGGAACAAGAACCGCAACTCCTCAAGACCCTAGCTTCTGCCCTTCGCTAACGACCTTGAGTAGCGCAGGCGCTCCTGCCCGCCCTGAGCTACGAAGGGCCTGCGCAGACCTAAGCAAATGCATAGTGAATTGGTTCGCGAAGCGATTGAGTGCGGCCCATTCTTGCTGTTCTTGCAAACGTGGGTCCTTCTCTACTCCAAACCTCCTAAATCGAAATTTCTATCGTTTTCTCCCGCCGAAACATCTTATTTTCTCGACGATGTTGGCACTTCGTTGCAGTCGTTCCGAACAACAGGAGGGTCGAATGTCGATTGAAGTTCGTGGCTGGCTCCGCTGCTGGCAGTTTTCGACATGCCAACCTCACTGAACTTCTACTGCGAAGGATTGGGCTTCGAACTCGTCAGCACAGACGGAAAGCCTGCCCCAGACTTCGATTAGGTCTTACTCCGCCTGAATGGCGCCGAGCTCGTGCTCAACACCGCCTACGAGCGAGGGCGACGCCCGCCAACTCCGACCCCGCGCGTATCGCCGTCCACCAGGACGTCATCCTCTACTTCGGCTGCCCTGACGTAGATGCCGCGTACGCCTACCTCGGCGCAAAGGGCATCACCGCCAAAAAACCAAAAATCGCGCCGTACGGCATGAAGCAGCTGTATTTGACCGATCCCGACGGTTACCAAATCTGCTTCCAATGGCCGGCAGATGCCTGGACACACGCCAAACCCGAACCTTACGTAAGAGATCGCGGCTTTTCGCAAAAGGAGGAGTCATGGTGGCGAACATCCCGGGGACGGTAGTAATCATAGGGGGCCCGAGCAGTGGCGGCGCCAAAAGCAATCCTCGCCTCTTCAATTCGGCCCGGCGAACGAGATGCTGGCATCTCTCGCGCGTCGTGTTGCTTGTTTCTGTGATGCTCGCTTCATTT
>Ga0182015_10007386_pt1 | contig 10729 bp, 7 predicted proteins | sample 712P3MmetaG_FD_120478 | JGI IMG/M metagenome (GOLD analysis project Ga0182015, IMG submission 120478) | Permafrost microbial communities from Stordalen Mire, Sweden - 712P3M metaG | ecosystem: Environmental > Terrestrial > Soil > Wetlands > Permafrost | place: Sweden: Stordalen | collected... | reverse complement strand
ATCGACGACTTCATCGAGCACCACAACCGCGACCCCAAACCCTTCATCTGGCACAAAACCGCCGACCAGATCCTCGATTCCGTCGCCAGATTCTGTAAACGAATTAATGACTCAGGAGACTAGAATGGCACCTCTTGCCCCGTCCCTGCCTCCGGCGGGTGGAGCGCGTCAGCCCCCTTGCCGGTCAGTTCGGCGTACGTGAGCCGTTTACCGGCAACCTGGCTCATCAGGAAAGCGGACCTGTCGCCATCGTTCAGCGGGTTGTCCTTCGTGGCGCGATTGTTGAACCTGAAAACCTGCTCTGTGACGTAGCGGTCAAGGTGGAACGGCTCGACGGCAACGTACGTGCCGCGCATCGTCCTCTTGAGCAGGCTCCAGAAGTTCTCAATCCCCTGAGTGTGAACTTCGCCCCGCACGTATTCCTGAATGTGGTTCACGGTCTTGTGGACGTAGCTGTCCAGATTGTCATATCCCTGCCAACCGTCCGTGTAGAGTTTCGACCATTTTTCGACATGCTCCAGAATCTCGTTCTGGAGAGTTTCGCGGCTGACGTTGGGAACCACTTTGGCGCGAACCTGACGGCTCTCCCGATCCAGCATCCCCATGACCGGAACGTTCTTAATCCCGCGCCGTGGCATCGCAGCGCGGCGGCTGGCGTGCATGAACCTTGGCTTAGGGCCGATGAAAACCTCATCCGCTTCGACGGGGCCGGAATCGCTTCCGCCCAGCTTGCCGGTAGAGGCACTACCCATAGCTTCGCGGATGCGATGCAGCAGAAACCATGCCGAGTTCTGGCGAACGCCAATAGCTTTGCCAAGTTCGTAACTGGAGATACCGTTCTTGCAGTTCGCCAACATCCAGATAGCAATCATCCACTTATCGAGTCCAAGCGGGGAGTCTTCCATCACCGTTCCCACCTTGACCGTAAACTGCTTTTTGCAGACGTAGCAGAACCACAGCCGCCGCGTATTCACAAACGAGTGCTTCGCCTCGCCGCAGCGCGGGCACGTTACATCACCACCGGGCCAGCGATACTCAACGGCGGTATCAAAGGCGCGCTGCGGATCGGAGAACTGAACGATTGCGGCCTGAAGCGTGGGAGGCGTGTCCATGTCTGAAATAGTACACTACACGCACATGTGTGTCAAGCGTTTTATTGCCAGTAACAAGCACTGATAAACCACGACTTCCACGCCAGGAAAGTTGGCAGTTTTTTCCTCCGAACCTGCTATTCTTAACTTATAGAGTAAAGAAAGAAAAAGCCGCCGTCCGGGCGGCTTTCTTCTTTGGAGAGGGGGAAAACCGAATGCCGTTCCGCCAGACAAAGACGCTCGCGAATGAATCATTCGCATACGCCACGCACCTGACTTACTTTCAATCAGTAAGCCCCGTCGCGAGTGTGAATGAGTCAATCGCGAGTGCGAATGACCCACTCCCGCGCACGAGCCATCTGCCTTGTTTTCAGAGCGGCGAAGGGGTCACGAAAGTTATCCCCCTCCCACGTCTTCAGAATCAATCACGCCCCCGCACAACCCACCCCGGGGCAAAATTCTCGCCTATCCCTGCACCGAAACCCCGGCAAATGACAGCAGCGCGACGCCTCGAACCGGCTGCCCAAACCACTCTGCCGGTTCAAACTTGCTCGAAAGCAAAAGCGTCTCAAGTTCCGCCCGCGTCGCCTCATCGCTCGGACCCGAAACAATGTCGTAGTCGTAGACCCGCCCCTGCGAATCCACGTAAACCTCGACCGTCACAGGAACACCTTTGCCCGAAACCGTTCCCGAATTCGCCTCAACCGTCGAATAAAGAAAACGCGGCCCCGTCGCCATTCCCAGCGATTCGTCCCGCGCCGACGCCGCCTCAGGAGCGGCAAACGCTCCGATCAGGAACGCCATCGTACCAACCAGAACCAGCGAACTCGCCAGTCCCGCCGACGCCTGCAGCAGGAAAGGGGCAACCGAATTTTGCCAGCGCACCTTCCAGCCCTCCAGCGCATTGCGCGGAGTCTTCGAAAGCTCCTGGGACAGCGCCACGCGAATCCGCAGAGCGAGGTCTGCCGGCGGCCGCGCCGGACCAAGATTCGCCAGCGACCGCTGGATGCTCCGCCATTGTCCGAACTCCCCGGCGCACTCTCGGCAGCGCGCAAGGTGGCCGGCGATCGACTGCATCGCAACCCCGGTCAGGCTTCCGTCCAGATAGTCGGAAAATTGCCCGCGAACTGTGCTGCACAAACTCATATGGCCTCCTCAGCTGAGCAGGCTTGCGAAACTGATGAACGACGCGAAGGCCGCCGGTTCGCCGCTTCCATATACGGCGCAAGCAGACTCTTCAGGTGTGCCCGCCCGCGCATCAATCGAGACTTCACGGTTCCGAGATTCGCATTCAGAATCTCGGCGATCTCTTCGTACCCGAATCCCTCGATGTCGCGGAGCACCACCACCGTCCGGAATGGCTCCGGCACCTCGCGCAGCGCGGCTTCCACGCGGGCGGCGATTTCCGCATGCGCAAACGCCTCGAAAGGCGACTCATGGGTGTCGGCGATGTTTTCTGCCGAAGAAGCATGGTGGTCCTCGCCGCCCGCGTCGATGGTCACCTGCTGCCGCTCATGACGCGTCCACCAGCGACGCTGGTTCAGAGCCTCGTGCAGCGCGATGCGGTAGATCCATGTCCGCAGACTGGCTTTGCCATGGAAATGCGCGATGCCCCGAAAGACCTTAACGAAAACTTCCTGGGTGATATCCGCAGCGTCGGAAGGATTTGGAAGGATGCGATAGATCAGGCTGTACAACGGCTGTTGGTAGCGGGAAATCAACCAGGCAAAGGCTTCCTCGGAACCCGCCTTCAGCTGCTCCACAACCGCAGCCTCCTCGGGACGAACGCCGATCACCCCTGCCAGATTTCCCACGGCCGTTCCCACCTGCATCGAACGCTCCCTTCAGCCTATCAGGAGTTCTGCTCATCTTGCCCGGCTGTCCCGGAACCCGGCACGCTGGTCGGCGAGCCGGGTGCTCTGCCGGGTCAGTGCCTTGCTTCACTCTGTTGCGTTAGACACGCGAGTTCGCTGCAGAGTTCCTGAAAATCCGCCGTCGTACCCCAAAAGGGCTACTGCGGAGGCGGCGTCCCCGAAGTGGAATCCGCCGGCTTTGAGGGGGTCGTGGCCGGTTTTTTCGTGGTCGCCGGATGTTTGTGCTTCGTCGTCGTATCTTTGGCTGGCCCGTCGTCCACGACCGTCGTCTTCGCCGGAGGGCGCGGCGCCGCAGCCGCGTTGGCGAGAGCAGTGCGTACCCTCACCAGCTCCGTCTGCTGTGCCTGCGATGTGCTCACGATGGAGTCGCCGAGCGCTGCCCGCGCGCCTTCCAGATTGCTGAGAGCCGTCTGAAGAGAGTTCACCTCATTGTCGGGAGCGGCGAGGTTGGCGGTCAAAACCACGCGCAGCAGCGTGTCATACAGAGCGTCAACGTTCCGATAAACCGCGAATGCCGCGGGCACGGAAGACGGAGCGGCGTCAGCTTGTTGCAGAAGCCCCGCGAGGGTTCCGGAAAGGTCTCGCTGGATCGAGGAGACATCCTGATCCGCAGCGGCTTTCACTTCGTTCGGCGCCTTCCAGCGGCGGATGCCGATGCTGGTGAGCGATTGGCCGACCTGCGCCAGGGCGGGACGCAGCGTGGCTGACACCGAGCTCGAGGTGGAAGCTGGCGGCGGATCGCTCTGCGCCGAAACGGAACATGAAAGCGTCGCCAGGAGCAGCGCCAGTGACGTGCGGGTCAATAACATATGACCAGGACGATGCTTCGTTGCGGCTGGCGGTTGCCAACTCTTGCCGGGACCGGGGCGGTCGAAGCACCAAAGTGCCGGGACGGGCGCTTCCGATTCATTGACGAATTGTTCCTGCTCCATGAAAATAGGATAGACCTTCCTGTGGGCCTGTGGCGCAGCTGGGAGCGCGCTTCCATGGCATGGAAGAGGTCGTCGGTTCGATCCCGACCAGGTCCACCAATTTCGCACAACTCAGAGAATTTCTGCCGAGGGCTGCAAATTTGCCCCCCGGGGTGTGCGGGGCCTTGATTGATTCGAAAGACGTTAGGAGGGGGAGTAACTTTCGTGACCCCTTCGTCCTCAAGAAAACAGGGCAGATGGGCCGCGAGCGGGAGTGCGTCATTGGCACGCGCGATTGATGCATTGACACTCGCGACGGGGCTCGGTGATTGAGAACAAGTCATCGGCACGACGCGTGCGAATGGTTCATTCGCGCGTGTCATTTCCTGGTTGCAGCCAGTAGCCAGTAGCCAGTAGCGAGTAGCCTGGTTTCGCCTGGCTGCGAACGAAGATGCCATTTGGTCTCGTCCTTTCCAAAGAAGAAAGCCGCCCTCTGGAACCAACCGCGCAATCCGAGACACTGGGAAGAGCAAGCATGAGCCGCCGTTTCTTGAGGAAAACGGCGGCGTCAGGCTCTGTGCCTCAATCTCGGTTCGTTGCGCAGTTGGTTCTGGCGGCTTTTCTTTTTTAACTCTATAAGTTAAGAATAGCAGGTTTGGAGGAAAAAACTGCCAACTTTCCTGGCGTGGAAGTAGTGATTTATCAGCGATTGTTACTTCGGATAAGTGGTGGAAACTTGACAAAAACAGGGAATAGGCAACAGGGAGCAGGGAATAGGAACAGACGACAGGCGAAAGAGAATCGGGAACAGGGAACGAGGCCTGGCGACAGGCAAGAGGGAGTAAGGAACAGGGGATACGGTAAAGCGGGTGATGGCCCGTTCGTTTTCGACCTTAGTTACTTTCGGGGGGTTGATGCGGGAGGCTGCATAACTAAGGTAGAGGGTGGCCGATCCACAGACGAACCTAGCGAGGTTGTTGTGTGAAAGGCGTGCTGGATATTCTTCTTGACATTCCGGTTTAGGGTCTATTATCTGTTGACACCACTTCCTTCTTTCTATCGGACTCATATTTCTTCCTGTTCGAGTCGAGTGGTTCCTGAGTACGTTTGAGGCCGGAAACGCGCTTCCCCGGCGCGCCGGTAGTGCTGTCCTTTGCCGCCGATGCGACGGCTGATGGTTTGTGCCAAATCGCCGCTCTTTACCCCCGTTGAGTGGTGAGGTTCTCTCAGGAGAGTGTTTCTTGAAAACTTCGCTGATGTTCCGTTCCCTGGCTTCGTGCCTGAAGGTGGAAGTTTGTTCAGGCTTATCTACAAGCACCTACAAAGTTGCTTCTGAGCGGGAGAGACGGGGTGCCCTGGGGACTCGGGCGGCGGGAGCCTGGGGGCGGTCGGCTCGCCTCTTTCTTACCCCATTGTGGCTGGGATTGGTGCTGCTGGGCGGGGCGGTCGTGTGTCCGCTCGAGGCGCAGACGGTGAAGACCGTTGGCCAGTTCGGACTTCCGGTTGGCGTGGCAGTCGACAGAAATGGCAACCTCTACATCGCGTCCGATTCCAAGTACGGCGGTGCAGTGTACGAGGCGTCCGGGTGCGCTTCAGGGAATTGCGTCACGACGACGCTGGGGGGCGGCTTCTACAATGCGTCGGGCGTGGCGGTGGACGGGAGCGGCAACGTCTATATCGCCGATACCGAAAACAACGCGGTGAAGGAAATGCCGCCCGGCTGCGCTTCCGCCAGTTGTGTCACGACACTGGGGGGCAGGTTCAAATATCCCTGGGGGGTGGCGGTGGACGTGAACGGCAACGTTTATGTCGCCGATGGCAAGAACAACGCGGTGAAGGAGATGCCGCCCCGGTGCGCTTCCGCCAGTTGTGTCGCGACACTGGGAGGCGGGTTCAACGGGCCGGGGGGCGTGGCGGTGGACGGGAGTGGGAACGTCTATGTCTCCGACACGGGCAACAACGCGGTGAAGGAGATGCCTGCCGGGTGCGATTCCCCGGCATGTGTAACGACGCTGGCCGCCGGCGTCACCGATCCTGCCGGCATCGCGGTGGACGTGAGCGGAAACATTTATCTGGGTGGCAATAACGAGGTCAGAGTTATGGCCCCGGGGTGCACTTCTACCAGTTGCATGACGTTGCCGGGCTGCTGCTTCGGGGACTCCAATGGCGTGGCGGTGGACTTGAGCGGCGATATCTATGTGACGGGCGATGAGGGGTTGAAGGAGATCTTGCCGGGCGGCGTGAACCCGGCGGTTCCGGGAGGGGAGATTCTGCCGCCGGTTAGCCTTGGCACGGTCGCGGTAGGAGCGACGGGGCCGCCGATGAAGCTGTCCTTCACCTTCAGTGCTGCCGACAGCGGGATAACTGCGTCCGTGCTGACGCAGGGCGCGAAGGGACTGGACTTTATCGATGCAGGGGGTGGAAGCTGCGATACCAACGGGACCGGGCACGCTTACAACTCAGGGGACACGTGCACGGTGAAGGTGAAGTTTGCGCCGCGGTACGCCGGTCCGCGGTATGGCGCGATGGTGCTGTCCGATGCCAAAGGAGCGATTGCGACCGCGTACATCTACGGCAGCGGGCAGGGGCCACAGCTGGTCTTCGGCCCGGCTACGCAGACTACGCTGGGTGGCGGTTTCGACTCTCCGGCCGGCCTGGCGGTGGACGGAAGCGGCAATGTCTATGTGGCTAACAGCAATTCACCTTCGAATGATGGTGGCGTCAATGGAGTGGAGGAGATGCCGGCTGGGTGTGCGTCCTCGAGTTGCGTGACGTCGCTGGGCGGAGGCTTCAGTGAACCCTCGGGCGTGGCGGTGGATGGGAGCGGGAATGTTTATGTCGCGGATAATTTCGATGGAGTGAAAGAGATGCCGCCTGGGTGTGGGTCCGCGAGTTGCGTGACGTCGCTGGGCGGCGGCTTTGGCTATCCCGCGGGCGTTGCGGTGGACGGGAGCGGCAACGTTTATGTCAGCGATGCCTACGACAATATCGTGAAGGAGATGCCTCCCGGCTGCACTTCCTCCACTTGCGTGACGACGCTGGGCGGGGGCTTCGGCCAGCCGTGGGGCGTTGCGGTGGACGGGAATGGCAACGTTTATGTCGCCGATTCCGTAAATGATGCGGTGAAGGAGATGCCCCCGGGATGCGCCTCCTCCAGTTGCGTAACAACGCTGGGGGGCGGCTTCTACTTTCCCTTTGGGGTGGCGGTAGACGGGGGTGGCAATGTCTATGTCGCCGATACCCAAGACTACGAGTTGAAGGTGATGCCCCCCGGCTGCACTTCCTCTACTTGCGTGACTACGCTGGTCGGGGGGGGAATCGCTCCCGATGGCGTGGCGGTGGATGGGGGCGGCAACGTCTATGTCGGCGATGAATACGGCACGGGGGTGATGGAACTGGACGCCGCGAGTCCGCCCAGCCTCAGCTTTGGCATCTCAAACGGCACCGGCGTCCAAAGTACCGACAGCCCGCAAACAGCGACGCTGAGAAACATCGGGAACGCGCCGCTGAGCTTCCCGGTTCCGCTGACGGGCGAGAATCCCAGTGGCTCCGCCAACTTCACTCTGGACTCATCGACGACTTGTCCGGAGGTGCTGACGTCGGGTTCGGCGGGAACGCTGGCGGGGGGGGCGAGCTGTGAGCTGGCCGTGGACTTCATTCCGCCGACCACGGGGGCCTTCAGCGGGGCGGTGGTGCTGACGGACAACAACCTGAATGCGAGCCCGGTGGTGACACAGAGCATTGGGCTGAGCGGGACGGGCGCGCCAGCGCAGATTGTTCCCTATGTGCAGGTGAACGGGGGAGCCTGGCAGAATGTTGCCAGTGTCACAGTGAACTATGGCGACACGGTGAATCTGGCGCCGCAACCGACGAGCGGGGGTTCGTGGAGCTGGACCGGTCCCAATGGTTTTACGTCGACGGCGCGCGAGATCAACGCTGTTACGCTGACTTCAGTCACCACCGTCTACGAGGCGACTTACACGGATGCCGGCGGAGTGGCAAGCACCCAGGCGTTCACGATCACGGTCAACCCCACCCCGCTCAAGCCCGAGATCTTAGTGGACGAGGGAGCCTTTTTGCCAATCTCCAGTGTCACGGTGAAGGCGACCGACACGGTGTCGCTTAGCGCGACTGGCTCTGGCGACGATAACGCCAGATATATGTGGACCGGCCCGAACGGGTTCACCAGCTCTGGCTACGGTGAATATTTGCTCAGTGATGTTCCGCTGCCATTGACTACCAATACGTATGTGCTCACTTACATTAATTCCATCGGTCTCACGAGCACACAGGTGTTTACAATCACGGTCAGCCCCAACGCGATTGTTCCCTATATTCAGGATCTGGAGCAGAATGGAGGAGCCTGGCAGCAGGTTTCGAGTCTCACGGTGCACTATGGCGACACGGTGAACCTCGGTCCGCAACCGGCAACTGGGGGCACCTGGAGCTGGATCGGACCCAGTGGGTTCACGTCTACTTCGCGGGTGATCAGCGCATCCCCGCTGACTTATGACGCCACCAACCAGGACGTTCCGCTGGTTTGGACGGCGGCTTACACGAGTCCGGCTGGTGTCATAGCCGTGCAGGTGTTTACGATCAAGGTCAACCCCACGCCGATCGTTCCTTACATTGAGGTGAACGGGGGGGCCTGGCAGAATGTTACGGGTGTCACAGTGAACTATGGCGATACTGTGAACCTCGGACCGCAGCCGGTGAGCGGCGGTGCGTGGAACTGGAGCGGGCCTGGCGGGTTCACCTCCAGTTCGCGACAAGTCAATGGCGTTCCTTTGACTTTGCCCTCGAATGTCTTCACAGCTACTTACAGCAATCCTGTCGGAGTCCAGAGCACGCAGGCGTTTACGATCACGGTCAACCCTACTCCGATTACTCCTTATCTTGAGGTGAACGGGGGAGCCTGGCAGGGGACCAACAGCGTCACGGTGGCCGCCGGCAGCACTGTTAGTCTTGGACCGTGGCCGCAGACCGGGGGGTCATGGAGCTGGACCGGTCCTAATGGGTTTACGTCCGCATCGCGGGAGATCGACGGTGTTCCGCTGCCTTTGCCCTCGGGCGTCTTTACGGCGACTTACACCAATCCTGCTGGAGTTGTAAGCACTGAGGTGTTTGTGGTCACGGTCGAGCCCACGCCGATTATTCCTTATGTTCAGGATTACGAGCTGGACGGAGGAGCCTGGCAGAACGTGTCCAGTCTGACGGTGAACTACGGCGACACGGTAAACTTTGGACCGCAGCCGGGTAGCGGAAGTTCGTGGAGCTGGACGGGGCCTGGTGGGTTCACCGCCAACGCGCGGCAACTCAACGGAATTCCGCTGACTTTGCCCTCGAATGTATTCACGGCGACTTACACTAATTCGTCCGGAGCTAAGAGCACGCAGATATTTACCATCACCGTCAACTCGACGCCGATCGTTCCCTACCTCCAGGTGAACTCTGGAACCTGGCAGAGTGTCTCCGAAATCGCGGTCGACTATGGCGAGACGGTGGACCTCGGTCCGCAGCCAGGGAGCGGCGGTACGTGGAGCTGGAGCGGCCCTGGTGGGTTTACGTCCACTTTGCGTGCGATCAACGGCGCTCCTCTTGCCTCTGGTTATAACGTTTACACGGCGACTTACACGAATCCGGCCGGAGTCACCAGCCAGGAGGTGTTTTCCATCTGGGTCAACCCGACTCCGATCGTTCCTTATATTGAGGTGAACGGAGGAGCCTGGCAGGCGACGAACAGTTTGACGGTCGGCTCGGGGAGCGCTGTCAACCTCGGTCCGCAGCCGGGTAGCGGGGGCACGTGGAGCTGGAGCGGGCCTGGTGGGTTCACTTCCACGGCGCGGCAGATCAACGGCATTCCGCTGAGCGGGGGTACGAATATCTATGTGGCTACTTACACGAATCCGGTTGGAGTTAAGAGCGTAGAGACGTTTACGATCACGGTGGAGTAGGCGGGAGTCGCGTTGCCGGGGTGGGGGCGCGTGCTTTCTTGCACGCGCGAGCCAAACTTTGGCGAAGGATGTGCGCTTTTTCTTTTTGCACATCCGAGACTAAGTTTGGCGAACGGCTGCGGGGTTCACAACGGATGTTGGTGGGGGAGGGTCGTGCACGCTCAAGCCAGGACGAGAGTGGAATGGGGCATCGCCGCGTTTTCCGTTCGAGGCGGAACGACGCTTGGGGGGGCAACCCGCCGCCGGAATTGGCTGTGTTAGGGTTGGGATAAGGTTGTTTCGGGGCGTGTGCGTGCGTCCCCGCGCGCCGCGCCGCAATCATGCCGCTTCCTCCCAACGTTATCTCTTCTGCTTCGGCGTCTTCGGCTGCCGGTCTGGCTGCCGGTTCGGCCGCTAATTCTGACGCCAACCAGCCGGGCGACCCAGCGTCGGCTCCGGGACTTCATGCTGGAGGCACGGGGGAGCCTCATCCCGGCTTACACTGGCTGCGGCGCGCCGATCTGTTTCTGCGGGTGATTGTGCGGCTGTACGTGGGGCTGATCCTGATTTTTCTGCCGTGGACGCGGGTGTGGGCATTCAACCGCTTCTTTCTTTATTACGCGCACGTGTCGCGGCTGATGGAAAGCGGAGCGGTGCGCGGGCTGGTTTCGGGGCTGGGGTTGCTGAATCTGTGGATCGCTATTTCGGAAGCGATGCATTACAAAGAAGGCTGAGCAGAAAGAAGACTGAGTCCCAAGAGACCCGATGCCCCGGAAGCCGCCGAATCCGCTAGACAAGGCCGCGCTGGCCTACGAGAACGATCTGTTTCTGAACAGCCCGGATGGGCGAATTCTGCGGATTCTGGCGGAGTATTCGGAGCCGCTGGCTCGTTTTCGGCGGGAGCGGATTCAGGACACGGT
>Ga0182015_10007385_pt1 | contig 10731 bp, 13 predicted proteins | sample 712P3MmetaG_FD_120478 | JGI IMG/M metagenome (GOLD analysis project Ga0182015, IMG submission 120478) | Permafrost microbial communities from Stordalen Mire, Sweden - 712P3M metaG | ecosystem: Environmental > Terrestrial > Soil > Wetlands > Permafrost | place: Sweden: Stordalen | collected... | reverse complement strand
TCCGTAGAAGTAGAGTAAGAACACCCCTCCCTACACATGTCAATTGAATCCAAATGCATTGGGAAATACAACACAGGCACAAGTGAGACCGGCGAGAAGAGATATCCCCGCCGCGACCCCGAGATTAAGGAAGAGGGGACGAGCAAACAGGATTGCCCCTGCAGCGAGAGACGAACGACAAAGATCATTGCCAGCGAACAGAGAAGCAGCATATTGTGGGTACGTCAATGGAATGTAAATGAAAACGCATTGAAAGATGGTGAAGACGCCGAGGGTATAAATTGAAATGCCGATGACGCTCGCGATCCAGTGTACCGACCTTCTTGCTGTCCAACCTAAAGATTAGCGTAAGTTGAGAGTGGACCTTACCAAAGAGAAATAAACCAATCGGGGGGAGGAACGAGGCGAAGAGAGCAGGTATCAACCATCTCTCGAGAGGAGGGAGGCCATGCTTTTTAATCCTCTTCTCCACAATGAAATACATGTAGGAACTGTAGATTATGATGGCAATAACGACGGCGACTATAATAGACAGGAACGTGAGGCCGGTTTCGCCGAGGTTGAATCCGTAGAGGAGAGGATAAACCAATGGAAACACTTCGAAAAACGAGTAGTAGATTCCGTAAACCAAACTCGAGTACACGTTGGCAAAAGTGACAGCCGGATCCAGAACAGCGATTTGCACGGGTATGTAGAGTGCATTGACAACGATTTGATGGACTGTTAAATGCGCTTGGTTGATTTCGCTTTGACTTTTGAGTCGATTGTTGCCAGTTAGTTTTCGAAGTCGTCGAGCGCGACGAAGAAGGATATTAGAAGCAGAAGTTTCGGGTAAGCAGAGAAACATAAGAACCCAAATCGGGCCCGAGATCCACAGCATCTCCCACAATGACCAGCGCCAACTTGGAAACAATTAACATCGAAGAGAGGAGGGAATATACTTTTCAGCAGCAACGCTGAAACCTGCTATTATGGGACCTAATGCTGGTCCACATGTGGCTGCTCCGACCCAAAAGCACATGAGGTACGGCACTTTGAGGAGGCTATACTGCAGAACAAATTAGCTTGCAATTCTTGTGAGGAATGGTACGACGTCTTGCATTGATGCACCACCAGTAGCCAGTGCTGGGGATCCAAAAAACCCTTGTAGAAATCGAAGCACCAGAAGCCCAGCAAAGTGATTCACAAGGGCGGTGGGGACGCAAAGAATGACGAAAATGCCGAAAGTAATGATGTACGGAATGTTCCTGCCGATGATCGGAATCTCGCTCAAAGGCGAAAATAGCATTGGGCCTATCCCGTCTAATGCATTAGTGAATGGTTTTGAATATGGGATGTACAGCCAAGGACATAAAGAGCGAGACCGAGGGATGCCGCGGTTGGCGAAACTCCGAACTTGGCGATAACTCCTCTATCAAAGTTAGTTTTCGCTCTGGATGTTGGAGATTACTCCTCGCTTGCTGTGTAGATGGCAGAGCCAATATAGACCGCGAAAGTATAAAGGCTACACAATATTAGCGCAACGACTTTGAGAGCAAGAATTACCAAATCTGCAAGGCGACGAATGCCTTTTTTGACGGAGTCCAAGACTGTGGGTTCTCCGCATCATCCGTGGTGTACCAGTCCACAAGGATAGTCCCATCTTTTAGACGTGATGGTGTTATTGCTACGGGGATGCTAGCAATCCGTTCTGGCATTTGCTCGTTCAGGGTGACTTGCCGCTCCAAATTGTTCTCATCCGAGTCAATTCGAGGCCGCGGCGTCGTCGAGCCAGAGACGTTCTCTGATGTGTCTGTCGGAGTGCTTCCATTGTAGGATTTGGGCAACTCGAAATTTGGTCTCTCTTCTGGGTAGAGAAGGACTCTGTTACCTGTTGCGTACCGGATGATTTGCCCGAGGGGCGCGTCTCTGAGAAGGTCGAACATGGGTCGCGGGAAAGAGTTGATGGGAGTCTGATCCAAATCATAGCGCTATTTAAAGGCCATCGAATGAGTCGTAAAGAATAACGTTGACAAATACGATGCTGCTCGCTGTCCTTTAGAGTTACACTTCCGAAGCAACTTTTTTTGCGACATCCCGGAACTTCACGCATCCGCCGACCGGCCGGGATTAGAAATAGGGGAACCAGACCGCATTTCGCTCACCCAAAAATTCCACCGAAGAACCACGCGCCCGGGGGCTGGACCAAGGGGGCCGGACCAAACGGAGGTCGCTGTAACGAAACTGCCCGGCCATGCTTATTGGTTACGTCGGCACGAAGAGGAGCGCGACTTTCTCAGGTCCACATATCTTGATAAGGTCTCGATGACGTGGTCGCCGAGAGTAGGGGAGCAAGTGATGTGCGACCCCGGATTAGTGTGGTTGACGCGCCAATGGCGGGGCGGTAAAAGTTTTTGAATATTAAGCCTTTGGCCCTTTACGCAACGAATATATTAACACCGCCTTTTCCGGCGGAAATTAAACTCGCGCGCCTTGAACCATCTATGGTCTCGGAGTTTAACAACCAGAGTTGAAGCTTGATCCTCCGTGCACGGAGTCGGAGATACTTACTGACAACCCATAAGAGGGGATTGCGGCGCAGGATTAACCTTTAGTAACTTGAGCACGATTCTTTTAGGCTAAAGACCGTCGCACATGGAATAGGTAGTACTCCAAAATGACGGATAATTTGTCGAGAGAAATAAAATACCATCATCACCGAGAGAAAGATTCCGGGTCTCGAGCTCAACGTGGACAAAGGGCTCAGAAAACCCATTCCCGCAGAATACTACTGAACTCTTTCTAGAAGAATGTGAATCGACCATGGCCCTTATATGTGGGAGGATCATCATTGCTCACGAATTGGTCGCACCTTTTTCGCGAGGGACAAAACAGCGATCACCCGTGAGTCATAAATATTTCTTCACAGAGAATCCTAAAATTTCATTTTGTGAAACTAAGAGATGGATACTATTGAAAACAAGATGTTGGAAGTGCAGTTGACGGAGATGGTCCCCGCATCAACAGAAGAGGGTAGCGACGTCGACGTAAAGGCGCCGAGTCCAGAAACAAACAAACCCGTCCAGATACCAAATGTTGGAACGCCAAGTTCCGAAAGCACCGCCAAACCGGGAAAGGAGCCGAAGCGATTCGAAGTGAAAAGGCTTCCGTATGACTCATGACACAGAGACATACATGCTTACAGGGTCTGCGAGACGGTGGATTCCGAGAAACGAAGGTCCTCTTCCAACAACTCGGGGGCGTCGGATAGGCACATGCTATTCCACCTGCTTCCATGGAGGAGAATGAAGGCTTGAAGAAGTTGTGGGACAAGTTCTTTCAGAGGGTAAATGGTGGGGAGCTGTTGCGACTAGCAAAACACACCCGGAAATATTCTCATGCTCCGGTCTTCACTCACCGTGCGCGGAACATTAGCAACGTCACCTTGACACTTCAGTTCAAAGACGGTATTGAATGGGTTGCAAAGTGTCCCTCGTACCTTGGCTTTAACGACGATGAGGACAAAGAGAGGTGTACACTTGTGGAAACCGAAATAGCATCATTACTATTTCTCCAGGAACTAGATGGGGTTCCGGCGCCTAGGATATACGGATATTCGCCGGACCTTCAGAATCCGGCCCAAACTCCATATATATTCATGGAGAAATTCGGAGGCATTTCACTCGAGCAGGCGATTTCGAATGGAATAGAAAGGGAGGCAATGTTTCGATGTCTCGACGGCCTGGCTACGATGAGATTGGCTTTACGAGATAATCGACGGACGGCCGTTGGATCGTTTATGCTGTGGGACGAGTCGGGAGGACACACGTGGGCGCTTAGCGAGACGTTGATCAATATTGATACGTATTTCACAGATTCCCACGGATGGCGTAGTAGGAATTACGAGACGAGCCTTGAATACTTCATGGCTCAACATCAATTGAGCGCCGCCATAGGCCGCGAGAAATGGTCAGACACTAAGCTCCAAATGGAACAGCGTTGGATGGTACACTTTTATATTGGCTTAATTTTGCCGCTTTACGTTCAGCCGGATATCCTTTACGAACATAATCGCGATTACGGTGATTCATACTCCTTCTTCTTCACGCATCTCGATCTACACCCTTCCAGTATTTGGGTTGATCCGAAAGATGGACATCTGCTAGGCATTAATACCGATTGGGAGTTCGCAAACCTGCTCCCCTTCCAGGCCAAAGAGCACTATCCCTCCTTTCTTGCTGACGAAGACGGCCAATGGCAGGAGGAGTGCCGGAATATTTATCCAGATGGCAATGCCGAATTTCAAGCTTGGCGAACCTATTATGCAAAACAGTTGGAGAAAGATGCCGAGCTATCTTGGTTAAATGCACGAATTGACGCCATTGTTCGCTTCGAAAATATGATGATGAACTGGGATCGTCATACTCTCGAGGAGCTTCGGGCCGTTTTCAAGTTACTAGAAGAGAATGATGTTTTCAACCAGCCAGTTCCGCAGGCATTATGTATTGGAAGCGGTGGCAGGGATTATCGAAGATCGGAAGACGGTGCACCCACCGGCCGAGCCCGAGCCTGCCAGCGGGGACGGGGAATGATCCTGAAACTCTGATGATTTGAATGGACAGTAATTAGGTTGAAGTGTACAAGGTATTTGAAGAATAGCACGTAAATATTATATTGCTTTGAACAACGGCTCCAATCTTTAAACTTATATATTTCCATAACACAATCCCCACCTATTGAACAAAACATATTTAAAATTCAAACCTCCGACTTTAGGCTGACGGTGGAAGTCTCCCTTTCTGTCCTGGCTACGCTTGGACGAAGCTTCGACCTAGCCAGATCCTTTCCGAGAGTGATTCCGGGGTGTCCAATTACCCAGATCCCAATACAGACGATCATCGGAGCGGTATCGAAGCCGTAGAACCATGGTTCCCTGGTGATGAGGTAGCCACGCCATGATACGATAAACCGATCCAAGTAAAATGGCGGCATCGGAAATGATGATCGCCGCAACGAACAGTTTGAACTTGCTCGTCTCAGGCCAAGGAGTCTGAACGCCGTCTGAGCGAGAGTTGCGACGAGTTCGATACCACAGCAGAGTAGCGAGGATCGAGAATACAATATTTCCGCATGCTTGAATAATTATACCAGCAAGCTGTTTATAAGCATGAAAGAGTGAAAGAATGTTACCATGATATGTGTGGCGGGAGTGGTGTTGTTGCCGTTCTGTTCAGCGAGTGAGGCTCGGGAACCACCGATGGCTTGGATAACCAGGGCAGCGAGATCCAAGGAGGAGAAGATAACAAAATACCAAAGTGGCTTGAGAAGAGTATTTCGTGGTCCCGCAATACGTGCACTGTCCGAGTTAGTGAACGGAGATTGAGAGGTTACAGATTTCCAATCGTGACGTACAGACCAGCGGAGAAGAGCGCTGGTGAGATGATGAGGCATGTCACTTGCATGATAGTTTAATGTGACATCATAGGCAGACCCAACGCGGTCAATATACCCAATGGTTTCTCCAATCCCCCCAAGCATGAACAAAGTGGAGAAGAGCCAAGTGCGATACTTCAACCCCAAGACTCCATGTGCGAGCGTCAAAAGACTATCTGTCAGAAAAGAAGTAGACTGGTTGATACGCAAATACAACAACAAACGCGATGTTCGCTGTTGCAGAGGGTGTGTAGACATAAGGACTGCTGGTAAGGTGACCATTGATAATTGCGTGTGCAGACATCTTTGATTTTCTCTGAAGTAATATGGTCGAGACGACCTCTCTTTATACGTTTCTGAAATTTCTCGCCCGGACATTAGAGTTCAAAAAGTTTTGCTAATTAGGCAATTCTTACAAATCCATCAGTCACGCGATCACGCAGTTATAGTTTTTCTTCGGTGCCGCGCCCGCCGCCGACTGGGACAAATCTTCTTGTAGCACCATAGGGGACAATTGCCGCGTGTGCGGGCTTGTTCATTTGATTGGCGAATGGGCAAAGAGCATGTGAAGTGTCGCGCACGGAGTAGGACCAAATGTGAGGTCGGGATATGTGAAATCACGTGCTGCACTTCTTTCCCGTTGCCCGTTACCAAAGGTGGGATGTAACAGGTAAGGTTAGAGCCAAGGAACTCCGGTGTATAGACTACTGTTTCACTCAATGTAGAAAGGATGAGGTCTGGGGACCAACTATAACGCAGGCCGGTGTTCCAGACCTGCCGCTAAAATTGACAAGCCAGTGTTAATGTTATTTCCATCTCTGACTTCATAAAATGTCTCGCCGTGCCTTTTGGCCGACTCTCAGTGTTCATAAATAAACTTCGGAGGCCTACTTACTGCAAACCTCCCCCCAGCCGCCAGCGGGATTCCTTTCAAAAAACTAAGATGAAGTTCAATTTTGCGATTGCCAATTTGGCTGCCTTAGTATTTGCATACACTGCTGCCTACCCAACTGCCGACCTCGAACTCGTAGCTAGGCGCCAGTCATTACGTGGCATTCACGGTTGAAGAAGATTTGGTGAGTTCTGTCTATCTAGCCGCGGCCTTACAATTGTAGGCTCTCTCGACCAGACAATCTCCGTCGACTCCGACTAAGCATCGTTTAGGCGGCTTGGTGCGAACGAGATTCCTAATACTCTTACGAACCGGGGTTCAAGGAAGTGGAGAGAGAATCCTTCAAAGTCCTTTCGACGTATTTCCAGGTCGCGGCCAACTACCAATCCATTCAATCTATTACATAAATGATTCCAATGACTCCTTTTCCCTCGTGACCTTGTACAGGTATGAACTTCCGAGTTTTCACCACTTCAGAAACCCACCAACTCCCAACCAGTGCGCATATCGGCTTTAATCCCCCCGAACTATCCTCAACCTTGGATTCTGGGTGTGCGGCAATCCGAAACGACTCCGTGATCAGTGAAGCTTTAATAGCTGGTACGCTCCTCGTTATGAGTTTTTCGTTAAATTGGTTTTCTGTAGAATATAGAGAATCCGGTGAGACGTTCAAAAGAGTAGGTCCCAAAATCGAAAGCTGCTCTCGTCAGTGGTGGAGTATTATTAGCGCGTGTGGGGAATTCGCTAAACTTCGTAATCGGGCGATCGGCATTCGATGCACCAGGAAACCTTAAAGTATGCGGGGTGACGTATAACGGTCGGTCATCACGAGATCGCTTCCCTTGGCTAGCCGAACAATGTTCTCCACTTCCCCTCTTTCAATGCTTCTCGGACTACTCGTTTTGCTTGCGGCGACAGCCGTTCATGGTGGCTGCCCTGACAAGGTATTCTTCCCTCGTGGCGCGATTGGTGACACTGGTAGATCGTTCTTTTCGGCGATTCCCTCTCTGACAATGGAAATGGGGTCGGACAACTTTATGACCATCGTCTTCCGTTACCCCCATACTACGCCTTTCGTTTTTCCAACGGGCCGACATGGATTGAGAATTTCCCGGCCGAAGATCTTCTCGATTATGCCTACGGCGGAGCTATCGTTAATCAATCCAACTCTGCCGGCGGTCCCCCGAGTTTAATGGCGCAAATCAACGACTACTTGATCGGAAAACATTTCAACGTCAGCGCCGTTGCTGACGAGACGCTTTACGTTTTCTGGGGTGGTTCGAATGACATCTTTGGTATTTTGGAAAATACTACATCCGTAACCTCGACGGGAGTGGATGTCGACCTTCTCACATTGGCGGTCACGATGCCACTGTTGATCACTAATCAAATCGGTAAACTCATTACGGCCGGCGCGACAAACATTCTCGTCATGTTGATCCCTTCATGGGGCAATGCGCCTGTAGCAAAAGCGATCTTCTCTGTTGCGCAACTGAACGTCATCTCCGAATACACCCAAGCCGTCAACGCGCGGATTGTCGCCAACGTCTCTTCAATTGTACCACCCGGTGTTAGCCTAACGTTCTTCGATACACTCGCTTTTACTCAGAAGCTTTTGCAAAATCCGGGGGATTACGGTTTGGTGAACACTACGTCTCCTTGCTTGGCAAATTATGAGGTTTTTATCAACGGGACAGGAGGACAGTCGCCAATTATTTGTTCGAATCCAAATGAGTATTTGTTTTGGGATGGAGAGCATCCAACTGCAAAAGTCCATGCGGTGTATGCCAGTGAAGTTGAGAGGTATATTGGATGGGGCCAGTACTGTAGTTCTTGATATTATGATGGGTATTCTTTGCTAATTGACTGGCTACATAGTCTTTCTACGTCTTCCCCCAATAATAAACCGGGCAGATTAAAACTGCGTTGTATTCACAGATCTTGCACCTATCCCGTCCAAATCAAATCCCTGCCGTGTAATACATGAAGTTGAAGTCACATCCATATTCAGTTTGTTGTTCGCCGAGTGATGCTCGTAAAGGAACGTAAAGAGACGTTGGTATATGAAAGCTATTCTATGGGTTTTAAACAACCTATGAAGATATCAGATTAAAATCGTTAAATTTGACTTAATGAAAGGAAGCAGCTCCAAGATCTAACCAATCCTCGCCTCCTTCAATCCACAAACTTTCTTATGCTCACTCCAATCTTTCGCCTGACACTCCCTAGAACAATACCAAACTGACATGCAATTTCCACACTTCTTCCCCGCGTCCTTCTTCGAACAAAACTTGCACTCCTTTGTCATCGGCTGCATCGTGGTCGTGACCTTGGTCGCGTCTGTTGTCGCAGCCGTGGTCCAGATTCTCTCCTTCGGCCTCTCCCCACCATCTCCCCCCGCCTTCTCCCTGCCATCTCTCCCCGCCACATCAATCGCCCGTCGTGGAGTCAACCACGGAACCGAGAAAAATGGCCGAATCGCAACTTTTGTAACATACGGAGTAAATTCCCTCCATTCCTGCACATTCTTGAACCCTTCTCCCACCTTTCCTTGGCCGCAGGAACAAATAAGAGCTCCCGAAGGTAGAGTCGCTTTCGTTTTGTATTCGCAATCTGCCTTGTGTTCCCATTCGCGAGCCGATTCAACCATCGAAGGCAACGCGGCTGTCCACCAGCTAAATCCGCGGCTGTCGGTCATCACACAGTCGTCTGGGCGGCAAGTTGGTACGCTGCCTGTCATGACGACCATGTAAGCTTCCAATACAACATCGCGAGAGTTGAAATCGAGATATGGTGCGAGGATGAAAAACGTAAGACTAATAGCAGATTGGAATTCGTTTTTGAGTCGCCGTTCGTTGTCAAACACACCTAAGCGAAACGGGGCATGGCCGAGTAAAATGGGAGGCCTTTCCAAATTGAGTGGGTTTGTCGCGGGAGATTGGAACATTGCTTTCAATTGTCGACCAGCTGCAGACGGGTCATCGTCTGGAATAGAGGTTACGATGTCGGACACCTTGAGAGTAGGGTACGCGGAAATGAGTTTGCAAAAATCGACAGGACCATCTAAAGGGGCCAACTGGGAGAAATTGACGTAAGGAACGAAGCAATTGCGAATTCCGGACTTAGGCGCAGAACGAACGATGGGGAAAGGACTCGATGCGAATTGACCTTGGCGGGATGGTGAAACGAGTGGGGCGTTCACTTCGATCCACCCTTCAACTCTGGAGACTCGAAGTTTTGTAGTGGTGTAGTCCACGGGAAAGGAGTAGTTGCACGTGACCTGAAATCCGCCGAACTTGATGGCGAGCGTACATGTCGAAGGCTGCTCAATTGAAATATTTTCCTTTCTTTGCAGGCTTTTGAGTGCATCTCCGAGGACGTTGACCCGAGTTGTAAATACTTGTTTATCGATATTTAAGAGCGGGTAGTCGACCAGGAACGAGGAGGTACGTTTGGCGACTTCAGAATCCACCAACAATCCGTCAAAATTAAGAGCGGGAATGGGATTAATCTGCAGTTTCGGAGGTATCGCGCGTATCCTAATTTGGGGATGGCCTTCCATTGTACGAGTGCTGACCGTGGCCTTTGAAATCGACAACTTAGGACCGAGATTGGATCGAAATAAGCGGACCACCTCCTTCTCCGGAGTCAGACTCAACCCGATTTCGAAAGAGCTGGACCCTTCTCCTTCAATCATGGACCGAGTTACATATGCCCAGACATGCAAATCGCTAGTCCCTTGCCATCCTTCAACATCTTCCACGATATTCGAAAAGTCACTGTTTTCCGAGTCCCATTTCCCAAAACAGTATTGCACCGACGTGATTATACGAGGTTCGCTTTCGGGTCCATTGGGTTGGACGGACATCTGAAACGCAATCGGGAGAGAACGAGAGGCAAGTTTCGTGTAAATCGGTTTGATTGTCGATCGAGGCACCGTGAGGATAAACACCATATATTCACGTGGAGTGTTGCCTGCGTTGCGGACTTGGCTCGGAAGTGGCTGAAGATCGAAATGGTCAAGCTCGCAAAAGATTTCGTGGCGATGTTGACAAATTAGCGTATGATTGGTTTCGTCGTCGTGGACAGCTCGAAGGATGCGTGAAGGACATTTTCTCCAATCACAGTATACTCTTGTTTTAAGAAATGCCAATAACGAAATGAAACTGCGTCGGGTATATTTATACCATCGATTCGCCGAGCTTTCCGGGTCTCTTTCGTGCGAGAACATGTTGACGTACACATTTGTAAGATATTTAACCATTTCGTCCAGATCACATCGAACCTTTGCGGAACGAATATCGACTTTGCCATCGGTCGATGTTGTGGGAACCCAAACAATACGATTCGTGAGCGAAGAAGGGTCAAACACTGGTTCTAAATCGGGGTTCTCCTCAATAACTTGGAATGTATAACCGGAGAGATAC
>Ga0182015_10007384_pt1 | contig 10732 bp, 7 predicted proteins | sample 712P3MmetaG_FD_120478 | JGI IMG/M metagenome (GOLD analysis project Ga0182015, IMG submission 120478) | Permafrost microbial communities from Stordalen Mire, Sweden - 712P3M metaG | ecosystem: Environmental > Terrestrial > Soil > Wetlands > Permafrost | place: Sweden: Stordalen | collected... | reverse complement strand
TGTGGTGGGTTTCGCTGGCCTTTCTGGTGGCTTTCGCCGTCAAAGTTCCCGTCTTTCCGCTCCACGGCTGGCTCGCCGACGTCATCCAGGAAGCGCCCACCGCCATGGCCATGGTCGTTGCTGGCAAGCTCGGCCTCTACTCCATCTTCCGTTTCAACCTCGGACTGTTCCCGGCTCAGTCGCGCGCTATCGCCCCGCTCATGATCGCTCTCGCCGTCGTTGGCCTGCTCTACGGAGCGCTCGTTGCCCTGGCGCAGACCGATATGAAGCGCCTCATCGCCTTCTCCATCCTCGGCAACCTCAGTTTCTGCACCCTCGGCATCTTCTGCTTCGCCGTCGCCGGCCTCAACGGCGCGGTCTTCCAGACCATCAACGAGGGAATCACCGGCGGCGCCCTGCTCGTTCTCGTCAGCCTTCTCTACGAGCGCTATGGAACGTATGACATGACACTCTACGGCGGCCTCGCCGCCAGGCTCCCCATGCTGGCCACGCTGTTCGTCATCACGTCGCTCGCCCTCATTGGCCTTCCCCTCTTCAATGGATTCATCGGCGAATTTCTGGTCCTCAGCGGCAGCTTCCAGGTCCATCCGCAGTGGGTTGCCGCCGCCACCATCGGCGTTATCCTTAGCGCCACCTACATGCTCTGGATGGTCCAGCGCATCTTCTACGGGAAAGAGTCTTCGCTGGTCGTCAACCGTCCCGCCTTCGACCTGAACGCCCGCGAACAACTCACCCTCTGGCCCATGGCGATCCTTATGCTCGCGATGGGCGTCGCCTCGCCTTACTGGATCAAAGCCATCGACGGCGCCATGAGCCCCCTGGCAGGCAGTGTGGCCGCACCCGCCTCGCCGCCCGCCGCAAGCCAGCTCTCAGGAGGCGCACGGTGAACGACGCCCTCCGCATCCTGCCCGAAATCATCCTCACCCTCGCGGGCGTGCTGGTCATGATTGCCGACGCGCTGCTGCCCAAACCCTCCAGCCGCAAATCGCTGGGCTGGCTCGCGGTCCTGGGCGCGCTGGCCGCGCTCGCCGTCAGCTTCTGGCAATATCAGTTGCCTGCGGGCACCGCGTATTACGGCGTCGTCCAGACCGACGCCTTCAGCGTCTTCTTCCACGTCCTCATCGCCGGTATCGTCCTGGCCTCGCTGCTTATCACCCTCGACGCCGTCACTCCTGAAACCGAGGGACTCGGCGAGCTTTTCGCGCTCATGCTCTTCGGTGCAGTCGGCATGATGCTCATGTCGAGCGCCGTCGAGCTGCTCCTCGTCTTTGTCGCGCTGGAAATTTCCTCGATCTCCACCTACATCATGGCGGGATTCCGCCGGAAGAGCGCCAAGAGTCCTGAATCCGCGCTCAAATACTTCCTGCTGGGATCCTTTGCCACTTCATTTTTCCTCTACGGCATCGCTCTGATTTTCGGCGCCACCGGCACCACGCGCATCAGTGGCATTGCCGACGCCATCGCCAGCGCGAACCCCTCCACCGCGCTTCTTTACGTCGGCCTGGCGATGGTCATCGTCGGTCTCGGCTTCAAAGTCTCCGCGGCTCCCTTCCACGTCTGGACGCCCGACGTCTACGAAGGTGCTCCCTCGCCCGTCGTCGCGCTCATGTCCACCGGACCCAAGGCCGCCGCCTTTGCCGTCCTGCTCCGCATTGCCTACGGAGCTTTGCCCCAGCTCCATGCGGACTGGGTTCCGATCCTGTGGTGGCTCGCCGTCATTTCCATGACCATCGGCAATCTCGGCGCTCTGCGCCAGCGCAATGTCAAGCGCATGCTGGCCTACTCCTCCATCGCCCATGCGGGATACATTCTCATCGCCTTCACCGCGCTCTCCGCCGACGGAGTCGCCGCCGCCAGTTTCTACGCCGTCTCCTACGCGGCCATGAACGTCGGCATTTTCGCCATCGTCAGTCACGCCGGCGGCTACGACGATCACCTCACCCTCATCGACGACTATCGCGGCCTCGCCTGGCGCTCGCCCTTGCTCGGCGGAGCGATGACCTTCTTCCTGATCTCGCTCATCGGCATTCCGTTTACCGGCGGATTCTTCGGCAAGTTCTACGTTTTTACCGCGGCCATCCATTCCGGGATGGTCTGGCTCGCGATCATCGGCCTCATTAACAGCGGCATCGCCGCCTTCTACTATTTGCGCGTGGTGGTCGCGCTTTACTCGCGATCCTCTGAAGCCGCTCCGGAGTTGGTCGTGGCCAGGCCTTCCATCGCTCTGCTGCTCGCGATTTTCATCACTTCGGCGGCTACGCTGATCCTCGGCATCGCGCCCGGCAATGTGCTCGACGCCGCTCGCGCTGCGGCGCAGACCTTCACCTCGGTGGGTCAGGATGCCGCAACCCCGCCATCGACCTCAGTAGATGCAGTCAGTACGGGGCGGTAAAACCCACGCCCCGCGGTTCTTCAGGCGCTGAACCGGCCCCGCGCCATGCCCGGCGGCAGGTCGCGCGATCCCAGCTCGGCCAGCGTCGGATCGGGCTTCCATCTCCTGCCCGCCGAAGCCGGAGCCGTCATCACTTCTTTCCACGCCGTCTGGAATTTGTCCATCTCGCTCCGCGTGCCCACCGTGATGCGCACGTACGTAGGCCACACCGGCCACACGCGTCCGATGTAGACGTTTTTCTCCGCCATCGCCGCGATCACTTCTTTGCCCGGCCGCCCCGTGTCGACCATAAAGCAATTGGTCTGCGACGGAACGAACTTGTAGTTGTTGGCCGCCATCCACGCAAACGTATCGTTCCGGATATCCGTGTTGATCTTGCGCCGCTCCGGTACCAGCTCCGGAACCTGCAGGCTGCTCGTCGCCGCCGCCACCGCGAGGATCGGCATCGAGTTCATCCCGTAGGCCTGGATTTTCGCCAGCAGATCCGGCCGCCCGATCGCGAACCCGCACCGCAACCCCGCCATCCCGTAAATTTTCGAGAACGTCCGCAGCACGATCAGATCCTTGTCCGCCTTCACCAGATCGATCGACGGAGTCGCGTCCGAAAAGTGGATATACGCCTCGTCCACCAGCAGAATCGACCCTTTCGGCTTGTTCGCCAACGCGTACTCGATGTCCTCGTGGCTGGTGATCGTCCCCGTCGGGTTGTTCGGGTTGCAGATGTAGAAGACCCCCGCATTGGGATCGGCGGCAATCATCGCTCGCACATCGTGCGAATAATCCTTCGCCAGCGGAACCTTCACGATGTTCGCCCCGCTCACCTTGGCCGCGTACAGGGGCGCTTCATAGCTGGGGTCGGCGACCACCAGGCTGCGCTCCTTCGACGTGAAGGCCAGCGTCGTGTAGTGCAGGGGCTCGCTCGATCCGGCATACGGGATGATGTATCCGGACTTGAGCCCTTCCATGGCGGCGAAAGTGTCCACCAGTTTCTGTGTCAGCTCGAAGTCGTAGCGCCCGCCTTCCGGCAGCAGGCTGCTCATCACCGCGCACGCGCCGCTACAAGGCCCCAGAGGATTCTCATTCGCGTCGATGCGAACCGCGCCCGGCGGCAGGACGCGCGCAATGCGGGCCCGCTGCGCCTGCGCCAGTTGCGGCTCTGTCAGAATCGGCATCGCGGCAGCGGCGGTTGCGGCGGCGGCCATACCAAAAAAAGTGCGGCGGGTGAGATTCGTGTTCATCTGCGCCTCCTGAATCAGAATGGACTTTCTACTTCCCCCACAGAGCCGCGTGTGCCAGGGTGCGATGAGTGCTCACGGCTGTTACCTCAATTTCCACCAGTGCCCCAGGGAGCGCCAGAGCCGCCACCTGCATGGCGCTCCGCGCCGGCTTATTCGGTTGATCCTTTGTACCAAAATATTGCGTGTATCCCTTCATAAATCCGGCGAAATCCATTTTTCCGCCCTGCGCCGGATCCCCCGCCAGGTACGCGTGCATCATCACCACGTCGCCCAGCATCAGGTGCTGCTCGGCCAGTTCCCGCTTAATGGTCTCCAGCACGTGCACCGTCTGCGTCTCGGTATCGCCCGGCTGGCCTTTCGCCACCGACGAATCGATCGCCCCGCTCAGATACAACGTGTCCCCGACCCAAACCCCCTCTGAGATGGGAAAGTCGGAATTCGGCAGCGGAATGCGCGTGACGCTGCTCTGCGCTACAGCCATCGCACCGCCGCAGGCTGTCGCGGCCGCCAGGACTCCCACAAAGACCCGCCTAAGAAGCAAGGTTCCCTCCATTCTCCACGCGTGCTCCCAGCTGGTTGATCACCCGATACGACGACAGTGCCGCGCCCTCCTGCCAGCCCACCAGATGGCTGGTGTGGTCGCCCGCAAAGTAGACGCGTCGATCCGGCGCCAGCAAAACATCCAGCCCCGATCCGTGACCAAACCCGCTCACCCACGCGCCCAGGTTGTAAGGAATCTGCCCCCAGCTGATGTACACCGGCTTCGAAAGATCCTTCCCATGCCCCGGATGCAGAATCTCGATCGCCTGCCGCGACGCGTCCAGTTTCGCCTGCACGTTGGGCAGCTTGCCGAACGCCGTCCCGTTTTCGATCGAGTACCCGCTGACCACCACGCCGCGCTCCGAAAACAGCCGCGCGCTCGGGTACCACACCACGTTCACCGTCTGCTGCAGATACGAAAGGCCGCCGTAAATGCCATACTCCGTTTCCCAGAAGCGCGGCGCTTCCCACGCCACTTTGTACGCCGAATCGTAGCTGGTGGCCTCGATCGCCTGCCGCACTGCCGGGCTGAAATCCGCATCGAGCGTCCGGACAATCGTCAGCGGCATCGCGCAGATGCAGTAGTCGGCATTCACGGTTTGGTCGGCCCCGCTGGCCGCGTCGCGATAAACCACCGTCACGCCCGTCGCCGATTGCCGAATGCTGCGCACCACCGCGCCCGACCGCACCACGCTCCCCAGCTTTTTCTCGAACGCCGCCGGAATCCTGTCCATCCCGCCCACCGGCTGGAACATCGTCGGCTGCCAGTCGATCACTTCCTCCGCCAGCATGCCCTGCCACAAGTCCGCGTCCAGCAGTGCGTGCATCGGCAGCGCATCGATCGCCTCCGGCTCTTCCTTCCCCGCGCCCGGCGGTAATTTGAAGCCCGACCGCTCCGTGCCCTTGAACGTCAGGTCCGGCTGCAGATCCCCATATTGCTTCAGGAACGCGATCATCCGCTCGCGGTCTTCGGCCGTAATCTCTTCGTCGAGTGCGCCCTTGCGTATGCATTTCGCCAGCAGTTCGGAAACGTGGCCGCGCGTATCGTTGACCGCCCGCCGTTCCGTCACTGGATTCCCGCCGTTCAGCTTGTCGCTCTGCATCAGCGCCCCGCGCGACGAGTTCACTTCCACTTCCAGCGCGACGCCCAGCTCCCGGCAATAACCGAGCATGGCGTGGTGGATCGCCGGAAGGCGCGCCGGCCCCGCATTGAAATAATTCCCCTCATCGAAGCTGCACGATTGACGCACGCCGCTCGTAAAGTCCACATTGGTCCCGCCCCGGATCGTCCAGTTGCGCCCGCCACATCGCTCGCGAGCCTCGAGCACCGTACATCGATAGCCTGCTTTGCCCAGCTCATACGCCGCCACCAGACCGGCGATGCCCGCGCCAAGAATGACGACCTTCGTGCCTTTTCCATCGACCAGGCGCAGCTTACTCGATTCGGCCGAAGCCTCTGGAATCGCCAGCAGCCCGAGCGACTGCATCATCATGAACGCGGCGCTGTACCCGCCCGCCTCGCCCACACGCATCAGAAACTGACGTCTGGTCAGACCCATGCCTTCTGGTTTCCTTTTTTCCGGGGGAACGCCATCATTGTGCCATACCCTGACTCACCCGCCCTCAAAAAAAGGCCCGTGGCCGGAGACAAGAACCACGGGCTTCAGGGAGGCTAAAACAAAATTTTCAAAGCCAGCTGCGTGTTGTAGGGCTCGCCGGCGCCGATGCCAGGCGCTCCGTAGTTGGCTCCAATGGTGGTGGCAATGGCGCAGGTGCTCGAATCGGTGCAGTACCCGTCGCCGGGCGCTGCAAGATTCAGGTGGTTGAAGACGTTGAACATTTCCACGCGGAACTGGGCGGTGACGCGCTCGGTGATTTTGGTGTTCTTGAAGACCGAGAGATCAAGATCTTCGAAGCCGGGGCCGTGCAGGACGTTGCGTGGCGTGTCACCATACGCGCCGTTGGCCGAGGGAGCGAAGGCGTTGGGGTTGAGCCAGTTGACTGAATAACTCTGGACGCTGCGGGAGACGCCAGCATAGGGACTGACTTTGGGGACAAAGTTGGCGCGCTCGGCATATTCGCCATTGCCGCTGCCTCCGCTGTTGCTGGAGAAAACGCTGAAGGGTTGGCCGCCGTGGAGATTGACCAGACTGTTGAGCTGCCATCCATTGGTCAGCCACTTCATGGAGCTGCCACCGGGAACGTCGTAGGTGAAGTAGGCGGTGAAAGTGTTGCGGACATCGAAGTCACTGTTGCTGTACTCGCACTTGAAGCAGTAGCTGTTCTGAGGATTGGAGAGGTAGATTTCGCTGGCTTCGTCGAGCGCGTGTCCCCAGGTGTAGGAAAGCTGGGACGTGAGGCGATGCCAGCTGGCGAAGCGCAGCAGGGCTTGGAGCGAGTTGTAATTGGATGTTGCCTCGGACTGAACCTGATTGATCACGCCGTAGTTGGGATACTCGCTGGCGTAGGGGCGCAGACCGGTAGCGATGTCGATCTGGTTGATGTCGACCAGGTTGCGCAGGTGGCGCCCCTGGCTGCCAACGTAACCGAGCTGGGCGATGGCGCCAGCGCCGAGGCTGCGCTGGAGGTTGAAGTTGAAGTTCTCGACGTATCCGGGCCGCAGATGCTGGCTGACGGAGAACAGGTTGACCGAGGGGCAGCTGCTGGAATTGGGATCGAGGATGCAGGGATTGGTGGGGCTGCTCTCGTTGAGGAAGATGGGCGATCCGTAAGCAGCGCCGGCAGGAATGGTGCCGACCACGGGCCCGGATTCTTCGACAGGCGTTGCGCCGGCGGGATTATCCTGCACGCCGAAGGGACCGCCGTTGCTGGAGAAGCGGGAGTTCAGCATATTGACGACGTTAGGGCTGTCGAAACCGAGTCCAAAGCTTCCGCGCACGACCGTCTTGCCGTCGCTGGTCGGCTGCCACGAGAATCCCACGCGCGGGCTGGCGCCACCGTACCACTGCGGGTAGAGCGTCGGAATCGTCGTGCCGGCAATGGCGATCCCGTTCGTCGCCCCCGGCAGGAACGTGCTCAGATCCTTCGTCCCATCGTGCATCGGCCCGATGTACTCGTAGCGCAGGCCGTAGTTGACGTTGAAGCGCGGCGACAGCTGCCATGCATCCTGCGCGAAGAGGGCCCATGAGTTGACAAAGACCTGGCGCTTCGGGTCGCCCTGGACAATGCTGGTCACGCCGGAATCAAAGCAACCGGCAAGGAAGTCAGCGAGAGCATAGACGTGAGAGGGATCGGAAGTGGCGGGGGCGGAACCGGGGGTTTTAGTGGCGAGGGCATCGCAGGCGGTGCCGGTGGCTCCGGACCAGGGTCCCTGGGTTCCGTCGAAGACAAAGGTGCCGCGCTCGCCGCTCTGATAGAAGTCGTCGATCTGGGCCTGGCGGAATTCGCCGCCGAAGCGGAATTCGTGTTTGCCGACCGTCCAGGAGAGGGCTTCGTCCAGGTGGCCCGTAATGTCATTGCGTCCGGAATTCACGGTCGCACCGGCATAATCGAAGCCGTTCGCGGAAGAGCCAAGACCGCTGCTGGCCGAAGGCGACGCAATCTGAATGCGTGGAGAACCGGCGAGCGCCGGATCGGTAACCCCGGTGTTCAGACCCAGGGCGGTCGGGTCATAGTGGGTGTTCTGATCGGAGAAGGACTGGTTGTAGTAGTTGACTCCTGCGAAGAGCTGATTGGTCATGTGGGTTGACAGAACGGAGTTCCAGGTCAGGGAGTAGTTCTGCACGTGCATCGGCCCCACCTCGAAATACGGCGTCAGCAGGGAGACGGTGGGCGCGATCTGCGGACCCTGGCCCACATACCACTTGGCGGAGATTTTGTTATTGGCATTCAGGTTGTAGTCGAGTTTAATGAGCCCGTTGTGGCTCCAGCCGATTTCGTTGGCGGGGTTGTCATAGTTGAAGGGTGTAGCAGGGCCGGTAAGCGCGGCGGCGGGCCACAGGCCCGCATAACTTCCGGTGCCACTGAGAAGATTGACGGCTGTTTGGTTTTCCGGGATACCCCAGGCGGCAAGCTGCTGGAGCGCGACAGTCTGATAGGCCGCTGATGGCTCAGTGGAAGGCTGGTTGACGCCGATCACAAATTTTTGCTCTTCGTAGGAGACGAAGAAGAAGGCGTGATCGCGCCAGATGGGACCACCGGTTGAGAATCCATATTGCTGGTTGCGAAGCTCGGGTTTCGTCGGCGACAGCGCGGACTGCGCGGCCAGCGCTTCGTTGCGGTTGTAGTAGTACGCGCTGCCGTGGATCTGGTTGGTGCCCGATTTGATGACCAGGTTAACCGTCGCGCCCGGATTGCGCCCCGTTTCCGGGCTCGCCTCGGTCAGCGTGGAGAACTGCTCAATGGCGTCGATGGGCAGCGTGACGCCGGCGATTCCGGAGATGCCGCCCTGATTGGCGGCCGGAATGTTCCACCAGGCGTCGTTATTGTCGGCGCCTTCAATCTGCCAGTTCACCATGTCTGGCCGCGTGCCGTTCACCGAGCCATAGCCACCGCCGGAGTAGCCGGCGTACCCGGGAATCACCGCGATCATCTGAGTGAAGTCGCGTCCGTTCATCGGCACATCCTGCACCGTCTCGCTGGGAATGTCGGTGGTCTGCACCGTCGACGTCGTGTCGAGCGCCAGCGCGCTGGCCGAAACCTCAACTGTCTGTGCGGTCGCGGTGATACTCAGCTTCACGGGCAGGGTATAGATGGTTCCCGCCGACACCGGCACGTCTTGGATCTTTTCTGTTTTGAACCCCGCGGAGGTGACGGTCACCACGAACTTGCCGATCGGCATGCCCTGGAACTCAAATTCACCAGCGCTGGAGGTGACGGCCTTCCAGGTGACACCGGTTTCGGTGCTCACAACCTCAACCGTGGCGCCGGGTACGACGGCGCCCGATGGATCGGTGACGGTTCCGTTAATCCCGCCGCGGAAATTCTGCGCCTGCAGCAGAACGGTTGTGAAAACCAGCAGCGAGAGCAACCCGACAACACTGCGCAAAAACGAAAATCTCATGGGTACGACCTCCAAATAAACGTGCGCTCGTCACGGGTCTCGCCGTGATAGAGCGGTGCCAAGGCGCGCAGCTCATGCGCTGCGTCGTTGTTTGCGTTTCTATTGAGGTCTTCGACAGGGAAGGTTGCCGCGGCCGATCTGCGCTTCTGACAAGGAAGGCAAATCTGCGGCTCTTCATCTCGTCATGAAATGAAGAGGGTCTTCCATTCTTGTCACACCCCGGGAAAAATTTCAAGCGCCATTCATAATTTCTATTCGCGTCTCGTCACAAACAGCAGCGCGAGCCGCTGCCGCCATCCGCACAGAATCTGTTCCTCTTTTCCGCAAATCGCTGTCCCAGCGTGCGCCAAATGGGTTACCAAAAGGCTCATCCCCGCGGCCCTTCCTGTGCCCGCCATCACATACAGTCGTCATTCCGAAAGAAGAGCATTAGATCCCGGAAAGGAGGGTTTTATGCCGAATCGAATCCACGTCGCATTCGTAGCCGCGGTGCTTGCCACCGCCGCTTTCGGGATAGCCCAGACAACGCCCATCATCAAAGAAGTGCCGGTGAGGCCTACCTCACCCGCATCCGGGAAGCAGATGTACACCACCTATTGCGCCACTTGCCATGGTATGGACGGAAAAGGCAACGGGCCGGCTGCTCCAGCTCTGAAGAACTCACCCACCAACCTGGTGCAGCTCGCCAGGGACAATGGCGGCAAGTTCCCCGACGCTCACATCTATTCCGTGCTGCAGTTCGGAATGGAAAATCCCGCGCACGGATCCAAAGACATGCCCGTTTGGGGTCCCGCGCTACGCTCCCTCGATCGCGGCAGCCCGTCGCCCGACATGCAGGAGCACCAGAGGCTCGCGAATCTGACCAACTACCTCAAGTCGATTCAGCAGCAGTAAGCAGCAAGCCTCCGTAAACAGGAACTCCCTGCCGCGCATCACGCAGCAGGGAGTTTTTCGTGCCTGCTCGAAACCTACTTCACCTTAGCAAAGACAATCAGCAGCGTGAATAACGCCAGGGATTCCATAAACGCCAGGCCCAGCAGCAGCATGGTCAGAATGCCCGCGCGCGCCCCCGGATTCCGCGCCAGCGCCTCGGTGGCCGAAGCCGTCGCGCGCCCCTGCCCCAGTCCGCAGAGTCCTGAAGCGATAGCCATCCCAATGCCCGCGCCGATCGGCACCCAGCTCGGTCCGGCGCTGACGCCTGACGCTTGTGCGAACGCAGGCGAGGCCATAAACAGCGCCGCCAGTGTCATGAATGCGTATTGCAGTTTCCGCATACTTTTCTCCTGCTTCCTTAAAATTGCCGCCAGTGGGTGGTTGAGGCTCACCGTGCTGGCCCCCTCACGCTGAACGGCCTTCCTCGCCGAAGTGGAAGCGCTCTCCGGCAGGAAATTCCTTTTAGTGCTCCGGATGCGTCGTCGCCTCCGCCAGATAAATGGTCGTGAGCAGCATAAAAATGTACGCCTGGATCAGCGCTACGCCGAAGTGCAGTCCGAGAAATATGATCGGGATCGCCGGCGGCACCAGCGAGAAAAACACCAG
>Ga0182015_10007382_pt1 | contig 10734 bp, 15 predicted proteins | sample 712P3MmetaG_FD_120478 | JGI IMG/M metagenome (GOLD analysis project Ga0182015, IMG submission 120478) | Permafrost microbial communities from Stordalen Mire, Sweden - 712P3M metaG | ecosystem: Environmental > Terrestrial > Soil > Wetlands > Permafrost | place: Sweden: Stordalen | collected... | reverse complement strand
TGGTAGCGCTAACGGGAATCGAACCCGTATTTCAGCCTTGAAAGGGCTTTGTACGTGTTCTGGGACCCGCATAAAAATTGGCGATTTACAAATTGTCATCAAAAGTAGGCGTCAATTGTCATCGACACTCATATAGTTGATCGCGCCGTTTTTCATGTCCCGTCAGTGAGAGAGTACAGACAACTTGTGCTAGTTGTTTTGGGGACTAGCTGGGGTCTTTTTTGCAGCCCCGCACGCATCTCTGCCCGCCCCATAGCCCTCTGTGAATCCGTCAATCATAAATTTGTCTGTCATCGCACTGATCCTTTTTTCGACCGACGCAAGGTTTGGATCAGACGAACTTTCCACAAAGGAATCGAACAGCGACTGCGCGACGTAAAATGGGCTGCCGACGGCTATCGTACCGACCAGATTTCCACTCAGACCGTAGCTCTTCTCCGGGTAATAGGATGGTGCCGTGCAAGCCACGCTTCCGCTAGTGACATCAACGCAGACGACATCAATCGCAATCACTGCTGGTCCTACCTCACTGAGCGCGTAACGAAGCGTTGATTCAAAAAGGAATCATGCAGACCGGCGAGCAGACTTCGCCGTTTTTCAGCCTCCGAATGATCTCCTCGAAGAGCTATGGCGTTGGACTTGGTCGAGTGCTGACTTGAACGCGGACCTCTCCAGTGGGCACGTCTTTATCTGGTGTCAGGGAGGCAGCAATGCCCTGAGTTTTCTGCATGCAGGCAACAAAAAATTGTTCTGTCGAGTTCGGCGTAAAGAAAGCGCGGTTCTGCTGCTGGTCCCAGTTGCCATGAACGGTTATTCGGACACCGGACCACATCCCGCCCCCGATCAGAAATACCTGAATTGGTGTGGCTTGCTCTCTTCCGGTCTTCCATCCCCCAGCGTCAAACATTTCCCGCCAGTCTTGCGCATACGTGTATGCTTCGCGGTCGTTCGCAATAGCAGTTACAACGACTGTACCCGGATGTTCGCGTAAACAGTCTTTCAGAATTTTCGTTTGCGCTGCTAGTAACCTTCGGTCGGCTATTTTCGCCTCGATTTTTTGGCGAGCGATGGTTTCATCTGCAGCCAATTTGTTGAGGCGGGCCGTTTCTTGTTCGGCCTCAGCGGCACGAAGATTTGCGTTCGCAATGTCGGACCGAAACGATTCTGCACGTGTAGTTTCCTGCGCAACGGCTGATTGAAATATCGCTATCTCGCCGTCAGCAAGACTCTGAAGTCGGCCAGACAATAAAAAAATTCCGCCATCCGCAATTAGTTCACCTCCCACGCCGAGAATTACTAGCCACTTGAAAACCCTAACGTGCTTCTTCCAGCGATCCTTCTCGGAATACTCTCCAACTAGACCGATTACCAACAGTAGACCGAAAAGAAGAAGCGCAGCCTCCGATATGTTGAGCGCCAGCGAGGTCGCGTGTTTTGAAAGAAAGGACAGCACTGCGGCCCACACTATCAACGGCTATCGGGTTCGTCAATCAACGGAAGACCCGTTCAAGGGAGGGCCAGAGCCCGTCGGGGTTTGCGATCCAGCCGTTATGCGCTGGCAAGCGAGAAGACCTCGGGCTCTCGTTCGATTATGCGGCGGCCTTGGTCATCCGAAACAACGCTTCTTTGGCTACCGTCTTTGCGCCATTGCTCGACGCGCCGACCGAGTTCACCATTGCAGGCGCTTCCTCAAAAGTGATCGTTGGGTCAATCTTAATGCAGATTTGCGTTTGAACGCGGCGAGTTCAGCGCGTTCCAGTGCTCGACGGGAGTCCCTCGGCAATTCGCTTCCGCATCAGGATCATCAACACTATCCCTATGAGGAAGAGGCCGGCTGTTGATGGCTCTGGCGTTTCTGCTGTCACGACCAGCGTATCGTTGTTGGTTGAAACGCCCGAATAGGTGCCCGGGGTGGTGTAATCGGACGCTAGGAATGCATCGTCCCAATACTCCGAATTCCCGAAAGTAATTTTAATGCACGAGAACGGGTACTGTCCTACTAGGCACCCGCCGGTATCAAGGTCGAGAGTTGCAATCCCGCCATCGTCAAATATACCAGTGGCAGTAGTAGTTGTGTAATCGGTGCTGGGCAGATCGGTGCCCAGGAGCGCGGTGCTGATGGGAATGGTTGTAAACGACAATTCGCTATTAGAATCATATACTACAGTGTACGTGTACGTAAAATATGTTTGCGCGTGAGCATTGGGCGCTGCGAAAGCCGCAATTAGTACAGCGACGATCCACAAAGATTTTCGCATTTTCCAAACTCCTCTTCGCAGTGCCGGAGAAAAGACACCCAAACTCAATCTGCGACACGCTATGCTGGGTGCACGAAATAGTCAATAAAATAAGTAAGTACTAACGACAACGAAGACCAAGGCTGCCCAATTGACACCGCTGCTCGGACAAGTCGCATGGTTGCGCCGTCATTTTTGCCGCGCTCTCGACGTAGAAATTGGGTCTTGGTGTATTCCAAAAAAATTGTTGGTAGCGCGTACGGGAGTCGGACCCGTCTTTCCGGCTTGAAAGGCCAGCGTGCTAACCGATGCACCAACGCGCCACTCGCAGAATTCTACCATAGCAAAAACAAAAGGCTCGACCAGTTTCGACCGAGCCTATCTTACCGACGAGCGAAGGAAATGATATCACGACCGTTTTCGAGCAGTGGCAATTGCGACATTATCGCTAACCAGTATTTTCAGAAAATGTTGGCAATTGTAAAGCGTGATACAAGCAAACACGAGCAAAACCACTATAATCGCGCCCAGAAATTCGAAATGCTTGACGACTTCCGCGTTCATAACTCCTCAGATCATGCTTGTCCGCCGATTTGAGCCGCAACAAACTCACCGCCTTGCTTCATTGCTTTGCGAATGCGCTTTTCATTCTGGACATTGTAGCGGTCCAACATCGCGCGAGTTTTCCATCCGCCAATTTTCAAGACCGTACCTTCATCGACGCCAGCGTCTAAGAGATTGATCGCTGCGCTGCAGCGGCAGTCATGGATGCGGACGCCCGTACGGGTGCGAGCCTTTGCATCCCACGTTCCGAGACCTGCCTTTGCGACTGCCTTCGCCCATGCAGGGCGATAGTTCGTTGAATCAAACACTGGCTGTCCGTCTCGGCGAAACCGTTTGCGTAGAATCACCACGACGGGCTCAAGCATGGGACCGTCGAGCACAATCAGCAGCGGCTTTTTGGTTTTGGTGATTAACCCCGGCAGATTGAGCACGTCACACGATGCGTTCACCATGTCCCAAGTGATTTTCTGCGCAGCACCCAAGCGGCAACCAGTGGCGTACATAAAGCTAAAGAACGGTTGCAAGTCTGAAGGAAGTTCCGCCAACACTTTGGAAAAGGATTCAGGCTCGATGTACTCGCCTGCAGCATCGGAGTCAGCGGGCATTGAAAAATACGGAACGTCCCGCAATCCTAGCTGCCCCTTCTTTCGGGCAAGGTTAAACATCGCGCGCAAGCAAACCAGATTGCGGCGAATCGTCGGGTCAGAAACCTTATCCTCCTCGCGTCGGTGTTCGACAAAATTTTCAATTACTTGCGCCGTGATGCGATCCACACGCATATCTTTGAAAAACGAGTCCAGATACTGCAGCCCGAAATAGTTCTCTTGCTCGGGTTTCACTTTCAGATACGAGTCTCGCAGGTCTTCGTAACGAAGCTGCTTGATGTCTTGAACAGCTACTGCACCCTTGCGGCTGTCTGACATGCGATCCTGCAGCATCTTCTCTGCCTCGGCTTCAGATGGCGATCCAACAGCCTCCTGAATCTGCCGCCCGTCCTGCCAGTAGCGGATGTACAAATTTGCCGTGCCTTTGCGATGGATGATTGCTCCTGTGCCGTGTGTTCGTGTCTTCATTAGCGTTGTCTCCACTCAATGACTAGATTTTTGTTTTCAGTGCTCCCGGTTTCGGTGCGAATCAAATCTTCGCGATTTCTCAGTGAGTCGTACGTGCGCCCATCCAGAATTCTGATATCGCCCGAGGCTTTCACCAGCTGGGCAGGCTGTTTATCGCCCCAAACAAAACGCATGATCCCGCCGTCTGCCAAAATCTGATTCGCCTCGGCGAGTGTTGCGCCATGTGGATGACTGACCATGATGAATTTTGGCATCAAGAAAGGCCGAGTGCAATGGTACGAAGGTACCAATGCCCTTTTTGATGAGAACCGAGATTCGCCCCCCGTGCAATCACGTAAATTTTACTTGACTTAGTACTATAGCCAGTGGTACTCTGCCGTGAGAGTAGCCGTTAACAGCGCGGAGGCGGACGTTAAAGGACGTTCGGTCTTCGGCTTCCTTCGGCTCTACTGAAAGTCTTCGCCAAAACGGTTGACGGTAACCGAACGCCGTACGTCACCGAGACAGGCTGGACACTCAAAACTTGCAACATTTGAGGGTCTTGCTATGTCTAACCGTCGAAATAAAAAATCCGCAGTCGTTGCTCCCGAAGTAAATTCCCAAACTAATCAAGCTCGTGGCCTTCCCGTGATCGAAGCTGCTCGCTATCTCGGCACAACCGTGTGTTTTGTGCGCAGCATCATCCACAGCCGCGAGATCAAAGCACTCTTACTTGGTCGCCGTCACATCCTGCTAAAAGACGATCTCGATGCGTATTTGGAAACACAACGGAGGCGCGCGTGAAAGTTCATATCGAACATCATTCGTGCCCGCAGTGCGAAGATGGGCCCGAAGTCGAAGTGATTAAGGCGCAGGCAATCCTCCGCGAGGAAGCAAAGGAAACAGGAGTTACGAGAACCTCCGAAACGAGAATTGGAGCTACCGTAAGCGAAGAATCTTCGCTAACGCTCGACAGCCCAGACACCATGACAGTTGAACAACTGGTAGACATAGCCATTCAAGGTTTCGGGAAGATACGAAAATACCTGCCGTACATCGTTGCTTTGAAGCGACATTTTGATGACGCGGCGAGAGATGATACCAACCGCCTGAAAGAACCCATCAGGGGTTGCTATTCATGGACAGAATTTTGCGGGATGCATCTGGATAGGACTCCTCGTGCGGTTGAGTTAGCTTTTGCGGACAAAAAGAAACCGAAGGCATTGCCTCCCGCTCCTGTGCAAGTTACCGCCGACGAATTCGCCAACTATGAGAAGACTCTCGAAGGTGAGAAAATTCGCTCGACCGCAATCAACCTGCTCAAGAAGATGGAACCTGCCGACGTTGTTGGCGCGCTCACGGGTAAGATGTTTGGCTTCCCCAAACCGATGGCGGAAGCTGCTGTGCAAATCATCACGGGACAGCCGCTTGATGCGACGTCGAAGGAAGAGCCCGCAACCGTTGCCGATGTCGTTGAAGCCGTGACCGCATTCATGGACATCCAAGTACGGCGGCTATCCGAAGATGACGCCGAGAAGGCGTACGAACAGTTGAAGCAAAAAATTACGAATCGACTCTCGATAGCGATGCTCGCATGAAAATGCTGCCTCTAATTCAAAACATGCTGGAGCAGGGCGTTGTCCAGTTTCACACGAGCACGGCAAAGAGGGTAATCAATCCCAATAAGATAGAAGTTTTTCAGGTGCCCATCAACGTGCTGGCGAAATATCAAAAGCAAATGTCCCGAGCACCGTGGAAGCCTTGTCCTGGCCGCAAACTTGGATTCGTAGTGACTCAAGACGAAGCGCTCCTCGGCATCATCGCACTGACGAGTCCCGTGATTCGCATGACTGTTCGAGATAGTTTTTTATTCCCTTGTGCTCCATTCAGTTTTGATTATGGACGAGCACTGCGCTCCTACATGGACTTATCCGTGTGCGTCGCCGCCCAGCCGATTGGTTGGCACTGGAACATCGGAAAGTTGCTGGCAATGATTGCACCAACATTGAAAACAGAAGTGGAGTCCGCCTATCCGAGCGATGAATTCAAAGGTGTCATCACCACAGGATTTTGGGGAAAGTCTTCTCAGTACAATCGCATCTATAAATTCCTTGGATACACTGAAGGGCATGGGCATGAGCACATCAGCGATGCTGATTATCGAGACATGATGCGAGTGTTGAAGGCATGCCATGCGCTCCCGAGTTGCAGTTGGGATGCTGGCTCTAATCCTAAAATGCGGCGTATCGCAGCGTACAAGAAATTGACGGGCGATAGATTCACCACACTGTTTCACGGACATCGGCGCGGCGTCTACTACTCTCCAACTGTTTCCGTTCCGCCCATTCAAACTTGGTATGAGCGATGGGGCTTGCCGAGATACGAGCGCACAAAAAACATCCAAGCGCCGTATCAGAATGGCACGGAGAAAATCGCCGCATGATACTTCACGGGAGAGAAAACATTGTGGTAGATCACTGTTGCTGATGGACGCCGCACGACGTAGCTCCCCGAAGTAAACCTGCCGAACGCCTACTTCTCAGACTAATGCTTCCATAAGTATAACCACTCGTATGGAGGCGTAACCATGAAACGCACCACAATTTTTTTGACGTCCGTCCAAGTCGCCGATCTCGCGGCGGTAGTTAAGGCGAATCCCGAAGTGACCATAGCCCGACTTATACGTCGGTTCGTATCGGAAGGTCTCGCGCGCCGCAAGCGCCAGCAGGCCAAGTAACCGCAGTCGCATTTCGCAGGACCGCAGGGTACCGCGATCATCAACTTCTGATTGCGGGGTGAACTGTACCGAAGGGGTTATCCATGTTTGGAACCGTCACGAAGTACGACCGCATCCGGGGGTTTGGATTTATCGTAGCCGACGAACCAAATCTCCCCGACTTTTTCGTCTGTGCCAAATTCATAGACGCCAATAAACATCGTCGTTTTCTCATTGTAGGTCAGCGCGTCGAATTCACCCCCATCGATGCAGATACCGACCGCCCAGTCGCGAATCCTGTCCGCCCAATATTTCCTGTAACGATTGCGGTTCAACGCGGGAAGGCGGAACAGTCATGAACATCCGCGCAGCCCAATTCGTCAACAGTCTCCGAGGAGACATCAGCCCATCCGAAAAATGTGTCGCCTTCGTGATGGCGATTCATGCCGATTTTAAAAACGCCGTCGCATATATGTCGATGACGACGCTGGCAGCGGAAGCGGGGTACAAACATCGCCAACGGGTATCGCCGATTGTCCAGAAGTTGGTTTCGTACGGCATCATCCGTGTGATCGGAACCAAAAGCAAAGGCAGAGGGACAACGAAATACCAGTTCACTTTTACCGTCAACCGTGACTCGGGGGTCACAGTTAACACCGCGACGGACGGTGAATCTAACCGCACTCCCCAGAGTGCAGTTGAAGATGAGTCTAACCGCACTCTAGGGAGTGCAGTTGAAAAAACTCAACTGCACTCTCAGGAGAATCCAACTGCACTCAAAACGGAGTTTGATGCCGTCCAACTGCACTCAAAACAGCCTCCAACTGCACTCCCCAGAGTGCACAAAGGTTTGAAGGAAGTTCAATTCAAGGAGGAGAAGAAGGCAGAAGCTACACCAAAACCCGCTCCTCCTCTTTTTTCAAAAGGCGGCACAGGAGAACCCAGCCGACCGAGGATTGATTTGTCCGTCGCCGAGAAATTAACGGATGGCATCATCGCGCATGCCAAGGGGATTAACAAGAGAGCTTCCTTCTCAGGCCAGTCAAAAAGAAATTTGAAGGAAGCTGTCTGCAAGATCATCACGACGGATGGCTACGCCAGCGTCGAAGACCTCACCCGAGACCTCTACGAAATCACTCAAGAGAAAATACACGCATGTGATGTTTTTGATTTGAGGAATGTTGGAAGCAGTCTTGCCGCCGAGTTGATACCGTCAGTTGCAGAAAAGCAGCGATATCGTCTTCGCCAAGAACAAGCCAAAGCAGACTCCGAATCTGCACGAGAGGAATTCGAGTCCAATCGTCGATACGAGGAGGAACAAAAGGAATTAGAAAAGCAATGGTTTTTAGATTTTGAATTGGTGCGCAACGGCTCAACCCAGGAACTTGAAGCCTGGGCAAACTCTTACAGCGACCGATACCTACCAGAACGCGGGGAAGCAGCAGAACTGTTCAAGAGAGTATACGACGAACGTAAAGCAGAAGAATTGGCGGACAAATCATGACCAGCCAAGAACGACAATTCGGACGACTCATATTCATCGCGAACGCAGGGCGCGGCAAACACAACCACAAGTTGGCGCGCGTTCGATGCTTCTGCGGAACGAAGTTTACTGTGCGCTGGGAACAACTGCGTCGCGGAGTCGTCAAATCCTGCGGCTGTCGTAGCACCAAATTCAAACCAGGACATAAACCATCGACGTATCGCCACGGTCAATCTGCAGGCAACGGCTCGCGAGAATATCGCAGTTGGTGCTTGATGCGACGACGCTGCCTCCGTCGGTGCCCCGAGTTTGGCTATTACGGGGGAGCGCATCCGCCTGTACGAATTTGCAAGCGCTGGCAGGGTGTGCGCGGCTTTGAAAATTTCGTGGAAGACCTCGGACCGCGCGCCGAAGGTAAGAGTATCAGTCGGTATTTGGATGCAGGCCATTACTCGTGCGGAGGATGTGCTGAGTGTGTCGCGAACGGGTGGCTGCGAAATTGTGAGTGGATGAATCCCGTTGAACAGGGAGCAGAGCGACGGGGCAAGTTCGCGGTGAAGTTGCTTCACGCTTTCCACGTGCGCCAGAAGCGACGGAAGGCTGCGTGATTTATGCCAACACCCTTCGTAAGTTTGGTCGGTGAGGTATTCGGTTTCCTCACCGTAGAAGAACATCTCGGGATGGACGTCCGTCGAGGAGCGATGTATCGCGTGCGTTGTGCCTGCGGTGAGACGCGCATCGTCCGTGCTAGTGATCTACGAACGCGGGCTGTTCGGAAGTGCGGACGTGATTGCACTTTCAAACGCGCGCCAATTCAGAAAACCTCTCGCACAACGATAGGCCGACGCGGAGAGAGCACGACAAGGTTTGGCCGATGACCGCCGAAGAGATTCTCGCCTGGTTCAAGGCCAACAATCCGAAGACGCTCTCGGAAATAAACGCCGCTGGTATCGAGACAAATCATATCGGCTCGGGAGGCAGCAGAGATGTGTACGCGCTAATCTCGACGTCTTGGGTCGTCAAGATTCAAAATCCGCATCGGCCATTAACTCAACAAAGAAGCGAGTGCATCGCGTTAGCTGAGTTGAACCAGAACACGCGCGCAACGGGGCTCGTACCGACGCTCATTTATCGTGACCCGAGAGACGAATGTGCAATGATAATTGTGACCTGTTGTCCCATCGAGCCAGCGGTCGATGCCCGCGTATATTTTCGCGGTGTGTTGCTGGAGCGCTTGAACCTGAACCTGCCTGAGTGGCGGTTTGAGGATATGGGTTATCAGAATGTGCGGCTCGATACTGATGGAAATCCTCGGCTCGTGGACCTGGGCAACGTCCGCAAAATCTGAGACTTTTCTTGTCATAAGTAGAGGGCACGCGCGTGTACACGAACACAAAAACGTCGAAAGTGCGCACGAAGATCACCGCGTCGCCCATGTACAAAGGTGAGCCCGCAAATATCACGACAAGCGTGGTGGGAACAGCGATCACTGGGGCATCGACCAAATGAAACACACCGACACCGAACTGGAAGAACTCTTGACGGTCCTCGCCCACCAGTACGGAACGAGTGTCCCGACACTGCGCGCCGAACTGCGCGAGAAGTATCACGCAACATTTGCCGAACGGTACAACTTGCCCTGGGCGTTGGCAAGGCGATTGACGAATTATGTTTGTGCTTGAGGGCGCGCCTGTCTTGGCCCTCTGCGCGCCGACTGATCGCAGGCTGGGGTAGCACACCTCGCACATGGAATTGAATCCACGCCCGACCGAGCCGCGAACCAGGTTCACTCAGGCATAGCCTCATTGTGATAGACCGACTCACCCCCCAACGATAGATCGCACGCCGATTAGATTCCGTGCCGCCGCGCGCCGCCAACCAGTGACCTACCCAGGGATAGCCTCACCCTTAGAAGAGAGAGACTAGATCGTACAGAGACTAGCGGAGACGTTCGTTGTGCTGCTCGATAGCATAGCGGGATGCTGGCGGGCTCAGGCTGCCCATCGAAGCCATTATCTATCGGCTGGTGGGCTTATTTGATCGCCACGCGGCAGCGAAACTGTGCGGTCAGTTGTAACCATGCTGTCATTTTTGTTGTGAGGCACTTTCACATATTTTCCTGGTTTGCTCGGGCGTTTTCTCAAACTGAGAAGGTAAAATTTCAATTTTGATGGCCAATCGGACGGGTATTTTGAGCGTTGTGCCCAATTCATCATCACTTTTGCGCGAGGATTTATCGCTCATCGAAATGACCGCAAGTCCAATGGATTGTTGAAGGGAGAGGAAATTTGCCGATGACATCGCCGATGACAATCCTCTGCGACCCGCATAAACATTGACGATTGTGTAGCGCACTGCCTTCTGAGGGCTGCGGACACCAGGTAGATTCTACACTGTGGCCTCGGCGAGTGATCGCGACGCATCTGGTACGGGCGCGCTGGCGTTGGCGCGGCTCAGGAGCGACGCAACGGGCGCGCTGGCGTGCGACTATGTCCCGATTGACATCCGACGTGCTCGAATACGGTAGCATCTGCATGACAGTACAGCACATACGCGAGGGCATTCGGCATGCTGGGGGAACCCACCATCCGCCCCTCTTCGATTTTTGATCGCCTCGGGGGTACATCGAAGATCGGGCGGGCTGATCGATGTTGATAGCAAAAAACTTAGCCTGGGGAAAGT